>Ga0208492_1000124_pt1 | contig 80936 bp, 57 predicted proteins | sample Subbioar_CSW14AB_FD_184820 | JGI IMG/M metagenome (GOLD analysis project Ga0208492, IMG submission 184820) | Serpentinite rock and fluid subsurface biosphere microbial communities from McLaughlin Reserve, California, USA - CR12Mar_CSW14AB (SPAdes) | ecosystem: Environmental > Terrestrial > Deep... | reverse complement strand
CAGGCGGGCGGTTCAATCACAGGCGGGCGGTTCAATCACAGGAAAAATGACTCCATGGATGCGGTGATTCTCGCGGCGGGTTTGGGGACCCGCCTCAGGCCTCATACTCTCTCGACGCCCAAACCGATGCTCAAGGTTCAGGGCCGGCCCATTCTCGACTGGATCGTGGCGGCGCTGCCTTCCACGATCGATCGCTTGTTCGTGGTCACGCACTATCTGCGCGAACAGGTCGCCGATTATGTGAAAACCCAGCGCCACATCCCCGAGGCGCATGAGGTTTTTCAAGAAACTCCGCAAGGCACGGGCCACGCCATTCAAAGCTGTTTGAGCCATTTGCGATCCGACATGGTGCTGGTGCTCAATGGCGACGATCTTTTTGGCGCGGCCGACATCGGCACGCTCGCCAAGGGCGGCCCCGGAGTGCTTTGCAAGGCGGTCGATACGCCGGAGAAATTCGGCATCGCCTTCGCCAGGCCGGACGGCACGCTGGAAAAACTCGTGGAAAAGCCAAAGCTCACCGGCACCCATCTGGCCAACACCGGCGGCTATGTCTTCCCGCTGGAAGTGCTCAAGAAGCCCTTGCAGCTTTCGCCGCGAGGCGAATACGAAATCACCGATTTCGTGAATATGGCGATTGCATCGGGTCCGGTACGAATCGTTCAGGCCTCGTTCTGGCACCCGGTCGGCAACCAGGAAAGCTGGGACGCCGCGCAGCAGCTCGATCTGTCGATGTGCAAAAAGCCCGGGGCGTGAAGATAAAAACAAATACATTTTCCCACGCGGAGACGCGGAGGCGCGGAGAGAGAAGCGGAGAACAGGTCGAGGGGATCAAGTACTGAAGTGGATTCAACCGGCTATGGACCGTTCAGAGAATCCGGTCCAAGCCATCAGACTTGCGTTTTTTTTCTCCGCGGCTCCGCGTCTCCGCGTGAAAATCTTTTCCCTCAACCTTCAAACCAAAAACGGGTTCTCGCGTTTTTCTCGGCCAACGGTCGTGACCGGGCCGTGTCCGGGGTAGACCACGGTGTTTTCCGGCAACGGATAAAGCTTCGTTTTGATTCCGGAAATCAATTGGTCGTGGCTGCCGCCGGGAAAATCGGTGCGGCCGATGCCGTCGCGAAAGAGGACATCGCCCCCCACCAGCATCGGTTTGGGTTCGCGCAAAACAAAAACGACATGACCCGGACTGTGACCGGGCAGGTCGAGCACCTCAAACGTCATCCCCGCCGCCGCGATCATGTCGCCTTCGCTCACCAGCTCGTCCGCGGGGGGACTGACCAGCGGGAACCCATAGCCCTGGCTCAGGTTCAACCGGGCATCGGTGAGCATCGGAGCATCGCCCTTGCCTATGATCAACCGGGCTTCAGGAAAGGCATCCTTCATCGCCTGGTTGCCCGCGATGTGGTCGGCGTGACCATGCGTGTTGAGGATGTGGGTCAGGCGCAATCCCTGATTCTGTAAAATTTCCAAAATCGAATCCGGGTCGAGGCCAGGATCTACTACAACCGCTGTAGATCCCCCATTCCTCCAGAGGATGTACGCATTTTCCTCGAAAAGAGGGGAAACTACGACCTGAATCTGGACGGAATCTGCCATTCGGTTCTTTCCCTGACGATTCTTGAGGAAAACTTGGGTGGAGTTCTGCGGGCCAAGTCGTTATTTTGCGCAATGGGTCCAAGACCGCCAGAGGGGGAACCTAGACGATGAACCATCGAACCTTGGAAGCCGGCCGCCAAAGAGGAACCCTCGCGTGGAATGCCGCCTGGGGCGGAATTCTGGGGGTCGCCCTGTTGAGCGGTGCCGGGTTCTGGGCCGAAACGGTCGATCCTCCCGTTGCCGGGGCTCCGGAACTCAAGGATCATCATCCCGAACATCCCGACGAAATCGACCGCGAGAAAGCCCTGGCCATCCTCAAGAGAGCCACTTCGGAGCTCGCGAAAATCACCGATTATCGCTGCGATTTGCGCAAGCGTGAACGCCTGCAAGGCAAGATGGGCGCCGAACAGTCCATTCTTCTCACCGTGAATTGCGAACCGTTCATGGTGCATATGGCCTGGAGAGAGCCTCGCTCCTTCAACGGCCAGGAAGTGATTTTCCAGGCCGGGCTCAACGACGGGCGGATGAAGGCCAAGTCGGCCGGTCTTCTGGGAAATCTCGGTTTCATTTCCCTGGCGCTCGACGATCCGAAGGCCAAAGCCACCAGCCGCCATGGCATTGACGAAGCGGGCTTTCGTGCCTTGCTCAACCGGCTGGAGCGAAGTTGGAACCACTGGGACGACCAGTTTTTCACCACGGTGCGCGTGAGCGATACCGAAGTCGACGGCAAGACCTGCCAAACGATCGATGTCGTTCAAGATCCCGAAAGCCGCGATGAAAATGAATTCGCCCGAACCGTCGTCTCCTTCGCTTCCGACACTGGCTTCCCGGTGCGGATCGACCTGTTCGGCTGGAGCGAGGATGGCGAGTCGGTGGGCGAAATTCTGGAATCCTATCAATATTCGCGACTGGAACTGAACCCCGGCGTCCCGATCGCCTTCTACAAAAAATAGATCGCACTTTGGGTTAGAACAATCGTCGCGCATTCACGAGAATAACTGTGACCACCAAGTGAAGACCCGAGGACGGGCGGCCTAGGCCGCCCGGCTTCGGGTTTCGTATTGAACGATGGCCTTAACCAAGAAAACTACGGATTTTGCGATGGCACAAGCGCGCGATCGGCTGCGGGAACTGTTTGCTTCCCGCGCCATTCTCCATGGCGATTTCACCCTGGCTTCGGGCAAGAAAAGCTCCTTCTATATCAACAGCAAACTCGTGTTGTTTCACGGCGAATCCTCGGCCCTCATCGGCGCCTGCCTACACGACTTGACCAAGGACCTCGACATCCAGGCGGCGGGCGGCCTGGAAGTGGGCGCCCTGCCCCTCGTCACCGCCTTGACCATGACTCGGCACCAGGCGGGGGATTCGCCGATCGAAGGATTTTTCGTGCGCAAACAAGTCAAGGATCATGGTTCCAAACAACGCGTGGAAGGGGTGTTGCCCCCAGGCGCCAGGGTCGTGATTGTCGACGATGTGCTCACGACCGGCGGCAGTGCCCAGCAGGCCGTGGAAATCGTGGAACAAGCCGGCGCCAAGGTGGTCGCGGTCGTATGCCTGGTGGATCGTCAGGCCGGCGCCCGGGAGCTGTTCGAGCCGAAATATGCTTTCCGCTCGATTTTCACCCTGAAGGATTTTGGCCTGTAGTTCTTTCAGCGGGTCAGTCCAAACAACTTGCCGGCGTTGCGCGCTGTGATTTCCATCACCTCGCCGGCATTCTTCGACCAGAGCCTGGCCAGTTCCATGGCGGTGAAGGCGACAAAGGCCGGTTCGTTGCGTTTCCCCCGTTTGGGCACCGGCGCCAGGTAGGGGGCGTCGGTTTCCACCATGACCCGATTGTGGGGAAGGCGCCCCGCGACATCGCGCAATGCCTGCGCGTTCTTGTAGGTCAAAACGCCTGAAAAACTGAGCATCAGCCCAAGCTCGAGGCAGACATCGGCAAAGGCCGTATCTCCACTGAAACTGTGCATGACGCCGCGGACCGGCCCCTTGAGCGCCCACTGCGTCTTGAGGAAAGCAACCATCTCCTCCACGCAATCGCGGCAGTGGATGATCACGGGCAGATCGAGTTCGCGGGCCAAATCGAGATGCCTTGCGAAGTAGTCTTCCTGCATCTCGAAGGGCGTATCGTGCCAGTGTTGATCCAGGCCGGTTTCCCCCACCGCCACGGCCCGTTTGCCGCGTAAGAGACCGGCCACCGCTTCCCAGGCTCCGTGTGGTTCCTTGGCCGCATGATTGGGGTGAATGCCGGCGGTGGGATGCACGCGCACGGGGTCAGACGGAATTCCCCCCGGTCGAAATCGCTCGGCCAGGTTTTTGCTGGACGCGGCGTCGACGGCCACGGCCACGATGTCGGTGACCCCGGCCGCTTTGGCCGCTTGCAGCACCTCGGGCCAGGCGTTTTTCAGTTGATCGTCATCCAGGTGGCAATGCGTGTCAATGAGCATGGGGCAATGGGCTCGGGGCTTGGCTTGAGCGTCAAGTGTCGGTGTCAGCGCGAGGTCGCATGGGTTGCCGCGCGAATCCGCTCGGCCTTGGCGGTCGCGCCCGGTTCCATCCAGTTTAAAACGAGCGTGGGATAAACGCCCCCCGCCAACAGCAAAAGAAAGATCCCAGTCGATGCGAGCAAGGCAGAAACCGGGTAAGGAGCGGGCGGATCGATACCGCTTCCCGGCAAGGGCGCTGGCGAGGGTAACGCCGGCTTGAGAAAAAGACCGATCCAGCCGATGGCCACCCAGGCTCCATAAGCCAGTCCGGCGAAAAAGAGGAGCATGGCCATGGTGTGCTCGCCCGCCAAACCCAGCCCGGCCATGAACCAGCCAATGAACGGCGCCAGCCCCGGCAAGCCCGCAATCGCAAGCAGGCCCAGGGAAAGCGCCAATACCGCTTTCGGGGAACGGGCCCAGGACCCTTCGAAGGACTTCCAGTCCGGCCCCATGTACAGGGCACCCAACAACAAGAGCGCCAGCGATAGGATCGCGGCCCCGCCCAGATATTCGGTGCCCGATGCGCCCCACCACCAACCCGAAGTCGATGTGCTCGATCCGAACAAGGGGATCAGGCCGGTAAACAAGGCGAAAAGCGGCACACAGGCGATCATGCCGAGCGCCTTCCGCGGGTTGGGCTGACTGCTCGCGGCATTCCAGGTCAAAAAGGCGCCCGCGGCACCCACCCAGAGCACCCAGCCTGAAAGCTGGCTGACAATGCCAAGAGGAGCCAGGGGCAAGGCCACGCGAGTCAACAGGTCCCAGGCCAGTGCAAGTCCGGTGCAAGCCACCGGTAAGGCGAGCGCCGGCGGAGTGGTTGCGAGCAGTTCGATCCAAAGGCCGGTGAAAGGCGGCATGCCGAGCATGAGCCAGGCCGCGGCCAAAAGAACCAGGAACAGGAGGGTCTGCGATTGGTAACCGCTGGGCGGATGGGCCAGGGCCTCGACGGCCCGGCCTTGCTCCAGGTTGATTCCCTGTTCGATCTGCTCTTTCGTTAACCCCGGAACCATCGGCCGGCGCAGCGCCGCGCCCTTGGGGTTGGCAAGGTCGGCCTGCCACTGCTTCAACCGCTCGACCGTCAGCAGCCCGCTGACTTCCTCAACCGGCTTTTGTGCCCAGTGCGTTTCCAGCTCGGCCAGAGCCAGCCGCTGAAGTGTCGGAAATTCAAGCGTATGGGCCGGATTGGCTTTCCATTGTGCCGGGTTCGTTGCACCACCGGGTGGCGCCAAAGTCTGCAAAATGTCCGGCGCGCTCACGGGGCGCACATTCCAGGTGAACGCCAGACCCGCCGACCCGGCCAAAAGTGCCAGCGTGCCGATCATCCACAGGCTCAATCTGCCAAGCGACCCTTCCTGGCCATGCGCGAACGGTTCCTGGTTGCGCACTTCCAAAATGGCGAGGCCCAGATTCAGTCCCAAGAGTCCCCATCCCAGGCAAAGGCTCAAGAAATCACTGGCAAACAAAACCAGGTGCGACGCGGCCTGCAGCACGAGTAATAAGCCGACAAAGCGCGGGCTCATCCCACCCCGGGCAAAGCTGATCATCCCGGCCGCGATGTAGACCACGCCCAGGCACATCGCCAACCACAAATTGCTTTCATCGATCGTCCACAAGAGGGAGATTGCCGGGTTCTTCAGCCAGTTGACCCGGACAATCCAGTCGTCATGCGGGCGAACGGCATAGTCGGGCAGCAGGTCGAGCCTTTCCATCCGCGCCGCAAGCGACCCCAGCCAGCGACTCGATTCATCCGCCATGACCCCCCAGCGTTCGATCGTGTCGTAACGGAACTGGATCATGATTCCTATGAGGAGTCCCAGCACAAATGTCTGGGAGATGAGCGCTCCCCAGCGCGAGGGCTCCGCCAGCTTCCTGGGCACCAAAGCGAGCAGGCAACCGAGCACGAGCGGGCAAATGACGGCCGCTGCCATCCACAAAAGGTCGGTTTCAATCATGAGAAGAAGATTCCTTACCCTTTGCCGATGCTCAAAGTCGTTGCCGTGCTCAACCCGCAATGGGTCCGACATCAGGGATTTCGCTTGAGCCAATTTGGGGCGGCCGGTCGATATCAACAGCGCGGCCCCAAGACCTACCCAGCATCCTCCCAGGGCGGTAGGTTACTTCGACTGGGGCTTCAGGGACAAGGTGGAGCCACGGAAATCGGGCGGAACGACAAAGGATGGGCGATGAGGGCATTTTGGGCAAATTCGACAGCCCTACGTTTACGCCTGCCAGGCGGTGGGTTCGCGGGCTATCCTGGCCGCGGCGCGCCTCCTGTTCAGTGGCCAGGCCGATGGCCCCACCGCCCCCCGCTCTTGCGTCAACCGTCAGCCATGGGCGACGCCTTTGCGGGCTCCGAAAAGCCCGCTGCGGGAAAGCGCTCGTCCCGATTGATGACGCTTGAAGCCATTTTGTTTGCCGCCACGGAATCGCTTTCGCTCGAATCGATCGCCGCGATTTCCGGCCTGGTCCGGGATGACCTGGAACCGCTGCTTGGCGAATTGCAAAAAGCGTTCGATGAAGAAGAGAGCGCACTGACCATCAGTCGCCAAGGGGGCGGCTACCGGCTGGTGACTCGGCCCGAATTTCATCCGTGGCTGGTGCGCGCCGGTCTCGCCGCGGAAGCGCCGCCCCTTGCCGAGCCTCTAGCCGAAGCCCTGGCCGTCGTCGCCTACCGCCAGCCCGTCACACGGGCCGAAATCGACGAACTGCGCGGCAGCCCTTCGGCCGACCTGATCAGGCAGTTGCTTGAGCGGCGGCTCATCCGCCTGGCTGGGCGGCAAAAAACGCTGGGCCGCCCGGCGGTTTATCGCACCACGCGCCAATTTCTCGAATGGACCGGCCTTGGCCAACTGGGCGACCTGCCCACGGTCGAGGGGATCGAACGCCGCGAGAACCCAGCAAATTCCGCTTCATCCGCAGGTTCCTCGGCACCATGAAAATCAAATCGACGCCTGAAGATTTTCAGGTGGAAGAACTGACCGAAATTCAGCCGGGCAAGGAAGGGGAACAGGCTTTCTATCGCCTGGAAAAGCGAGGCTGGTCGACCGTCGATGTGCTGGGAGCCATCAGGCGGATCTGGCGCATCGAGCCTCACCGGATCAACTATGGCGGGCTGAAAGACCGCCATGCGGTCACCACCCAGTACCTGACCATTCTCAAAGGCCCCAAGGCTCATCTGGAAAACCCTGGCTGGCGGCTGCGCCACCTGGGTCAGGTGGCCGAGGCCTTTTCCTCAAAGAACATCGCCGCCAACCGTTTTCAGATCACCATCCGCAACATGCCGCCCAAGTCGGGAAATGCGGTCAAGGACACGCTGGCGGAGGTGGCCGACCAGGGGTTGCCCAACTATTTCGACGAGCAGCGCTTTGGCTCGCTTTCGGGCCCCGGTGGCGAATTCATCGGCAAGAAGCTCGTCCTGGGCGATTTCGAAGGAGGACTGAAGCAGGCCCTGTCTCAGCCCTATGCACATGACCGCTCGGCCCAGAAAAAAGAGAAAGCGATCGTGCGCAAGTTGTGGGGCGACTGGGAAGGTCTGGTGCGCGATTTACCCAAGGGGCATGCGCGCAGCCTGAGCGATTACCTGCGCGTCCATCCCGGCGATTTCAAGGGAGCCGTCGCTCGGTTGCGGCCTGAGCTCAAGGGCCTTTATTTATCCGCTTTTCAAAGTGCCTTGTGGAACCGGTCGCTGGCCCGCTGGTACGAACTTCACGCCCCAGCCGAATCTCTGCTCTGGATCAACTCCAAGGCCGGCAAGATCGCCATCCACCGGCGCCTTCCCGAGTCGGCCCATCGATCGCTGCAGGCCCTGGAAATCCCTTTGCTCTCGTCGCGCTCCGAAGACGCCGAACTGGAGCCAACCCGGGAAATCTGGCAACCGATTCTCGAGGCCGAAGGACTGACCTCGGATCAGTTGAAAGTGCCGGGACTACGCGAGTTGTTTTTCTCCCGAGGCGTGCGCCATGCGCTCCTTGAGCCCAAGAACCTCTCGCATCAGTTCATGGAAGATGAACTGCACCCGGGCCGCTCCAAGTTGATTTTGCGCTACGAACTAACCCGGGGCTCCTACGCGACCATGCTGGTCAAAAGGGTGCAAATGGCCCTGGCGGGGGAAATTCCCGGGAATTCCAACCCTGCCGGGTCGTAAGCGGGAGTCATAAACTCTAAGGGTGCGGAATTACTGGATCAGCCAAGCGCCCCTTCCGGGGTCAGCCCCGATTCGGGTCGTCCCAGGGTTCAATATGTCACACACGCAGACCGCGCCGGTTACCGCCAATCGCTTTGCGACTCGCCCCGCAACTCGCCCCGCCGTTCGTACCGCGATGCGTTCTCTGTTGGCGATCGCCATCGCCTTCGCAACGGTCGGCGTCGTGCAAACCCAGGAATCCGAAGCAAAACCCAAGAACGCACCAGAAAAAAATTCGCCAAGCAAAGTCGTCCCCAGCCAAGATCGGCCGGCGTCGCCTCAGGCGCAGGCAGCGGCCCAGACCTTTGAGGCCGATCTGGAACAGGCGCGTAAAGCTGGCGCCGCCGAGATGTTTGGGCCCGGTTGGAACGCGCTTGCCCTGGAATCGGCCCAGGCGGCCAACGAAGCGGCGAAACAGGGCAATGCGGCACGAGCCATTCAACTTTGGGACCTGGCCCGTTCCCAAATTTGGTTTCCCAATCCGCTCATGCCCAAAGGAGTTGCCCGCATCCTGGGAGATCCCCGGCTGCGCGTGCCCGACCTGGTCACCTCGCTGGCAGTCGATCCCAAATCCAAACTGCTCGCCGCCGGACTAAGGGATGGCACCGTGCTCGTTTGGGAGATGCCCTCCGCCCGTCTGCGCTTTCGCTTCGAAGGGCTCACCGAAGATGTCCTCGCCCTGACCTTTCATCCCACCGAGGCGATCCTTTGCGCCGGCGGCAAAAACCGCGACATCCTGGTCTGGTCACTATCCGACGGAAAAGTCGTTCAAAAATTCAACGGCCACGGCGAACCGGTGAGTACCCTGGCCTATAGCCCCGACGGAAAAACCCTGGCCGCGGCGGGAGCCGATCGGAAAATTCGTCTTCACAAAAACGGCAAGGAGGAGGCGGTCAAGGAATTCGGCGGCCCATCCCTGCTCATTCATCAAATCGCCTTCAGTCCCGATGGCAAGTGGATCGGCGCCGCCTCGGCCGATTGCAAGGCGTGGGTGTTCCGCGCCGATACCGGGGAACAGGTGCAAGACTCCCTCCTCTTCGCCGGTGGCAATGCCTACGGCGTCGCCTTTTTCCAGGATGGCAATAGCACGCACCTGGCCGTTGCCGGATCCAACCCCAATCAGATCAAAATCATCGATGCGGCCACCGCGGCGGAAATCCGCAACCTCGAAGCGTTTCCCAAGCCGGTCCAGGCGCTGCAAATATCCGCCAACCACAAACTGCTGCTCGCCGGCTCGCAAGATGGAACGATCCGGCTGATCGATCCAAAAACCGGGCAAACGCTGCGCAATCAACAGGTCGACGACGGTTTCCGCGCGATCGCGCTGGCAGGCGATGCTTCCTGGTTCGCGCTAGCCGGCAGCGATTCGACCTTGACCATCAAGGAACTCGACCATCAGACGACGGGAAGAACCGCCTCGGCGGGCGTCGGCGAAATCTGGGCCATGGCGCTTTGGCGCAATCACCGCTCGGTCGCGGCAGCCGGATCGAAGGCCAAGCTCTCGTCATTCGACATTGCCACCCTGGAGACGAACCAGGCGATCGATCTGCCGGGTGGGCCGGTTTCGGCGATGGCCGGATCTGCCGATGGCCGCCTCCTCGCCGTCGGCTTGGCCAACGGATCGATTTCTCTTCTTGGCGAAAACGGCGAGCTTTTGCGAACGGGGGTTGCCCATGCGGGCGCCGTCACCGCACTGTCCTGGAACGCTGGCGGCACGCGCCTGATCAGTGCTTCGACCGACGGTCAAATCAAAGCCTGGGATCCTGCCGCGCTCAAGGAGATCCGGTCGTGGAATTTCAGTAACGTCATGCCCATCTGCCTGTCCTACGATCCGGTCGGCAATCGCGTCGCCGCCGGATTTGGAGACGGACTGATTCGGATGATTCCGCTTGAAGGTGAAGCACCCGCGCAACTTTTGGGTGGCCATCAAGGGGCCGTCACCGGCGTGGCGTTTGACCCTTCGGGCAATCGACTGGCCTCCTGCGGCAACGATCAGCGGGCCATTTTGTGGCAATTGGGAGCCGGCACTCCGGTGTCGATTCAACTGGCCGGCGCCAAGGCCCCGCTCTCCGCGATCGCCTTCGCCCCCAATGGCAGCATGGTCGCCGCGGCGGGGGCCGACCGGATCATCCGGGTTTGGGACACGCCTCCCATCGATGGATCCAGTTTCCGGCTCGAACGGCTATCGTTTCGCGGCCACACCAAGTGGATCACCACACTGGCCTTCCACCCCTCGGGGAATCTGCTGTTCTCTGGCTCGGTCGATGGCGAGATCAGGTCGTGGGACATCATCCTGCGCCAGGAAGGGCCTCTGTTTGCCGGCCATGTGCGCGAAGTGCGAGCCGTTGCCTGGCACCCCGAAAGCAAGTGGATTGCCACCTCGGGCGCGGACGGTTTTTGTCTTTTGTGGGATCTCTCCGGGAAGAGCCCGATACCCAAGCGCCTTTTCGCCGGCCCGGAACCGATCAATTCGATGACCTGGCTGGGGGACACGAAACGGCTCGCGATTGCGCTGCAAAATCGGACGATCAATGTCATCGACGCGGAAAAAGGAGAAGTCTCCTACACCGACATCGACTCGCGCTCCCCGGTCGAAATTCCCGTGCTCGGCTATTTCAAATCGGGCAACGACCCATTCAGCGTTCTTGCCTGGGTTCCACCGATCATTCTCGAGAAGATTCCCACGCAAGCCGGCAAGCGCAAGGAATCGATCCCAATCAAGGATCCGGCGCTGGGAACGGTGAAGTGCCTGGCGCTTTCACCCGAAGGCGACATCATGGCGGCCGGCGGCGACGATGGGAATATTCGATTTTGGGACACGCAGACCGCGCAGAAACTTCCCGGGGGTGAACTGCCGGCCCAGAATGAGCCGGTTGCCGACATCGCCTTGTCACAGGGCCGAAAGTTCCTCGCCTGTAGCGACCTTGGAGGCAGGGCGACCATTTGGAAGCTGGAAACACGTGAGAAAATCAAACAACTGCCCGCCCCGGGCAAGGGACTTGCCGGCATGGCGATGAAACCCAACGGAACCAGATTGCTCGTGGCCAGCGCGGACAATCGTCTTTCGTTGTTCGATATGGCCACCGGCAACGAGATCAAATCCTGGGATTTTCGCGATTCGATGGGGGAGAACAAGAAACGGATCCGATCGATCTGCTTTGCCCCCAACGAGAACAAGGCGGCCCTGGGCCTCACCGACGGCCTCATCCTGATTCTGGATACTCCCTGATGGTTGGTTAAGCACCATACTCACCCGAATCCCACACGAGGGAATCACCCGGAACGCCTGGGCGAACCGAATTCGTTTTTTCTTTTTTTCCTCTTTTTTTCTCTTTATTCTTTTTCTCTCTCCAACGAAGACTTCTCCCAAGGACAGCACATGCGGGCATTGCAACTGAAAGAACCCAAGCAGTTTCACTGGATTGAACTGCCCGAGGCCGAAAAACCCCAGCCTGGTCAGGCACTCGTGCAGGTCAATACCGTGGGCATCTGCGGCACCGACATCAGCGGCTACCTCGGCAAGATGCCTTTTTTCAGCTATCCGCGCATTCCGGGACATGAACTGGGGGTCACGGTCCTCGCGATCGGCGACGGTGTCACCAACATCAAGGTGGGCGATCGCGCCAGCATCGAACCCTACATGAACTGCCTATCTTGTTTCTCCTGCAAAAAAGGAAGCACGAATTGTTGCGAAAACTTGCAAGTCCTCGGCGTTCACACCGATGGCGGCATGCGGCCGCGCTTCCTCGTTCCCGCACGCAAGGTCCATCCGGGTAACAAGCTCACCAACGAACAACTCGCACTCGTCGAGACCCTCGCCATCGGCTGCCATGGCGTGGACCGGGGCGCGCCCAAGGAAGGTGAATCGTGCCTGATCGTGGGCGCCGGTCCGATCGGCCTTTCCGCGCTCGAATTCTTGCGCCTTCACAAGGTGAATATCCTGGTGGCCGATACCAATCCAATCCGCCTCGACTTTGTCGGCAAGCAATTCGGCATCAAGCACCTGATCCGCATCCAGGGCAACGACGCCGACATCGAAGCGATTCAAAAAGCGGCAGGCGGATCGCTCCCCACGCTCGTGATCGATGCGACCGGCAACACCCACGCCATGAACCGCAGCTTCCAGTTCATCGGTTTCACCGGACGGATGGTGTTCGTCGGCATCGTGCCCGACAACGTCTCTTTCCCCGATCCCCTCTTCCACCGCCGCGAAATGTCGCTTTTCGCGACACGCAACGCCCTACCCAAGGATTTCCCCCGGATCATCGACCTCATCGAAAAAGGAACGATCGACACCCGCCCCTGGATCACCCATCAGGCGCGCCTGAGCGAACTGCCCGGCGTCTTCGAATCGTTCACCAAACCCGAGACCGGCGTGGTCAAGGCCATGGTGCATGTCGACGATCAATAACTCACCGAAGATCGCTCGCAAATCCGTCATTTTTTTCAGCAAGGATCCGCTTCGATGCTCAAGTCCAAGTTACTGCACCCGCAAATCCTCGAAACGATCGCCCGCTCCGGCCACCATGGCCGCATCCTCATTGCCGACGGCAACTATCCTTCGAGCACGACCCTCGGCCCCAACGCCAAGCTGGTCCACCTCAACCTGATGCCGGGGCTCATTAACACCACGGACATCCTCGACGCCATCCTGTCGGCGGTGCCGATCGATTTTGCCTATGTCATGGACTACGAACGCGAAGGGCCCTACGCCCTGACCCAGGATCCGCCCGTCTGGGCCGAATTCTCCCGCATCCTCGCCGAGCACAAATCGCGCGCCAAACTGCGCCTCATCGACAAGTGGCAGTTCTACAAAGAAGTCTCGGTCCCCAGCCATATTTTGACTGTGCAGTCGGCCGACCTGCGCATCTTCGCGAACCTGATTCTGGACATCGGCGTCCGCATGGAATAGTGCGGGCGGACTGTGGGGAGAGATGAGGAGTTCAACGCAAAGGCGCAAAGGAACCAATGGACGCAAAGAATCTCTTTTAGCGGCCGAGCAATGGGCTCCCGTCGGAGGGTTACGACGAGGAGCTCAACGCAGAGGCGCAAAGAACCCAAAGGGCGCAAAGAGAAGAGTTTCTTGGAGCGATCTTGGGAAGAACGGCCCTTTTCCTTCCCTTCAAACCGAATCCGGTGAGCGGTTGGGCGTCAGCTCACCGGTTCTGAGGCGTCACCGAACCTTAAACTTCATCCCGGACGAAGAACGGGATCAGTCGAGGATCTTCGCTTCACGAGCCGACAAAAACCTGCTGACGCTAATCAGTCTACTTTCCACTGTTCGTCATTGGCGACCCTTCCCGGCGCGGCCACAAGAAAACCATCGCCACAAGCGCGAGCATGGGAATCAGTCCCGACAAAGCAATCTGCAGCGGGTAGGCATCATGAATCGCCTGGCGATACGCCTGCGTTTCCTCCAGGCCCTCTCCAATCAACCGGGCAAAGGTGCGGTCCTGATTCGATTGAACCAGAAACCCCATTCCCTGCTGCATCAAACTGACGACTACCCAGTTCCACGATCCCAAAATGCCGGTCACGATCCCCTGGCGCCTCGAAGAGAAATCCTGTGACAAGGAAAAATAAATCGGGAAAATCCCCAGAGAGCCCATGCCCACAATGACCAGGCAGGGCCATAGCACCCAGGGCGACTCAATGAACGCCAAGGGAACACTCCCAAGCGTCGCCAGGCAAAAAAGAAAATAGATGGCAACACGCGCACGGAAGACGCCCAACAGCGGCGCCAGCCGTTGAATGGCAAAACCCCCGCCAATGGCCCCGACATCCGCGGCAATGTAAAAGACCGTCGAGGCCGTGGCCTGCATCTCCGCACTCATGCCGCGCGCTTCGCGCAGATACAGCGGCATCCATGCCCGGAAAAAATGCCAGTTCAAATTGATCGCCACCACCATGATCGCCATGACCCAGAATTTTGGTTGCATCACGAGCCAGACGAAGAACCGGCCCAGGGGCAACTCGTCAGCGGTGGTTTCCGCAGAGCCCGACGCGGAGGAAAATTGCGTCCTCCCCATGAACAAAATCCAGGCAATCGACCAGAGAAACCCGAGCAAGCCGACAAACTGAAACGCCATGGGCCAGCCGTAAGCCTGGCTCAAACGCAACACCAAAAACGGAGTGATGATCGAACCGAGCGCCGTTCCGCTTTGAAACATGCCGTTGCCAAGCGCCCGGTCCTTGGGTGCGAGCATCTTCTTGGTGATGACCAGCCCGCAGGACCAGTTGATCGCCTCGAAAAAGCCGAGCAGACTGCGGCAGACCACCAGGCCCTGAAAGTCGCGGACATAGGCCGTGGCAAATCCGGCGAGCGACCAGAGGATCACCCCCATGGGGTAGATGCGCATCGGTCCGTAGCGGTCGACGACAAGCCCCCAGACGATCGCGCCGATGCCGTAGCTCAAGCCAAAAGCAAATTCCGTGGTGCCGTATTGCTTCTTGTCGAAATTCAGGTCGTGCATCAACTCGGTGGAGAGCTGATTGAGCGTCAATCGATCGGCATAGTTGATCGTGGTCGCCAAGAGCAAAAAGGCGCAAACCAGGATGACCTTGAAACGGGAAATCGACGGAAACGGAGGGACGGATTCGGCAGGCATGAATCGTTCGCCGGGAGGATGGCGTAGGGCAGACTTCAAGCAAGGATAGGGATCAAGACGGCTGCTGCTTCCCCCTTTGGCAATGCAAATGTTAGAACCGATCGGCGCCTAGGAACGCCGCCTCGGAGTCGCCTGACAATGGAAATCACTTCCGCTTGAGGGAACCACCTGCAAAGAGTCCCGAATGGGTTCGTTCCAGATCGAGCAAGAACTCCTTGCGGCGCAGCCCGCCGCCGTAACCTCCAAGCGTTCCCCCCTTGTTCACCACGCGATGGCAGGGAATGACGATCGCCACCCGATTCTTGCCGTTGGTCGTGCCGACAGCCCGAACCGCGTTGGGATTGTTCACCGAACGGGCAATGTCTTCATAAGAGCGAGTTTCGCCGTACGGGATATCCAGAAGCGCCCGCCAGACGCTGACTTGAAACGGAGTTCCCGGGAAATCGAGCGGCACCTTGAAGGTTTTCAATTTCCCCTCGAAATAACTTTTCAGCTCCTTGTGCAACTGCGTCAGATGACGATGTTCGCCGGGCACGACGGGAAGATCGAACTGCGCTCGCAGCCTTTCGGTCTGCTGATTGAGTCTTTCGAGGCCGGAGAACTCGAGCAGGCAGATTCCTTCATCGGTCGTTCCCGTCACGAGCGGCCCGACCGGGCTATCGACCCAGGAGATGATGATGCAGGTTTCCCCGCGCGCGGCCGCGGGGGGCGCACCGAAGGTTTTGCTAAAAGCGTCGCGAAAACCGCTGGTCGATTCGTAGCCGGAGTCGATGGCTGCCATGTCGAGACTTCCTCCCTTGCGGATCTTTTGAAAGGCATTTCCTAGCCGGCGCGAGCGGCAAAACGCCTGAAAGGTCATGCCAAATTCTTTTTGAAAAAATCGGCGCACCGTACCGGGGTCAACACCCCGGCCCGCCAGGTCGGCTTCCGTCCACTTGAGCGCGGGATTGCCGTCCAGTTCGCTCAGCAGCTTTTGCACCCAGGGCGGATGGCTCGATTGTGATTGCGGCCGGCACCGTTTGCAGGGGCGAAAACCTGCTTTGAGCGCCTGATCGGTGCTGGCAAAAAAAAGGACATTCTTCGGCAAAGGCTTACGGGCCGGACAGACCGGCCGGCAGAAGATCCCGGTGGTTTTGACGCCCAGGTAAAACAGGCCGTCGTAGGTCGCATCGCTGGCCTGATAGGCCTTTTGCATTTCGGTAATGGGCGGCAGGGTTTGCATGAAAAGAGTCTATTGCGAGGGGGGCGGATCTCTCCACCGATTTTCCGGCGTGGAATTCGGAATTCACAGGAAACGCAGGCAGGAGCAACGGGTTCCTGGGAACGCCGTGACCATGACCCACTTACTTCTCCACCCGGTGGCCTCGCAAAAACAGATCCACCGCCTTGGTGCACTGGGCCTCGATCCAGGCCGCGTCGGGCGGTCCTATGACGCCCAACCTTTGCTTGAACAGCCAGAGCCCCTGGCACAGCGACAGAAAATGATCGGCAGAGACTTCCGGTTCGGGGATCGCGAGCAGGCCGGCATCATGCGCCCGCTTGAGAAAGGCAGCCACCCTGCCGTGCTTGTCCTCGGGCCCAAACTTCATGAACTTCTTGATGATCTCCGGGTGGCGGCGCGATTCGGCGGTCAACAGATTGCAGAGGTCAATGATTCCCGGTTGCGAAAGCATGGTCGCGAAGCTGGTGGCAATGGCAATGAGCTGCCGGCGCAGCTGAGTATGGTCGCGCACGGCCAACGACGCGAGTTCGGTGATCTCGAAAAGAGCCGCCTCGGCCATGATCACTTCGATCAGCAACTCCTCTTTGTTGGCGAAGTGGCTGTAGATCGTTTTTTTCGAGACGCCCGCATCTTGCGCGATGCCGTCCATCGACACGGCGGCGACACCGTTTTCAAGAAATAGCTGCCTCGCGGCGCGCACGATCTCACCGCGGCGCGCCGGATCCTTCGGCCGTCCTCTTTGGCCGGAAGGAGAGTTTCGAGTGGGCTCGGTTTCCTTTTCCATGGTCTCTTCAAGCATATTGACGCGGCGGCCGATATAGTATACTGTTCGGTGTAGTTTCTTATTAACGGACCCCCTTGTCGTGTCCGTCGCGCGGAGTGCCGATGTATCAGGTCGCCTTGAAAATGCTCTTCGGAGACCTGGCGAAATACCTGGGCCTGGTATTCGGCGTAGCCTTTTCGACCTTACTCGTCAATCAGCAAGCCGGCATCTTCGTCGGCCTGATCACCCGAGGCGGCAGCCTGATTCAGGACATTCCTGAAGCCGACATTTGGGTGATGGATCCGGGCGTCAAAAACCTCGACACCTCTTTTCCCCTGCGCGATACCGAATTGGCCCGCGTGCGCGGCGCCACCGGCCTCGACTGGGCCGTGCCGTTCTTCAAGTCGACCGTCACCGTGCGCACCGCCAATGGTGAACTCGAAGGCGGCCTCCTGCTGGGTTTGGACGACACGACCCTGATCGGCATCCCGCAAAAGTTCGTGCTCGGCTCCCTGGAAGATCTGCGTCCGCCCGATGCCGTCGCCGTCAGCGCCGAAGCCTATCGCCGCATCTGGCCCGGCGAAAAACCGGTTCAAGGCAAGGTCCTGGAACTCAACGACCGCCGCGCCGTGGTCATGGCCGTCGTCGATGCTCGGCCCCAATTCACTTCGTCCCTCACCTTTTACGCGCGCTATTCGCGGGCACTGATGTACGCCCCCACAGGCCGCAACAAGCTGTCGTTCATCCTCGCGAAATCGGTCCCCGGCACCGATCTGCAAACCGTCTGCGACGAGATCCACCGGCGCACCGGACTGAAGGCACTCACCTCCGAACAGTTCCGCTGGAAGTGCATCGAATACATCCTCAAGAACACCGGCATCCCCGTGAGCTTCGCCGCCGTCATTGGCCTGGGCATCATCGTGGGGGTCGCCATCGTCGGCCTGCTCCTCAATCTTCTGATTCTGGAAAATCTGCGCCAGTATGCCGCGCTCAAGGCGATCGGCACGCGCAATAGCAAACTCGTCAAGATGGTGCTGTTGCAGGCGCTGGTCGTCGGCGGCGTCGGTTACGGCATCGGCCTGGGCGCGGCCGCCTCGTTCTTCGAGTTCGCCGGCAACAACGACCCCAATTTCAAGGGCTTCTACCTCCCCTGGCAGGTCGCAGCCGGCTCGGCCGCACTCGATGGCTCGATCATGATCCTTTCGGCCCTGTTCAGCCTGAGGAAAGTCCTGTTCGTCGATCCGGCCGTGGTGTTCCGGGGTTAGTAGGCCATTAAGGCGAAAAGGAAGAACCCATGTTGCTGGCCACGAAAAAGGCACATGCCGCATCCGCTCACTCCTCCTCGAATTTGGCGGCCGTCTGCCGTGGAATTGAAAAGTCCTTCGGTTCTGGAGAAACGCGCGTACCGGTTCTACGCGGAGTCGATCTCGAAATCCCCGCCGGGCAAATCACCCTGCTCATGGGACCATCAGGTTGCGGCAAGACGACTCTGATCTCTTCGCTTGCCGGACTCCTCACGCCCGACGCTGGCCGCATCGAGGTGCTCGGCACCGATCTGACTCGCCTCAAAGGCGGCAAGCTGGTCGATTTTCGCGCCACGCACCTGGGGTTTGTCTTCCAGCAATTCAATTTGCTCACCGCCTTGAACGCCGAGGAGAATGCCGGCGTTCCTCTTTTGGTTCAGGGGTATTCGATGAGCCATGCCCGCAAGACGGCGCGCGATCTCCTGGTCCGGCTCGGCCTGGGCAAGCACCTCGATAAGCACGCCAATCAGCTTTCCGGCGGCCAGCAGCAGCGCGTGGCGATCGCCCGCGCGCTCGTTCATTCGCCTCAATTGGTCATCTGCGATGAACCGACCGCCGCGCTCGACGCCGAAGCGGGCCAGACCGTGATGAAGCTCTTGTGCGAACTGGCCCTCGATGGCAAGCGCGCCGTCATCGTCGTGACTCACGACCACCGGATCGAATCGTTCGCGCACCGGATCTACCGCATGGCCGACGGCAAGATCGTGCGCATGGAAAATCGTGTCGATTCGCAACAGCCTTCGCGGGAGCACACCGAATCATGAGCAGATTGTTCAATCGCATCATCACCAAGGGATCGATCGCGGCCGCTTCGCTGGCGATTGCCGCGGGAGCCTATTCGATCGCCAAAAACACCCCCACCCTGGCTGAGGGCACACCGCAGATCCGCCCGCCGTCGCAACCGGCAGGCGATCTGGCACACCTGGGTGATGATCAAGCGCCCCTCGCCAAAAAAGGATACATCGGCGGGTCCGGGCTCGTCGAACCCTCAAGCGAGCTGATCGCCATCGGCTCCAATGTTTCCGGAGTCGTGACCAAGGTGGCGGTGCGGTCTGGCGATCGCGTCAAGGCGGGGGAAACCCTGTTTGAAATCGATTCCCGTTCCCAGGCTGCCGAACTGAATCAGAAACGGGCCGAGTGGTTGGCGGCCAAGGCGCGCTTGCTCGAACTGCGAGGCCAGATCGCTCCGGCGGCGGCCCGGGTGCAGTCGGCCGAAGCCCTGGTGCGCCAGGCCAAGACCGATCTGGCCGATCAGCAAAGCCAGCTCAATCGCACCCGTTCCTTGTCCGTAGCATCCGCCGTTTCGGCCGAGGAGTTCAACCGCCGTAGCCTCGCCGTCGAGCTCTCCGTGGGGAAAGTGGCCGAAGCGGAGGCCAAGCTGGTGGAAGCCCGGGGCAATCTCGAGTTGCTCGGCGGCTCGCAGACCGCCCCCACCCTTGCCGTGCAAGAAGCGACGATCGAGTCGGCCAAAGCGGCCATGGACAAGGCCGAAACCACGTTGGCCCTTCAGACCGTGCGCGCGCCGCGAGACGCCACCGTGCTGCAGGTCAAGGTTCGCACCGGGGAATTCGCCCAGGCGGCCGCGCTGGCGGAGCCCTTGATGATCCTGGGCGTGATCGATCCCTTGCATGTGCGCGTCGATATCGATGAGGCGGAGATTCCGCGCTTTCAAAGCGGGGCCTCGGCTTTTGCCTCGCTCAAAGGCGACCCGGCGCGCAAGGCGCCGCTGAAATTCGTGCGCGTCGAACCGCTTGTCATTCCCAAAAAGAGCCTGACTGGTTCGGTCAGCGAACGGGTCGATACGCGCGTGATGCAAATCATCTTCCAGTTGGATCCGGCAAAGCTTCAGGCGATCACCGGCCAGCAACTCGATGTCTACATCGAAGAAGGCAGCCCAGAAACGAACCACGAACGAAAACCGACCAACTGACACGACGTTCAAGGAACCAGTCGATCGCTCGTTGGATCGACCCCGTGGAAACCGATGCGATCTTTTGGCCTGGGAAAGGGGCGTTTCGTTTGCACAATAGCGGCAAGAACGGACCCCGAGGCGCTGATGTTGCAGCTCGATGAACAGACTGGCGCGATCATCCTGATCGTGGGGATGGCTCTTTGCGCGCTTGGTTACCTCTGGCTTGTTTTTCGTGCGTTTGGCACCAGCTGGGCCTGGGGTCTGGTTACGCTTCTGCTCGCTCCTCTGGGCGGCGGCGTGGTCTATGCCGTCACTCACCTTCGCAAGGCGCTTGGTCCCATCCTGGTCGTTTTGCTCGGCCTGGCCACCGGAGCCAGTCCATATGCACTCAACAAGCTTTTCCCGCCGCAACTCGTCGTGGCCGAGGGGATCACCACCGGTGAAACCGATCTCACCGTAACCGGCATGCCGAACTACGACTATGCGCAACTCAAGCAGAAGACCGATCTGACGGTGTTGCAGATGGCCAATCCCGAGGTGACGGACGCCATCCTCGCTTTTCTGGCGCCAATGTCCCAGCTCAAACGGCTCGATCTGAGCGACACCCAGATCACCGATTCCGGCCTGGAAATCCTCGCGGCCCTGCCCGCTCTCGAAGATCTCAAGCTGGCGCGCACCCAGGTGAGCGACGAAGGAATCAAAAAGTTTTTGAGCCAGGCCAAGGCGCTCAACGCAATCACGCTGACGGGTACCCAAGTCAAAACCGCGACTTTGCGCGATTGGAAGAACGCCCGTCCCAACGAACGCAAGTATGTGAAATAAGGAAGCGGCCCCATGGCGATGGAACTGATCGAAGATGCGGTGGGTGATGCGCGCAATGCCCGCTTTCTGGCGGCGGCTTGCCAGTTTGCCTATCACGACCAGGATCGTGGCGCCGCCGAGTTTGCCGGAGAGCTCGGGCTAAGCGCCCAGCTGATCAGCGTTCATAACACCCAGGCCTACGTCGGTCAAAATGACGACCATGTCGTGCTCGTCTTTCGCGGCAGCGAGGAGCCGACCAGCCTTGATGGTCTGCGCGACTGGTTCCTTACCAACGCCATGAACTTGCTCATTCAGCCCCATGGCCCGCTCGCGGCCGATTTCGCGGCGGCGGGGGTCGGCGCGCGCTTCCATCAGGGCTTCGTTTCGGCGATCGGCGACATCTGGGACCCGGTTTACGCCGAAGTCGACAAGTTGCTCAAGGAAAAAGACCGCCCCTTGTGGGTGAGCGGCCATAGCCTGGGCGGAGCCTTGGCGGTGCTCGCGTCCTGGTTGCTTTTGCGCAAGACGATCAACATTCATCAGATTTATACCTTCGGCGCGCCGATGGTGGGCAACAAGGAGGCCGTCGCCGCGATCAACAAGGAATTCGCCGGCAAGATGTGCCGGTATGCCAACGCGCCCGATCCGGTCCCCCTGTTGCCCATGATGAGCCTGATCGCCAACGATTACTCCCACTGCGAGAAGTTGCACGCCCTGGGGGAAGGGGGAGAAGCCAGCGCCCTCGCCTTTGTTCAGGCCATGGCGGGAGGGGCCGCCGAGGCGGCCCTGACGGGAACGCTGGCCGATGAGTTTTGGAAGCGGGTGCAAGGCCGGATCGCGGCGCATCTGCTCGACGATTACCGAAAATTGCTGTGATTCGATCGATTCCATTGGGTTTTGCGAGGAAATGGCCTCTTTTTCATGAAATGAACGACGAAAAAGGGGAACAGTTAAGGAGATGCCTCCGCTTTTTGCTTGACGCGGAGCCATTAGGCACCAAAGATAAACAGTTGCCTGATAGGAATTTCGGTTGGTTTCGCAAGGTGGAGGGTCGAGGTTGCAATCTGTGGAATTGGAAGATCTTCAGGGGGAAACCCGGTCCCGAATCAAAATCCCCTCCTCGCTTGAGCGCGCCATCCTCTGCGCCAAGGTGGCCGAACAAAATAAAGGCCGCGAAATCCTTGTCCTCGACATGCGCAAGATCACGACGCTTTACGACTTCTTCGTGATTTCGACGGGCACGAGCCGCCGGCAAATCCACGCCATCGCCGAACAAAGCGATGCCGCGCTGACCCGCGTGGGCGACAAGCGCCTTTCGATCGAAGGTTACCAGGCGAGCAAGTGGGTGTTGCAGGACTTCGGCGACATTATCGTGCACGTGTTCGACAAGGAAACTCGGGCTTATTACGAGCTTGAAGAACTTTGGGCAAATGCTCCCCGCATCGACTGGGCCAACACTCCGCTTGGACCCAAACTGCTTGAAGCGATCTAGTGAGCTGACGAGCCGGCCGATGGGCCGGTTCGTGGGATCGCTTCCCCTTCTTTTGCTGCCCGACCGGAAATCCACGGCATGAACCTGCTCGATTTATTGCGGCAACGCTTTTTCCAGGCATTGGATGGCTGGGTCGCCGACCCGGCCACTCCTGCGGCGCTTGTCAAACCCGCCACCGATAGCAAATTCGGCGACTACCAGGCCAATGCGGCCATGGGGCTCGCCAAGGTGCTGGGCAAGCAACCGCGCCAGGTCGCCCAGGAACTGGTCGATCGTTTGAAAATCGACGACATCCTTGAAAAGCCGGAAATCGCCGGGCCAGGCTTCATCAACTTGAAGTTCCGTAGTGACTGGTTGGCGAAGCAACTTTCCGCCGCCGCCCAGAACGATCGCATCGGCATCGCGAAAGTTGCCAACCCGGGCCGGTATATCATCGATTTTTCGAGCCCCAATGTCGCCAAGCCGATGCATGTCGGCCATCTGCGCAGCACGATCCTCGGCGAATCGCTATCGCGGCTATTGCGATTTTTGGGCCATGAGGTGATCACCGACAATCACTTGGGCGACTGGGGCACCCAGTTCGGCATCTTGATTTATGGGTTTCGCACCAAGGTCGACCCGGCGAAATTTGAGGTCAATCCGGTCGCGGAACTGGCCCGCCTTTATGTGGACATCCGCAAGGAGTTTCGCGAAGAGGACGAGGAAAATCCCACCGATCCCGTGCAGCAGGCCTGCCGTCTCGAAACCGCCAAGCTCCATCAAGGCGATGCCGAGAACCTGGAGCTTTGGAACCGGTTCATGCCGTTTTGCCTGGCGGAAATCGACCAGGTGTATCGGCGGCTCGATGTCCATTTCGACCACATCAAGGGGGAGAGCTTTTATCAGCCGATGCTCGCCGAAGTGGTGCGCGACCTGCTTGCTCAAGGGATCGCCACGGAAACCCAGGGCGCCGTGGGAGTGTTCCTCGTCGAGGCAGGTCCGCCAACGCTCATTCGCAAGAAAGACGGCGCCTTCACCTACACGACCAGCGATCTGGCGACCATCGATTACCGGATCAAGGAATGGAACCCCACCGACATCCTTTATGTCGTCGATCATCGCCAGTCTTATCACTTCCAAAATCTGTTCGAAACGGCCAAGCGCTGGGGGCGAACGCAGGCGCGGCTGACGCATGTTTCGTTTGGATCGGTTCTGGGACCTGACCGCAAACCGATCAAAACCCGCGACGGCAAGGCGGTCGCCAGCCTGGACCAATTGCTCGACGAGTCGGTGCAGATGGCGGGCGAAATCTTCGACAACAATAAGGCTGAGGATGCCGATCCGGCGACGAGGCCGGCGGTCACCGAAGCGGTGGGCATCGGCGCGGTGAAATATGCCGACCTGAGTCAGAACCGCACCACCGACTATGTCTTTTCCTGGGAAAAGATGATGGCGATGGACGGCAATACGTCCACCTACATGCAATACGCTTACGCCCGCTGTCAGAGCATCCTGCGCAAGGCGGGCGTTGACGAGCATTCGATCGACACCAAGGCCGCCATCCTCCTCAACACGCCAGAGGAAAGGGCCCTGGCGATCCAGCTATTGCGCATGGAAGAGACCTTGCTCGCGGCCGCGGCCGACTACCGGCCCAACATCATCACCAGCTATCTGTGGGATTTGGCCAAGGCCTACAGTGTCTTCTTCCAGAATTGTCCGGTGCTCAAAGCACCGGCCGAGCTGTTGCCAGGACGGCTCATCCTTTGCCATCTGGTTGCCAAGAGTCTAAAGCTCGGATTGCACCTGCTCGGCATTCAGGTCATTGAGCGGATGTAATCGCTAAAACAATGGGAACCGAGGGAGTTTCGATATGAGCGAGCCGCGAAAGAAGCGATTTTTGGCGACCCGTCTTGAGGGCTGGATGCTGCGCCATCAGCTCGCCTTCAATTTTTGGATCCACATGATCGGCATCCCCATGGCCGTGATCAGCCTATTTCTTCTGCTCGCCGCGCCGTTCATCAACGATTACGTGCCCTGGTACTGGTCGGTCGGCGGCATCGTGCTTGGCTACGTTCTGCAGTGGATCGGCCATCTGGCCGAAGGCAACGACCTGGGCGAATGGGCCGCGATCAAGCGCCTGCTCGGCTTGCCCTATGTCGGCATCGCACCGCGCTGGAATCCGGAAGATCCCACCCGGCTGTAATGTTCGATTCGTGATTCACTTCGGGGTGCCAACATGCCCGTGCACATCGCAAAGCCGACGGTGATTCCGGTATCCGGCGGCAAGAACATCGAAGAATACATCGGCCTGGTCAACAGCAAGACCGCCGGTGTGAGCATGGCCCGCATGGTGAGTCCCACCGGCTGGTCGGAACCGGGACAAACGCCTGAATTCGACGAATACACGGTCGTGCTCAAAGGCATGCTTTTGGTCGAAACGAAAACCGGCACGATCCCGGTGCGCGCCGGCCAGGCGATCATCGCGAACAAGGGCGAATGGGTGCGCTACAGTACACCCGAGGCGCCTGGCGCGGAATATATTGCTGTCTGTTTGCCTGCTTTTTCGCCGGCCACGGTTCATCGGGATGAGTAGAAGGTGGGGGACCGCCTCCCGCCTAACAGCATTGGCTGTTTTTCCTGCTGCAATCGCTCGCCCAAACGTCAATTGAAGCTTTTCCAGGTTTCAGGTAGCCACGCCAGAAAGGTGTGGAGACGCGCAGCAGCTTCGTTGATGCTCATCTCTTGCGCGGAAGAGTCGTCCTCCTGAGCCCAACGGTTGCGGGCCTTGCGAACCGCCTGCGCATTTGCCCGAATGGTCGGCGGGATTCCCTGCCCTCTTCGGCCACCGATTGAATCGATCAACACGGCTGCATCCTCGGTTCGCGCGGCGTCATCATGCCTCGCGCGATCGAACGAGCGCAGCCCAGCCTCGAACGCCGCAAATAGGCGAACGAGGTAAGTCCCTTCCAGATTTTCAAAAGCCGTTCGAAGGCTCGGTCTGACCGGTTCGCCGCCCACGAGTACAGCCGGGGACCTGATCATGTCCACTAACTGCCTGTGGACAGCAAACTGTGTCGCTTTGTACTCGCGAACAACATCCTTCAAATGCTCGTGCCAATCAAACCGACGGTGTGGCATGTGTGGCAATGGAGTCAAGGACGCGATTTAACGAGGGCTCGTCGAGCGGAAGGGCCTCGGCTTCATCAACGGACGCAGACAGTGGATCTTCCGAGAAGGCGTAATGAATTGTCCAACGGCCATCGCGGAAATAGAGACGGGCAAGGTCTTCATAAGTCGGCATCAGATAGAGGTCGACGGCCGCGTTGGCCCCAGGAAAATCATAAGCAACTGGGTCGAGCAAAACTCGTATGGGCCCCTTCTGTAGATAAAGCGCCGTAACTTCGAAGATTGACCGATCTAGTGCACGCATCCGTTTGGGGTAGGTTTTGGTGGCCCAATCTGATGGTTCAGCCCACTCTTTTACCTTTGTCACCAATTCTTCCACCAATAACACGAACTGATCTTGCGGATTAGACATGGGGGCTCTCCATCTGTATCTGTGGGCCTGTTCGCTCTTTAGAGATTGTAACCGAAGAGCGCGTTTCGAGGGCAAAGTTACACTTCTTCGCGCCATCGTTTCCTTCGCATCTTGCCCGCAGGGTTCTGGTTTGAAGAATAAATCGTTCGCACGAGCCGTGACCGTGATCCGCGGACAAAAAAGCGATCGTGGTGCGTAGGCGCCATGATTTTAAGATCCGCAATAGGGGAATTTCGTTCTGAATGTGCAGTATTCGTGAACAGACTTCGCATGAAGAGTTTCAGGTTCAATCGCGAGCAAAATTGCTCGACTGATCCCGTCTTTGCCGAAAATCAAGTTGATCGCTTGGTGATACCCTAGAACCGGTGGGCTGACACCCACCGCTCACCAGGCTTCGGTCTGAAGTGACGACTCACGGCCCGGAAGCGCCCACCAAAACTCCTCTTTGCGCCCTTTGTTCCTCTGCGCCTTTGCGTTGAACTCCTCATCGTCACGATCCAACAGCAATCCATCCCTCGACCGCCAAAAAAAACTCCTTTGCGCCCTTTGTTCCTCTGCGCCTTTGCGTTGAACTCCTCATCGCCACGATCCAACAGCAATCCATCCCTCGACCGCCAAAAAAAACTCCTTTGCGCCCTTTGTTCCTCTGCGCCTTTGCGTTGAACTCCTCGTCGCCACCATTCGGCCGGAATCGATCACCAAGCCTTAAAACTCCTTTGCGCCCTTGCGTTGAACTCCTCGTCCACCCCCACAAACAATCACCGACCCGAACCGGTATCCTTCGGCAAGTTCGCCTTCGGGGCACCCAGATGTTCCTTGAAGAATTTCAACATGCGCACCTGAAGGCTGGCGCGGACGGTGGGATCGGAGACCATGTGGGTGAAACCCGCCAGCGGCAGGACATTGGCTTCGAGGCCGGCGCGCTGGATTTTATCCGAGAGGCGCAGGGTGTGCCGGAAGAAGACATTGTCATCGACGGTGCCGTGCACGAGCAGAAGCGGACTGATCGATTTGCCCACCTGATCGAGCAGGCCGTTACGCGCGTAGACATCGTTGACCGGGTGGCTCGATTGCGAAGGGTCGGGAACGCCCAGGTAGCGCTCGGTGTAGTGGGTGTCGTAGTCGAGCCAGTCGGTGACGGGAGCGCCGGCCACCGCGGCGCGAAAGACCTCGGGCGCTTGCAAGGCGGCGAGGGCGGACATGGTGCCGCCGAAAGACCAGCCGTAGATGCCGATCCTTTCGGGGTCCATCTCCGGGTATTTGGCGCAAAGCGCTTGGATGCCGGCGACCTGATCTTCGAGCGGGATCTTCGTGAACTGGCCGTAGGCGGTTTTCTCCCAGGCTCGGCCGCGGCCTGGGGTGCCGCGGTTGTCGATGTTGACGACAATGAACCCCTGGTCGGCATACCACTGTTCGAGCATCCGATTGCCGACCGAATCGAGCACTTGCTGGTGGGTCGGACCGCCGTAAACGCAGACGAGTACGGGATAGCGCATCACTTTGACGAAGTTTTTCGGCCGGACAATGAGCGTTTCCAGGCCGTTGACTCCCACCCGCGCACGTTCCACGTTCGGTTGATAGGGCAAGGCCCGGGAGACCGACGGGACCACGCCCAGCGATTTGCCCCCTTCGCGGATCTCAAAAGGCCAGTAGCTCTTGAGGTCTTCACCGCCCAAGACGACGCGGGTGCCATCGGAGCTAAACACTCCGCTTTGCCGGCCGGGCTTGGGTTCGATCCGCTCGGGTGGGGAACTGCCATCGAGTTTGACACGGTAAAGAGCCAGGCGTGCCGGATCGGTTTCAGCGGTGACGATCGCTTCGGTTTTTCCGACCCAGATCAGGTTGCGAAGCCCCAGTTCCGGCCCGACGAGGGTGCGCACGACATTCCCCTGGGCGTTGCGCACCTCAAGGAGGTTGCCCGGGTCTTTCTCCATCATCCAAAGAAAGCTGCCGTCTGGCAGAAACCGGGGAATTTCTTGATGGAGGCTGACCCAGGCGGTGTCCGTCGCTTCGAAAAAGATGGAAGTCTGACCCTGGACGGGATCGACTCGAAGAAGGCCCAATCGTTTCTGATCGCGCGACTGAACAGTCAGCACCGGTGCCTGCGCGTTTTTCTCCCAGCGGGCCGAGCCCAGGTACGGGTAGGTTTTTTTATCCCAGGTTACAGGGATAGGGCGGTCGGGATGGGCCAGGTCGATCAACCGCAGGCCCACGACCGCGTTGGCTTTGCCAGGTCGGGGATAGCGCCAGGTTTGGGGAGCACCGCCTGGGGAAGCGGGGTCGGACAGGGTCCAGTTCTCCACCATCGATTGATCGGTTTCCTGACACAAAAGCCGCGAAGAATCGGGCGACCACCAGTAACCCGTAAAACGGGCCATTTCTTCCTGGGCAACGAATTCGGCCTCGCCAAACGGCTTGTCCGCGGTGCCGCCTTTGGTCATCGCCTTTTCCTTGGCCGAGGCAAGGTCGAAGACGAAGAGGTTATGGTCGCGCACAAAGGCAATCGACTTGGAGTCAGGAGAGAACTTCGGATCGATCACCGGGGTTGCGGTGAGAGCCACAGGAGTCGCGTTTCCTGTCGTCGCATCGACCAGAAACAATTTGCCGCTGTAGGGGACGATGATCTTGGCGCCGTCTGGGCTCAATTGAAAGCTCGCCAAGCCCTTGGCCATCACCCGCATCCGTTCGCGCCGGGCTTTTTCCTCGGCGCTCAGTTTCTCCTCTTCTCCTTTGAGCAGGCTGGCGCCGCTGACCAGTTCGACCGGTTGATCGGCGCCGGTCGCTTTGACATTCATCGCGAAAAGGGCCGCTCCCTGACCGTCGGGCGGGGTGCGCAAGAAATAGAGGCGAGATCCATCGGGGCTCCACTGAAAGCCGTTGGGGCGACCATGGCTGAAATTGCGTGTCTGGTAGATCTCCTTGACCACGCTGGCATCGATCTTGAGCGGCTTGGAATTGGCAGGGACAACCGGAGCCGGAGCCTGCAGAAACGAGAGAAACATCCAAAAGGCGCCAGGCATGGTATCCCCTTGATCGATCGCGTGTTCGGTCTCCTTTCTTTTTCATAGAGCCTCGCCGGCTTTGTCCACTCCCGAGGCCCTGGTGCCGGCCCAAACGGCGGCCCCCTCGCAATTGACCCCGCACTTGCGCTCAGGGTACCCTTGAAGGCCAGGGTTCGATTCCTTTTTTGGACGAAAGCATGAGCGCGGATTCGACTTACGAGGCAAGCAGTTACGGCGCAGCACCTGAGCCAGTCACTGGCCGCTGGACCGGTCGTGACACCGGTTTGCTTTTGCTTTTGCTGCTGTCGGCCATGACCCTACGCGCGTGGCATTTCACCCACACCGAAGTGATCGCGCGCGACAGCATCGGTTTCATTCGGGTCGCCTGGCGCATGGGGCTTGAGCCCCTGGACAAGGTGGTCAAGGAATCGCATCAGCACCCCGGTTATCCGGCGGCAGTTTTCTTGATGGCAAAGGTGATGGATCTCGACCCGGCCAAGGAAGATCGGCACCACCTCTCGCCCGACCTCGCCATGCGCTGGCAGCTCGCGGCGCAGTGGACCAGCGCGATCGCGGGGACCCTTCTTGTCATTCCGATGTACCTTTTCGGCCGGGCGCTCTTTGCGGGGTTGCCTACCGCATCGCTCGCCTCGTTTTGGGCGACTCTGATGTTGCAGTGCCTGCCCGCCGTTGGCCGCCTGCTCACCGATGGCCTCTCGGAAGGGATTTTCCTGTTGTTCGCAGCCTGCTCGTTACTGGGTGGCTGGCTGGCGATCAGTCAAAAGGACCGCTTCGGAACCGTGCTTTGCGGTCTCTTTTCCGGCCTGGCCTATTTGGTGCGTCCCGAAGGAGCCTTCATCGGCGCCTGGATGTTTGTGGGCCTGTTGGTGCTTGGATTGCGCCGCTCTCAAGAAAGAACCTACCGCATGCTTCAGGCGGGCACCCTGGCCTCGGTCCTGGTGCTCGTCGCCCTACCCTACGCGATGACAATCGGAGGGCTGACGAACAAGCCGACGGCCAACCAAATCCTCAATGGCGCAGATTCGCCTATGGGCTGGCCGGGCGGTTCGGCCCCCCTGCCTGAAGTGAGCCTCGCCCCGCTCACGCAAAGGGGAGGCCTGGCCATGGCGTTTCCTTTGGCCGTCTGGTGGGAAGGCGGCGCGGCGGGAACCCTCGACCGGATCGTCTGGGGAATCAAAACTCTGGGTTTCAACTGGATCAAGGGGATGTTCTGGGTGCTGTGGATTCCCCAGGTGGCATTTTTCTGGCAACGCCGCCGTTCCATGTTTCAAGTGGAGTATTGGGCCTTTTGGGGTCTGACGCTGACCATGCTTGCGGCACTGTTCAAGGTGGCCTCGCAGATGGGGTATCTGTCCGATCGCCATCTGGCGCTGCTTTTGATGCTCGGCTCTTACCCAGCGGCGCAGGGTCTACTGGAATTGCTTGCGCCGATCGGCCGCCACTTCAGCGTGCGCGGCGGCGCATGGATCACGCCAGCGCTCAACATCGGCGTTCCGGCGATTCTGCTTGTCGGCTGCATGGTGCGTACCGCCGAGCCCCTTCATGGCAACCGGGCTGGCTTTCGCGAAGCGGGAGCATGGATCGCGCAAAACGCCCAACTGGGTGATCCCGTGGACGATGCCTATTGCTGGTCGCACTACCATGCCGGACGAGTGTTCACCGAAGGAGCTCCGAAGGGTGTGCCTGTCAGCAAGCCCTACCGCCAGTTTTATGTGATTGAACGATCGAGCAACAAACACCCGCGGCTGCAGACGGTCAACGAAGACGACCTCAAGTCCAAGGGAGCCAAAGAGGTCTTTGCCTCCCAGCCAAGAGCGGACAAGGACAAGGCGGTGGTCGTCGTTTACGAAGCGCCCTGGGAAGGACCGAGCCGTTCCACAGCAGGCAAATGATCAGCGGCTTCTTGAAGGGACAAAAAGATCGCTCAGCGCCTGATCGATCGTGGGAAAAAGAAATCGATAACCGGTGGCCAGCGCCTTGGCCGGTAGAACTCGCCTGCCCTGGCAAATCGCCGTGGCCACTTCGCCCAGCACGATCCGTAGCACCCAGGCCGGCACGGGGAAGAGTGTGGGCCGGTGCAGCGCCTTGCTCAGCGCCTGGGCCAATTCTCCGTTGGTGACGGGATTCGGTGCGGTCGCGTTGAGCGGGCCCCTCACGGCTTCTTGGTCGAGCGCATGAAGGATCAACCCGGTCAGGTCGGCATGATGAATCCAGCTTTGCGCATAGCTGCCCCAGCCGATCTTGCCGCCCAAAAACAACCGAAAGGGGAAGGCCATTTTTGGCAATGCTCCCGCGCGCGGATCGAGCACGATGCCGATGCGAAGCGCCACCTTGCGCACGGCAGGCAGAGGATGGCGGTTCATCGCTTCCTCCCACTCTACCGAGAGCTGCGCGAGGAGATCCGTTCCGGCGGGAGCGTTTTCGTCGCTCACTTCCGGCCCCGAAGCACCATAGAAACCGATCGCCGAGGCATTGATCCAGACGGCGGGCTTTTCGCGAGATTTGAGCGCATCGACAATGCGTGAAGTCGAATCGATGCGGCTTGAGAGCAGCAGTTCCTTGAACGACTGGGTCCAGCGCCGATTGAAAATCCTCTCGCCAAAGAGATTGACCACGGCATCGGCCTTGGCCAGTTCGCTTTGCCAGGGTCCCGCTTGCGTGACATCGGCCTCGACGAAAGTGCATCGGCTGGGGTTTTTCAACCGTTCGCGCGCCGCATCCGGCCGCCTGGTGTAAACGACGAGATTCGCTTGGCCCGATAGGGCCTCGATCAAGCGCGAGCCGACCTGACCGGTGCAACCGGAGAGAGCGATCGTCGGCAAGCCGTTCGTGTCACTCATCGATCCGCTTCGCGTAAAAGCCGGTTTCCCGCTCGCCAAAGCGACTGGTACCGGTCAAAGCCGAGCCATCGCCGGTGAAAAGGGTCGCCTGAAAAAACTGTTCGGTGCGCGGGAAGCGGACGGTGAACTGGGCGGTGTGATTGGGCGAGCCGACCTTGCCGAAAAGCTCGTAACGCTTGTTGTCCTTGTCGGAGAAAAGCGCTCCGGAAAGGTTGCCGTCCTTGTCGGCTTCGATTTCCAGCCGGCCACTCCGCCGGCCATCGTCATAAAGCTGAAAATGCCCCGTAAACCAGTGCGGGCCAAAGGGCTTCGAGGTGTCGATGGCCGGTGCCTTCACCGGCTTGGGTGCGGTGACTTCCTTGATCGGCAGCCAAATACTCGCATCTTTTTCCTTGCGAATTTTCAGCGCCGCGCCGTCGGCGGCCACCACAAAATCGGCAGGCAGATCGGCGGGGACGACCTGCCCCAGATCGAGCGAAAAACGAAAACCATCGAAGAGCCGTACTTCCTTGCCCGACTTGACCAGGGCGCGCTCCTCGCCATCCATGCAAGTGGCGAACTTCTCCAAAAGAAGGATCGGTACCGACTTGTCGTTATCGAGTTTTTGGCGTGCCGGCTGGATAAGCAAACGGGCCCAGCGTCCTTGCGAGGAGCGCACGATCAACAAGGTGCCGGTATGGTCCTTGAATAATCCTTCTGCGGTGGCGATCTGTTTGGCGGAAACCTCATCCTTGATGGGGGTGAAGTTCTCGCCTGGCGCCCACTTCATCAACAAAGGCCGGGTCAAGCGATCGAAGGGTTCTTGAGAGTTGGCCTGATTTGCAAACGATGCTCCCGCAAGGAGGAGCAAACCAACCCCAAGGCGGCTGTTTCCCATGCCGTCCTCCCTTGCAGAGCCGCTTTCAAAAATCGTTGAATGGCAGAAACTTAGAGGAACAGGCCCAATTCAAAAATATCGTTGATGGAGCGCCAGATCCACTGGGCGCAGGTTTCGGGCTTCAAGAAGATTTTGACCTGGGCCATGTTGCCAGGAACCAGCGTGTCGTTGGTGCCTTCGATGTCGATGTACACCAGGAAGTGCTGAGTTTGGGGAATGAGCTGTTCGGGCCGGCTGCCGGCTTTGACGGCCACGGGACCACCGCCGCGATTCGATAGAGCTACGGGAATTTCCCGGGCTTCCGAAGGCGGCAGTTCCTTGATCTTGCCCGTCCATTCCTCCATCCCTTGCCCATGAATGCGCAATACCATCTGCGGGCTGCGCAACCGGCTCGAGGAAGTGCCGGTGTAGTCGACCAACCGCTTGAATTCGGCAGTCGTCAGGGGCATGCAGGCGGCCAAGTAACCAGGCTGATAGATGACAAACAGGGGCGTGCGGGGATCGTCCTGGAATTGCTTGCCGATGTCGGAGATGCGCGGACTTTCGGCAATCACGCCATCGATCGGGGCTTTGAAGGTCAGCTTCTCCCTGATGATGTAGACCAATGCGTCGGCCTCGACCCTGCCCAGTTGGACCTGTCGATTGGTTTTGGCGATGGATTCTTCGATCTTGTCGCGATCGGCGGGGTTGATCGCACGCGCCTTCTGGACCTGCAAAATGGCGAGGTATTTTTCGCTGGCTTCCAGTTCGGCGCGCACCTGGGCGACCTTGGCATCGACTTCTCGGTTGGTGAAGACCGCGATCTCTTCGCCGGCGCGCACCGGCTGACCCAATTTGACATTGAGGTGGGTCAAAATGCCCGGATGGGTCGCGAACAACTTGCGCGAGTGCTCTTGCTGCGGCATGACCAGCGCCTGGCTGCGTAGGCGGCTGACCGGCATTGGCACCAGGAAAAAGATGGCTGCCAGCAGCAGGAAGAGGCAAGTCGTGATCATTACGCGATAACTTTTCATATCCGGGACCCTCCCGCGCCGGTAGATATTTTTGCCCAGATTGAAAATCGGCCAGCCAATCATCGAGGCCATCGAGGCGATGGTCAACCCCTGACTCACCACTTCCAATTTATAGGGTTTCAAAAGGTTATAAAGGAAGAAGAGGATGCCGAAGGTGACCACCCAGCGGTAAAGGTAGCTGACGATCGCATAGGTCACGAACCAGAACTTTCGCCCCAGTTCCATGTAACCTTCCGGCGGCACTTCGATGCCCAGGCCGGTCGACAGGAACCAGTTGGTGATGAGCCGATTGGCGCGCTCCCTCAGGTTGGGAATTTCCAACCAGTCGGCGAGCACATAGTAGCCGTCGTAGCGCATAAGCGGGTTGCCGTTGAACACGATCGTACTCACGCTGCAAACCACCATGAGCGAAAGCGACAGATTGTGAATGAACGGCTGGTTGGGCGTGTACCACCAGACAAAGGTGGAAATCGCCGCAATGACCAGTTCCACATAAATGCCGGCGGCCGAAATGATGATCCGGTGCCATTTATTGGGCAAGGTCCAGGCATCGGTCACATTGCAATAAAGCGCCGGCGAAAAGCAGAGGAGCAGAAAACCCATTTCATGGACTTCGCCGCCGAAATAACGGCAACTCAGTCCGTGCCCAAATTCGTGGATCACCTTGACCACGCCCAGGGACAGCCACAGGTAGGCCGCGGTTTTGAAGCTGAAAAACTCGTAGTAGTTGGGTAGCTTCGACAAAAACATGTCGAAATTCGTGGCCACCAGCACGGCCGCACTGAAAACCAATCCAAAACAGGCAAGATTAAAAATCGTACTGAATATCCAGGAAAGATATATCAGCATCCAGCGCAGGATTCTATCAGGATCGAAAACCGGAATTTTGATGTAGAGAAGGTTGGTGAACTTCTGAATGAATTCCTGGCGCTTGCGCTTCGATCGCCGTTCGATGAGTTGCTTGCCGGCGGCTGGTGAGTCGTTTTGAACCAGACCCGCGCGCATCAATTGCTGGGCAAACGCCTCGAGATCTTCCAGGCGCAACCGGTCTGGGCGGTAGTGCGCTTCGTACGCTTTCTGCGCGTCGTTCAAGGTCCTTTTGCCGTCCATGAACTGCAAAAGAAAGTGTTCATTTTCCTTGAGGCGGTAATACCTCAGGCTGACCGGGTCCTTGATGACATAGTAAGACCGCCCCTCGTACTTGTGGCGATCGACGATGATGTCGGGGCGCAAGCGCACCCGGACCATCTTGCGCCGTTCGACATCGGAGGATTTGGGGGCCGTCATCGACATGTTGTTGAATCACCCTATCGCCACATGGCGTGTTGATTTTCGAACAAAGCCGTCCTGTTGATGAAACGCGCCTTGGTTCAAGGGTGCTTGCACCCTCCGAGGAACCAGATCACACGGGCCTCGGCTCAGCGCGAACGGTCCTCTTGGCCCCGCCTTAGCGGCAACGGTCCTCTTGGCCCCGCCTTAGCGGCAACGGTCCTCTTGGCCCCGCCTTAGCGGGATCCGGGACGGTTCAAGACCGTATCGGTTGCGCCTACGGACAAAGGTGCCGGCTTTTGGCTCAGGCTTGGCGCGCCGATACGAGTGGGTTCGATGACGATGGTGGCCTTGCCGCCAGGCACCAGCCCCGGATTGGCCACATCGAGGTCGGCGCGGATTTGCACCTGGCGATCGGCGCCATCAAGGAAGTTGCTGATGTAGGTGATCGTTCCGGTCAAATCCTTCTGGGCGATCTCGGCCCCCTCGGGCATTTCCCAGACCAGGATATTGTGATCCTGCGTTCCCGTAACCAGGTAGCGTGAATCGGGCGTGAAGGCGGCGCAGGTCGTTTGACCGCCCGGCCAGACAAATTGGCGCAGTTCCGTCGCGCGGCGCCCGCCCGTCGGCGTGCGCCACAATTCGACTCGGTTCTCCCCGGCGCAGGTGGTCACGATGGTGGTACCCTCCGGCGAGAAGAGCGCCGGGCCGGTGAATGGCGAGGATCCCGTGATATTCACGATCGAACCCATCAGGTGCTGTCCTGAAAGCGACATGATTTTCAGTTCCTTGCCCTGATCGTAGATGAACAACTTCCCGTCCGGGCTGACGCCGGGGGAGGTCACATCGCCGCTTCGTCCGTTGAGTTCGTCATTGGTCATCTGGCGCAAGCTATCCTTGCCGATCTCCCAAACATGTAGGGTGTTGTCGCGACCCGCGGAGACGAGGTGGTCTTTGTTTGCGAAATGCAAATAGGTGAGTTGGGAACGATGGGTTTCCTTTTTCCTGCTGATTTGGGTCAATTTGCCATCTTCACCCAGCTTCCAGTAGGCAATGGCCAGGTCGTCGCTGCCGGTGGCGAGCGTCATCCCATCGCGAGCAAAGGTGATGCAAGTGACGGACTTGGAATGGCAGTCGGGAGTGAGGGCCAGTTTTTCGACAACGATTCGGCCCTCTTGATTGCGCTTCATTTCATAAATCTGCACGCCGCCATCTTCCTGACCGACCGCAGCCAATACTCGAGCTGCTTCCGTGCTGGTGGCAGTGATCGACCTGGGTCCGACCCCATTAAAGACGGCGATTTGAGCACCAGTACTGGCGTCCCAGAATCGTACCGATCGGTCCTTGCTGCCCGAGGCGATGACACTGACGCCGCCTGTACCCGTACCCACGCCCGGGATCATCCCAACGGCCAGGCTATTAATTTCTTGTAGGTGGCCGGGCAGTCGCAGGCTCGGGTTAACCGGGCGATTGGGCTCGATGGTGACTTTCATGCCTGGGAGCACGCCGCGAGCATTCTGGATCTCGATGAGCCCTTCGACGCGCAGGCGGTCGGTGTCTTCGATCTTGAGAACCGGCTCGAGGTTTTTGGCCGGCTCTCCCGTATGGCGGTAAACCTTTTTGACGCGGCCTGAGACTTGAGGCCTGATTTCATGCATCGCCATTTGGGTCATGGCGCCCGACAATTCACGTTGGGTCTGCCCGATTGCCGCTTTTTTGGCCCGCTCTTCCTCGACGTAACGGTCGTAGCCAAGCTTTTCCATTCGGACCTGTTCCGAGGTTGTGGCGCCGGATCGGATCAGTCCCTTTTGGGTTTCCCATTTGGTCTTGTATTCCGCGGCGGTTTTCTCCGCGGAGCTTCGTTCCGCTTCGGCCACGGTCAGTTTGTGAATGCGAATTCCCACCTCGTCAACCGTCAAGACGGGATTGACCAGGGCGACCAACTGACCTGCCTTCACGAAGTCGCCGTCTTGCAATTCCTTGAAGTTTTTCGTCTGGGTTTCAATTTCAACCTTGCCCGGTTCGAGATCGGAACTGTTTTCGTAGGAGTGATAGCGGCGGTAGAGTTTGCCGTTCTTTTCCACAAGGTCGGCTTGCGGGTATTTGTTGCGATCGGCGGGATTGGTTTCCACAAGCAGCGAAGAGATCCGCACATTGGGCACGAAGGTACCGGGAGGAACTTTCCCTTCTTCTCCGGGTGGAACTTCGATGCCGACAACGATTAACTTACCATCGCGTTCGGAAGGAATTTCGCGGCTGACGGTGCTGACAAAGCGAGCATCCTTCACAACGACATACGGTTGAGCCTGGGCGGGAATCGTACTGGCGGGGCCGCCAGGCGCCTGGGTGGTTTGTTTGGCGCGCGGCAGATCGGTGTCCTTGCCTGTGTCGAGGTTGTCTGCGATTTCCTGGGGGCCGAAGGCCTTGGTCAGGCCGTAGACCGAGCCAAAAATCACCAGGCCCGAAACAATGCAGAAAGCAAGCCAGCGCAGCATGTTCAAACTCCTCGTACAGACAGCGGCCCATGGTCAACAGAAAGGGAGACCGAATCTGTGGGCGACTCCATCTCCCCGGCCAGACAGACCACCGCGTTAGAAGAAGAAAACCACTTTTTCGTAGAAGAATTCCCAGATGCCATAGAAGAGGGCGTAACCCATCGGCTTGTTGCCGCAAAGCACCTTGGCCCGGATTTCCGATCCCGACACCAACAGGTTGTCATGGCGCAAGACGGCCATGTCTTCGGGATTGAGGGTGACATAGGCCGTCACCTTGGGATCGGGGTTTTCCTGATCCTGGCCTGTGGGAATCGCCTCGCCGCCGATCCGGTCGCGCTTGAGCGTGCCGCGGAATTTGCGCGAAGCGTCGGCAAGCAAGATGAACTCGACATTGAGTACGTCGGTTCTGAGATCCCGAAACGCTTTGAGAATGTGACCGTAGTTTTGCTGGGGGATCTTCGTTTCGATTTCCCAGGGTCCTTCCACCGCGCCCAGGCGCAATAGTTCGTCCGTCGGCTTGACCGCCCGGTCGGCCAAGTCTTCCTTGAAGTTGGTCGAAAGTACCGTCCAGTTCTTGTGGTCGCCTAAAAGCTGAGATTCTTGATTGTTGAAGAATGGCGCTCTCAGATTGAAGTACCCTTCACGGGTAGGATCGGGATCGCCATTGGTTCGGCCCAAAAGCGATTCGAGCTCGCTCTGCTTGGAATCGCGCAGAATTCTGGTTTTTTCCGATTCGCTTGAGGAAGCAAGTCGGTCTGCTTCGGTGCCCGTGCTTGCGCGCTGATCGTACATGACGATGTCGGCATTGGCGAGCTGGATTTCCTTGCGGAGGGCGCGAATTTCGCGTTCCAGTTGACCGTCGTGCATTACGCCCAAGTTGGCGTTTTGCGTGACCTTGGCGTTGGGCCCCACGCGGATTTCGCGCACGATGCCATCGTTCGCCGGGAAGATCTTGCGGCGCACTTCCGGTTGAAGCTGGCCCGTCGCCTCCATCTTGAGCGGATAGGGGACCAGGATCAAAACCGAGATGAGAAGCACGACCAAACAGGAGATCCCGGCAAGGATCGCCTTTTTCTGACCGCCCAATCCCTCCTGGAATTTTACGATCGGCAGCCAGATCCAGCGCATGGGAATGCGCCGGTGTTCGACGGCATTATAAAGGGCGCCGGTCGCATGGCGCGCGACCACATCGAGCCTGGCCACCAGTTGCTGGGCGTCGGCCGGAGGATCGAAACACTCCATGATGATGGCCGAACGCGGCGGAAATTTGGTCTTTTCCTCGCGCTCGTCTTTAAGCGGCATGACGACGAGCAACTTCGAACCGCTTTCGGCCAGATAGTTGTCCAGCGCCGTGAGGATCTTGGGAGGAAGGGTGTCATCCTTGAGGCCGTTGAAAACCAGCTTCTCGCCCCAGGAGATGACCTCCTTGGAGAGCGCCTTCATCAACTGCACAAGGTTCGAGCGTTTTTCGATGATGTCGGCGCCCGAGATCGCCTCGACATTGACATCGCCATGCTGGCGCAGCGCCACGGAAACGCGGTCGCACGCGATGATGCGGCGGCCTTCGTTGGCGACAATGTAGCTGACATCGACCGGAGTCAGGCTGCCATGAATCTGCCGTGAAAAGGTTTCAAGCTGATTCCAAAGCTGTTGCTGGCCCACCATGGTGACCATGCTCTGGTTGCGCTGATAGCGCGCGGCCAGGTCGGCCATCAACGTGGCGTATTGCAAGAATCCGGGGATCGCGTTTTGCGCCCGGTTGGCCCCCTGGCCGATTTCAATCAAACCCATCACCGTACCGTTGACGATGATCGGCGCGACCAGCAGGATGTAGTCGCTGGGGTTCCCAGGAGCGGCGCGATTCGGATCGGTCGAACCCAATCCGGTGTGCGGCAACAGGTGAAAGGGTTTGGGAGGGTTTTGCGTCAACGCGAACCGCAGCAACTCTTCGTGCATCTTGCGGTTATCGTCGGTCCGGTCAAAGCCGGCATCCTTCAGGTTGATCTGGAACTGCAGTTGCAGATTGCCCTGGGGAGTCTTGACCCATACCGCCCCGATCGGCGCGGCAAGCGACTCCAACAAACGGCGCAACATCTCCCCATAGAATTGGGAAGGAGCGATCTCCGTCTCGCAAAGTCTGGCGACCTCCTCAAGACGGACATTGAGCTTACGCCGCTCATTTTCTAACGCATTGCGATCCAGAGCTTCGGGTCCCGCACTCACGACCACCTCGCTTCTTCAGGTTTTCTTGCCCGAGAGTGGACACATTCTACCAACGTGACTCAATACGGAACAAGGTAGGGAAGGGTTGGGTTAACTAGCGAATTTCTATCTTTCTTGGAAAGTTCCGTGTCAATTTGGAGAAATGGGGTATTTAGATAGATTTCACGGCACTAGATAATCTAGGCTGCTTGCGACAACTTTGCTGGCGGCCGCCAGGATGTGGCACGTTGCAAAAGATCGAGCAGGCGGACCTCTCCCGAGGGCAGCGCAAAGCCCCATCGCTGCGTGGCCCATAACTGCACGGCTCCGGAACGCGTCGACTTATCGTTCCACATTTGCGCGAAACGGGCGAGGCCCCGGGCGTGTTGAATCAGGTGCCTGGCATGTTCGGCCGCGCTCAGACCGCCCGCGGTTTCCCGGTGCGATTCGCATTCCGACTCGATCCATTCCAGCAAGACCCGGATGGCCGGCTCATCCAACCCCCGAACGAGCGACTCGTCGGAGGTGATGAGGCGAACCAGGTTAGGAGTTAAGGTGGCCATGGAACGCCAGTCCGGGAAAGCCATCCGGCGGCAACCATGCCGCGCTCGGAGAGTTCGTCTGATGCTTCCCTCGGCCGGGGCTCATACCCCATTCCTTGTCAGGGAACAACCTCACCTTAATTCGCGCGATGAGGCGGTTCCTATCACCTTGACGTCGATGAACTTGGCGGACAATTATTTTGCCTTTGGGGCGGGTAGCCCCAACCCTTCGCGCACCAGCAGCGGAAGATATTTGACCGGCGGCGAACCGTGACTGAGCACCTGCTCATGAAACGCGCCCAATTGAAACTTCTCTCCCATGTCTTTCTGGGTTTGCTGCCTCAGGTTGTAGAAGGCCATGCGTCCCACGAAATAGGTGCTCAACTGGCAAGACGATTGCTTCGAGCGGATGACCTTGCCCACCGCCTCGCCTTCCGTTTGAAACGCGCGCCTGACAAGCAGGTCCATCGCTTCGGCGTCGCTCCATTCCTGGCAGTGCATGCCATGATCGAGCAAGGCGTTGGCCACCGCGCGCAGATACCACTTCAACTGGCAGAGGCGTAAACCGAGGTCTCCCTTGCCATACCCCTCGTCGAGCATGACCTGCTCGGTGTAGACGGCCCATCCTTCGGCAAACACACCCGAAGACAGCACGCGGCGAAGTTCGCTGGGATAGCGGTTGGAATATTCCAACTGGACATAGTGGCCCGGGTAGGCCTCGTGCAACGTCAGGATCTGCAGCATGCGCGAATTGTATTCCTCCATGAAACTTTCCACCCGGCGCGCATCCCAGTCCTTGGGCGGCGGCGCGATGGCATAGACACTGCGCGCATCGCGATCCAAGGGCGGCGCCTGATTGAGGTAAGCGACCGAATTGCCGCGCTGAAACTCGGGCATTTCAAGAATCAGGCAGCGGTCCGGTTCGGGCAGGCGCAAGATATTGCGCTCGCGGATGAATTCCTTGAGGCCAATCGCCGTCTTGCGCGCATCGGTGATGAGGTTGGGAATTTCGCCGTGGTCCTTGCCGATCGCCTCAAGCACGAGCGCGATCGTCTTGCGCTTGCCGGCTTCGTCATCGGGTAATTGCGTCTTTCCCGGAAACGTCGTCGCCCACATTTGCCGGGCGATCACGAACATTTCCCTTTCCACGCGCGCAAACTCCTTCTCGGCATCCTGGCGCACCTGATCGGCCGAGGCGTTCGATTCGAGTTCGAGCTCCAGTTTCTTGGCGAACTTCTCCTTGCCCAGGCGCCAGTTACCCACCGCCTTGGGCAGCAGGTCTTTTTCCAAAAACTCCTGATATTCCTTGAGCGCCGCGGCCGCCTTGGCGCAGGCCTCTTTCCACTCGGGATCCTGGGCCTTGTTGTCCAAAAACGCAAAAATACCCGCTTCGTTGTAGCGGACGGCGCCGCGGTTTTGGCGGATGGCTGTTTCGGCATGCGTGCGCATCACTTCGGAGGACTGCACCGAGAGATTCGCCTTGGCTTCGCCCACCAGGCGAGGGATCTCCTTGATGCGGGCCAGGCAGGCCTCGGAGGCCTTATCCTTGGGCAGGGTCGATTGCGTCAAAAGCAGGAAGGTCGCATCGTTGAATAATTCGGAATAGACGCGCGGATCGCGTTCGTAAGCGTTGATATGATCGGTCTGCCAGATTTGGCGGCGCAGGTTGTGCTCGAAGATCTCGTAATCGACGCGCCCTTGAGTGGACAACTTGTCCTTGGCGATCTTTTGCGGCAAATCCTTGAGGGTCTTTTCCCAGCCTGCTCGCAATTGCGCCCGCGAAGCCGCATCGACCTTGTCCATCTTGGAGCGAAAGCGGTGGTCTCCCAAACGCGTCGCGAGCACCGGTTGCGCTTCCAGTTCCTTTTCGAGCCATTCCTTGAAGTAGCTGGCCAGCTTTTTGTCTTCGCCGTCCTGGGCGCAGGCCATGGCGGGAGCCAGACCTAAAAGCAAACCGAACATGCTTACGGCGTGGCCAAGTCGCCTCATCGGGTTCCAAAGCAACGCAAGGGTGCGTATTGGCTGACCAAGTCGTTTCATCGCGGGGGACTCCTTTTCGATTGAGATACCCCCCCCGCCCTTCCTTTCCAAGGCCCTGCCTTTAAAGGGGGCCGCGCCCACACAACGTCAGGTTTCCCTTTCTTTCATTTCTTGAGATAGTTTGCCGCCGGTTTCTCCCATCGCGGAAAAACGGACAAGCGAAGTACCAAATTCGGGTCGGTTTCCCTCGTAACCCAAGGCATGACGCACTGCCGCGGGGCCCAGAGGTTCCAGGGCGAGGCGATTGAGCCCAACAAAGGAAGTGGTCAGGCGCGGATTGATCTCGATGACCCGGTCATCGGCGCCGTCTGGGTCGCTGCCAAGCACCATGTCCAGTCCCATCCAGCCGGAAAAGCGGCCAAGCGACGTGGCCACCTTGCGGGAGAGCCTTTCGGCCCGGCGAGAACGACCCGCATCGAGCGGCGTTTCTCCGCCCAGATATTCAAACGATCCTTTCCCCTCGAGGATCTGCAGGCACGGAGGCAGATACCAGACTCCCACCTGCCCCCCGACGAGCGCCTGGGAAATATCGGTCCCGGGGCAATATTCCTGAAGGATCAGATTCCCCGTGGCGGGAACCTCCTCGCGCGCGCGAATCAGGCGCACCCCCTGCGAACCGACGCCATCGCGCGGTTTGACGACCCAGGGGCCGGCGCCAGGTAGGTCGCTACCGGGCAGCACCGTGCGAGGCGTGGGAACCTCGGCCAGTTGCAAATGCTCGTAGGTCTGCCATTTATCGCGGGCCAATTCCAGGATTCGTTCTTCGGGGGCAAAGGTCTCGACGCCATACTGGCGGGCGACCTTGACCATCGCCTGCAAGTGGCCATCGGTTTCGGGCGCGACGGGCCAGAAAAAATCGGTTCGGCACAACTGGCTTTTTAACTCGACAAGCGGATGGGAAATCGCCCAGGTGACATCGATTTGCCACGAGAGGCGCAGGTCGGCATCGGGATGAAGGAGGGTGCGGACGCGAAGGTTGGGGTCCAGGGCCAGCGAATCGAGCAAGGTTTGCAGCATGGCCCGGGCTTCGCGCACAAGCGATGCGGGCAATTTGCCGATCGGCCCGCCAAGGCCCGCAAGAAAGAATTCAACAACAAGGATCTTCATAGTGGCTCAACCTTGGTTGAGGGCGGCCATGAAACGCCGGAAGCCGCGGGTTGCCTTGGCCCGCGGCTCCCGGATCAACCTGGGGAGGCTTAAACCCATGTCTTGGTGGGAATCCCGTCCGGCGGAAATTCCAATCCTGGGTCGGGTTTGAGCCCCTTATTCCCAGGCATGGGGTCATTTGCCGGCGGGCAAGGCCGGGATGGTCAAGGGTACGACCGAGGGAGCGGCGGCATTGTCGACTCCCGAGGTCAGGCGGATCGATTGGGCCGAAGGCGGGTTATAAGGAGCCGCAAGGCTTCTCTCCACTCCGTCGGTGGCGGGTACCAGTCCCTGGGGCAGCCGTGCCACTGGCGAGCCTCGACCCGTCTCCGGGACGCTTCGGCCAACCTGCTGAATCTCCGATTCGATCATGACGCTGGGAGCGATCGACCTGCCCCCAGGCGAAGGCATCATGCCTTCCGCCATGCCAATGTTCTCGGTTCCCCATTTGGCGGCGCCCATGATGTTGGGGACCGTGTTCGCGCCGCTCGTTCCGGAGCGAGGCGCGGGCAACGACTGGCCAGGCATCGGATTGACCGGGTTGCCGGCGGGCAGCGGCTGGCGGCCAGGAGCGCCCATGTTGTTCAAGTTGGGGCGGATCGCTTGCGAAGACGGACGGCTGGAGGGAAGTCCCATCGAGTTGTCCAGGCTGCCATCTTCGTTGGGGGTTCCCACCGGCAGGCGGTTGGGAGCCATTCCGGGAGCGGTTGCCGAACCGGGTTGGTTCGGCAGGCGCGGATTGGTGAACCGTTCGCGGGGATCTTCACCGGGATGCAAGCGGTTGTCATAGTTGGGGCTGGTGAACGGCGAGGTGCTGATGTCGGGACCGGAGGGGGCATTGCGCGGTCCGACTCCCGGAAGTCCGGGGCGAGCGCCCGGGTTCACGTTGCGGCCGGGAACTCCCGGAGCAGGCAAAGCGTTGTCTTCCAGCATCGGGTTTTCGGAGATGCTGGGCGCGTTTTCCAAGAGCGCCGGCAGCGAAGGAGAAGGAGCCAATCCGGGCCGCTCGGCGGGCTGAGAAGGCAGGGCGGGCAAGCCAACCTGGCCCTGCTCGGGGTTGAACGATTCGTGAGGAATCGTCGTGCTGCGTTCCCTCAAGAGCAGCGCGTTGGTCCGTTCGCGTTGATGTTCGACCGCGCGAACCTGGGCCACCTGAGGCAGGGCGCCTTCAGCCAGGTGAACGTTATTGTGCTTGAGCACGGTACCCTTCTGGTATTCGAAGGCGGTCAAGGCGTTGTTGTAGGCAACGATCGCCTGGTATTCGTTGGCCAGGGCATCGGCCCAGAAGCGCTGCGCTTCCAGCAGGATGTCGATCGTATCGCGGTTGCGGCCGGCGCCAGCGCTCTTGCCGGCGATGAACTCCTGGAAGCGGATGCGGATCTGTTCGCCGAACGCCTCGCGCTGGGCGCGCTGAACCTTGATCTGCTCGTAGGCAGTGAAGATCCGGCGATAAGACGATGCCAGGGTACGGCTGACTTTCAATTCTTGATCGTGGAGCACTTCATAAGCACGGGCCAGACCCAGTTTCGAGGCGCGGACCAGGGCGTTGGCGGTGCGGAAGCCGATCGGTACCGTCAAGCGCAGGCCGACTTGCCAGTTGTTGTAGTGGTTGCTCGCCAGTTGACGGAAGGCGTTTTGATCGAGCTGATCGAGGCCAGGACCGGTCAGGCTGTTACCGATCGAGTTGACATCGTAGGTCGAGAAGAAACGCAGGTCGGGCATCAGGTAGTTGCGAGCGGTGATCAATTCCATCTGGCGGATCTTGATTTCCATGCGGGCCAGGTACAGTTCCGGGCGCAGCGACAGGGTTTCTTCCATCGCCAGGTCCCAGTTCGGCTCGAAGCGGGCCAGGGTCGGGGTGTCGACCGGAATGAGGCGGGTTCCGTCTTCGGCCGCCATACCCAGGATGTTGCGCACCTGGCGTTCTTTTTCCAGCACATCGTCGAGCGCCGCGAGGCGTTGACCGCGGAAGAGTTCGTACTGGCCGCGGGTTTGCGCCAAGTCGGCGGGCGTGATCACGCCGGCTTCGAGGCGAGCCTTGCTGATCTTCCAGGCTTCGAAGCCCTGGCGAAGCGCTTGCTCACGAGCATAAAGGGTCCAGTAGGCGCCGTACAGGTTCCAGTAGGCGGTTTCGGTATTGAGGATCAGGTTGGCGATCAACCGCTCGAATTCCGCGCGCTGCTGATCGAAGCGGGTCCGGGTCACGAGGATACCTTCGTTCGCGCGGATACCGTCGGCAGGCAGAACCGCCTGCAGCACGCCAGGGTTGAGCACCGAACCCGGATGGGAGTTGCGCAACTGGTTGATTTCCACGCCGTAACCTTGAAGCAGCGGCTGTTCGAAGCCGAACTGCAAGGCGGGCTGGTAGGCCGGATTGAAGCGCGCGGGCAAGTTCGTCAGCGTGTAGTCGGTCTTAAAGGTGATGCCCGCCACACCACCTGTGGGCAACGGCTTCAAGATCGTCGAGTTGAAGTTCGTGACCTGCTGATTGATGAAGTTGATGTTTTGCTGCGACGACGACTGGAACGTATCGAGCGTGGTACCGATCGGGCGGTCCTGCTGGTTCCAGGCCATGCTCGTTTGCCACACGGCGTCGAACTTGGAGAGCGCCAGTTCGGTGACGTTGGCCGTGATGGCCGGCGCCAGTGAAAGCACGCGAATGTTATCGCTACCTTCCACCACCGTGCCACCGAACGAGACCAGCGTGTCGAACGCGATACCGGCATTGCCCGGCGTTTGCGATCCGATGTTACCCTGTTCCAGGGCAATCGCCATCGCTTCGGCCAGCGAAATGAAGCGGGGTTTGCGCTCCGGATCGAGCACGGTCGTCGGCTTCCCGACCGGTTCGGTCACCGGCAAGGCGGACGCCCGCGGATCGGTTTCCATCTGGACGGGATAGAGATTCTGATAATGACTGAAGTCAGCTTCGGTCATGAAGTAGTTTTGCTTGCACCCGCCGATTGAGACGAGCAACAAGGCAACGCTACCAGCCTTGCGCATCCACTTCATCGCAAACACCCCATTTCGAGGCACCACTCCGGCTTTCATCACCGGTTTGGTCCGGACCTGATTGCCCACCCGGCAAGGCGGGGAACCGCGGCGGATCCATAAGATCTCCGCCAAATTGGTATCGACCGTGCGGAATGTTAGGATGAGGAAACTTGTAGGGATTATGCCTGATTTTGGGGTTATGCCGTGTTAAAACAGACAACATGGGCACAATAGACCGCCCTAATCCCCCATTTCGGGCGCCATCACAGTTCGCGAATTCTTAATGAATTACCCAGTTTTTCTATATTTACAGTGCTCATTCTTCACACTTTGGTAACAAAACAGGGCTCCGCGAACTCATTTGGGCCCATGGGAACTATGGGAAGCATGGGAAGAATGATTGCGATAACCGGGTCATGCCGACTCAGACAGTCCCTCCGGTTCTAAGGCTGGCGCCTCGCAGTGGGGTTGGGCGGCGTGGCCAATCGATAAGAGGAGCATGAAACGGCACATACTCCGATCCCGGATCGCCTCCGGAATGTCCTTTCGAAGCCCCTGGACGCCCCTCGCCGGCCTGGCACTGGCGTTAGGGTCCGCCTCAGGCCTGTCAGCCCAGGAACGCCTGGGACCGCCTCGCACCGATCCGCCGCTTCCCATGGGCACATTGCCGTCGAACCTGCCCCAGACCATTCCCGATCTCGATGCCCGGCCTGGATTCGAGCCGCTCCTTGGCCCCAGGGAGGCGAACATCAAGCCGCCGGTGCAGCTTCCGGAAACGAAGCCCAAGGAGGGGGAAGTCCCCCTGGCGATCAATCTTCCCTCCGCTCTCATGCTTTCCGATGCCAGGCCCCTGATTATCGATGCGGCCAAGGCCGCCGAAGGGATCGCCGCCGCCCAGCTGGAAAAAGCCAATGTCCTCTGGTTTCCGAATATTTATGCCGGCATCGATTACTTCTATCACACCGGGCAATACCCAAGCCCCTCCACGGGCACGGCGGTTTACAACAGCCGCAACTCGATCACGATTGGCCCCGGCGTTTCGGCGGTTTTCGCCACGACCGACGCCATTTTCGAACCGCTGGCAGCCCGGCAAATGTTGCGTGCTCGCGGCTTTGGAGTGCAGGCGGCCAAGAACGATGCCTTGATGGAAGTCGCCATCGCCTACTTCAATGTGCAACAACATCGCGGCCGCCTCGCGGGGGCGCTGGACACCGTCGCCAAGGCCAGGGAATTGACCCGCCGCGCGGAAATTCTGGGCAAAGACCTCGCGGCGCCCGTCGAAGGCGACCGGGCCCGAACGCTGCAAGCCGATCTGGAACAGATCGCCGTGCGCGCTCGCGAAGACTGGCAGGTTGCCAGCGCCGACCTGGCTCGCGTTCTACGCCTTAATCCGATGGCCGCAATCACCCCGGTGGAACCGCCGCATCTGGCCATGCTTTTGATCGCTCCCAGTCATGAAGTCGATCAACTGGTTCCGCTGGGACTGACCAATCGTCCCGAACTCGGTTCGGCTCAGGCGGTCGTCCAGGCGACCCTGGCCCGCTTGAAGCAAGAGAAGATGCGCCCCCTCATCCCGAGTCTAGTCCTCCAGGGAAATAGCGGCGCGAACGGCAACGGCGCCCCCTTATTCGGCGCCGCCTCGGCGGCGGGCCCTTCCAGCATGGAATGGTCCAACCGCTTCGACATCAACGCCGCGGCGATCTGGGAATTGAAAAACTTCGGATTTGGCAACCGGGCCCTGGTGCGCGAACGAGAAGCTCAAAGGCAATACGCGCTGGTCGAGCTCTTTCAGACCCAGGACAAGGTGGCTGCCGAGGTCGTTCAGGCCCATGCCCAGCTTCGCAACGCCGCCGCCCGTGTTTCCATCATGGATACGGGCCTGAAAAAAGCGATCATCAACTTTGAAGGCAACATGAAAGGCATGTCGGAAACGACCCGCTTCGGCGATGTGCTTGCCCTGGTCAACCGCCCCCAGGAAGTCGTCGCCGCCTTACAGCAGCTCGATACGGCTTACCGGACCTACTTCGAATCGGTGCAGGATTACAACCGGGCTCAGTTCCGCCTCTTCCGCGCCGTCGGCTATCCAGCCGAGGTGCTTGCCTGTCAGAAGGTTGCCGGCGAACTACTCCCCATCGATGCGACCCGGCCGTTCGACCTTCCCCCGGTCACCGGCATCCCCTGCGCCGAAGCCTCCTGCGCCCCGCTTCGAGCAACCCCCATCGCGGGCGAGTCTTCTGCCGACAAATCGGGCACCGAGTTGCCCAAAACACTACCCGCCCCCAAGGCCGACTCATTCCCGGCGCCGGTTGCACCCAAACCGACGGGTGGCCAACCTACGACATTCCCCACGGAACGCGCTCGCCCGATGGAAAAACCAGCCGTGAAGCCGTTCGATCGAGAGAATGATATTTGAGGTCGGCAAAGCCGGTATGGCGGCCGAACGATGGACCGTCCGCGCGCCGCTTTACCCTCCGTCGCCGGCAACTCTCTCTCTCTTTCTCTCTCTCTCTCTGCTCAGTACCTTCGCCGGCCGATGCGACTCTCATAAAGAAGCCGGTCCCAAGACCGGCTTCTTTACTTGCTACTCTTCGCGTTATCGACAACCTTGACGACCACGCCATCGGTCAATTCGCTCATATCGCCCTGGAGAAACGGGTCGGGGCCTTCGATCGGCTTCGACTGGCCGTTTTCCTCGCGGCCGACAATCTCTTGATATTGGCCATCGGACACGCCCAGGCGCAGCACCGTTTCAACCGCCTTGCCATCGCGCAAAAGATAGCCGACCTGGTTCTCTCCGCGCTTGGCAATGCAAGCCGCGGGCAATACGAGCACGCCGGGCCGTTTGATTTTCACATAGCCATAAGCGTACATCCCCGGTAGCAATTTCGCCCCTTCGTTGGGCAGATCGATTTCCGCCCTCAAGGTGCGCGTCCTCACGTTGAGCGCCCACGAGGTGCGCGTGACGCTCGCTGGAATTTTCAAATCCTGAAACGCCTGAACCCGGACCTCCGCTTCCGTCCCCTTTTGCACGAAATTGGCATCCATTTCGGGGATGTCGACGAAAATGCGCACGATGTCGGTGCGCGCAATCACATACACGGGCGAGCCCTTGCTGCTCGATTGGTCCGGCGACATGCTCGAGGCGGTCTGATCGCCCGTCGTCCCTTGCACGAAGTCGCCGGTGTTGGCGTTACGCACCACGACAATCCCCTCGTAAGGAGAATTGAGCTTGAGGTAAGAGACGAGCGCCGCCAGCCGTTTTTCCGCCGCCATCGAAACGACGACGCGGGCCTGGGCCGCCTGAACATCGACTTGCGCCTTGGCGAGGGCCGCCGCCTGCGCCACCCGTTCGGCGTCGGCCACGAGCACCGCCGAGCGCGCGGCATCGCGCGAAGCTTCGTTCGATTTCAATTGCCGTATCGATTCGTCTTGCACCTGCTTGTCGACGACCCTCTGCTCCACGAGCGCGGCAAGACGCGTCGTTTCCGATTTCCAGCGATCGACTTCCGCCTGAAAGCGCCCCACATCGGACTGGGCCTGTTGCACCTTCGCGATGGCCGCCTTCCACTGGCCATCGGCAACGTCAACCATCTTGCGAGCTTGCGCGACCAGGATCTCGTCAAGCGACACCGTCGCCTGCTTGAGCTTGTGTTCCTCGATCAGTTCCGGGACATAGACGCTGGCCAAAAGCTGGTTCTTGGTCACCTTGTCGCCAATATCGACTTTCCACTGTTCGATGAAACCGGTGATCTTGGCGAAGATCGACGATTGCTCGTACGCCTCGACAAATCCCGGCTGGCCCACCACCCGGACAATGTTTCGCTTTTCCGGGCGGACGGTGCGCACTTCCGGCTGCCTGGGAGCGGGAGTCGCCGAATCCCCCTTGGTGCCGCCACAGCCTTGAAGCAACGAGGATCCGAGGATCAGTCCGCCTGCGATGAACCGGTTCATACGGGGTGATCTCCCTTGGGTTGATTGGTGCGTGGCTCTGGAGGCGGTTCGGGTTGGGTTTGGGGAGCAGGTAGTTTTCTTAATTGGCTCGAATGGACTTCGGGCAGCTTTTTCGGCGCATCGTCGCCATAAGCAAAGTCGGCTTTGCTCGGGAAATCATCCGGCCCTTCCGTGGGATTGAGATTGGGGCCGGCCTCTTCGTTGTCCATCGACAACTCTTCGTCGGTACCGTCGAAACTCGGACTTTCCGGATCGTCGGGATCGACCGAAACCTTGCCCGGTTTGCGGTTGCCAAGAATCATCGTGAACACCGAGGGCAACACGAGCAAGGTCGAAAGAGTCGACATGACCAGGCCGCCAATGACCGCGCGGCCCAGGGGCGCCTGCATTTGCGACCCTTCTTCCAGCGCCAAGGCCATGGGCAACATGCCGGTCGTCATGGCGCAGGCGGTCATGATGATCGGCCGCAACCGCTCCCCTGCCCCCTTCACCGCGGCCTCGGATACCGACAGCCCCTCGCGCCAGCGGTCGTTCATGTAGGTGACCATCATCACCGAGTTGGACACCGAGACCCCGATGCACATGATCGAGCCCATGAACGATTCGATGTTCAAGGTTGTCCTGGTCGCAACCAGTGCCGTGACCACCCCCAGGATGACGCCGGGCACCGCGGAAATCGAGGCGATCGCCAATCGCGGCGACTGGAAATAACCGGTAAGCATGACCAGGATCACCACGACGGCGATCCCAAGTCCCTGGCCCAGCGAGCGGAACATATCGTTCATCGTGCCGGTCTGGCCGCGTGTGGAAATGCTGACGCCGGTGGGCAACTCGCCGGCGCGCTGGATCGCTTTCATCACTTTGCCCGAAGCGGTGCCCAGGTCGGTTCCCTCGACATTGGCGGTAATGCTCACGGCGCGCTGTGACGAGACGCGGTCGATCTGACCGGGAATCGAGCCGTCACGCACGGTGGCCACATCGCGCACCATCAGGTTGATCCGGTTGGTGATCTGTTCCAGAGGCAGCGTTTCCACCTGGCTGGACGAAGTCATCCGTTCGGGCGGAACGAGCACTTCCACCTGGTAGTCGAAGCCGGTGTTGACATCCTGCCAGAAGTTCAAGGCGATGTAGCGGCTCGAGTTGGTGCCCACGAGCACCGAGTCGCCCACCTTCTGAATGTCGACGCCGCTCAGGCCCGATTTTTCCCGGTCGATGTTGACATCGACCGTGGGGTATTCGAGCGCCTGGTGGAATTGCACATCGCGCAAGCAGTCGACTTGCGCCATCTCGGCTTTGACGCGCGTGGCATGGGCGCGGACCTTGTTGAGATCGGGCCCGGTAACGAGCACCTCCAGGGGCGTCGACGAACCGAAGCTCATCACGTTGGAAATCATGTCGCCCGGTTCGAAACCGAAGGTGACCTGGGTCGAGCGCCGGTCGGCCTCTTCCTTGGAAACGCCGTAAGTGGCCATGACCCCGGCCAGCCAGGGGGGAATTTGCTTGGGCAGTTCCTGCCTGAGCGTTTCGCGAAACTCCGCGAGCTTCACGCCGCTGCCTTCACGCAAGGCGACTCGAAGCATGCCGTCGTCGGGCCCGCGCATCAAAAGCAGCACGTTATTAAGACCAAACGGCGGCGCGATCTGCCCGGCATAACCAATGCTGATTTCGATTTTGCCTTCGCCGGCTTTGTCCTCGATGATCTGCAGGATCTTCTGCCCCATCATCCGGGTGATTTCATAGTTGGTGCCGGGAGGCGGCCGGTAACGCAGCACAAACTGGCCCGAATCGATCTGGGGAAACAGTTCGGTGCCAAGCCATGGCCCCAACAGAACAAGCCCCGCCGCGACCGCCGCCAGATACCCGGGTACGACGATCCAGCGCATCCAGACCAGGCCGCCGACGAACCTGGCATAAAGCGCCTGAAAGTGATCGAACAGCGACTTTTTCTCTTCTTTGCCTTCGACATGATGGTGGGGTTTGAGGAACCAGACCGACATCACCGGCACGAAGGTGGAAGACAGCAAGTAAGAACCGATCATGGCGAAGCCCACGCCCAACGCCAGCGGCATGAACAACGAACGCAACGGATCGTCCATGATGAAGGCGGGGATGAACACGGACAAGATGCAAAGCAGCGCGAGTAAACGGGCGACCGCGGTCAGGTCGTTACCGCGCTTGACTGCCCGGGCGAGGGTGGTGTGGCCCTTCATTTCCGAGTGGATCGATTCAATCGTCACCGTTCCCTCGTCAACGAGGATGCCGATGGCCAGCGCCAGACCGCCCAGCGACATGATGTTGATGCTGTTGCCGGTGACATAAAGGCCAAAGAGCGATCCCATGAGCGCCAGCGGAATGTTGGCGACCACGATCAAGACACTGCGGATATCCCCCAGGAAGAGCAAAATCATCAGACCCGTCAAACCGGCGCCGATGACCGCTTCCGTGCCGACGCTCTTGATCGCCGTGACGACGGTGGGTGATTCGTCGAACTGGAAACTGATATCCACATCTTCGGGAAGGATCTTGCGAAACTCGGGCATCGCCTTGTCGCGGATGTTGGCGACGACATCGAGGGTCGAGGCGGTGTCTTTCTTGATGATGGGCAAATAGACCGATTTGCGCCCATCGACCAGGGCGTAGCCGTAGTTCACGTCGGTCGAGTCGGCGATGCTCGCCACGTCGCGCACATAAACGTTCAACCCCAACTTGAGGGGGATATTGCCCAACTCCTGAATCTTGTCGACCATGGCGTTGGTCGGGACCATCGGCATCAGGTCGCGCACATAAAGGTTGCCGGCGGGGATCACCACGTTGCCGCGCATCAGCGCCTTCACAATGTCCTGCGGCGTGAGGTTGTAAGTCCGTAATTTGTCGGGGTTGGCCTTGACCAGAATCGAGCGGGCGTTGGGGCCGAAGGGAGGGGTGCCGATCGTTCCCGGCACATACTTTTGCACCAATGGCCGGATGTAGTTTTGGGCATAGTCGCCCACGAGCCCAAGCGGAGTCGTCTTGCTCTTCATCACCAGATAGCCGACCGGCACGCTGCCGGCGTCCATCCGGATGATCAAGGGGGGTAAGGTGCCGATCGGCATGACCGACATCGACCGGTTCGACATCGCCGTGACCTGGGCCATGGCCAGACCCATGTCGGTGCCGGGGAAAAACGAAAGTTTGACCAGCGCCACTTGTTGCAGCGAGGTCGAATCGACTCCGGAAACGCCGTCGACATACTGGAAAAACAGTTCAAACTGGTTGACGATAAGGCCCTCCATCTGGGAGGGGCTCATGCCGCCATATTGCAAGTAAACATAGATGCGCGGGCTGTTCAGAGGGGGGAAAATGTCCACCCTCATCTTGGTCAAGGCCAGGGTGCCGCCGCCGATCAAGGCCACCACCATCATCATCATGGTGATGGGGTTGCGCATGGCGAAAACTACGGGATTCATTGCGTTCCCTTGGGCAATGGAGGAACGGCCCCGGCAACGGGGGTAACCTCCCAACCGCGTGAATCAACCTTGTGAGTCATCTTCGGTGATTGGCTCGAGCTTTGGTTTTTTAGGATTTTCTCGGCGCCTGAGAGGATCCGCCATCCCAAACTCCCCAGTTTCGAAGCGGTGCCAACCACCTGAGCGCGTTTAACGCCATTAAGACGAATATCAGGCCCCCTGGGCGTCCCATTACGGGAAGGATCGCGTGTTGAGCTTGCAATTTTCCCGTGAGACGACCTCAGACCGGGGCAGACACCGCTTGAAGGAATGGCCTCAAGAAATATCCCAATCCATTGGAGATTCGACAGTTGGGAATACGCGTCCGAGATTGGCGGTTTCCTGGCAGGTAGGTAGGTAAAGGGTTCCTCATGAGTAAGATTCAAACGATCCACGGCCGCGAAATCCTGGATAGCCGTGGCAATCCGACCCTGGAAGTGGAAGTCACCCTGGGCGATGGCAGCATTGGACGCGCCGCGGTTCCCAGCGGCGCCAGCACCGGCGCCCACGAAGCGGTAGAACTGCGCGACGGCGACAAAAAGCGCTATCTGGGCAAGGGAACCCTGCAAGCGGTCCGCAATGTCAACGAACGCATCGGCTCCGTACTTTCCAATCACGATGCCTTCGATCAGCCCGCGATCGACCGGATTCTGCTCGAACTCGACGGCACCTCGAACAAAGCCAAGATGGGCGCCAACGCCATGCTCGGCGTTTCGCTGGCCGTGGCTCACGCCGCCGCATCGAGCGCGGGCCTGCCGCTTTACCGCTACCTGGGCGGCACCAACGCCAAGATCCTTCCCGTGCCGATGATGAACATCATCAACGGCGGCAAGCATGCCGACAACAATGTCGACTTCCAGGAATTCATGATCATGCCGATCGGCGCCCCCAATTTCCGGGACGCGTTGCGCATGGGCGCCGAAGTTTTCCATCACCTCAAAAAGGTGCTGCACGACAAGCACCTCTCGACTTCGGTGGGCGACGAAGGCGGATTCGCCCCCAATGTTAGCTCGTCGGATCAGGCGCTCGAATTCATCGCCATGGCCGTGGAAAAGGCGGGCTATCGCCTGAACGAAGACATCGTCTTTGCGCTCGATGCCGCCTCGACCGAACTTTACGAAGAAGCCAAGCACAAGGGGAAAAACGGCTACTGCTTCTTCAAGAGCAATCCCGACAAGATTGCCAGCTCCGACGAGCTGATCGACATCTGGGCCAAGCTTTGCGCCAAATGGCCCATCAAGTCGATCGAAGACGGTCTGGCCGAAGACGATTGGGAAGGTTGGAAGAAGCTCACCACCACCCTGGGCGCCAAGGTCCAGCTCGTGGGCGACGACCTGTTCGTCACCAACACCAAGCGCCTGGCCGACGGCATCACCAAGGGTTGCGGCAACTCGATCCTTGTGAAGGTCAACCAGATCGGCACGCTGACCGAAACGCTCGATGCGATCGAACTGGCGCACCGCAATCAGTTCACGAGCATCATCAGCCACCGCTCCGGCGAAACCGAAGATACCACCATCGCCGACATCGCCGTCGCGACCAACGCCGGTCAGATCAAGACCGGTTCGGCCTCCCGCACCGACCGCATCGCCAAGTATAATCAGTTGCTGCGCATCGAAGAAGAACTTGGAGCCTCGGCTCGTTACGGCTCCTGTGTGTGGCCCGCTTCGCGAAGATAATTCGAGAAAACTCTCGATATCCAAAGTGGGCGAATTTTCGTCTGCTTGACGGTTTTACCGGCCCAATCGCGCTGCGATTGGGCCGTTTCTTTCTCCATGCAGCCAGGATCGCGCCCCAGCCTGGCGTGCCTTTCCTAAAATCAAGTTGGTTCCCCCTGCGCAATCGCCGTTGATAAAAAATTCATGGAACGGGTTTCCCTTTTTTGTTTCGCGGCCAGTTATCTGGTTTCTCTGGGGTTGATGGGACTCTGGTACGCCCGGGTCACGACCTTGGGGCAATCCGGGCTGCGCGTGGCCTCCTGGCTTATGAGCGCTGCCGGGCTCATTGCCCATTCCCTCTATTTGTGGAACTGGCAGCCGCCCCTGGCCTGGCAGTTCGGCGGTTTGCTCGTGCTTGCCTGGTTCCTGGCGGCCTTTCACCTTTATGAATCGGCTCATCCGGGCAGGCTCGCCTGGTCGCTGTTTTTGTTGCCCCTGGTGCTCGTGCTCGTAGGCGCGGCAGCGCTATTTGGCCCACCCACACCTGAGGAATCGGGCCATATTCCCGGCCTCTTTGCCACGGGCAGTCTGCAATTTTGGAACCGGTTGCACGCCGTGCTCCTTTTGGCCGCCTCGGTCACGATGAGCCTGGCCTTCATTGCCTCGCTCATGTTTTTGGTGCGGGCGCGGCAGCTCAAGGCCAAGATGGCTCCCGGGAAAGGGCTCAATCTGTTTACCCTCGAACGACTCGAGGTCATGAACCGGCGTAGTGTTGCCGTGAGCTTTCCCTTGTTGAGCGCGGGGATGGGGGTCGGGCTGGGAGTTCTCCTGATTCATGCCGATCGGCTCAATGGGCTTTCCGATCCGCGGGTCCAGGCGACCGCCGGATTGTGGCTGACCTTCGTCGTCTTGATGGTTTTGCGCTATGGCGCACGCTTTCGCGGTTCCTCCATGGCCTGGATGACCATTGGCGCCTATTTGCTTTTGATTGTTTGTTTGTTGTTGCCGCACACGCTGCCGACGGTTTCCCGGGAAAATCATCTGGGACCGGCTCAAAATGCCGTTGGCCAGGAATCGGGGAGCCCTTCCCCATGAACCTGCGCGTGGTGGGGTGTAGCTTTCGCACCACCCCGATCGAATTTCGTGAAAAACTTGGTTTTGGCCCTGAGTCGCTCAAGGTCGCACTCGACCGCGCCAACCGCGAACTGGACTGCGAAGTCGTCCTGCTCAGCACCTGCAACCGGGTCGAGTTTTATTTGGGCGGCACCGACGGCGGCCTACCCGATGTCAAGCAAATTGCCGCTTTTCTTGAACGCTTGCATCCGATCGATGGCAATCGCCTTGTGCCGCACTTGTATTGCCACGATGGCCCGCGGGCGGTCGACCATCTGTTCCGCGTCGCCGGCAGCCTCGACAGCATGGTGCTGGGCGAAGGCCAGATCGCCAATCAGGCCAAAGTGGCCTTCGAAACGGCCAAGGAAACCGCCTCCGCCGGCCCGTTGCTCCATGCCCTGTTTCGCCATGCCCGGGTCGTGGGCAAACGGATCCGCACCGAAACGGGCATCGCCCAGGGACATGTTTCCGTATCGAGCCTGGCGGTCGATTTCGCGCGCGAGGTGTTCGATCGCTTCGACGACAAAACGATTGCCGTCATCGGCGCCGGCAAGATGGGGGAGCTGACTCTCAAGCATCTATCCCAGCTCAAGCCCAAGCGCATTCTGGTGACCAATCGCAGTCCGGAAAAGGCCCTGGCGGTGGCCCAAAGTTGCGGCGGCCAGGCGATGCCGTTTGAAAAACTCGACGAGATCCTGATTCGTTCCGACATCATTTTGAGCACGACGGGCGCCCCTCAACCCATCGTCGACTTGGCGCGCTGGCAGGCGGTCAAGCCGCAAAGGCGCAAGGGGACGCTGGTCGTTTTGGACATCGCCGTGCCGCGCGATTTCGATTCGCGCTTGCATGACGGCGAAACCGTCTGCCTGTTCAATATCGACGATTTGCAAAAGGTGCGGGAAAATCGCATCGCGGAACGCAAGCGCCATCTGCCCGCCGCCGAAGCTCTGGTCGACCTCGAGACCAAGAACTTTTGCGCCGACTGGAGCCGGCGCAAAAACGGCCCGGTCATCGCCCGGCTGACGCGCGATTTCGAAGCGAAGCGCACGGCCGTCGTGAACCAGTTGCTGCAAAAGCTCAACGGCAAACTGAGCGCCGAGGAAAAGGCCTACGTCGAGGGGGCGTTCCGGCTTTTGCAAAATCAGTTTTTGCATGGGCCAATCAGTGCCCTCGCCGAGGAAACCGCGCAACCGGCCACGGGGCAGCACACCCTGCTCGATGCACTACGCAAGCTCTTTCGCATTCACGACTGAGTTTTTTCTATTCGAGCCTAAGAGGCTCGCTCCCATTCGCCACGGGAATGTCTTACCACTTCGTGATTCCTAACGAAGTTTAAAGAGGTTGCGATCCTGCCAGCCGAAACCCCAGTCGACTGGTAGGATGATTTTTTGGGGGCGGTTCGTCCTCATTCCCGATCCGTCGACCAAACCCGTGTGTGTTCAGGTAGGCACACGGCCTGAGCGGAGATCCTTTCCCATGACACGATTGGCCGGTTTGATCTGCGCGGCCAGCGCACTTTTTTTTATAAGCGGGAGCCTTAACGCCGCCGATTCTCCCCTGGCGGGCACCTGGCGACTAATTGGCACGCTTCCCTCGCGCGATGGAGGAAACGACACGATCCTGGCGCTTCTCGATATTTCGGGGGATGCCAAGGCGCCCGTGATCAAGGTCCTCACCCACGGGTACGAGCCGTTCAAGGGATGCGAAGTGTCGAAAACGGTCGTCAAGGACGGTGAAATTTCCTTCGTGCTCGCCAATGATGGAATCACCTTGCCGATGCATTTTGTCCTTCCGGAAACATCAACCAAGTTCGTTGCCGGCCATCTGGTCCTGCGCGGCAATTATTTCCCCTCGCACCTTGCGAAAACCGACCAAAAAGATCTGAAAGGAGTGACTCTGGGCACTCCCACCGAAGGGATCGACCGATACAAAGCGATCGCCGCCGCCGAGTCGGTGGATGAGAAAAACAAGCTGGCTGAAGCGATTTTGAAAGACTTGCCGGGTCGTGCCATCACCAACCGCGCGGCCACCATGGCACTCGAAGCAGCGGTACGCAGCGGCAAACCGGAAAAGGCGCTTGGTATCGCCGACTCGATCGCCCGGGCCTCGAAACAGTTCGGTCGAGACTATTCGGTTCGGCTTCGCACCGAAATTGCGGCCGAACTGTCGAAGGAAGCAGCCAGCGCTCCCAAGGCGGTGGAAATTGTGGAATCGGTCATCAAGGACATGGGGGCCGACCCCTCGCCCAAGCTCGAATCCATGGTGCTGGGCGTGTATCAAGCGGCCCTTGAAAAAGCGGGCAAGAAAGAAGAAGCGGCGAAACTCACCGCCAAACTCAATGCCATGGAATCGAAATTGGATGAGGAGTTTGAGAAGACCAATCTCACCTTCAAGCCCAAGGAGTTTTCGGGCCGCAAGGATGGGCTCAACCGGGTAACGGTGGTCGAACTCTTCACCGGCGCGCAATGTCCGCCTTGCGTGGCAGCCGATACCGCTTTCGACGGCCTGATCAAAAGCTACCAACCTAAGGATGTGATTCTGTTGCAGTATCACCTGCACATCCCCGGTCCCGATGCCTTGACCAATGCCGCCAGCGAAGCTCGCCAGCAGTTTTATGAGAAGGACATCGAGGGAACGCCAACCCTCATGATCAATGGCAAGGCTTCCACCGACCCCTTGGGTGGCGGCAAACCAAGATCCGAGGAAAGCTACAAGTTGGCCACCAAGGAAATCAACGCGGCCCTGTCGTCGCCCGAGGCCTCGACCCCCATCCAACTCAAACTGGAAGCCGGCGCAAGCGGCAGCAAGGTGGGCGCCGAGGTGATCTGGTCGGGAGTCAAGAAAAAGGAAGATCTGAAACTCAAGGCGGTGTTAGTCGAAGATGTCGTTCGTTATGCCGGTGGCAATGGTCAACGCTTGCATCACCATATTGTTCGCGATTTTCTTGGCGGTGTGAAAGGAGTGGCGATCGCCGACGCCGACGGAAACCACTCCTTCACGGTCGACCTGGCGAAATTGCGTGAGTCGCTCAAGGAATACCTCGACAAATTTGAGAAGGAAAATGGCCCCTTCGCCAGCAAACCGCTCGACCTGAAGAAACTGAAAATCGTGGTGTTCGTCCAGAACGAAAAGACCCACGAAATCCTCCAAGCGGCGCAGGCCGACATCGAAGTCAAGTAATCGAGTCGCGGGCCAATGGCTCGTCAATTTTGTTGGAGAAACAGGGCGGATCGGTCACCCTCCGCCCTGTTTCCTCAATTTTCCTCAATCCTTGCTTTTCCATTTGCCCCTGTCTTTTGCCTCACTACGACGGCCCCGATCAGGTTTTTTCGCAATGCTCAAAGAACAGCTCAAACAATCGATCCTGGAACTGATTCGCCGCACCTCCACCTGCCTGCCTCACGATGTGCGGTCGGTGATCGAGCTCAATCATGGACTCGAAACGGCCGGGTCCCGCGCCGACCTGGCCTTGCAACTGGTGGAGACGAACATCGGTCTGGCCAAGGCGCGCAGTCTGCCCATTTGCCAGGACACCGGCACGATCACCTTCCTCGCCGATGTACCGGTCGGCTACGACCAGATCACCTTCACCGAAACGGCTTGCGAAGCCGTGGCGGAGGCGACCAAGCTCGGTTACCTGCGGCAAAACTCGGTCGACTCGGTGACGGAGAAAAACACCGGCGACAACCTCGGCCCCGGTTCGCCGGTCTTTCACTTTCATCAACACCGCGGCGCCGACATCGACATCCGTCTCATCCTCAAGGGGGGCGGATGCGAGAATATGAATCAGCAATATTCGCTGCCCGCCACGCTCCAGGGTAAGAAATTCGATCGCGACCTCGATGGGGTGCGCGGCTGCGTGCTCGATGCGGTTCAAAAAGCCCAGGGCAAGGGCTGCGGACCCGGCTTCCTGGGTGTCTGCATTGGCGGCGATCGTGCCAGCGCCTACGACTTCGCCAAACGCCAGCTTCTGCGCGAAATCGACGACATCAACCCCGATCCCTTGCTCGCCACGCTCGAAGCACGCATTTTGCAAGAAGCGAATCAACTGAATATCGGGCCGATGGGCTTCGGCGGCAAACTCACCGTGGGTTGCTGCAAGGTCGGCAAACTCAACCGCTTGCCCGCTTCGTTCTTCGTGAGCATCTCCTACATGTGCTGGGCCTACCGTCGCCGCGGGTTCATTTTGAAGCCTGACGGATCGGTGGAACGCTGGCTCTACCAAACCCCCGGCGAATTCGACCAGCCGGCGACCCCTGCCGAGGCGCCAAGGCTGCAAGTCAATCTGGGCGATCGCCAGGCGATCCGCTTGCAAACACCGCTCGATGAAAAGACGGTCCGCTCGCTCAAGGCCGGCGACATGGTGCTCTTGTCGGGCAAGGTGTGCACGGGCCGCGACACAGTGCACAAGTTCCTCCACCAGGGGGGAGACATTCCCGTACTGCGCGACTCGGTGCTCTACCACTGCGGCCCGGTTGTTTCAGGCGGTCCCGGAACCTACAAAGTTCTCGCCGCCGGCCCAACGACCTCCATCCGCGAAGAGCCCTATCAGGCCGAAGTGATGAAGCGCTACAACATCCGCGCGGTTATCGGCAAAGGGGGCATGGGCGCCAAAACACTCGAAGCCTGCAAGGAACTTGGGGGCGTTTATTTGCACGCCATCGGCGGCGCCGCGCAAATCTATGCGATGTGCACCGAAGGGGTGGACGGCGTCCACATGAAGGAAGAGTTTGGCAGCCCTGAAGCGGTCTGGGAAATGCGCGTGAAGGATTTTCCTGCTGTCGTGACCATGGACAGCCACGGCCGGTCGCTGCACGCCGAAGTGGAGAAAGAGTCGGAGAGGTTGCTGGCCGGGGTGATGTAAGTGGGAACTTTCGATCGGCCTTTGGCCCGATGCGGGAAGATTCACTCAACATTCTGTTTATCCGCGGCAATTCGAGCTTCTTGAACTGCCTTCTTCCCGAACGATTGAGCGATCCCGGCCGCCATTCAGATTCTCAATATTGGCCGGATTCTGCGAGCAGGAATGATTGACCTCATTCGATTCCGTCTTAAGGGACGGAATCGAGTGAGGTCCGATCGACAAAGCCTTAATCGTACGATGATTTCATCGTACAACGGATTTGTTGTAAGTCGGATCCGTTGTCCTCATCAGCATGTCGCCAGGTGGCTACGAACACCTTGGGCCCGACAGGCGAAATGCCTGGCCAGGCGGATGCCGTCGATCTCCTTCAGGAAGAAAGAACCATCCTCATCGACCTTGACCGGTCTGCATTCAGATATCGATCTTATGTGATGATTTTGGACGATGTCAGGGGCCTCGCGATCGACCAACTCAATCCAGATATTCCGGTTCAAAATAAGGTTTCGAAACCGAAACGACCTTGGCTTCCGCGGGCAAGGGATACTTCGCTTTCCCGCCTTTCGCAGTCTCAAACTCCATGTCGACCTTCACATAAGGGCAAAGGATCAAGACAAAGCGATGCTTTGTGACGGTTGATAGTCCGCCGTCACCTCGGAACACCTTGACCACATCGGCAAAGGTGCTGCCAACGCCAATCGATTGGGCCTCCTTCATCCGTGCTTCAAGCCATTTGTTCACGGCATGGTAGGCGGCCGCCTCCTTACCTTTGAGATCACGGAATCCCTCGTTGGTCGGGAGACGAACATCACCCGCCTCATTCTGACCAAAGGCGGTGGTAGCAATGGAAACGCCAGCCAGGGCCCCGATCACTTTGCGCCGATTCATTGTCCAACCCTCATGACCTCTTACGGGAAACGCCAAAACCACAACCGCGCTAACGGACCAGCTGCGCCCTACTTTTTCGACCTTTCACAACGGGACAACCCACCCCCAGGAATCTGGAATTCCAGGATTTCCTGATCGAGCCGCGTCACTTTCAAATCCCATTTTTTGCCGACGAATTGAGAATCGCCCCCGGAGGAAAAGGTCGCGACCAGGGTTGGCGGAAGTGCATCCCAGCGCATCTTCCAGGTGCCGCTAAGGTGAAGATTGGCAGGAGAGTAATGATCGAGTTCGAAGGTGCCGTTGGCCCGAAAAGTCCAATCCCCCTGGCAGGCCCCGCCTTTCCATTCACCGAGTAATTTCCTCTCAATTGCAGAAGATCCTTGCTCTACCTTGGCTCCGGTATCGCCAAAGCAAAGGAGACTTTGCGACGCCAGCAAAAGAGAACCCAAAAATGCACTTATGAATGCGCGATTCATGAATTTCGCTCCAGAGAGCAAACGCTGGAAGGTGTTTCATCCCTTGCAAGTCAAGAATGGGCTTGCAATCGAATAACTCGACCTCGAGCGGATTCGTTTGTACGAACGCGCCCCAATCACCCTGGCCGAAGGGTATCGGAAGGGGGTTGCGGTGATCGCAATCTCAACGACAGGAACGGATCACGAAACGATTGGAAAATCGATCAGGGATCTCTTCAACGCGATGAAATTCACTTCTTGGCCAATTTCGCCGGCGCCGCGGCGGTCATCTTTTGGCGCAGCTTGGCCAGGTCGCTCGGTTCTGCGCGGACCCAGTTTTTGTTGGCCAGGTCGCGGTAGCGGACCATTTCCCCTTGCCGGCCCTGGCGGCGGCAAATCTCTTCCAACCCCAGGGCGCCGATCACGCTGCCGGGGTCGTGAGCCAAGGCTTCCAGGAAGGCCTCTTCGGCTTCAGCGAGTTTGTTTCCTTCGAGAGCGCACTGGCCCCAGCGTTCCATGAGCGTGGCGCCCTGGCCCCAGGCATGGTGATTGAAATCGTCCTTGGTTTTGTCGACGCAGCGTTTGATCAGCGCCAAGCCGGGCTCGATATCTCCTTCCATGCAGAACTGCCATCCCTCCATCTCCCAGAGGCGAAGCGCCAGCCGAGTGTCCTTGGGATTCGATTTGACGGCCTGTCGCAAGACCTCAATTTGGGCCGCGGCGTCGGCCATGCGGCCCTGTTCCAGCGCGAGCCAGGCGCCCACATAGGGGGAGAGATTTTTGTCCTTGCGCTTGGTGTCCTCAAACAGCTTGGCAGCGAGGGCGAGATCGCCACTGGCCATCGCGAACCGCACCCAGGGAACGAAATGTTCGTATTCGGCCTTGCGCGCATCTTCCATGATGGCTCGCGCTTCGGCGAAACGGCCGTCGTGCGTCAAGGAGATAAAAAGGATCTCCAGATGGTGGGAATATTGCTGGTCTTCCTTGGGCGTGACCCCCACATCGCGGTGGTAGGCTTTCTGGATATCGATCGCTTTTTTGGAGCGGTCGGCCGTCTTGTCCCAGCGGCCGATGCGCGTGGCGAGGTGCGCCTGCATGTGGAAGGGGTGCGCGATCCCCGGCGACGATTCGATGTACTTGTCGGCAAAGGCCATCCCTAGCGCTGGCCGGCGCACTTGCTCGTAAAAGTGGGTCAGTTCGTGACTGGCGCCGGGGTGCACGGGATTGATTTTCAAAAGCGCGTGATAGAAAGGCGCCGACGATTTATTGCCGCCGAAAAGAGAAAAATTGCCGGCGAGTTGGCCCCGCGCCCACCAGGCTTCCTGGTCCTCGGGATATTCAATCAAGAGTTCGTCGATCGTGGCGATCGCCACCTTTTTCCGTGCTTCGGAATCGCCGACTCCCGCTTCCATCCCCTTTTCTTGAAGCATCGAGCGAATGAGCGCCTTCTCCCGGCCGCTGGCGTTTTTCAGGTTGTCCTTGGCCTTGGTCAGCGCCTTGGTTGCCTGCGTCGTGCGGCCCCATTGCTGCAGCGCTCGGCCCAGGCCCCACCAGCACATCGGATTTTCCGGCTCAAGCTTGGCGGCGGTTTCAAACGAGCGCGCCGCTTCAATCCACACATAGGAGTAGAGGTAGCCAAGGCCCTGATTGAAGAGCGCCTGAACCTCGGGGTTACGCGTGGAAATTGGGTATTCGTAAAGACACAATCCTGGCCAAACCTTGGCGGCGGCCAGTTCGGAAAGTTCGAGGTCTTTTTTCTTGGGAGGCGTTTCCTTCGCTTTGTCCGCGGTCGCAGAAGCACCCGCCGCGGGCTTTTCTTCTTTGGCGGATTTCTCTCTTCGTCCCTGTTGCTCTTTGCTGGGAGTTTCCTTGCCCGGCGCTTCCTTGGCAGGACCTTCCTTACCCGGCACTTCTTTGGCAGGGGCCTCTTTCTTAGGCGCTTCTTTGGCAGGAGCTTCTTTCTTGGGAACTTCTTTCGCGGGCGGTTCCTCGGCTTGCAGCGATGCGACCGCGGCAAGGCCGCTCATCAAGCCTGCCGCGAGCGATAAACGCCATCCACCGCGAACCCGGGGAACTCCCACGAAGGAAAAACGCGCCATGTCAGGGTTCCTGGTAACGAACCGGTCGAAAAAGTGAAAAGCAAGGGGAGAGGGGTGCCAAAAAGGAAATTTCTTCACCCGAACCACATTGTATTCGGGTAGGATTCTTCTGTTGGCGCGTTGGCGCGAAATCGCAGTTTATCTGGAGTCCAACGAGATACATGAACGCATTATTGACCTTGTCTCTTCTCGTACCGTTGACCGGCCCTGGCGATTCACCCACTTACACCCGTGACGTCGCCCCCATTTTGAACAAGCATTGTGTCTCCTGCCATCGAGCGGGAGAAATCGGCCCTTTTGCCCTTCTCGAATACAAGGATGCCGCGAAACGAGCGGAATTCCTCGCGGAAGTCACCCATAACCAACGAATGCCCCCCTGGAAGCCCGAACCGGGATTCGGCTCTTTCAAAGACGAAAGACGATTAACCGAATCGGAAAAGTCAACAATTCAAGCCTGGGCCAAAGCCGGCGCGCCGGAAGGCGACCCGAAGGACCTGCCCAAGCCCGTGACATTTTCTTCAGGATGGCTTTTGGGCGAGCCGGACTTGGTGGTCGAGATGCCGCAGGAGTTCACCCTGCCCGCCTCCGGTCCCGATGTCTATCAGTGCTTCGTCATCCCGCTGAATTTGAAGAAAGACGAAGCGGTGATCGCCGTCGACTTCCAGCCGGGCAACCGCAAGATCGTTCATCACGCCATTCTCTACCTCGATCACAGCAATCAGGCCCGCGCCAAGGCCGATCCCAAAACGAATAGCTACACGAGCTTTGGCGGCCCCGGCATCCGCCCCACCGGCAACATCGGCGCCTGGGCGCCCGGCACCCGGCCGATCCCGCTCCCCGAGGGAGCCGGACGCTACCTGAAAAAGGGTTCCGACCTCGTGTTGCAACTGCACTACCACCCTTCTGGCAAGGTCGAAAAGGACAGGAGCAAGGTCGGTATCTACCTCGCCAAGACTCCTATCAAAAACTATGTCGGCGCGGTGGGCGTGCGCACCCGTCAGTGGGCGCTCAAAATTCCGGCCAATGAAGCGGAGCAGACCTTCGTCGATCAGTCCGAACCGTTGCCCGTGAATGCCAAGGCGATCGGCATCCTTCCCCACATGCATTACCTGGGCAAGGAAATGAAGATCGACGCCAAGCTGCCCGACGGCAAGGAAATCCCCTTGCTCTGGATCAAGGATTGGGATTTCAACTGGCAAGGCATTTACGGCTACAAGGAACCGATTGATCTTCCCAAGGGAACGGTCATCACCCTGAAGGCGGTCTATGACAACTCGGCGAGCAATCCGCGCAACCCTTCAAGCCCGCCGCAAAAGGTCACCTGGGGCGAGCAGACCACCGATGAAATGTGTATCTGCGGCGTGCAACTGATCACCGACACCAATCGCGAAATGAAGCAGGTCATGGACATGCTTCATGGCGATCTCGGCATGATCCTGGGCGGCGGCGGCATTCCCGAAGACGAAACGACCAAGGCGGTCGCCCTCGATCGCAACAAGAAAATCTCCAAGACGATCCTGTGGGAGTACGATGCCGACAAGGACGGCCTCATTTCTCAGAAGGAACTGGAGCTGATCCCGAAACAAAATCGCGACCGGCTCACCCTGATGCTTCGGGTCATGGGCAAGTTGAAGTAAATGGGGCCTGAGATTGGGATGGAGCGAGAGAGGGGATGTCTTTCCAAGACATCCCCTCTCTCTTTTTTTTGCCGAACTTTATGCGTTTCTTGTGACCAGAATCGTTTCCCCGCCGCGAACGGCTTGGCCCACTTGCACGGCCGCTTGCCACTTGGATTCCGTCTCCCATAGGAGCTCGGTCCGCGATCCAAACTTGATGAGGCCGAACAGTTCCCCCCGCGTTACCTTTTGGCCGGGATAGAGCTGGCAAATGATGCGCCGGGCAATTGCCCCCGACACCTGGCGGATGCGCCAAAGCTTCCCCTCCTCATCGCGCAGATCAACCCAGAGCTGCTCGTTGCGCCGGGCGCAATCGGAATGGCGCGCATCAAGGAATTCCCCCGGGAAATACCGGACCGACTCGATCGTGCCATTGAGCGCGATCCGGTTGACATGGACATTGAACACCGACAGAAAAATGGAGACGCGGAGCGCTTCGTCGCCCGGAAAGCCGGGCTCCTTAACCCGGTCGACATGCGTAACGACCCCATCGGCCGGACTGACACCGATCCCAGGTTCGCCCGGAATCGCGCGCGACGGATTGCGAAAGAATGCAGGGACGAAAAGGAGAAACGGTAAGGCCACAACGCTCAGGGCCCAACCCCAGACATGCCCCATCGCGGCCAGAATCAGCCCCAGCAGTACCAGAAGGGCCAGAGGCGTGCCAAATACGGCAATTTCCGTCCAGCCATGCCGGGCAAAATAAAAGCGGTCGCGCCAGGCGAAGGGGTCGCGCGCGGAATCGAAGCGCGTCCGGCAGACCGACTTAACATATTTCAAATCGCGCGAATCGATGACATCGTGCGGGCAATCGGGACAGACGGCGATTTTCAAATCGTTCATGCGCCGCACATGGCCCGGGAAAAACCGACGGATCATCGCTCGGCGCCAGCGCGCCAGGGTCCTTTCCCAGCCGATGACGACACCGCCGCCGGGTTGATCGCAAGTGATGGGTACAGTTGGCCTGGGTAACGGTTCGGGATGAGTTTCTGCTTGAGTCATGGGGCCCATTTTAGGGCTGGTTGGGACCGGGCACCCCTGGTCCTAGAATGAAAAATTGGCCAAATCGCAAGCAAAGCGAAGAAAAGTCGCACGCAATTGACGGGAGAATGGAAGTCTCATGGCGGGAGAAAAAATCACCACGCGGGCTCAGGATTACTCGCAGTGGTATCTGGATATTGTCAATCGGGCCGGTCTGGCGGAAAACTCCAGCGTGCGCGGCTGCATGGTCATCAAGCCCCATGGCTACGCGCTCTGGGAAAGGATGCAGCGCGGCCTGGACCGGATGTTCAAGGAAACCGGCCATAGCAACGCCTACTTCCCGCTGCTCATCCCCAAGAGCTATCTGGCCAAGGAAGAGCAGATGGCCGAGGGCTTTGCCAAGGAATGCGCCGTCGTCACCCATTACCGCCTGAAATCAATTCCGGGCAAGGGAGTGGAAGTCGACCCCGAAGCCAAGCTCGAAGAAGAGCTGATCATCCGCCCCACCTCGGAAACGATCATCTGGAACACCTACAAGGGCTGGATCCAGAGCTGGCGCGATTTGCCGCTCTTGATCAATCAGTGGTGCAATGTGCTGCGCTGGGAAATGCGTACTCGCCTGTTCCTGCGAACCGCGGAATTCTTGTGGCAGGAAGGTCATACCGCGCATGCCACCCAGGCCGAAGCCGAGGAAGAAACCCATCGCATGCTTGGCGTTTACCGCACCTTCGCCGAGGAATGGATGGCGGTGCCGGTTTATTACGGGCCCAAGAGCGAGGGGCAGAAATTCCCGGGCGCCGATTACACCCTGTGCATCGAAGCGATGATGCAAGACAAAAAGGCCCTCCAGGCGGGGACGAGCCACTTCCTTGGCCAGAACTTCGCCAAGGCCTTTGATGTTCGCTTTCAAAATACCCAGGGGCAGTTGGAACATGCCTGGGCGACCTCCTGGGGCGTGTCGACGCGCCTCATCGGCGGCCTGATCATGACGCATTCCGACGATCAGGGCCTGGTAGCTCCGCCAAGGCTGGCGCCGATTCAAGTGGTCATTTGCCCGCTGGGCAAGGAAGCGACCGAGCGCGAGGCTTCGCTTGCTGCCGCAAAGAAATTGGCGGGCCAATTGCGCGATTTACCCCGCGAGGATTTCTTCAACTTCGAACCGGTCGCGGTGAAGGTCGACGAAGATTTCAACAACACCCCCGGATTCCGCTTCAACGAGTGGGAGCTGAAGGGAGTGCCGGTGCGCGTCGAAATCGGCCCCAAGGATGTGGCCCAGAAAGCCTGCGTCTTGGCCCGCCGAGATCGACCAGGCAAGGAAGGCAAGCAGATGGGCGTGCCCCTGGATCAGGCCGCCGACAAAATTGTGGCTTTGCTCAAGGAGATCCAGGCGAACCTGTTTGCCAAGGCCAAGGCCTTTCGCGATGCGAACACGCACACGATCGACGACTACGAGGAATTCAAAAAGAAGATCGAGGAGCCAGGCGGCTTCTTCCTGGCTCACTGGGATGGCACGCGCGAGACCGAAGACAAGATCTCGGCCGAAACCAAGGCGACGATCCGCTGCATTCCCGCCCATATCCCCAAGGAGGAGGGGAAGTGCATGGTCACCGGACGGCCCTCCGCCCAGCGGGTCGTCTTCGCGAAATCGTACTAAGCGGCTCGCTTCGACCGCGTGATGCGGGAGAATTCTGGCGCACTTTTGATCACCCCTGGTGAAACTTTCTCCAGGGGTGGCTGGCGGTTGGGAATCGAGGCCGGCACCTGGAAGATAGGAAAGATCGATCCTTGTTGTGGATCGCCCCTTTTCTTGCCTGCATTTTGAATGGCATTGGCGCCTAGCGGTTTGGCACCGGCAAAGCCCGTGGGAGATTCACCATGATCGCCTCGTTCGTTGGTTTGATCGTTCTCAGTTTCGGCCAGGCGCCCGCCGTGGCCAAAGAGAGCGGCGACCGTAAACCCGATCAAGCCGTTTGGGAATCGAGCGTCGATAAGGCGATCGCCTACCTGCGCAAAAGCCAGGCGGCCGACGGCTCCTGGAGCGCCCAAACCTCTCCCGGCATCACCGGTCTGGTGGTTACGGGGCTTTTGCGCACCGGCCGCATCGGCGCCGACGATCCGATGGTCGAGAAAGGCCTCAAGTACATCGAAAGCCTGGTCAATACCGAGGCGGGGCACATCGCGGGCAAATCTCCCAAACCGCAATTGCAAAACTATGTGACGAGCGTGAATGTGATGGCGCTGGTCGAAGCCAACCGCGAAAGCTACCGGCCCATCGTGCGCGACGCGGCCAAGTTCTTGCGCAACTTGCAGTGGGACGAGGCCGAAGGGAAAGACCCCAAGAACGACTTCTACGGCGGCGCCGGTTACGACAGCAAATCACGCCCCGATCTGTCCAACACCCAGCTCTTCCTCGACGCCCTGGTGGCCGCCGGCGTGCCGCAAAGCGATCCGACCTTCAAGCGCGTCATCGTCTTCGTGAGCCGCTGCCAAAACCTCAAGGGGGAGACCAACGACCAGCCCTGGGCCGACAAGATCGACGATGGCTCGTTCATCTACTCTCCGGCCGCGGCGGGTTCGACCAAAACCCAGGACAAGCCGGGGGACAACGGCGCCCTGCCCGGCTACGCGAGCATGACCTATGCCGGCATCAAAAGCCTGATCTATGCCGGGGTCGAACCGGGAGACCCGCGTATCCGCAAGGCCCTGGAATGGATCGAAGGGCACTATGCGCTCGACCAGCATCCGGGCATGCCCAAGGAACGGGCCCAGTGGGGCCTGTTCTATTACTACCAGACATTGGCAAAGTGCCTCGACAACATGAAGATGGACCAGATCAAGGATGCCAAGGGACAAAGCCACTCCTGGCGCAAGGAACTGGTCCAGGAGCTGGCGAAACGCCAGAAAGAAAATGGCTCCTGGACCAACACCGCCGACCGCTGGATGGAAGGAAATCCCGACCTCGTCACGGCCTACTCGCTGATGGCCCTGGCCCACGCGAAGGGCGTAGCGAAGCGCTGACCGGCACGCCAAACAGGGAACCGCGATGAACGCGCTGGCTGGGAATCTGCTGGTTCTTTTCCTACTCGGCTTCGCGCATCCGGTGCCCAAGGAAAATCATGACCGGTGCATACTGGTGCGCGTGCACGAGACGGGCCTCGAAGTCCTCTACCGATTGGAGGTCGACGAGGCTCGCGCCGTTCACGACCTGATTGAACACGACATCGATCTCAATCAGGTCGCCTCCAAAAACGACCTGCATCGCCTTTATCTCGATCTCATCGGTAAGCGCACTCCCAAGAATCTGATCCTCAAAGGTCCACAGGGGGAGATTCCCCTGACCTTGAGCCGTGGCGAGACGCTGCTCACCGATCATCTGCGCGTCGACTTGTATCTCGAAGCACCGAGGGGGGCTTTGCCGGCCGGGGCGCTGCTCGAACTGATCGAGGCGAATTACGCCGAAGATGCCCGCAGCCTACTGCAGATGCAATTGTGGCCGGGTCAGGCGCCAGCTGGTAGCGCGAAGCCGCGGAGCCTTGCCTTCGTCGCCGACTGGAAAGCCCAGGCAGAAAACGAGACACCTGAAACGAAAGCACCAAACATCACCGAAGCTTCGTCGCATGACGACGGCTTGGTGGATTTGCTGTTGGGCGGCACGCTGGGGTTGCCTGCCCTGCTCGGTTTGTCCTTTGTCTTTGGCGCCGGCCATGCACTGACCCCAGGCCATGGCAAAACGATGGTGGCCGCCTACCTGGTGGGAGAAAGAGGCACGATCCGCCAGGCGATCCTGCTCGGCCTCGTCACGACCTTGACCCACACCTCGGCCGTCATGGTGGTCGCCGGGGTCTTGCCCTGGCTCGTGCCCGATGCCTCCTCGGCCGATGTGCAACGGGTGCTTAGCCTGATCGGCGGCTTTTTGCTTTGCGGTCTTGGCTTCTGGCTCTTTCTGACTCGGCTGACCGGAGGCGCGGATCATTACCATGGGCCCGGCGGCCACACCCACGGCCCGCCGCCCAAGGGAACCGGCACCTGGGGGGTGATCATCCTCGGGATCACCGGCGGCCTGATCCCCTGCTGGGACGCGGTGGCCATGCTCGTCTTTGCCATGGCATCGGGCCGCATCGGACTGGCGCTGCCGCTTTTATTCGTCTTTAGCCTCGGCCTGGCATCCGTCCTCGTGGCACTGGGTATTTCAGTGGTCAAAAGCCGCGACCTCATCCAGAAGCGAGTGGGCACAAGCGGCGGCTTTGAACGCTGGACCGGCCGCATCGCGCTCGTGAGCGCCGCGATCATCACCGTCATGGGCTTCTGGCTTTGCCACAAGGCCACGATCGGCGCCTGATCCGCCGAATATTTTTTGAAAACGCTTCATTTTCACCAGATCTTCACGCGACCCTCTTCGTCTTCACTTGCCGCAGCCTACCTTAGCGGCATGGGGCCTTCGACCGCCGACAACCGTGACCCTTCCTCCCGTGCGGATCGCGAAAATCCGAAACCTCTCTCGGAAAGAAGCCCTTCCGCTGGCTCCACCTGGCCGTTCACGCTCTACGCCGGTTTCGTCGCCTTCGCCTGTTATTTCTGCATGTATGGCCTGCGCAAGCCGATCGATGCGATCGTGATGATCGGGGAGAAATACCCAGGCACCTTGCTCGATCTCAAGACGGCGTGTGTGCTCGGGCAAATTGCCGGCTATTTGCTTTCCAAGTATGCCGGCGCCAAGATCTGCTCCCAGGCCAGCCGGGTACAGCGCGCCAGGCTCTTGGCCGTCGCCGGCATCATCGCCGAGATCGCCTTCCTGGGCTTTGCCGTAAGCCCGGTGGCCTTGCAACCGCTGCTCGCCTTTGCCAATGGTTTGCCGCTCGGAATCGTTTGGGGACTGGTGGTCCGGCATCTGGAGGGCCGGCGCACGAGCGATCTGTTGCTCGTCATGCTGAGCGGTTCCTACATCCTCGCCGGGGCGTTCACGAAGGACACCTGCCTCTGGCTGATGGAGCACCAGTCGCTCTCGGAAGCCTGGGCTCCGGCAACCACCGGTCTGTTGTTTCTTGGTCCCTATCTCTTTTTCGTGTTCCTCTTGAACCGGTTGCCGCGACCGGACAGCAAGGATGTCGAGGAGCGCTCGGAGCGGGCCGATCTCGATGCGGCAGGCCGACGCGCGTTTTTGAAACGGATGGGGTGGGGGTTTGGTCCCCTGCTCCTCTCCTATTTCCTTTTGACGGCCTACCGGGAATTTCGCGATCATTACGGCCGCGAGATTCTGCGAGGGCTGGAGCAGGAGAGCTTTCCCGGCATCTTCACCTGGACGGAACGCTGGTCGCTGCTGGCGGCGCTGGGATCGCTTGGCCTCGTCAACTTGATTCGCGATCACACGCGTGCCCTGAACGCGGTCATGAGCTTTGTGGTGGGGGGATTTGCCACGATCGGGCTGGCAACCCTTGCATTCCAGCTAAATTACTGTTCGACCCTGGCCTGGATGACGTTGGTGGGAATGGGCCTTTATCTCGCCTATGTGCCCTTCGGCACGGTGCTCTTTGAGAGATTGGTGGCGGCTTCCCGATTTGCGGGGACCTCGGTCTTTGCCGTACAACTGGCCGACGGCATCGGTTACACGGGATCGTTCCTGGTGCAGTTGTGCCGGGATCTGTTTTTCTCGGGGTTCAATCGATCGGAGTTCTTCCTGGGCCTCTCATGGCTGGTGTCGGTGCTGGGAACGATTCTGGCGCTTTCCGGATACCTCAGCGCGCGCGCCCGATTCTCGGAGCCTCAACGAATCGGGCCTCAACCGATGGCACCTCCACCGGCTACGCCCTTGAACTCTCCCGCACGATAAGGCGGCCTTCGATCACCGTCTTGGTGGGGGAGTCGGTGGGATAAGCGATGCGGTTGCGCATCACCTTGAGCGCCGCCTGGCAAATTCCCTTGGAAGGGTAGGCGTAGGTGGTCACTCCCAGCGAGAAGCTGTTGCCAATGGGCAGATCGTCACAGCCGATCACGGCGATCTGCCGGGGCACTTCCTGGCCGCGGCGCAACAGCTCCACGATCAACCCGACCGCCGTGTAGTCCTGGTAACAAAGCACGCCGTCGATTCCCCGCCGGATCAATTCGCCGGCCAGCCACGGGTAGATTTCACGATGTTCAAGGTTGGGCGGCACCCAAAGAACGGTGGGCGCCATTTTGCCGCCATGGGTTTGCAGGGCAAAGAGGTATCCGCCCAGCCGGTCGTTGTGGGAACTGGTCGGCGATGCGAGCACGCAGGCGACCGCGGAACGGCCCTGTTGCAGCAGGTGGCGGGTGCTTTGCACGCCTCCATCGAAGTGGTCCGAAGTGATCAGGTCGTATTCGAGGGGCCGGCCCTCGCCGCGCAGGTTGCGGTCGATGAGCACGACCGGCAGACCTACGCTCTTGCAAGTGGCGAGCATGGCCTCATCGACAGCGGTGTCCTGCACCGAAACCCGTGAGGGCAAGAAGAAGAGGCCTTTGACTCCCGAGGCGGCGATTTCGCGCACGGTGCGTTCGGCGGTTTTCTCGTTGGTGCCTGAGGGCAGATCCCAACTGGAACTTTGGAATAACCCTTCCGAGTCGGGCAGCGCGTCAAAGCCGACTTTTACGACCGCTTTCGAGGCTTCGTGCCAGGGTCCAGGTGAAACGCGCAAAAGCACCGCCCAGCGTGTTTGTTGGCTCTGCAATGCGCCGCCGCCATGCGCGCCCTGGGCGACATAGGAACCGGAGCGCTGCCGGGTGATGACGAGGCCCTTTTCCTCAAGCAGGTGCAAGGCGCGCGAAGCGGTGAACGAGGAGACCTCGTATTCCTTGGCGATGTCGCGCACGGTCGGCACCTTGCCGTCTCCCCATTCCTCCAGCTGAATGCGTTTGGCCAGCTGATGGTAAAGGACGAGATATTTGGGCGGATTTTCCACCGAGCCGCTCGAAGAGGTGTTGTCCTTGATCATTTCGCGAAAAGCCTCAAGCTCAATCTGATTGTAACATACGAACAGACCGACTGAATTCTGTTTGCACGCGCGCGAACACAGGCCAAACAGATTCTAATCATTTGATCGCGAAACAGGGAAAGGGAAATGCCAGAATTGGCGAATTCCTCTGGAAATAGAGCGTTTCATCATACCCACACGGTTTCTTCACTGATCCAATCAGCTTTCATGAAATATAAACGAAACCACCCTTGTATGGCCCTATGAGCCGCTTTAATTTGGAAGAAGATCAATTCGGCGATCAAACAGATCCCCAATCTGATTGCTACAAGTTCCGGCCTGCTTAAGGGGCGTTGGCAGGCAGAAGCGTCGCGCTCTTTTCGCCCGACAAAATCAGAGGACCATCATCGTGATCCGCAACCGCCGCCAAGGCTTTACCCTCATTGAACTGCTGGTGGTCATCGCCATCATTGCTGTCTTGATTGGACTTCTCGTACCCGCCGTTCAAAAAGTTCGCGACGCGGCCAACCGCATTCAAAGCACCAACAACCTCAAGCAGATCTCCCTGGCCACCCACGGCTTCCACGACGTCAACGGCCGCATGCCCATGGCCATGATCGACTGGGATTCCAACTACAATCCCGCCTGGTACAACATGACCGGCTCGGTCTTCTACCACATCCTTCCCTACATCGAGCAGGATGCGCTTGCTCAAAAAACCCCCAAATACTTTTGGACCGTTTACACCAACAATGGCGTCAAGACTTACACCAACCCCTCCGACGCCTCCTGCCCCAGCAACGGCCTATACAACGACGCCGGCTGGGGCAATTACGGGGTGACCAGTTACGCGGGTAACTACAACGCGCTCGGCTACTTCTTGAACGACGCGACCCAGAAGACGATGCGCATGGCCTCCATGCTCGACGGCACCTCAAACACGATCTTCTTCTCGGAAAAGACCGCCGTTTGCCAGTTGTCCTCGCTCGCGGGCAACCCCGCCGGCCCTTATTACCAAATCTGGGCTTACAGCCGGACCGCCTGGAAACCCTGGAACCCCGTCTTCGGCTACCAGATCACCGGCGCCGCCTCGAAATTTCAAGTTGCCCCGACCTTCGGCTCCGGCACGCCGACCTGCGACCCGCGCCTCGCGAGCTCACCCCGCTCGTCCGGCATCCTCGTGGGTGTGGGTGACGGTAGCTGCCGCTTCCTCACCGCCAGCGTTGACCCCAATCTCTGGTGGTCGGCCTGCACCCCCGACCAGGGCGAAGTCCTTGGAGGCGAGTGGTAAGAATGGATTCCCCCAATCAGGTTCCTTCCATGTTCCAAAAGTTGACTCATCGCCGCGCCTGGATTCTCCGCTCGGCATCGATGCTCACCCTGGCCCTGCTCGTGGTAGGCTGCGGCGACTACCCGCGCTCGCGGGTTTACGGCAAAGTCAAATATCAGGGCGTGCCGGTCAGCGACGCGACGATCATCTTCTTGACGCGCGATAATATGACCTACATGGCCGATCTCAAAGCCGATGGAAGCTACGAGGTCAAGAATGTGCCCCAGGGCAAGGTGCGGGTGTCGCTGCAACCTGGGTTGCCTCAGGTCGCTCCCCGGCCCGACCCCGTTCCCGGCGAATACGGCAAGCCGCAAGTCGGCGAAACCAAGGATCGCGAACGGATCAAACGCGCCGAGATCGAAGCCGAAGTTCAACGGGGTCCTTCCATCCCCCAGATCTACACCGACCCGACCAAGTCGGGATTGGAATTTGAACTGAACCAAGCCGAACAGGAATGGTCGCCCGTTCTCAAGTAAGTTCGCTCGTGGAATCGCGGGGCGGCCACCTTTGGGGCCGCCCTTCTTCTTTTCTCTAGGTTTGCCCCTATTCCGTTTTCTCTCGGAGTTTTGCCATGTCTTTGGTTTCTCGTCGCAAGCTGCTCCTCAGCGGCGCGGCTTCTTCGGCCGCCCTCGGCTTGAGCCCTCTGGGATCCGGCCTGGCCGGCGCGGTTTCGACCCATGCGTTCGATTCAGAGCGCCGCACCCCCTCGCTTCGGGCCGCGCACATCACCGATGTCCACATCAAGAACGACAAGAATGCCCCCAAAGGCGTTGCCGCCATGTTTGCGCACATGTTCGGCCAAAAGGAGAAAGCACCCGAGCTCGTGCTCAATACCGGCGATTGCGTCATGGCGATCGACGGCAACATCAAGGCCGACGCCGCCTTGGTCCAGATCGACCTCTGGAAAGAAGCGACGCAAGCGTGCAAGGCGCCGATCAAGTCGTGCCTGGGCAATCACGACATCTGGAGCGCCAGGGACACAAGCGCCAAATTGCCCGCCGAAAAGAAGGGCGCGGCCCTCATGACCGAAGTCCTCGGGATGCCCGCCCCCTACTACAGTTTCGACATGGGGGGCTGGCACTTCATCTCGCTCAACAGCATGTGCAACTGGCCCAACTACGGCAGCCTGACCCCCGAGCACATGACCTGGCTCAAAAAAGACCTCGAAAAAACGCCAAAATCAACGCCGGTCTGCGTGCTCAGCCACTTGCCGATCTTGAGCATCACCTCGCTCGTCTATGGCGACTCCTGCCGCAAGAACAACGATAATCTTGTTCCGGGCGCCTGGCAACATGCCGACTGCTGGGCCATTACCGAGGTGTTTCGCAAACACCCCCAGGTCAAGCTTTGCCTGAGCGGGCACATGCACACCTGCGACCGCGTCGAATACCGGGGCGTCTGGTACATCTGCGGCGGTGCAGTCTCCGGCGCCTGGTGGGATGGATCGGAATTCGGATTCCCGCCGTGCTACGGGGCCATCGACTTCTTCGCTGATGGCACCTTCGACTACCGGTTCGTCGACTATGGCTGGTCGGCCCGCCAGTGGAAGGGAAAACAACTGGCGGTGTGACCCAATCGGTCGCCTGTTTCCTTTTAGCGAAAGAGGGCCGCCTTGATCTCGTGATCAAGGCGGCCCTCTTCTTTCCCAGTTTCGCCCGAACCTCGGTTACTTCTTCGATTTGACCTTATCGTTCAAGGCGTCGATGGCGGCCTTGAGCGCCCGGATTTCCAGTTCCAGCTTTTCGGCGCGGATCTGCGCTTCCTTCTGCATCTGAGCCAGACGAGCTTGCAAGACTTGCTTTTCCTTTTCGGCCTGCTCGACATGAACCCTCAAGTTCACCAGCGCCGCCAGCGACTGGTTGCTTTGCGCCGCGGCCAGTTGCGCGGCCAAATGTTCGTGGGCAGTCACGGGCTGGTTCACACCCAAAGGACTGGTAAATCGTATTTGCGACGCCCATTGGTCGTTAAGGCTTAAGGGAGTGCTGAACCGGACCCGGAAGCTATCCTTTTGCTCTTCCTCGGTTTTCCCGACTTCCCCCTTACGCACCACCGGCGTCACGGTGATGGACTGAGCCTTCCCCTCGCGGATCAGGCCGATTTTCAAGGCTCGAGCTTTCGCCTTCTGCACCGTGGCGCGCAGATGATCGGCATTGTCAACGGGCTTGCCATCGATCTGGGTGATCAGATCGTATTTCTTGAACCCCGCCTTTTCGGCCGGGCTATCGGCGATGACTTCGGTAATGCACACGCCTTTCCCATCGGCAAGCTGCAAGGCCTTGCGCAGCACTTCGTCGACGGCATCGATCGACACGCCGATGAAATAGTCGCTCGGCTCGTTGGCGGGCACGCCCATGGTGACGAGGGGCACCGGCTTCACCGCAATATCGACCTTCTTCCCGGCCCGCAGCACCTTGAGCGTACCCGTCTTCGTTCCCAGTTCCAAAAGGGCCTTGCTCAGGTCTTCCGATTTGCCGATCGGCTTGTCGGCAAGCGACACAATGATGTCGAACGACTTCAGCCCCACGGTGGCGCACGCCCCCCCCTCGCTTACCGTCGAAACCACCAGCCCCTGTCCCGCGGGAATATTCAATTGAGCACGCACCGAGTCCTCAACGGGATTGAGCGTGGCCCCCAGAAGAGAATTCCCCGGATGGCGGACGATCGGAAAACCCAGATCGAGCGACACGGGATCGGCGCCCAAAGTATTGTAGAATCGCACACCATCGGACAGCAGAATCTGATCGGCCATGGCCCGGCTCAATCGCTCGGCTGCGTCCGAATCGAGCTGCACACCAGGTTGCTTCGCGTTCTTGGCGGCTTCATCCTGAAAGACCCGCACAGCAAGTTGCTCGGCGTTCTTGGCGGCCTCATCCTGATAAACCCGCAAAGCAAATTGGTTGGCGGTCTTGGCCGCTCCATCCTGGGCCGCCGCCTTGGCCGGAGGTTGATCCTTCGCGGCAGCCTGCTCGATCAAAGCGTCGACTTCCTTCACGACCGAAGGAGTCTGGGCCTTGGCCCCGGTCATTCCCCAGGGAGCCCAACCGATCGCCAAACAACTCGCAACCAACATGGAACGGTTCATCGCCTTCCCTCCTGACCAAAAGAAACAGCTCAAAAAGGATCTAGTAAGTCTGTTTGCCGCGATATTTGAGCGTCCATTCGCGTACGGGCACTTCCACCCAGCGCCCATCCGGAGTCTTGACCGAAACCAGTTGTTCTTGCAAATCGGCGCGGTAGCCCTTCTTTTCCAACTGGCGAATCGCCTCCTCCATCGACCGGAGCGAAAGTTCCTTAGCCGCCGCCATGCCCTCGGTTTGGGCGAGGGCCATGACCGGCTGCGTGACCTCCGCCTGGTTGGTGCCTACCCCGTTTTCTTTCGCCATCTCCGTGGCCTCACCTGGGACCTTTGCGAGAACCTGCGCCCCCTGGGTGGGTTCAGGATCGGTGCCCAAAGGCTTGACCGCACGAGCGGATGGCTGCTCGACGAATTGCGACCCACCCGTTGAATCGGGCTTGAGCGCCCATCCCGCCCAGAAAGCCAGGGCGGCGCACGCCGCGGCAAACAGCGGGGTTTTCGCTTTTCTTTGCCGGCGCGAGGCAGCCGGCTCGGCGGGAACCACCGCGAAGGACGGGGACTGGGACGAGGATTCACCGGGGCGAGCCGCTAACGCCGGGGGCAACGCCGCGTTTGCCATGGAAGCGCCGGCGCGACCGAAAGGGGTGAGTGCATCGCGAAAGGTCTGCGCTTCCAAAAATGCCAGGGCGCAGCGTTTCCAGCCTTGGGGAGCCTCATCCAGTTTCAGAAGCAGCACGGTTCGTTGGTCTTCCGTCAAGGAACCGTCAACGAGATCGTCCAACTCGCGATCATCGGGCCAGATAGGACGATCCGCCGCGGCATGCTGGGGATACTTCATGGGAAACCTCATGGGGAAAAGGAATCACTCAGTTCGGTGCGCAAGCGCCGTCTGGCCCGGTGGAGTCTCGCCTCGATGCAGCTTGGGCTGACGCCCAGATGGCTGGCCATCTCCTGGCAACTCCAGTCCTGCGTGTAGCGCAACAGCAAGATTTCCGTATCGCGTGCATCGAGGCGCTTCATGGCATCGCGCACCAGTTGCCCCCGCTCTCGCGAGAGCAAGAAATCCAGCGGGCTCGATGGCTCCGGCAAGCGGCCCGCACCCTGCTGCGTCAGGCGATCGACCATGCGAGCATGGCGGCCCCGGCGCCGGCGAAAGAGCATCGCCTGGCGAATGGCAACCCGGTACAGCCAGGCTCCCGCTTTTTGCGGTTCCAAAAGCGGCGTCTTGAGGCCGCAAGCGGCCAGCGACACTTCCTGCATCACCTCGTCCACTGCCTGGGCTTCTCCCAGGCGGGCATAGAGGGAGGTCCGGATCCAGACCTCGTGATCGGCAATGGCTTGCAACCAGTCGACCATGGGCCTCATCACCGGCACGGCAAGGCAAGGCAAGTGGATGTCGAACAGGATCCTTCCCGTTTCCGCAACATGCAGATACCCTTGCCGCTGGACGGTTTTCCTTGCGGCGAAACGGAAAGTTTTTTGAAACGAACGAAAAAAGACCGACCATGGGGCAACACGCCCCCCGCGTGTCGCCTATCTTACCTCATTGAAATCGAACGCTGCGTTTTGGAAGCGGTCAGACGGGTGGGACCCTCTGCGACAGGAAAGGCACGCGGCTCGCCAGCCGTTTCGGCGCCTACAGAGACTTGAGTCTCAGCGCTGAGTTTTCGGTTCGGCGGTTTTCTTGACGATTTGCTTCAGTTCTGAAAGGAGCATGGCAATCACTTCCGGCCGCTTCTCGGCTCTGCACGAATCCTCGATATCGCCTGCCAACTGCGAGACCGAACCAAAGCCATACATGCCCGCGGCGCCCCGGAGCTTGTGCGCCAGCGTCGTCAACTTGTTACGGTCAAACGCCTGCAGCGCCTTTTCCATCTCGCCGACTTTGCCTGGCAACGCCATACGATATTCGGCGATCAGTTCATCGAGCGTCGGTTCCCTGGGCGGAGCTTCCACCGGCGCACTTTCTTCAGGCGCCGTCGTGGGAAGATCGCCGGGGTCGACATAACTGCGCCTTGAAAGATCGGCAAGGGCGGGATCCCAACTGCGCGTCTGCAATTCCTTGCCCACCATTTCGATGAGCTGCTCGGCATTGACCGGCTTGGTCAGGTAGGCATT
>Ga0208492_1000123_pt1 | contig 81273 bp, 88 predicted proteins | sample Subbioar_CSW14AB_FD_184820 | JGI IMG/M metagenome (GOLD analysis project Ga0208492, IMG submission 184820) | Serpentinite rock and fluid subsurface biosphere microbial communities from McLaughlin Reserve, California, USA - CR12Mar_CSW14AB (SPAdes) | ecosystem: Environmental > Terrestrial > Deep... | reverse complement strand
CTCCTCCTCTGCGATGGTGAGCAGATCGAACAGGAGCGTGCCGATACCCGCGCGCTGCAGCGCAGACGCGACCAGGCGGTTGCGCGGACTCTTGCGGCTGCTCCCGCTGCCATGCGCGAACAGGACGAGCCCGCGCGCATCGGTGGGGATCGTGAGGTCACCCGCGAGCGAGACCCGCCCGAGAACGATGTCGATGCTGACCATGACCCTGGCCCTGCTTCATGAATGGTGCCTGCTCCTGCGCATCGGGCGTACAGTCGACGACCAGCAACTCACCCTCGCGCCGCAGAGTGGTCCCGAGCCTCGCGGACAGATCGACCAGACGCCGGGCGATGACGTCGCGCATGGGTGGGCTCGCCGGGGCCACTCGGCAGTTCCGGATGAAGCACGGCGAGACCTCGAGGCGCTCTGCGACGCGCCCGTTCCAGGTGACCGTGTACACGGCGGTGCGATCGTTCTCGCGGTCGCCGACGTAGTAGTCGTCCACCAGATCGCCCGCACCATAGAGGATGGGGTGCCCTCGGTAGACCTCGATCCCCATCAGCTCGTGCGCGCTGTGGCCGAAGATCATGTCGGCGCCCGCGTCGATCAAGCCGTGCGCGAACCGGACGAGCTCCGGCTGGGGCTCGCCGTCGAAATTCGGTCCCCAGTGAAGAGACACGATCGTGAGGTCGGCTCCGCTCGCTTGGCTCCGCTCCAGCGCTCGGACTGCCTCTACGAGGCTGCCCTCGGGATCGCCGAGCACGTCGAGATACGCGACGCCGGCGCGGTACTCGTCTGCCGCGAACTCGGCCGGGTGATCGGTGAAGCCGATGAATCCGACGCTGAGGTCTCCCGCGGGAACGAGGGCAGGACGCGTCGCCTCGGCGCGGTTGCGACCGGCGCCGAACGTGGCGATGCCCTCGTGCGCCAAGAGCTCGAGCATCTCGACGAGACCCTCACGGCCGAAGTCGAGCGCGTGATTGTTGGCGACGCTGACCGCGCCGATGCCTGCGCGCGCGAGCGCGGGCGCAGCGGTCGGGTCTGCGCGGAAGTAGAACGCCTTCGGTCCGGCCCAACGCGCCGGATTGGAGGTCACGGCGCACTCGAGGTTCACGACTCCGAGGTCGGCGCTGCGGAAGACATCAGCGACGGCCTCGAGCGGGTAGTCCGGTCCCTGCGTCTGCATCGTCTCCGCGACGAGCCGACCGAGCATCGCGTCACCGCCGAACGTGACCTTCATGGCTCTCTCCAAGCCGATGCGCCGCCTCCCGGCGTGCACCAGGTTCCAGCCGCTCGTAGATGTCGTCGCGGATCGAGGCGAGCAGGTCCTCGAGCGTGATGACGCCGTAGAGCACGCCCGACCGGTCGATGACCGGCAGTCGCCGCAGCGAGAAGCAGCGCATGCGATGGAGCGTCTCGTCGACGCCCTCGTCGGTCGTCACGGCGAGGAAGCCGTCCGTCAGCACCTCGGACACCTGCAGTTTCGAAGGCTCGAGCCCGCGTGCGATCACGGAGGTCACCAGGTCGTGCTCCGTCAAGATCCCGATCGGACGCGTGCGACTGTCGACGCCCTGGACGACGATCAACTCGGTGACGTTTGCATCGCGCATTCGCTTGGCCGCCTCGACGACCGTCTCGTCGGGCGCGATGGTCGTCACGTCGCGATCGCATAGGTCGCCTACGTTCATCATGATGGTCTCGTCTCTGCAATCACGGCTCAGCGCTGCATTGCCAGGAAGAGGATCGCGGCGAGCGCAATCACCGCGAAGACCCACCAAACGGTGCTGGTGGGCCTGGCGTTTCCAGACGGCCTCTGCCCCGGATACGACGGTGTCGTTCCGCTCGTCGACATCGATGACTCCTTTCGCCTCGTCGAGCTCGAATCGGAGCTCACAGCTCACCGAGTTTTCGGAGCAAGAGCCGCGCGCGGCGCGCCGAGCGCGTGTGTCCAACGGTCTCGTCTGGCTGGGCGCTACGCCCATCCAGCGTCAATCCTCTCGCGTGGCGACGCCGTACCGCTCCAACTTCCGGTAGAGCGTGCGCCGATCGAACCCGAGGATGCGCGCGGCGGACTTCTTGTTCCCCGAGGTCGCCTCGAGCACGCGCAGAACATACAGGCGCTCGACTTCCTCCATCGACACGAGCTCCTCTGGATTGTCAGAGGCGACGAGGACGTGCGCGCGGCTGTAATTGCGAATCCTCTCGGGAAGGTCCTCGACCGCGATGTGCTCGAATTGCGTGAGCGCCACCGCGCGCTCGATGCAGTTCTGCAACTCGCGAACGTTGCCGGGCCACGTGTACGCGAGGAGCTTCTGCGCGGCGGCGGGCGCGATTCCCGCGACGGGTTTGCCGAGACGCACCCCCAAGCTCTCGAGGAAGTGTTGTGCGAGCAGGAGCACGTCAGCGCCGCGAGCGCGCAGTGGAGGCAGGGTCACGCGGATGACGTTGATTCGGTAGTAGAGGTCCTCGCGAAAGCGCCTCTCCTCGACGGCCTCTTCGAGGTCGCGGTTCGTGGCGGCGATGATGCGCGTCTCGAACGTGACCTCCTGCTCGCTGCCGAGCGGACGTACCTTCCGCTCCTGCAAGGCGCGGAGCAGCTTGGGCTGGAGTGCCATGGGGATCTCGCCGATCTCGTCGAGAAAGAGAGTTCCGCCGTCCGCCTGCTGGAACAATCCGACACGTGCGGCACGCGCGTCCGTGAAGGCACCGCGTGCGTGGCCGAACAGCTCGCTCTCGAGGAGGTTCGCAGGGATCGCCGCGCAGTTGACCGCGACGAACGGGCCCGTTGCCTGCGGACCCTTGTCGTGGAGGGCCCGTGCAACCACCTCCTTGCCGGTGCCGCTCTCGCCAGTGATCACCACCGACGCGTCGGTTCGCGCGACCTTCGCGAGCAGCTGCTGCACCTCCTGCATCGCGGGGCTTTCCCCGATCAGCTCGCCGAAGCGACGCGTCTCCGCGACGACGTCGCGAAGTCGCCGCACCTCCTCGCGAAGCGCACGATGTTGCACTGCTCGGGTGAGCGCGAGCGCGAGCGCATCGGTCTCGAACGGCTTGGTGATGAAGTCGTATGCGCCGGCCCGAATCGCGGCGACTGCCGTGTCGAGGCTGCCGAAGGCGGTGATGACGACGACCGGGAGGTCGGGGCGGTTGGCGACGATCCGCTCACACAACTCGGTGCCAGTCAGCCCGCGCATGTTCACGTCGGCGACCACCACATCCCAATCCCCAGACTTGGCGCGTTCGAACGCCTCTTCCGGAATCGTGGTCCACTCGACCGAGAAGCCACGACGGGACAGGCCCGCGGTGAGCATCTCGCAGAGACTCTTGTCATCGTCCACGACCAGAATCCGCCCCTTCATCGCTCACCTCCGACACTCGACGCGGGAAGGAATACCTGGAAGCAGGTGCCCTCACCCGGCCGCGATTCGACGCTGATCCAGCCGCCGTGCTCCCGCACGATCCCATACGACACCGACAGTCCGAGCCCGGTGCCCTCGCCGACCGGCTTGGTCGTGAAGAACGGCTCGAACACCTGTTCGAGGTGCTCCGGCTCGATGCCGGTGCCCTCGTCGCGTACCCTCAACTGGACCCACTCTGATTCGTCGCCGCCCACGTCGGCCGGGGGTCTCGCATGCGCGCGATCGATGCGGATCTCCAGCCGTCCTCCCGTAGGCATCGCGTCGAGACCGTTCATGACGAGGTTGGCTACGGCCTGTTGGAGCTGCGTCGCATCCGCGTCGACCAGCGCGTCGCTTCCACCGACCACGATGTCGACCTTCCGCTTCTCCGCGATGGGTCCGAGCAGCTCCGTCGTGCGACGAGCGAGGCTCACCATCTCGACCGGCTCCTTCTGCACGTTGCGTCGACGGGCGAAATCCAAGAGCTGGCGGATGATATTCGCCATCCGCTCGGCCGCGGACGACACGTTGCGGGCGGCGTCGATCGCCGCGTCGCCCTCGACCTCGCGGGTGGCGATCATGTTGGACCAGCCCTTCACGACGTGCAGGGGCGTACCGAGCTCGTGCGCGATGCCTGCGGCCAGGCGCCCGACAACCGCGAGCCTGTGTGCATGTCTCAGCTCGTCGACCGCACGCATTCGTGCGCTGCGTTCGTCGGCGAGGCGCACGCACATCGCGTTGATCTCCAGGGCGAGCTCGCCGAGCTCGTCACGTTGTGCGAGCACCAGCGGACCCTCGAGATCGCCTTCGCCGATGCGCCGCGCCTTGGCGATGAGCTCGCGCATGGGTCCGCCGACGAAGAACGCGCCGAGCAGGATCGTCAGCGCCGCGGCCACCGTGGTGGTCACCGCGGTGGTGATGCCTGTCGCAAGGATGCTCCGTCGAACGTACCGTTGTTGTTCTGCGAGTGAGGCCGAGACCTCGATCGTTCCCCGCCTCACCCCGTCGACCGCAAGCGGTACATAAGTCACGGTGCGCTCGCCATCGCGGAAGACTGTCTCTCGTCCGGGCGAGAGCTCGCCGATGCGACCAGGGTCGATCAATGGCTTGTTCGCCGGGTCTTTTCCCGCAAAATCGATGAAGCGGAAATTCACCGAATCCTCGCGCTCGTTGGCTTCCGCGAGCAGAGCGTGGGCACGGCCCTCGCCTTGCGTGCGCCAGACCTCCGAGACGACTGCGGTGAGCGCGCGTCCCATCGCCCGCGCCTCCCGCCTGCTCTCGGACTCGAAGAAGGCGAGCTCTCGCCGCGCCGACAGCCAACCGTGCAACGTGAGCACGAACGTGACCGCGAGGACGAGCGCGAGCGTGAGCTTCCGCGCGATGCGCATGAGGCGATCATGCCACGCCGGAGACCGGCGCCCGGGTGTCGTTCGGCCTCATACGTATCTCGATCCGGCATCGCGACCTCTGCCCTCAGGGAAGCCGTGACGGCTCGGCCTTCGCCGCAGACGCCGTGTGTTGCGCCCCAGGGTGGTGCACTCCCCGATGCAGCGGAATGTGACCGTTTGCCACACGCAGTCGCCGCGCCGAGATGACTGCGCGCACGCCCCATGAGGCACTTTGCCACACAGCTTTGCGCCGAGAATCTTGCGAGTCGGCCCAGATCGGATCTTGCAACCGAGCGCTCCGTGCGGAAGAGACTCGCGCTGGTCGTGCTGCTCCTCGCCCCGGCTTCGGTCGCGCGCGCCGCAACCGATCTGACCTTCGCCTATGACGACGCACGTCTCCTTCAGAGCGACGAGCACGACGGTGGTCTCGCGCATTTCCGCACCGGCGGGAGCGGCAACGTGCCGCTGCTCGTCTTCCTTCACGGAGTCAACGAGCGAGGGCCACTGCATCGAGGACTCGGCGCAGGCGGCTATGACCTGCGCGCGATCGTGGACGAGCTCGCCGACGCTGATGCCATCGAGCCACCGATGGTCGCCGGACCCAGTCAGACGCGTGACGCATGGACGGGAAGCAAGCTCTGGGGTGACTTCGACCTCGACGAGTTCGTCGCCGCGACGGAGAAGGCCGTCGGCGTGAAGGTCGACCGCGGGCGAATCATTCTGGTGGGCCACAGCGGCGCCGGCTGCAACCCGACGGGCGGGCTCCTCGCGCCCCTCGGAACCGTGAAGCCGCTGGCGATCGTTCCCATCGACGTCTGCATGGACGATCGCTTCGGCAGGCTGTTTGGCGAGCGCGCCGGGGTCGCCCCCGTTCACGTCCTCTACCAGGACGCTTTGTGGCCGCGAGAGTTCTCCGCCTTCAAGAGCGCGCTCGACGCTACGACCGCGGGGGACCCGGCCCGAAAGGCAACGGTGACGCGCTACGACGCGCCCGGCGCGAACTCGCACGAAGAAATCGTGCGAGTGGGCCTGCGCGCGCTCCTCCCCGTGCTGCTTCCTCCGCCCGATGACGATTGAATCACTCCAGGGCGTTCCTGGCGCGCGGATTTCATGCGGCGAGGCCGGAGAAGGCGGGGTTCTTGCTCGGGGAAGCGAGTGGCGAAGACAACGGCACGCAGTCTGAGGTCGACGGTGGGGCTCTCGGCCGCGCTGCTGGGAGGGATCGCTTTCGTCGCGGCGGCGTTCCTGATCGTCTTCACCACGCTTCTCCACGCCGAGATGCGAAGGACCATCGTCGCGTTGGATGGTGTGGAAGAGGCCGCCCGGATCGAGTATCTGCTTCGGCAACATCGTGTCACGCGAAGCGAGGAGAACCGTGCGGTCATCGAGCGCTTGATCCGCGAGAACCTCGCGCGTGCCCAGGGCCGAGCCCGTGGCCCGCTCGAGCTCACGGCGAACCGGGAGCTCCTGATCGAGAGCGACAAGCTCTTCGCAGTACGGCGAGCTCAGGCGCCGATCGCCGAGCTCAACGAGCAGGCGCAGCGGACCTACGATGCCATCGCACGGACCATCGAGCTGGAGGTCGCCTCGGCACACGAGGCCGAGGTCTCGTCGGCGCGCTGGGACCGCACCGCGAACGTTGCGGGGATCGTGGTCGCGCTCACCCTCGCCGTGGGCGCAGCGTTGGCATTCATCCGGTTGAGGCAGGACGTCCTGAAGCCCCTGTTCGGGCTCTCGGCCGTGATGGCGCGGCACGGAGCCGGGAGCTTGGGGGCTCGGGCGACCGAGGACGGCGTGCTCGAGCTCCGCGAGATGGCCCGCCGTTTCAACGAAATGGCGGACGCACAGGCGCGGAGGCAGCGCGAGCAGCTCGACTTCGTCGCCTCGCTCGCGCACGACCTGCGCACGCCTCTGGGGGTCCTGACCACGTCCACCCGCCTGGCCACGCAGCACCAGGGCGAGGAGCGCGAACGAATCCTCACGATGATCGCGCGCCAGGCCGATCGGCTGAATCGATTGATCGACGACCTGCTCGACACCGCCCGGATCCAGGCCGGTCGGCTGAGCCTCGAGTTGGGTCGTGTAGACTTGGTGCCTCTCGCCTCGGAGATCGTGACGCTCTTTCACGCCAGCTCGCCCGACCGACAGTTCGTGCTCGATGCCCACGAGGGGCCGCTCGAGGCTCGATGCGATTCGAGCCGGGTATCGCAGGTGCTGAACAACCTGCTCAGCAACGCGGTGAAGTATTCGCCCGAAACAAGTCCGGTGGAGATCGCGCTGGGCAAGGAGGGAGAGCTCGTCGTCATTCGCGTGCGCGACGAGGGGATCGGGCTCTCGCAAGAGGAGCTGTCGGAGCTGTTTCTGCCCTATCGCCGCACGAAGCGAGGCGGGTCCTATGCGTCGGGCAGCGGTCTCGGGTTGTACGGCGTCAAGCGCGTGGTCGAGGCGCACGGCGGCACCATCAGCGCCGAGAGCACGGTGGGGCACGGCACCACGTTCATCGTCAGACTGCCCATCGCGGGCCCGTCGTCCACCGCGCCGGCGGGGGCGGAGCTGGTGGCAGACGTGTCGCTCGGCTCGTAGCCGTCAGGGATCATACGTCGCTCGCCCGGCCGAGGGACTCCTCGCCGACGTCGAGCCGGAAAAGTCGCGCGTCGACATCGGCATGGAGACGATCGAAGGCCTCACCGCCGAGCAGGCCCTGGTGGTGTGCCCGGAGCAACGCATCCTTCTCCGCAAGCAGGAGGTGGCGCTCGGTGGCGAGTTGCTCCTCCTCGCGCAACGTCGCCTCCTCGAGGTGCAGATCCGCGATCGCCTGCTCCGCCTCGGTGATGCGCGCCTCGTATCGGGCTCGAAGCGGGTTGGCGACATCGCTCGGGAGGGCCGACTCGCGCTGCATCCGATCGAGCGCTTCGAGGGCCGCCTTCGCGGCGCGTACAGTGCCCCGGCGCACGTCGTGCAGCGTGCGGTCCTCGCGCTCGCCGACGAGGCCGAGGCGACGGAGCAGCGGTCCGATCGTCAGACCCTGGACGAGGATCGAGAGGATGACCACGCCGAAGGTCATGTTGACGAGCAGATCGCGAAAGGGGAACGCGATCGGCAGCGCGAGGACGAGCACCATCGAGAGGCTGCCCCGCAGGCCGCCCCAGGTCAGTACCGCACTCCACGACCACGGGAAGCTCTCGCGCGAGCGCTTGAGCAGCACCGACACCCCGTAGATGACGAACGCACGCGCCGCGGTGACGGCGACCCACGCGACGACGATGGCCTTCCACGAGGCGAGCATCGCCTCGAATTGGACCTCGAAGCCGATGAGGAGAAACACGCACGAGTTGAGCGCGAACGCGACGTACTGCCAGAACGACTCCACCGCGATGCGGGTCGACGGGCTCATGCCGGTAGTCGCGCCGTAGTTGCCGCACAACATGCCGGCTACCACGGTCGCCATGACGCCCGAGTAGTGGAAGTGCTCGGCAGCGAGGAACGAGCCGTAGGCCGCGAGGGTCGTCAGCGTGATCTCGATCATCGGATCGTCGACCATCTGGATGATCTTGGACGCGCCGAACCCGATGGCCGCGCCGATGGCCACGCCGAGCCCGACGACCTCAACGAACGAGAGCGCCGCCCGGCCCGCGCCGACGTTCGCGCCCTCGGCCCACGAAAGGACGAGGGTGAACAGCACGACCGAGGTGCCGTCGTTGAGCAGGCTCTCGCCCTCGACGAGGATCGCGAGCCGCTTCGGCGCGCCGAGACTCTTGAACAGCGCGACGACCGCGATCGGATCGGTCGCGGCGATCAACGCCGCGAACACCAGGCCGTGCACGAGGTGGAAGCCCTCGACGAAGTGCAGCGCGTTCGTGACGGGAACGAGCATGGCCGCGGTAGCCAGGATCGCCACGATCACGCCGGGGATCGCGAGCGCGTGGATCGCGATCTTGTTCTGCCAGAACCGCGAGAATTCGAGGTGAAATGCGGCCTCGAACAGCAGCCCGGGGAGGAAGACCGAGTAGAGGAGCGTCTTGGTCAGGTGCGGCGGGGCGAACGCGTGGGTCGCGCCCAGGACGAGGCCCGCCAACACCAGGGCCACGGTGTACGGGAACCGGAATCGACGCGCGAGCAGCGCGACGGCGGTCGCCACCGAGAAGAGGACGAGGAAGGCGATTTCGTAGCGCATCGGAGCTCCGCGAACGGCAATGATGCACGGTGCTCACCGGGCTTGCGTGTGGCAAGGCGCCACACGGGACAATCGGTCGCGGATGTCTATCTTCCGGGCGTGATCGTCCACGGCGTCCAGCTCGGCCTCGGCCTCCTCCTCTTGTATTTCGGCGCGGAGTGGCTCGTGAAGGGCGCCGCAGGCCTGGCGCGCTCGTTCGGCGTTCCCGCGTTGATCGTCGGGCTCACCGTCGTCGGCTACGGGACGTCCGCGCCCGAGATGACCGTGAGCATGATCGCCGCGTTTCGCGGGAGCTCGGCGATCGCGCTCGGGAACGTCGTCGGCTCGAACATCGCGAACATTGGCCTCATCCTGGGGGTGACCGCCCTGATCGCGCCGCCGAGCACCGACGGCAAGCTGATCCGGCGCGAAATCCCCCTCATGCTCCTCACGTGCGTTCTCTTGCCCATCACGTTGTGGGACGGCGTGATCACACGGCTCGAGGGCATCGCGCTGCTCGGGATCGCAGTCGCATTCACGGGCTGGTTGGTGAGCGACGCACGGCGCTCGCGCGCTCCGGGGGCGTCGACGGCCTCGGAGCACGCTGGGGTCATCGAGCAGGCCGCAGAAGAGGCCGGCGCGCCGCCGGGCGAGAGGCGCGGGCTGCTCGCCCTCTACGCGCTCGCTGGGCTCGTGCTCCTCGTCCTCGGCGGCGAGATGTTCGTGCGGGGCGCCGTGGGGATCGCGCACCATTTCGGGATCGAGGACCGCATCGTCGGGCTCACCGTGGTGGCAATCGGCACCTCGCTGCCGGAGCTGGCGACCTCGATCGTCGCAGCGAAGCGCGGACACTCCGATCTCGCGGTCGGCAACGTGGTCGGCTCGAATCTCTACAACGTGCTGCTCGTGCTCGGGGCGACCTCGGCGGTTCGACCGGTCGAGGGTCAGCTCGCGACGATGCACTTCGATCTGGCGGTGCTCACCGCGATGACGCTCTTCGCCGCGATGGCGATGCGCACCCGGCGAACGCTCGCGCGGTGGGAGGGGGCGGTTCTCCTCCTCTCGTATCTCGCGTTCCTCGTCGTCCTGGTCGTTCGCCGCTGACCAACCTCAGCTCGCCCCACGCGCGCGAATCCAGGCCTTGTGGGCCTCTCACGTGAGGAAGAGCGACAGCGCGAGCACCCCCGTCATCAACCAATGCGTCGACGAGATCGGCGCGAGGTGGAGAACCTCCCGTAGACCGGGTGTGTACATCGCCACGATGTGGACGAGCAGCGCGATCACGGTGCCCGCCAACAGGCGACGCTCTCGAGCGCTCTGCACGCGTGGTCGATCGACAGCGAGTGGGCAGAGCGCGCGTTCAGCGGTTCCTTCTGGCCCATCGGCTTACTCGCTCCGTCTCAGGTCGTCGGACGCGCCACCAAGACATCGCTCTTGGCGACCGCGATCACCCACTCCGCCACGCTACCGAGCAGAGCGTGCGCCACCCCCGAGCGCCCGTGTGTTCCCACCACCACGAGGTCGGCATGGAGGCGCTCCGCTTCGAACAAGATCACCGTCCGGGGATCCCCGCGGCGAAGGCCCGGACGAGTCCGCGCGTCGTGCAGCGCGCCGACGACCTTCTCGAGCCGGGTCGAGGCGGCCCGTCGGTACTCCTTCCGGTACTCGCTCGCGAGGTTGGCAGAGGTGAGGAAGCCCTCGAAGGGCACCTGGTAGGCGTGAACGAGGGAGAAGCGCGTGGCATCGGGGGCGATGCGGAGCGCGAGATCGACGATGGTCTCCGGGGTGCTCTCCAGCTCGACGGCAACCAGCGGACGACGGTATGGGCCCGTCGCCGGGCTGTTCACAACCAGGGTCGAGAGCCCGCTGCCGCGGGCGACCCGAACGGCCGTGGAGCCGATGAAGAGATCACGAACGGCCCGTTCTCCGTGCCGACCGATGACCACCAGATCGGCGCGAGCCGCGCGCGCGCGTCGGATGATCTCGAGATGTGCGTCGCCGGAGACGAGCTCCGCCTCCAGCTCCACGCCGCCCCGTCCGTTGTGCGACAGAGCATCTCGCATGGCGTCGCGCGCGGACTCGAGCGCGCCGCGTGCGCGTTCTTCGGTGCTCGCGCGAACCTTGCGCGGCAGCCCCCGAGGCAGCACGTGGACGAGGCAGACCCTCGCGGCCCTGGCCAGCGGGAGCTCGACGGTGCGCGCAGCGGCGTTCGCTGCGCCGTCCGAGAAGTCGGTCGCGAGCACGACTTGCTCGAGAGGTGCTCGGGTCGCGCGAGCGCTGGAGTGCATCCGACCTCCTCGTGACTGGTCGAGCAGGTCCCGTGCCGCCACTGCCTCGGCGGCACAGAGCCGGGGTGAAGGTCACGGAGGCGCACTCGCGGCGCGGGCGGTGGGTCCGGCCGTGGGGTGTGGCAATTAGCCACGCCGAGCGCATGCAGCTTGGCGCTTGCGCACTTCAGTCCCGGCTGACAAGAAGGGCCCACAGCCAAAGGGTGCCACCGGGGGGCGCAGATGCAGCCAGGGATCTACAGAGTGCGAAGCGAGTGGAGCCCCCGATCGATCGGCGATCGTTTTCTCGCAGGGGCCGTGATCGAGGTTGAGGATGGCGGGACAGTGTTCGTTCACCTGAACGGTGAACCGATGTTCGCGTTCGCTGACCCGGAGGCGTTCTTCGGAACGCACTCAGTCTCGCTGCACGATCTCGAGAGCTGCGCGCTCATCGCGCGCCCCCTTTCGCTGCGTGCCGGTAAGGCTTGCGCCGGAGCCGCGAGATCGCAGGTGCTGGACGACTCCGTGGCGGCGTCTGAGCAGACTGTGAGCACGTCTTCCTTGATCGTCCTGCAAATTGCGTCGTGCGGAAGGTGAGAGACCCTCGATCGGGTTTGCGTAGCCCCGCACGCGGCTGCCTTGGCCCATCGTTCTCAGCACGCTCCCGGGGGCGCCGTCGGATCGTCGTCGCCCGAGCCACGTGCCGGGCCGAGGATGGCCATCCACGCGAAGACCGAACGCAGCCGTGATGCCTCGCTGGCCCGGCCCTTCCGGACCTTTGACGTCGGTGCGAGTCCGATCGGTGCGGGTGCGATGGGGCGCTTGCCGTGGTCTGGGTGCAACCTCGTCTGCGGGGGCACCGTCGGGGGCCGTTGGCCGGCGGCCCGCCGTGCCTCCTCAGCCTTCGCTGCGGCCTCGCGGCGGGCGAGTCGCCCGACCCGCTGCAGGAGCGGCCCGAGCAACAAAGCCAACAGCAGCAGCAGCTGAATCAGCTGGACCAGCGAGCCCTCACGCATGCTTCACCTCTTTCCCGGCGGCGCTGCGTCGCCACCGGCGATGGCGTCGCGCATTCCCGTATCGGCCTGCACGTTGCGCATACGGTAGTAGTCCATGATGCCGAGGTGACCCTGACGGAACGCTTCGCTCATCGCGCGGGGGACCTCGGCCTCGGCCTCGACGACCCGCGCGCGCATCTCCTGCTCATGCGCCACCGCCATCGCTCGACGCTCCTCGGCTTTGGCCTGCGCGATTTGTTTGTCCGCGTTCGCCTGATCGATCTGCAACTTGGCGCCGATGTTCTCGCCCACGTCGACGTCGGCGATGTCGATCGAGAGGATCTCGAACGCGGTGCCCGCGTCGAGACCGCGCGCGAGGATGTTCTTGGAGATGTGATCGGGGTTCTCGAGCACATCCTTGTGCGTCGCCGCCGATCCGATCGTGCTCACCATGCCCTCGCCGACTCGCGCGATCACCGTCTCTTCGCCGGCGCCGCCGACCAGCCGATCCAGGTTCGTGCGCACCGTCACCCGTGAGACGGCGATCAGCTGGATGCCGTCCTTGGCGACCGCGGCGATTCGCGCCGTCTCGATCACCTTGGGGATGACGGACATCTTCACCGCCTCGAGCACGTCGCGCCCGGCGAGATCGATCGCGGCGGCGCGCTTGAACGGCATGACGATGTTCGCCTTGTCCGCGGAGATCATCGCGTTGACCACGCGCTCGACGTTCCCGCCGGCGAGAAAATGCGCCTCGAGATCGTCAATCGTGATCTGCAGTCCTGCCTTCGCGGAGCTGATTCGCCCATTCACGATGATCGCGGGCGGGACCCGTCGGAGACGCATGCCGATGAGCGCGCTCAGCCCGACGTATGCGCCGGACGACCACGCGGCGATCCACAGGCGCACCGGCACGAGGTAGAGCAGCACGCCAAGCGCGAAGATTACCAACAAGGTGATCGCGCCGACGCCGACGAGTCCTTCGATTTGCATGTTCAGGTTCTCCGGGAATCAAGACTCTCTCTCGGGGGCGCGGTTGCCGCGCTGTCGCGCACCAGGCGAACCACGATGCGGTTGCCGTCGACGCGCATGACCTCGATACGCTGGCCGCTCTCGACGAACGCGCCGTCGGACACCACGTCGACGCGCTCGCCGTCGATCTGCGCGATGCCGGCGGGGCGAAGCGGGGACACGGCGACGCCGGCCCGCCCGACCACCGGACGCGAGTCGCGCGCCCCTTCGCTCTCGGTCGACTTCAGCTCGCTCGCGAGCACGAGCCTCCGGCCGAACGGGAGCCTCGGCAGGAAACGCAGGAGCACGACCGCGGCGGCGAACGCGAGGAGCAGCGAGACCAGCACGCGGAAGAGGGCGTCGACGACGCCCTGCACGCTGACCCCGGCCCCGAACAGGCTCATCGTCAGCCCTGCGAACAGCGCGACGGCCCCCAGCACCCCCGCGACGCTGAACCCGGGGATCACGAAGACCTCGACGGCGATCAAGGCGAGTCCGAGCACGATCAGCAGGACCTCCTCCCAGCCGACCAGTCGCACGATGGCGTGCCCCCAGAAGAAGAGCGCGAGCGCGGCGAGTCCGACCACTCCTGGGGCGCCGAAGCCGGGCGTGCGCAGCTCGAGCAGGATCCCGAGGATCGCGATCGATATCAGCAGCGAGCTCAGGACGGGGTGGGTGAAGAACCGCACCACTCTCTCTGCCCAGTTGGGCGTGCGATGGCGGAGCTCGGCGCTGCCGAGGTCGAGTCGGGCGAGCAGCGTGTCGAGATCGTCGGCGCGGAAGTCGGCGACCTTCCGCTCGACCGCCTCGGTCGTGGTCAGCGTGAGTAGCTTGCCCTTTGCGATCAGCCCTTCGATCTCCACGTCGGGGTCGACCATCGCCTCGGCCACCAGCGGCGGACGGTTGCGGCTCTCGGCGGTCGCGCGAAACTCCTTCCGCACATACGACACCGTCTTCTCGCTCACCGGCTGCGCCGCTCCCTCGGCGCTCATCTGGACCGGTGTCGCGGCGCCGACGGTGCCGCCGTCGGCCATGACGATCGTTTCGGCGGCGAGTGCGATCAACGCGCCCGCGGAGATGGCGCGTTTGTCGATGAATGCGATCGTGCGCACCCTCGCGCGCAGCAGGCTGTCGCGGATGGCGACGGCCGCGTCGACGCGACCACCATGCGTGTCGATCACCAGCACCACTGCGGCGGCGTTAGTGTCTCCCGCCTCGTCGAGGACCCGCTGCACGAAGGGCGCGAGGCCGAGATCGATGATCCCCCGGATCGGCACCACGTAGACGACGTTCGCCGCAGCGCGCGCTGGTCGCGCCGCGAGCACACACCCAAGGGTGAACACGAAGGCGAGGGCTCGCAGCAGGGACATGGGGCGCGACGACGCGCTGTCGGTGCATGCCGCGGGCCGCGGATTTCAGGTGCAACAGTCAGGGGCGGCCCTGATCCAAGCGGGGTGTTCCCTCGCATCGTGCACGCCGCGCTCGCGCGCGGAGCATTGCTGGCCCTCGGTTGGTGGGCGGTCGCCGAGGGCGACTCGGCAGGGGTCGGCTTCGGTGCGCTCGTCGTCGTCGCCGCAACCGCCGTGAGCCTCGCGTTGAGCGCCCCGCTGCGCGCTCGTGTTCTCCCCTTCGGGGTCATCCGCCTTGCGGCGCTCTTCCTCTTCGGATCGCTTCGCGGAGGGATCGACGTGGCGCGGCGCGCGTTCGCGCCACGGATGGATCTCGCACCCACGGTGATGCGATATCGAACCAGCCTGCCGTCGGAGTCGTCGCGACACATCTTCACGACGATGCTCAGCCTGATGCCCGGCACCCAGAGCATCGCGGCTGACGGTTCGGATCTCTTCGTGCATGTGCTCGTTCGGAACGACCGTGCCGTCGAGACGGCACTTTCGGCTCTCGAGGGGCACGTCGCCGCGGCGTTCACTGACGTTCACTGAAGCGAGTCACGAGTGAGACAGAGCCATGAACGAGCTGCACGCCGGACTCGCCGTCTTCCTGCTGCTGAACGTGCTCGTGGGGCTCGTTCGCGTCGCTCGCGGCCCGACCTTCGCCGACCGCATGCTCGTGGCGCAGCTGTTCGGGACCACCGGGGTCACCGTGCTGCTGGTGCTGGGCGCGGATCCCGGGCGCTCTGCGCTGCGCGACGTCGCACTCGTCTTCGCGATGCTCGCGGCGATCGCCGTCGTCGCGTTCGTTCAACTCGTCCCGATGGGCGGTCAGGACCGCGATCGATGACGCCGCGGACCGTCATTTCCGCGGCGCTGTTGATCCTCGGAGGCGCGTTCTTCCTCGCCGGCACCTTGGGTCTGCTGCGCTTTCCTGACGTCTATTCGCGGCTGCACGCCTTGACCAAGGCGGACAATCTCGGCCTCGGCTTCGTCGCCGTCGGGCTGTCGATCGAGGCGGCGTCGTTCGCGCTGTCCGTGAAGGTGTTCATCGTTTGGGCATCGGTGGTCCTCGCGAGCGGAATCTCGTCGCAGCTCATTGCCGGTGCCGCGTTCCGCGCCGGCGTTGCGCCTGCCGGCAAGGCTCCTCCAGGAGAGGCTCCGTGATTCCGCCGATTGATCTGCTGCTCGCGACGGCGCTGCCGCTCATCGCCTGGCGCGTGCTCGCAACCGACGAGTTGCCGACCTCGGTCGTGTTGTTCATCGCGTTCGGCCTCTTGTCGGCGCTCGCTTGGGCGCGGCTCGATGCACCGGACGTCGCACTGGTGGAAGCGGCGGTCGGCACGGGATTGACGGGCGCATTGCTCATGAGCTCGTTGCGCTCGATGGAGCGGCCGCGGCCCCCGTCGCCGTGGCGGGCGCGCGCGATCGCACTCGTCGCCGCCGCAATCGCCGTCGCGCTCGCCAGCGTCGTCGCGCTGCTTCCGCGTGGCGCACTCGGGCTCGGTCCCGCGGTGCTCGCCCGCTCCGAGGAGAGTGGCGTTGCGCAGCCCGTGACCGCAGTGCTCATGAACTTCCGCGGTCACGACACGCACCTCGAGATGCTCGTGTTGCTCGCGGCGTCGATCGGGGTTCTCTCGATTCAGCATGGCACCGCTTCCCACGGCGTCGATACCGCGCCCACTTCGTCGGTCGTGATGATGCTGGTCGAGTTGATCGTGCCGGCGCTCGTCGTGCTCGCGGGCTATCTGGTGTGGCGCGGGTCCCGCGCGCCTGGCGGTGCGTTTCAGGCCGGCGCGATCCTCGCGGGGGGCGCCGTCCTGCTGCTCCTCACCCGCCGCATGGCTCCCCTCTCACTGGAGAGGCAGATGGTGCGCATGTTCCTGTTTGCGGGACCCGTCTTGTTCTTTCTGGTCGCCGCAGTCCCCCTCGGGTTCGGCGGCGACATGCTCGAGTATCCGCGCGGCTGGGGCGGCTCGCTGATCCTCGGCCTCGAGTCGGCGCTCACTCTGTCGATCGCGACAATCCTCACCATGTTCTTCCCGCAGGGCGCGCCCGCGCCGCGGCGACGAGGGTGAACGTGCCGCCGTGGCTGGCGTATGCAGCGTCGGGCGTCTCGCTGTTCGCGGTGGGGATGTCCGCGCTGGTCCTCCACGGCGAGGTGATGCGGAAGATCCTCGCGGCGAACGTCTCGGCGAGCGGCGTGTTCCTCGTGTTGGTCGCGCTGGCGCGTCGCGCGCCGAAGGGGCCACCGGACCCCGTTCCCCATGCCCTGGTCCTCACCGGGATCGTGGTCTCGGTGAGCGCGACCGCGCTCGCGCTCGCGCTCGTCCGACAGCTCCGACATGGGGCCCAGCTCGGTCCTTCAGACGAGCGCCGACGATGAGGGGCGTTCCCTGGCTGGAGCTGACGATCCTCGCTCCGCTCTGCGGTGCGCTGTTGGGGCTCGTGCTCCAGCGCGCGGTCGCGGTGCTTGCTCTCGTCTCTTCGCTCTCGACCGCGGTGGCGTCGGCGGGTGTTGCCGTCCTGGTCGCGCGGCACGGCACGATTCGGCGGTCGGTCGGTGCGTGGGAGTTGCCGCTCGGAATCCAGCTGCGGGCCGATGGGCTCGCCGCGCTGGTGCTCGTCGCGTTCGCCGTCGTGGGCGTGTTCATCACCGCCTACGCGATGGTGCACTTCGAGCCGGGCTCGCGCGCCGCGCGCAGCTTCTTCCCGCTCTGGCTGTTTGCATGGACGGGGCTCGACGCGCTCTTGCTGTCTTCGGACGTCTTCAACCTCTACGTGACGTTGGAGCTCACCACGCTCACCTCCGTCGGCCTGGTCGCAACCGGTGGCGACCCCGCCGCGCTGTCGTCGGCGCTTCGGTACCTGCTCTTTGCGATGGCCGGCTCGTTGCTCTACCTGCTCGGCGTCGCCCTGCTGTACGGCGCGCACGGGGTGCTCGACCTCGACCTGCTCGGCGCGGTGGTCACCCGCGGCCCCGTGACCTGGGGAGCCCTGGCGCTCATCACGTGCGGACTCGCGCTGAAGGCGCCGCTGTTCCCACTGCACGGGTGGCTTCCGGCGGCCTATGCGAGCGCGCCCGTGCCCGTGAGCGCGCTGCTATCGGGTGTCGTTGGGAAGTGCTCGTTGTACGTCCTCGTGCGGATCTGGCTCGGAGTGTTCGGGGTGCCCCTCGGTCGCGCCCCGGCCGTGCTGATCGGCGTGCTCGGCGCGGCAGGGGTTCTCTGGGCCTCGATCGTCGCGTGCCGCCAGCAACGGCTCAAGCTGCTGGTGGCGTATTCGAGCATCGCGCAGCTCGGCACCATCTTCCTCGTCTTCCCTCTGATGGGGCGGGCTGCGTTCGCAGGCGGCGCCTACCTCGTGATCTCGCACGCGTGCGCCGCCGCCGCGATGTTCATTGCCGCGGGCACGATCGAGCAAGTGGTCGGCCACGACGAGATCGATCGCCTGGACGGGCTGGCGCACCGTCTGCCGCTCACCTTCGTCGCATTCGCGCTCGCGGGCGTCAGCGCGATGGGCATGCCGCCGAGCGGTGGGTTCGTCGCAAAGTGGCTGCTCGTTCGCACGGCGTTCGAGCTGCACGAGTGGTGGTGGGCCGCGGTCATCCTCATCGGGGGCCTGCTGTCGGCGGCGTACGTGTTCCGCGTGCTGCGCGGCGCCTTCGTCCCCGCCCCCATCACGGAGACGATTCGCCGGTCGCGGGCGAGCGACTTGCTCGCGCTCGGACTGGCGCTGCTCGCCCTCGCGCTCGGGCTCGCACCTGATCTGCCACTGGCGTTGGCCGCACAGGGCGCCCCATCATGACTGCGGAGAATGTCCTGCCGGTCGGGGTGCTCCTCAGTTCGCTCGTTCCGGCGCTGATCATCTTCCTGCTGCCCGAGCAGCGTCACGGAACGCGTACCGCGCTCAACCTGTTCGCGGCGGTGACGAAGCTGGTGCTCACCGCCGTGATCGGGTGGGGGGTCGTCCACCACCGCAGATACGAGACGCGAGTGCGGTTCCTCCCCGGCGCGGACCTGGTGCTGCACGCCGATCCCTTCAGCCTGCTGTTCGTCACACTCTCCGCGGTGCTCTGGCTCGCGACCACCATCTACGCGGTCGGATACCTCGAGGGCTCGCCCCAGCGGAGCCGCTTCTTCGGGTTCTTCTCGCTGTGTGTGGCGTCCACCATGGGCATCGCGCTCGCGGGGAACCTGCTGACGTTCTTCATCTTCTACGAGATGCTGACGTTGTCGACCTATCCGCTTGTGGTCCACCGGGGGACGCCCGAATCGCTGCATGCCGGCGACGTCTATCTCGCGTACACGATGACCGGCGCGGCGCTGCTCTTTGCTGGCACTGCGTCGCTGTACGCGCTCGCAGGGAGCGTCGAGTTCGTCGCGGGTGGCTCGGTGGGCCCGCTCGTCGCGGGGCACCGGGGCGCCCTGATGCTCATCTTCTTCGCGCTGGTCGCAGGGCTCGGCGTGAAGGCAGCGCTCTTCCCTCTCCATGGCTGGCTGCCACTGGCGATGGTCGCGCCCGCGCCGGTGAGCGCGCTGTTGCATGCGGTGGCCGTGGTCAAGGCTGGCGCCTTCGGCATCACGCGGGTGGTGTACGACGTCTATGGCGTCCGCGTGGCCGAGGAGCTCGGGGTGATGCGGCCGCTCGCGTTCGTCGCTGCAGCGACGGTGGTCTTCGGCTCGGTCATGGCGCTCGCGCAGCGCGACTTGAAGCGGCGGCTCGCGTACTCGACGGTGAGCCAGGTCTCGCTGATCGTGCTCGGCGTGGCGATCGTCGGAACGGTCTCGACCATCGGTGGCGTGGTGCACCTCGTCCACCAGGGGCTCATGAAGATCACGCTGTTCTTCGCGGCGGGTAACCTGGCGGAGAAGCTCCACGTCACCCGCGTCGACCAGATGCGAGGCGTCGGGCGGCGCATGCCGCTGACGATGCTCGCGTTCACCATCGGGGCGCTCGGGATGATTGGCGTGCCGCCGATCGCCGGCTTCGTGACGAAATGGTACCTGGGAATCGGCGCGATCGAGGCGGGCGCGAGTTGGGCGATCGCGATCCTCGCGGCGAGCACCGCGCTCAACGCTGCCTACTTCCTGCCGCTGTTGCGCGACGCGTGGTTCGAGCCCGCCGAAACCCAGGGCGGCATCCTCGCGGAGGAGGCAACGCTCTCGCTCGTGCTCCCGACTGTCTTCACCGCGACGCTCTCGATCGCGGCCGGCGCGCTCGCGGCCTCGGGGGTCAGCCCGCTCGCCTGGGCGAAGCTGATCGCGACGCGGGAGTACCAGCCGTGAGCATGCGCGCGTTCCTGGTGCTCACCGTGATCGTGTGGACCTCTGCGGCGTGGTCGGCGCACGGCTACTTGCGCGACGCTCCGAACCGACTCTCGTTCTGGGTGTTCTTCGCCCTGACGATGGCCGGAAACCTCGGAGCCGTCCTCGCGCCGGACGTCATCAGCTTCTACGTGTCCTACGCGGTGATGACCTTCGCCGCATACGGCCTCGTCGTTCACGAACGAACACCCGCGGCGTTTCGAGCCGGCCGCGTGTACGTCACGATGGCTCTCGCCGGCGAGCTGCTGCTGCTCGCGGCCTTCGTTCTGCTCGTCGGAACCGCGATCAACCTCCCAATGGGGCAGGTGCCCGCAGCGGTTGCGGCCGCGCCGCGGCGCGATCTCCTGGTGACGCTGCTCCTCTTGGGATTCGGTATCAAGGCAGGCGCGGTGCCGCTCCACGTCTGGTTGCCGCTCGCGCATCCAGTCGCCCCGACGCCTGCGAGCGCGGTCCTGAGCGGAGCGATGATCAAGGCCGGTCTCTTCGGATGGCTCTCGTTTCTCCCGCTCGGCCACGGGACGCTCGGCACTCACGGATCGGTCTGTGTCGTTGCGGGGTTCGTCGCCGTGTTCTTCGGCGCCGTCGTAGGCGCGACGCAGCGCGACGCCAAGACGACGCTCGCGTACTCGAGCATCAGCCAGATGGGACTCGCGACGGTCGCGATCGGAGTGGGCCTCTCGAGCCCCGCTAGCGCCGACGCCGTGTTCTCTGCCGTCGCGCTGTTCGCCTTGCACCACGCCCTCGCCAAGGGTGCCTTGTTCCTCGGTGTCGCTGTCCCGGTCGGTGCCTCCGTTGGTCGGCGACGCATCAGAGCGCTCGGGATGTTCTTGGCCGCGCTCGCCATCGGCGGGGCGCCGTTCACGAGCGGCGCGGCGGCGAAGCTCGCGCTGCACGGCGTCGTCGTTCGCTCGTCCGCTGCGCCGACGCTCGATTGGCTGCTGTCCCTCGGGGCCATTGGCAGCACCGTGTTGATGGTGCGGGTCCTCGCGCTCGCGCTTGCCCGGAACGGCGAGGCGGCTCAGCGGTCGAGCGCGATGGCGCCATGGCTCGTGCTCGTGCTGTTTCCGTGGCTTCTGATCGTCGCGCCCGGCGCCCGGCCGCTCTTCTCGTGGGCCCACGTCTGGTCTTCGACCTGGCCCGCTGCCATCGGCGTGGGGGTCGGCCTCCGGTTGTGCCAGCGTCCTCCCGCGCGCGTGCCCGCGGGGGATGTGCTCGAGGTCGTCTCGGTCGCCGCGCGAGGGCTGAAGCCGACGCTTGCGCGGCTCCTTCTCGCGTCTCAAGCAGCCGTGACGAGATTCCGCACGCGACGCGCGCGCTTCCTCGCGAGGTGGACCGCCCGCATCGGTCGCATCGACCGCGCCGAGGCGGCGTTGTCGAGCTTCGGCGCAGTCGGCGCCCTCGCACTATTCCTGATCGTGGTCCTGCTGTTGGTCGTGGTCCCCCGCTGACCAATGGTGCGCCGCTTGCGTGCCCGCGCCTCATGGCGATCGTGTGCGCGTACGACTTTTCGCCCTACTCGCTCGAAGCGCTGACCGCTGCTGCGGCCCTCGCGCGTGCGTCCGACATGGAACTGCGGGTGGTGCACGTGTACCACCAGCTCGGCGCCGAGATCGACGCCGAGGCGAGATCCACACAGCTCCATCGGCTTCGCGCGGAGTTGCTCCGGATCGGAGCCGATCCGGAGGCGGCCGAGGTCGTCATCGGCCCGACGGTCGACATGATCCTCGCGCAATGCCGAGCGGACGTTCGGCTGCTCGTCGTCGGCGCTCATGGTGGCGGACGCTCTCGTCTGCTCGGGAGCGTGGCGGCTGCGGTCGCCACGAAGGCCTCGGTCCCCGTGCTGATCGTCCGGCAGGCGGCTCCACTTTGCGCGGCGGCCTCCCGCAAGCAGGAGCTGTTCATCGACGTCGCTTATGGAAGGGACCCGTCGTCTACGGCCGCCCTGGATTGGGCGAACGCGCTCGCACGCACGCTACCCGCGATCGTGAGGCCGCTCCGCGCAAAGCGCTTCGACGAGGCTTCCCCGCCCTCGGTGTTGGCGATCCCCGATCACGGCGAGCTCGCGCAGGAGGTCGCGACCCGCGCTGTCCGCGACGGTGCCGGCCTGATTGTCGCCGGACGCTCGCTGCGTCGCGGTCTCGCCCGCCTGCGTCGCCCGAGGGTGCGACGGATTCTCGAGGTCTCGACGACGAACGTGGCGTGCATCCCCGAGTCGTACGCCGCCAGTGCAGCGAGCAGGACGTCCTGACCAATGACGGCCGCAGTACCCGCATGCGCTTACAGTCGGTCCGACGCGTCCCCCGGCGCGCAACTCGGGCAATAGTGACCTCCGTTGCTGACGCGCCAGTGGAGGGATGGTGGACAGAGTCGGAGCGCACCGCACTTGTTACAGGCGGTGTGGCGTGCGTGGGACTTCCCGCAGAGAGAGCAGCGCGCGCGGAGAGCATTGGGACTCAGACGGTCGTCGGGGATCACGCACGGCGCCCAGCAGGGTTCGTGCCCAACGATCGGGCGCCGCGCGAATGGATCTTGCTGGTCGCATCTGCATGCTCAGGCCGATCGGTGGGATCGCCGCAGGAGTGGCTGTCGGGGCCGCCACGCTCCTGACCATGGGTCGGACCATCGACCGCGGCTCAGACGTCTCGTCGGCGGCCGTAGACGCTGGCGTTGACGTCGTGATCGCGGATGCGCGCCCCGATGCTCGGAGTGACGTGTATAGGCGACCAAGGCCGCCGCCCTTGCCTACTCCCGCTCCCGTTCCCCTCGGTCCGATGCCTGTGGCATTCGGCCACGTGAGCGGGTCGGCTGCGACGCAATGACGCACGCACCGATCGGTCGACGTCCTGCGCCTTGCGCAGGGTTGGCGAGAGCGTCATGCATCGTCTGCCTCCGAGAGGAGGAGGTCGGTGAGCACGCCCAAGAGCTTCTTCGTCGCCGCGAGCTCGGGGGCCGCGACGCGTTCGAGCAGGCGTTCCACCCCGTGCTCGACGGTGTGGTCGGTCGGACGATCGAGCGCGCGCCCCGCTGCCGTGAGCCCGAGGTTCACCCGGCGCTTGTCGCGCGGGTCCTTGCGGCGATCGAGCAAGGCCTTGCTCTCGAGTCGCTTCAACGCTGCGGAGATGGAGCCCGGGTCGAGGTGCAACACCGTGGCCAGTTGGCCTGCGGTGATGCCCGGGAACTTTCCGACGCAGCGGAGGATGAGTCGCTGCTGCGCGGTGATCCCGAGCTCGCGATCCATGCGGCTGGAGACGCGCTCGAGCGCATGATTGAGCATCGAGAGGTGTCGGAGGAACTCGAGCGCTGGCCCCAGGGGGTAGCTCGCTTCTCGGCGGGGGGAGTCGACGCTCATGGCTTCTTTGCGCGGCATTCGAGAAGGCTCGTGAGGAGCGCGTCCATTTCGTTTTGGTCGCGGAGGTAGAAGGCGGCGGCGGACGACTTCGAGGCGCCGATTCGAATCGAGAACAGCCGGCCGGGTTGATCGAGCAAGAAAACGTCTTCGTCGGTGACGTCGTCGCCCACGTACAAGGCCGTGTCAGCCTGCTCGAGCTCGCGGAGCTGGAGCAGCGCGTCGCCCTTGTTCGGCGCATCGGGGGGCACGAGGTTCACGACAAGCTTCCCCGGCACGACACGTACCGGGACGGGCAGCTTGGTCGTTGCCGCGCGAATGGCGGCGCGCGCTTCGCGCTTCTTGCGCGAGCGCCGATAGTGAACTGCGAGCGAGTAACGCTTGTCCTCGATGTCGACGCCGTCGATCCCGTGGAGTGCCTTCCTCAGCAGCGGGAGGTTTTGGGCCGTCTCGGCGGCGAAGCGCTTCAACTCGGTGCCGGGTTCGAGCCCGTGGTTTCCGACGATGTACTTCACCGGGACGCCTTCGAGGCGGCGGGTGACGTCTTTGCGGCTCCGGCCGGAGATCGCGGCGCAGGGGTATCGCTCGCAGACCCGGCATAGGAGCTTCCGGGTCCGCTCGCGCATCGCCGCGTCGTCGCGGGCTGCCACGATCGGCGCGAGCGTCCCGTCGAAGTCGAAGGCGAGGAGCACGTTGGACCAGGCAACCTGCGCAAGCAGCTCGACGTTGCGCTTCGATAGAATGTGTTTCACGAGGCCTCGACGACCCGGGTGGTCACCGAGTGGGTCAGGCGGCCGTGCATCCGCTCGCGGCGACGCAGCTCCGCGGCGTCGACCAGCATGCGGCCCGCCCAGCGATAGACATTGAACTCCGACACCAATCGTCGCATCGAGCGCATCCGCTCGCGCTGCTCGGCGCGGTCCATGTTCAGGGCCGCAGCCATCGCGTCGGCGGCCTGGCGCAGATCGTAGGGGTTGACGATCAGTGCCTCGGTGAGGTCGCGGGCGGCACCGGTGAACTGGCTGAGGACCAGGACTCCCAACTCGTCGTCACGGGCCGCGACGAACTCCTTGGCGACGAGGTTCATGCCATCGTGCAGACTACTCACGTAGCAGAGGTCCGCTGCCCGATAGTGCTGGAACACCGCTGGCGGCTCGTGGTGCGAGCGCAAGAGCACGATGGGACGGTAGGCCCCTTGCGACCACTTGCCGTTGATTCGCTCGGCGAGCGCCTCGACCCGCGCGTTGAGGTCACGGTAGTGCGCGATCTTCGTTCGGCTGGGAGCCGCGAGCTGCACGAACGTGAACCGGCCGCGGAATTCGGCGTGATGCGTGAGCAGCTCGTCGACCGCCGACAGGCGCTCTTCGACGCCCTTGGTGTAGTCGAGGCGATCGATGCCGACGCCGAGCAGCGCGTCCTCGGCGAGACCGAGCTCGCGGCGCACCTGCCTGCGGCACTCGGCGACCGACGCGACCTGTTCGAGCCAGTGCACGGGCCACTCGATCGAGATGGGGTAGGGGCGGACCAGCGTCCGTCGTTGACCCTGGATGATCGCGTTGTGTTCCCGATCGATCCGGCTCTCCATGTACCCGTCGACCGAGTCGATGAAGTTGTTGCAGTGCTGCTGGGTGTGGAAGCCGAGGATGCTCGACCCGAGGAGCCCGGAGATGAGCTCCTCGCGCCACGGGCAGATGCCGACGCGTTCGGCGTTGGGCCAGGGGATGTGCCAGAAGGTGATGATGGTCGCCTTGGGCAGTCGCTCGCGGATCATCTTCGGGGCCAGCGCGAAATGGTAGTCCTGGACGAGCACGATGGGGTCGTCGGAGTCGACCTCTTCGCACACCGCGTCGGCGAACCTCCGGTTCACCCGGACGTAGTGCTCCCAGTCCTCCGCTCGGAACTGCGGCCTGGTGTGCGCGACGTGGCAGAGCGGCCAGAGCCCTTCGTTGGAGAGGCCGTAGTAGTAGCCGTTCTCTTCCGCCTCCGAGAGCCAGACGCGGCGCACGACGTAGGATTCCTCTCCCGGCGGCACGCGGACGTGGTCGTTGGCGTCGACCGTCTCGCGATCGGCGTCACCGCTGCCGTGGGCGACCCACACGCCGAAGCATGCACGCATGACTGGCTCGAGGGCGGTGACCAGACCGCTCGCCGGGTGCACCACGCGGATCCCGTCCGGCGTCTTCTCGTGGATGTAAGGCTCCCTGTTCGCGAGGATCACCACCCGCTCGCCCTGCAGATACTCGGTGAGGGTGTTGCGCAGGCGCGCGGGGCTCCAGGCTCCTGCGCCGGCCTCGCGTGCGCGCTCGAGCGCGAGGCGGTCGACGAGCGACCGCACGTCGCGCAAGAGCGGCTGGAATTCGTGGGTGGCCTCTCCGCTGAGGGCGCGCCGGAGCTCAGAGGTCCAGCCCCGCCAGGCGATCCGAGCCGCCAGGAGCGTGACCAACGAGGCGCCCACGGTCATGACCAGGAACGCGACCAGGACCAGATTGCGCGCGGTGGCCTCGCGCCGGCTGACGAAGCTGAGGTCATGGACCAGGACGACGACTCCGAGCGGGCCAGCGTCGCCGTCGACGCGCGCGACGCTGAGGTGAACACGTCCCGAGGGCAGCTCGGCAGTCATCGCCCACTCGGGTGCGCCGCCTGCGCCGTCGGCGCGCATGCGTTCGAGCAAGGAGCCGCAGGGAAACTCGGAGGGGAACCAGGACGTCGACCCGATCATCACGCCCTCGGTCGAGCACGCGGCGGCGCCCATGATGCGCTCGTCGCGCGCGATGTCGTTGAGCGTGGCGGTCAAACGTCGCTGATCGGACCCCCAGTTCCGCGCGAGGCTCCCCCGCGCGGATTCGATGGCCAGTCGAGAACGAAGGGTGAGATCTCGGTCGAACCAGGCGCGTGTCGTACTGCTGAGGCCGATCCAGGCGAGCAGCGCGAGCAGCCCGAGCCCGCAGACCAGAACGGCGAGAAAGCGCAGGACTCGACGCATGCCCGAAGGGGTAGCGCAGGACGATTGGATATCCAATGAGATAGGTGAGGCCTGGGTGTGGCGGTTTGCCTCACGCGCTCTGTGGTTGGATATCCAACCATCGTGCGCTAGAGTTCGGTCGTGGCGCTCGAAGACCTCGGTCTCATCGGCAATTGTCAGATCTCGGCGCTCGTCGATCGCCGCGGAGCGATCGTCTGGTCGTGCATGCCCCGGTTCGATTCGGAGCCGGTCTTCGGCGCCCTCCTCGACGACGCCGACGGCGGCTCGTTCGCCATCGGCCCAGCGGACGGGAGCCACGCGACGGTCGATGCCATCCTCGCCGATCTCGATCACCAGGGCTGGCTCAAGCGCTACCGCACCGACGACGGGTTCGGCCAGCCGGCGGTGGCTTTCATGCTCTGCACGTTCTGGCTGGTCGAGGCGCTCGCCGTGCTCGGCAGGTTCGAGGAGGCGAGATCGATCCTCGACCTCGTGCGACAGGTCCGGACGCCGCTCGGCCTGCTGTCCGAAGACGTCGATCCGAGCGACGGCAAGATGTGGGGCAACTTCCCGCAGGCCTATTCTCACGTCGGGCTGATTCACGCCGCGTTCGCGGCCGCGCCGCGCTGGTCGGACTTCTGTTGAGCCCCGACGGCAGCGGTATCGTCGCTGCTACACTCCGGACCGCCTGACATGGCCGAACCATCGCCACCGCGATCGCTTCCATCAACTCTGGTCCGCGCGCCGATCGAGTTGCGCCTGGTGGGGCGCACGGTGCTCCACGCGCTCGCGGTCGGCGCGTCGGCTGGAGCGGCTGGCGTCGTATTGGTCTACGCGCTCGAGCACGTCCAACAGCTGTTGCTCGAGGACCTGTGCGGCTACGTCCCGCTGCGGGCGGCGGGAGACCGCCTGATGGGCGATGCTCCGACCCCGTTTCGTCCCTGGTTGCTGTGGATCGTTCCCGCGCTCGGCGCCCTGTTCGCCGGGTTGATCTCCGCGAAGCTCGCGCCCGAGACGGCCGGCGGCGGAGGCGACGCGATGATCGACGCGTTCCACCATCGCGGTGGTGTGATCCGGAGGCGAGTCGGACCGATCAAGGCGCTGGCGTCGGTGCTCACCCTGGGGGCTGGCGGCTCGGGTGGGCGCGAGGGGCCGACGATGCAGATCGGCGCGGCGATCGGCTCGCTGGTCGGGCGGTACGTGCGTGTCGACGCCCGCGAGCGCCGGATCCTGCTCGTCGCAGGCTGTGCTGCCGGCATGGCCGCTGTGTTTCGCACTCCGCTCGGCGCGGCGTTGCTCGCCGTGGAGATCCTCTACCGGGATGACTTCGAGAGCGACGCGTTGATCCCGGCGCTGCTCGCGAGCGTGGTTTCGTATTCGGTGTTCGTCTCGGCGTATGGTGAGTCGACGCTGTTCGCCCACGCGCCGCGGTACCCGTTCGTTCCGTACCATCTACCCCTGTACGGGGCGCTCGCCATCCTCATCTCCGTCGTCGCGGTCGCCTTCGTCACGATGTTGCATGGCGTCCAGCATCGGGCGGCCTTGCTGAAGCTTCCGATCTGGGTCAAGCCGGCGATCGGTGGCCTCGTCGTGGGGATCACCGCGGCGATCTTCATCACGTTGTTCGCACCCGGCGTCGGTAGGAGCGGCCAGGGGTTCGGGATCCTCGGCGGCGGCTACGGCGCGGCGCAGATCGCAATCACCGGTGTCGACTGGCTTCCGGCAGGGTGGCAGGCGGTCGCGCTCCTCGTCGCGCTCGGCAGCGTGAAGATGGTCGTGACCTCGATGACCGTCGGATCGGGCGGGAGCGCCGGCGACTTCGGCCCCTCGCTGGTGATCGGTGCGCTCTTCGGCGGCGCCTTCGGGCGCGCGATGCAGCTGCTCCTGCACGACCCTCGCATCGATCCGGGTGCCTTCGCGTTGGTCGGGATGGGCACGTTCTACGGCGGGCTCGCGCACGTGCCGGTCAGCTCGCTGGTGCTGGTCTGCGAGCTCGCGGGGAGCTACGACCTGCTCGTGCCGCTGATGTTGGCCGAGGCGATCGCGTTCGTCGCGCTCCGCAATCACTCGCTCTACCACGCGCAAGTGCCCACCAAGCGTGACTCGCCGGCCCACGGCGACGAGATGGTCGCCGACGTGCTCGACAAGAAGCGGGTCGGCGACTACGTGGTGCGCGATCGCGCGTACGTCACGTTCCGGCCCGACAGCTCGGCGTCGGAGATCCTCTCGGCGATCGCAGAGAACGCCTGGCAAGACGTCTTTCCGGTGGTGACCGACGCGGGAGAAATGGTCGGCGTCGTCGACGCGGAGATCCTCAGGACCCTCGCTGCAGAGGGAGCGCTCGCGGGCATCGCCATCGCGACCGACGTGATGAAACCTCCCGTCTCGCTCACCGTCGATCAGAATCTCCACGAGGCCCTCGAGGTGATGTTGATGCACGGCGTACGCGAGATCCCGGTGGTCGATTCCAAAGAACAGATCGTCGGTTTCCTCGATGAGGCCGAGGTGACGCGCGTGTACCTCGATGTGACGAACGGGCCGACCAGCTGACGTCGGCCGCACGTCGCTGACGGCGCCTGGTGTGGCATTCTTGCTGCCGAGCATGTGTTCCGGCCGCCCTGTGGAGCCCCTACGCTGAGCGAATGCCGCCGGGACATCGTCCGCCGCACCACCGCCACCGCCACTCGTTGAGCGCGCTCGCGCAGGCCTCCGATCCGCACCGGCTCGCGGATGCGCTCGCGCCGGCTTCATCGTGGGCGGGGGCCTCGAGCCAGACGGCGCACGCTTCGCCGCCAACTTCGGCGGCCGTCTCGAGGTCGTGCCCCTCACGGAGTGGACGCGCTGGGCGGGCGCGCGCAGTGCGCTCGTGACGCTGGTGTACGGCACCGACGCCGACGTCGCGTTCGTCCCGCAAGCGCACCTCCGCCTGGTCGGGCCGGACGTGCGCACTTCGTTCCGCGCGCAGATTGGCTGGGATCTGCTCGGCACCCTCCCGCCGTTGAATCGAGTCAGACGGCTTGTTTCCACCCGACGACGGCGCGCACCACGATGGAGAGGCCAAGACCTGCAGCGATCATCTCGGCGAGGGTGAGTGCGGCTCCCGGCGCCGTCATCGCCGTGAACATTGCCGACCCGGTTGCCGCGATGCCGATCGCGATGATTCGTATGACCCGCGAACGCATCGCGCCCGTCGCGAAGAGGCGCATGTTCATGATTGCTGCCAGCAGGAGCAGCCCGAGCTGTGCGAGCACGGCCGACGCGACGAGCCAACGGAGGTCCTTCTCCCCGGCGAGTGTGTGGGGCACGTGGCCGAGTGCGAAGGCCGCGAACAAGGGCCACGTCACCACCCCTCTTGGAAGGTGCTCGGGGGGCGGCGGATCCAGGAACCCCATCGGACAGAATCAGACTGCGGGGACCACGATCGTTCAACCGACTTCATCACCTGGTTGTGTGGCAATTCGCTACACGCCCGAGGTGCCAGCCCTCTGCGCGGGCAACAGGTTCTCGCTTCAGAGTTTCGTTAGATCGGCTCTCTACACAAGGGAGCATGAAGCTCCCACCCCTCCTCTGGGCGCTCGGCCTCGCGATGGCGACTCCGAGCCTTGCTGCCGCAGACCCCTATGCCGATGCGTTCGAAGCGAGCGCCGTCGAGGAGCGAGCGGGACGGTTCGATGCGGCGCTGGCGATCCTTCGGAGCGCCGAGGCGCGCTTCCCTGACGACTACGCGCTGTCGCTCCAGATCGGATGGGTCTCGTTCCGCGCGGGTCGCTGGGACGACGCCGAGGTCGCGTACGCACGGGCCGAGCAGCTGAGCCACGGCGCCTACGACGCGCGGCTCGGTCTGGCTTGGACGCGCGCGAAGAAGGGCCGATGCGATCACGCCGACTTCGCTGCGCTCTCGGCCGAGCGCCCGGAGGACGTCCGCGCGAGCGACGGGGTGCGCTTCTGCGCGCAGCCTGCGCCGAGCCCATACACCGCGTGGGGCTCGGGCACGTTCCTCCTCCAACAAACCACGACTGGCTACGGCGGCGCGGCGGGGCTCATCGTCACGCCTGGTCCGTGGCTCTTCGCGGGCGCGTATCGCGGGACCTGGTTCCCGGCCGCGAGCGGGCGGTTTCGCACGAACACCGACTCGACGATGCAGCACGAGGGGTACGGCACGGTCGGATATGGAAGCAAGCGCGCCGGCCTGAGCCTGCATTACGGCTACCTCAGCGCTTCGGCGAGCGCGCACCACGTCGGCGCGACGGGGCGCTTCAGCCCCTGGGGCGACGTGCTCCTCGCCTACAGCGCGAGCCTCTACACGGACTCGACCATTCATCGCCTCGAGCTGTCGTGGCGGATGCCGGTGTCGAAGAGCATCTCGATCCGTCCCGCCGCTGCGGCCCAGAGCGTCGACGGAATCCTGCGGTACGCCGGGTACCTGACGCTCCTCGGCGATCACGGCGGGTTCGGTTGGTGGCTCGGCGGCAAGGGCGGCAGCGAGACGCGGCCCGTGCACTTCACCCAGGCGATCGTCTGGAACTACAGCGACACGATCACCGGGGGCGCGACCGCTGGTGTGCGCGCGACCTTCGGCAGCACCGCCGTGTCGCTCGGCTACGACTTCGCGCTCCTGCGCAGGTCCGAGGGGTTCGGGCGCGGCCTCTCGCTCAACCACCTCTTCACGCTCGGCTTTGCGTTCTCGCCTCGTGGAGGAAATGACCGATGAGCAAGCAGAATCACCTCAAAGACCTCGCGATCAGCGAGAGCGGTTTCGTGTTCGATCCGGTGACTGGCGCGACGTTCACCGTCAACGCGACGGGGCTCGCGATCCTGCAAGCGCTGCGCGCGGGCAAGGAGCGGCGCGAGGTGCAGGCCGAGCTCGACGCGTCGTTCGAGACGCGCGGTCAAGACGTCGGCGCGGACGTCGACGAGTTCATCCTGCTGCTCGAGCGTCACGACATCCTCTCCGGGGACCGGTCATGAGCCGCCCGCTGCACGTGGCCGTCACAGGTCTGAACGCGACGGACAACCCGGCCCCCGGCGTCGGCGTGGTGCGTTCGCTCCGTCACCATCCGAAGTTCGAAGGACGCGTGATTGGTCTCTCCTATGACGCCCTCGACTCGGGCATCTACGCCGAAGGGCTCTTCGACGACGTCTTCCTGATGCCGTATCCCTCGCAGGGCCTCGCGGCCTACGAGGCGCGTCTGCGATACGTGCACGACAAGGTCGGAATCGACGTCTTGCTCCCGACGCTCGATTCCGAGCTCCCCGGGATCATCGCGCTCCAGCCGAAGCTCCGCGAGCTGGGCATCAAGACCTTCCTGCCGTCGCAGGAGCAGCTCGATCTGCGCTCGAAGGTTCGTCTCACCACGCTGCGCGACGCGGGAATCCGCGTGCCCGCGTCGGCGGTGCTCTCGGATGCGGGACAACTCGCCACCGTGCACCAACGCGTGCCGTATCCCTTCTACGTGAAGGGTGTCTATTACGGCGCCCAGCTCGCTCGCAGCTTCGACGAGGCCTCGGTCGCGTTCCACAAGGTGGTGGCGCAGTGGGGCGTGCCGGTCATCGCCCAGCAGGCGATCGACGGCGAGGAGTACGACGTCGTCGCGGTGGGCGACGGAGAAGGAGGCCTCGTCGGCGCGGTGCCGATGAAGAAGATGCTGCTCACCGACAAGGGCAAGGGTTGGGCAGGCGTCGCGGTCCGCGACCCCGAGCTGCTCGACGTCACCCGCGCCTTCATGCGCGCGACCCGATGGCGTGGGCCGTGCGAAATCGAGGCGATGCGCGATCGCGAGGGCGAATACCATCTGCTCGAGGTCAACCCGCGCTTCCCCGCGTGGGTCTACATGAGCGCGACCGCCGGCGAGAACCTGCCCTTCGCGGCGATGCAGCTCGCGGCCGGACAACCCCTCGAACCGCTCGGACCGTTCCGCGCGGGGACGATGTTCGTGCGCATTTCGCTCGATCAATACACGTCGATGGAGACGTTCGCGGGCCTCGCCGAGCAGGGCGAGCTCGTGCGCGAAGGAGGCCTCCGATGAGCAAGCCGATCTACGAACGTCCCGCCATCGTCCGTCACGCGATGGGCATGATGAACAAGCTCGGGCGAGCCCTCGCGCAGCGACCGATGACCCACATCGACGGCGTGTCGATCGACGAGCTCGTCGCCCGGTATGGCTCGCCGGTGTTCGTGTTCTCCGAGCGCACGCTCGTCGAGCGGTACCGCGAGCTCCACGACGCGTTCTCGCGGCGGTGGCCGAAGGTGCGCATCGCGTGGTCCTACAAGACCAACTACCTCTCGGGCATCTGCAAGACGTTCCACAAGGAGGGCGCGTGGGCCGAGGTCGTCTCGCCGTACGAATGGGAGAAGGCCGTGCACCTCGGCGTTCCGACCGACCACATTCACTGGAACGGCCCGTTCAAGCCCGAGGACACGCTCGAGAAGGCGCTCCTCGGCGGGACGATGGTGCACATCGACCACTTCGACGAGCTGGCCTCGATCGAGCGCATCGCCGAGCGCAACGGCATTCGCCCCAAGGTCGCGATTCGGGTCAATCTCTCGACCGACACCGTGCAGGGCTGGTCGCGCTTCGGGTTCAACCTCGAGTCCGGCCAGGCGCGGGACGCAGCGCTGCGCATCGCCGCGAACGACAAGCTCGAGCTCGTGGGGCTCCATTGCCACCTCGGCACGTTCATCCAGGACGTCGACGCCTACCGACAGGCCGCCCACAAGCTCGCCCAGTTCGCCAACGAGCTGCGCGCCGCGCACGGCACGCGCATCCAGTTCATCGACGTCGGCGGTGGGTTCGCCTCGCAGAACACGCTCAAGGCGCAGTACCTGCCGAGCGAGCAGGCGACGCCGCCGTTCTCGCGGTACGCCGAGGCGATCGTCGACGGGCTCTCGGCGCTCGAGGCGCCGCCGAGCGAGCTCCCCACGCTGGTGCTCGAGACCGGGCGTGCGCTGGTCGACGAGGCCGGGTACCTCGTCACCTCGGTCATCGCCAACAAACGTCTGCCCGACGGTCGACGCGGCGTGGTGATCGACGCAGGCGTGAACGTGCTCTTCACCGCGTTCTGGTACCGCCACGACGTGGTCCCCACCCGCGAGCTCCGCGGGATGCCGGAGCCGACGGTGCTGTTCGGTCCGCTGTGCATGAACATCGACGAGGTGCGCGAGACCATGCAGCTGCCGCAGCTGTCGGTCGGCGACCGCCTCGTGCTCAAGAACGTCGGCGCCTACAACGTCACGCAGTGGATGCAGTTCATCACCTACCGGCCGGCGGTGGTGATGATCGGCCAGAACGGCCAGCATGCCCTCCTGCGACGTGCCGAGTCGCTCGGGGACGTAATGGCGCTCGAAGAAGTGCCTGGCTTCCTGTCATGAGCGTGCCAGCAGGTTGGATCGGCGCCGTCGCACGCAGCTACTCCAACATCCTCTTCTCTCGGTCCCCCGTCGTCGGCGCGCTGCTCTGCGCGGCGACACTTCCGTCGCCGCGGATCTTCGCCTTCGGGTTCGGTTCCGTGGTGCTCGCCAACGGGGTCGCGCGGGGGCTTCGGCTCGACGAGCACGCGATCGCCGAAGGTCAATTCGGGTACAACGCGCTGCTCGTCGGGCTCGGTGTGGCCGCGACCTTCACCGGCCTGATGCCGACGGTCCCGGTGCTGGCGCTCGCGGTGGTGGGCTCGGTGCTCTTCACCGCCGCGTTTCGGGCAGCCCTCGGCGCGTCGGGCCTTCCGTCGCTCTCGCTGCCGTTCCTCGCGGTGTACTACCTGTTGCTCAGCGCCTCGCCGCTCACGCACCTCGCGTACGGTCCCTACGCCGTCGACCACGTTGCGATCCTGCCGGAGCCGATCGCACTGTTGCTGCGGAGCCTCGGATCGATCTTCTTCGTGCCTCGGGTCGACGCCGGCTTTCTGGTGCTGCTCGCGCTGCTTTTCCACAGCCGCATCAGCACGATCCTCGCCGTGACGGCGTTCGGGGCGGTGCTGTTCCTCGACCGGCACGTGCTCTCGCTGCCCGAAGGCTCGATGCTCCACATCCTCGGCTACAACACCATGCTCACCGCGATCGCGCTCGGCGGCGTGTGGTTCGTCCCGTCGCGGAGCTCGCTCGGCCTGTCGCTGATGGGCGTCCTCTTGTGCGTGATGGTCACGGTCGGCTCGATGCCGGTGCTCGCACGCGTGGGCGTGCCCGCGATGATCCTCCCGTTCAACGTGACGTCGATCCTCATGCTGTACGCGATGCGACAGCGCACGCTCGACAGCTCGCCGAGGGCGTCGTTCTCCCTCGCGGATACGCCCGAGGCGGTCGTCGAGGAACAGCGGAGCAGGCTCGCGCGGTTCTTCTCGCGCTACCTGGTGCGTTTCCGTCTGCCGTTCCGCGGCGCGTGGGTGTGTACGCAGGGCAACGACGGCGAGCACACCCACAAGGACGTTTGGCGCCACGGCCTCGACTTCGAGGTGCGCGGCCGCGACGGCGCGCTGTTCTCGGGCAGCGGCGAGGACGTGCGCGACTACCACGCCTACGGGCTGCCGGTGGTGGCCGCCGCGGACGGTGTGGTCGCGAAGGTGGTTGACGGCATCCCCGACAACGCCGTCGGTCGCATGGATCTGAAGCACAACTGGGGCAACGTCGTGGTGCTGTCCCACGCGCTCGGGCTGTTCTCGGTGGTCGCGCACCTCAAGCCCTCGAGCATCAAGGTCCGCGAGGGCCAGACGGTCCGCGCCGGCGAGCCGCTCGGTGCGTGCGGCAACAGCGGCCGTTCGCCGACGCCGCACCTGCACTTCCAGCTTCAGGCCACCGCGATGGTCGGCGCTCCGACGCTGCCCGTGCACTTCCATCACGTCGTCACCGAAAGTGAATTGAAGCGTGAGCTCTGTCCCGCCCAGGGAGACGTGGTCCGCGCGCTCGATGCCGATGCCGCGCTCTCCGACCTCCTCGAGACGCCCCTCGGATCGTCCTTCACCTTCGAGATCGACGGTCTCAGCGAGACCGTGCGCGCGGAGATCGGCCTGCTCGGCGACCTGTTCCTCCGCTCCAGCAACGGCGCCGTGCTCACCTTCGAGAAGGGCGACTCGATGCTGGTGGTGCTCGACGCGACGGGCGCCCGCGAGAGCGCGCTCCACCTCCTCTACGCTGCGATGCCCCGCGTGCCGTTCGATGGCGCGCTGCCCGCGTGGACCGACGTGCTGCCGCGGCAGCGATTCCGCACGGCGCTGGGCCGCGTCGTGGCTGACCTGTTCGCGCTCTTCGTCGAGCGCGAAGGCCTCGAGGTCCGATACTCGATGCGCCGCGAGAAGACCGCGTTGGTCATCACCGGCGAGTCGATCGAGCGGTTCGCCAATGGGCCGCTGCTGTCGACCCGGCTCGAAATCGAGCGCGGCGTCGGACCGAACGTCGTCGAAGTCACCTTCGCCGGAAAGACCCGGCGCGCCACAAGGAGTCCGTCATGACCTTCGCCAAGCTCTCCGGCTCGTTCGTTCTCGCTCTCTCGCTCGCGGTCATGGCGCCGATGACCTCGACCTCCGCGGCCGAAGATCCGCCGACGCTGATCCAGCGCTCGTACGATCTCGAGGCGACGTCCAAGTACGCGGACGCGCTCGCCGCGCTCGATCAGTTGCCTCCTGGTCATCAGGAGACCCATCTGGTGCAGCTTCGGCGCGGCTGGCTCTCGTACCTGCTCGGCCGACACGAAGACGCGGTCTTCGCGTACCGCAAGGCCACCGCGTTCGAGCCAGCGTCGATCGAGGCGCGGCTCGGTGCGTCACGCTCGCTCCTCGCGCTTCGCAAGTGGACCGACGCCGAGAAGGAGTGTCGCGACGTGCTCGCTCGCGACACCTGGAACTACTTCGGCGCGTCGCGGCTCGCGTTCGCGCTCTACAGCCTCGGTCGCTTCGCCGAGGCTCTGCCGTTCTACAAGAAGATGGTCGAGCTGTATCCGTCCGACGTCGAGATGCGCAACGGCGTCGGCTGGACGCAGTTGAAGCTCGGCGATGCGGCCTCCGCCGCCAAGTCGTTCCGCGCCGTGCTCGAAATCAGTCCGCGGAACGCTTCGGCTCAAGAAGGCCTCAAAGCCGCCGGTGTCGTGAAATGAGCGGGCTCGAACCCGCCCCGGCCCCCGTTGGCTCTCATCCATTGGGAGACGACGTGGAGCCACAGAAGATCCTGCTCGTCGAGGACGACGCCGAGCTCGGGGCGCAGGTGGTCCAGAACCTCCAGCGCGCCGGGTTCCAGGTCGATTGGCAGACGCGCGGCACCGCGCCCCACGAGGACCTCGGTCGCAGGTACGCGTTGGTCGTCCTCGACCTCAATCTCCCCGGCGTGCACGGCATGGACATGCTCAAGCTGCTCCGTCAGCATTCCGACCTGCCGGTGTTGGTGCTCTCCGCCCGGAACGAGACGCTCGACAAGGTCCGCGCGCTCAAGCTCGGAGCCGACGACTACATGACCAAGCCGTTCTGGCCCGAGGAGTTGGTCGAACGGGTGAGGGCGCGGCTGCGTCGGCCGACGCTCGCGCGCGACGGTCGGATCGAGCTGGGTGGCCTCGCGCTCGATCTCGGCGCGCATCGGGTGTGGTTTCGCCAGCGAGAGGTCGACGTCACCCGCGTCGAGTTCGCCATCCTCGCAGCCCTCGCCAAGCGACCGGGCGAGGCGATCTCTCGCGCGGCGCTCGCAGAGGAGGCGCTCGATCCGGAGCGTGACGGCACCGAGCGCACACTCGACGTGCACGTGTCACGGTTGCGCAAGAAGCTCGCGGGCGGCGAGATGATCGTGACCGTCTGGGGCATCGGCTACCGCCTCGAGCCCGCAAAGGTCGCATGATCGCCCTCACGCTCCGCGCCCGATTGGCCGTCACCGGACTCGCCCTGGCGCTCCCGGTCATGGCGGGCGTGGTGTGGGGGCGACATCAGTTCCAATGGCGTTCCGCCCAATCCAGCCTCGTCGAGGCCGCCCGTGCACGGGTGGGCGAGTCCGGGCGCGCGGTATGCGACGGTCAGACCAAGGAGTGGCCCCCGTCGCCGACGGAGATGGTGATGCGACCGGGCGTCGCGAACCTGGGCCGGCTCGTCGCATACGACGCGTCCGGGCAGGCGCTCCATGGCGTCGAGCTGCCGTTGCTACCGGAGCTCCAGCAGGCCGTGCGTTCGGGTCGCGATGGCGCGGCCGCCGCGGGCGACTTCGGCGGTCGACCGATCGTGCAGGCGCTCGTGCAGGTCCCGTGGACCGGCGCGCGATGTACCTACCTCGCCTTCGTTCGCCCGCGTCCCGTCGATCTCCCGAGCAACAACTTCCCACTCGCGCCGTTCGTCGGATCGGTCATCGTCGTGGGGACGTTTCTCTCGGCGCTCGGGCCGGTCGTTCGACGCATCCGCAGGCTGAGGCTCGCCGTACGCCGTTCCGAGCAGGGCTCTTGGCTCGAGCCCGTTCCGGTCGAGGGGAGGGACGAGATCGCCGAGCTCGCGACCGCGTTCAATGCGGCCTCTGCCGAGGTACGCACCCAGGTGGAGCTGCAGCAGCGTCGAGAGAACGTCCTCCGGGAGTTCCTCGCCAACACCACCCACGACGTGGCGATCCCGCTGACGGTCCTGCAAGGACGGCTCGCCAACATGCGGGGCGCCCTCCGCGACGGTGCGGCCGTGAGCGACGAGTTGGTGACGCACGCGATCGAGGACGCGCACCACCTCGGTGCGTTGATCCACAACCTCGGCGCCGCCGCCAAGCTGCAGGCCGGCGAGCCGGAAATCGTGCGGGTTCCGCTCGATCTACGCGGGGTCGTGCAACGCTGTGTCGCCCGGCACCAGCCCCTCGCCGAGTTGATCGGCGTCGACCTGCAGGCCGCCGTGCCCGCGGACGAGGTCTCGTTCGTGGGCGACCCGACCCTCCTCGAACAGGCCATCGGGAACCTCATCTACAACGCGGTCCACTACAACCAGCGCGGTGGTCATGTCGCGGTGGTGCTCGACGTCCTCCGCGGGGGCCGCTTCCGATTGAACGTCGTCGACGATGGTCCAGGCATCGACGCGGCCGAGGTCGCTCACCTGTTCGAACGCAACTTCCGCAGCACCAAGGCTCGCCTCCGACGCCCGCACGGTCGGGGACTCGGCCTCGACATCGCCAAACGCGTCGCCGACGTCCACACGCTCAGTTTGACTCCGGAGCTGCCGGAGGAGGGTGGCCTGCGCATGGTGTTCGAAGGCTCCACCTCGTAGCGGAGGCTCATGCCCCGACGTGGTTGCGCTTCGTCGAGAGCCGGCCGTCTTCCATTTCGAAGGTTCCGTCGAACACGTCGAGGGCGCGGTGGTCGTGCGTGACCACCAAGACGGAGGTGTTCTGTTCGTGGGCGACGCGGCGGAGCAGCTCCATGACGCTGCGCCCGCGAATGCTGTCGAGGGCAGCGGTGGGTTCGTCGGCGAGTATCAGCGCTGGCTGATTGGCCAGGGCGCGGGCGATCGCGACGCGCTGCTGTTCACCGCCGCTGAGCGTGTTCGGGTACGCGTCGGCGCGGTGCTCGAGATCGAGGTAGGTGAGGAGCTCCTTGGCGCGGGCGCGCGGGCTGTACCGCTCGCCGATCTCGCACGCGAGCTCGACGTTCTGTCGGGCGGTGAGGAACGGGATCAGATTGGCCTTCTGGAACACGAACCCGAGGTGGTTTCTTCGGAGGGCGCCGACGTCGGTGACCGGCTTCCCGCGCTCGAGCACCCGCTCGCCCTGCAGCCACAGGTCGCCGTCGGACGCCGTGGTCACCAGGCCGAGGATCTTCACCAGCGTCGACTTGCCGGCGCCGCTCGGTCCGAGGAGCGCGACGATCTCGCCGGCGTTCAACGTGAGCGCCACGTCACGGAGGGCCCACACCTCGGTGTCGCCCTGCCCGTACCGCTTGTCGAGGTGCTCGGCGCGAAGTGCTTCCATGATCAGCCCTCGAGCACCGGACCGGGATCGATCCGGAGCGCATAGACGACGCCGAGGACGCTCGCGAGGGTGCTGATCGCGAACAGCAACATCCCGACGCCCATCACACTCGTGTCGGTGAGCACTACGCGACGCGGGAAGTGTGGAAATGCCTGGCTGCCGATGGCGAGCGCGACCAGATACGCGATCAGCGCGATCACCCAGGCTTGTTGCAGGACCAGTCCCGCGATCCGCGCGCGACGGGCGCCGAGCAGCTTGAGGACCGCGATGTCGTGCTTCTTCTCGAGCGTGAGGTTGTAGAGCACCGCCGCGAGCAGCAGCGACGACGTCAGCACGAGGATCACGGCGAACAGCCCGAGCTGCATCCGGGCCTTCTCGACCATTCCCTGCAGCACCAGCCGGTCCTGGTCGGCGCGTGACCACACCTCGATGTCGGTCCAGCGCGCGAGCGTCGCCTGCACTTGCGCGACGTGGACCGCCGGCACGGTGAGCAGCACCGCGTGGATCGGTGGCGCAGCGACTGCCGGGGACAGCCAGCGAGGGTCGTCGGTGAGCGCCTCGAGCGCGGGTTGGGAACGCCCCAGATCCGTGGCGCGAAGCCGGGCGAGGCGCCGAGCGCGCTCCGCGATCAGCGAGTCGGACGACTCGGCCGCGACGATGCGCTGCGAGTCGACGAGCGATGCGAACATCACCGCGTCGCCGCCGGACGAGAGCACCTGCCGTGTCAGGCCGACGACGCGGTAGTCGTCGCGACCGAGGGTCACCTTCTCGCCGACCGAAAGCTTCAGGGACGCATCCGCGATGATTTCGCCGTGTGTCTGGCCGAGCGCGCGACCCGCGACAAGCGGCAGGGTCTCGCCGTGATCCTCGGGAAGGGACAAGCCCACGAGCGCGAAACGCAGCTGCCGCCCGTGGTGATCGCGTTGCAGCACCTGATGGGTGAAGGCTCGCGCCCGGGTCACGCCCGGCACCGAAGCGAGGCGGAGCTGCACCGTCGGATCGAGCCGCGAGGGATCGGCGAACGGACCACGCGTGCCCTTCTGCACGACCCACAGGTCGGCGCTCATCCGGTCGAGCAGCACCGTCGCGTCGTCGACGAGCCCCTGGTAGATGCCCGCCATCGCGAGCACCACGGTGAAGAGGAGCCCGATGGCCGCGCTCGTCGCGAGGAAGCGGCCCCAGTTGTGCCGCATGTCGTGGACGGCGAGGTTCATCAGAGGCTCCGCCAGAGGCGGCCGAGCGGCAGGGCCGAGCCCGGCGTGGGTGAAGCCAGCACGGTGTCGCCGGCGGCGAGGCCTTCGAGCACCTCGACGAGGTCACGACCGACGATGCCGAGTCGAACGGAAGCGCGGGTGATTCGGCCTTTGCGGTCGACGAGACAATACGTGCTCTGGCCATCCCGCTGCACCCACGCAAGCGGCACGCGGACCACGTCGTTGTGCTGTTCGAGGGCAATCCAGACGTCCGCACGTTGTCCGATGGCGACCTTCGCCGGAGGCGCGGGGAGGAGCACGTCGACGAGGACCTCGTGGGTCTGTCGGTCGATCTCGCGACCGATGCGATCGACCGTGCCGGTCGCGACGCCGCTCTCGCCGTAGATCGCCATCGTCGCTGCCTGGCCCTCCTTCATGCTCGAGAGCATGGTCTCGTCCACCGCGGCACGTGCCCAGAGACGATCGGTGGCCACGATCCGCAGCACGGTGGTGCCGACGGTGACGGTATCTCCTGGATCGCGGAACCGGCGGATGACCAGTCCGTCGAAGGGGCTCACCAGCGCGGCGCGCGTGATGGTGGCGACCTTGCTCCCTGCAGCGCCGGCGGCGACCGCGATCTGTTTGCTGCCCTCGATGCGTGCCGCACGAACCCGCGCCAGATCGGCCGTCGCGAGCTTGAATTGCTGCTCGGCGAGATCGAGATCGCGTGCGGTGACCGCACCCGATGCCGCGAGCTTGCGGGTCCGTTCGACCTCCGCTTCGGCGAACGTCAGCGCTGCCTCGGCGCGCTTCTCGTCGGCGTCCAGCCTCGCGATCCCCGCCTGTGCGAGGGTCACCCCCGTCGACGCGGCCTGTACGTCGGCCGCCAGCTGCTCGGGCGAGAGGTGGGCGACGACCTGCCCGAGCTTCACGCGATCGCCTTCGTCGACCAGTACGTCGCTGATGCGTCCGACGAGATCGAACCCGAGCTGCACCTCGCGTCGGCTCTCGATGGTCGCTCGGCCGAAAGCCTCGCGGACCACAGGGCCGCGGTCGACGACGTGCGCGCGGGCCTCGACGGGCGAAAATGCCCGGTGGCGCACGAGTAGCGCCACGACGACGAGCACGGGGAGCAGCTTCAGCCAACCGACGAGGCGACGAATCATGGGGTTGTCGATGGGAGCCGCCCCGTCGGTGTGGGGGTTCTCTCGGCGTGGTGCGTCATGTCATGGCGCGACGGGGAGACCGGCGTCTTTCCAAGCCAGCATCCCGCCGGTCATGTTCGTCACGTCCTTGAAGCCCATACCCACGAGCTGCTCGGCGGCGCGGCCGGAGCGACCGCCCGAGCGGCAGATGCACACGAGGGGCGCGTTCCTGTCCCAACCGTTCGCCGCGGTGCCCACGGTCGCGAGAGGCACCAACTCCGCCTCGGCCACATGACCGAGCTCGCCCGTCCACTCGGACGGTTCCCGGACGTCGATGATGCGGACCTTGCCGCGGAGCTTGTTCACGTCGTGCGTCGTGGCGTGCTTGAGCGTGCTCATTTTCCTCCGTCTCCCTGATTCGTTCTCAAGAGGCCTGTTTCACCGCTGCGGGGCGCAGTTGGAGATCGAGCTCAGGCGGGGCGGTGATCGGGATGTGCAGATAGCGGCGTCCGTTCGCGTGTTGGTCCGGCATGTGCCCGGCGGCGATGTTCACCTGCACGCTCGGCAAGAGGAGCTTGGGCGCCGAGAGCGTGGCGTCGCGGGTGGTCCGCAGCTTCACGTAGTCAGCGCGGTTCGTTTCGGCGCGGAGCTGGATGTTGGTCTGCTTCGAAGCGCCGATGGTGGTCTCGTACCGCATGGGCCGCCCGCCCGGCTGGTAGTCGTGGCCGGTGAACACGCGCGTCTCGTCGGGCAGGGCGTACAGGCGCTCGTGAACCGACGTGTAGAGCTCGTCGGCGCTGCCGCCGGGGAAGTCCGTGCGGCCGGTGCCGTAGTCCTCGATGAACAATGCATCGCCGGTGAACACTGCGTCCTCGACCTTGAAGCTCACACACGCCGGCGTGTGGCCTGGCGTCGCGAGCACTTCGATGCGCAGCGCTCCCGCATCGATGACTTCGCCATCGGCAAGTAGCCGATCGAACTGGCGGCCGTCGGCCGAGAGCTCGAGGTCGAAGAACGTGCGGAAGATGCGCTGGACCTCCACGATTCGCCCGCCGATCGCGACCTCGGCGCCGAGCCGGCTCTTCAGGATCTGCGACGACGAGAGGTGGTCTGCATGGGCGTGCGTCTCGAGGACGTAGTGCACGCGGAGATTCTGGCTCTTCACGTAATCGGTCACTTCGTCGACCGATTTGGTCGAGGTCTTGGATGCGCCCGGCTCGTAATCGAGGACCGGATCGATGATCACTGCGTCCCCCGTGGTCTCGTCATGGACGACGTAGGTGAGCGTGAACGTGGCGGGATCGTAGAATGGCTTGACCTTCATCTGCCGTCAGAGCCGGCGACCCCGCTTCAGGATTCGGAGCTCCCGCGACTGAGCATTGCCGAGCCGGCGTGCTCGGCGCTCAGGCCTGGCGATGGACCGAAGAGAGGCGTTGGAGCACGACGGCCTGGACGATCCAGAAGATCGATCGAATCGTCATCGCCACGATCGTGCGCGGTTCGTGAGCGCCTCCTTGCATCACGTGCAGACCGAACGCGGCGAATACGAGCAGCGTCGTCGCCGCGAGGGTGCGAGCCAGCCACACCGCCCACGCCCTCGAGAGGAGCGTGCCCACGCCGGCGAGCACGTACGCGAAGCCTGCGGCGAAGTTGAATGAGAGGACGAAGGGGACGACGTTTCCGGCCTCGGCCCGCGCGGCGGATCCGCCGAAGAGCACGTGACCACCCTCGAACAGCGTGGCCACGCCGAACGCCACGGCCAGACCGCCCGCGATCCAGCGTGTGCGCTTCGATTGGGGTCCGAGACCAGCGAGCGTCGACGTCATGTTCGGTCTTCGCGTTGCGCGGGCCGCTCGCTCCGAGCTTCACGAGCAACCCTTTCTCGACTCTCTCCAGCAGCTTCCACCGAGAAGCTCCATGACAACGGTCACGAAGTGAGTCGAACCGAACGCGGTGCGCCTGGCTCCAACCGGCCAGGAGGTCGTTTCCATGACCCAGGCGATCGAGACTCGCTACGGCGAGCTCGCAGAGGCTTCGTGTTGTCTATCGTGTGGCACGGCGGTCGGGCACTGCGCGCCGGAGCCCGGTCAGGTCTGCGTCGATCTCGGCAGTGGGCGCGGAGCGGACGTGCTCCGCCTCGCCGCGCTCGTGGGACCCACCGGCCACTCGTATGGAATCGACATCACCGACGCGATGCTCGAGAAGGCGCGCAAGACCGCGGACAAGCTCGGCGTCACCAACGCGACGTTCCTTCGGTCGGACCTCGAGCGGCTCGAGTTGCCCGACCAGACGGCCGACTGGGTCGTGTCCAACTGCGTGCTCAACCACGCGAGCGACAAGGCGAAGGTGTGGCGCGAGATCGCCCGCATCCTCAAGAAGGGTGGTCACTTCGTCGTCAGCGACATCTACGCGGTCGAGCCAATCGCGGAGGAATATCGCAACGACGCAGAGGCGATCGCCGAGTGTTGGGCGGGCGCGGTCACGCGCGACGAGTACCTGCTCCACATCCAGCGCGCTGGCCTCGTCGACGTCCAGGTGCTCGAGGAAAGCTCGCCGTATGACAAGGGAAGGGCCCGCGTGGCGAGCTTCACCGTGTCCGGCCGCCGGACCCCACGCTGCTTCAGTTGCTACTGAGGAGAGGAGGTGAGTCGATGAAATCGCTGATCAAGAAACCCGTCGTGCAGTGCTGCGTCCCCGCGGCCGATCCCAAGGTCGCGCAATGCTGCGCGAAGGTCTCCAAGACCGTCGCCGGCTGTCACGACTGAAAACCCTTGCCCGAGACCACCGGGCCCGGTCCTGGTGGTCTCGTGAATTTCCATGGATCCGCCGAAGGCTGGACGTGGGTATGTGAATTCGTGAAATCGGAGCCATTCGCGTGCAATTTTCGAAGCACAACATCCTCACGAAGATCCACGGCGACGAGCGCTGGCTGCTTGCGAACCTCCTCAGCGGTCAAGCCGATGTGCTCGAGGCCGATCTCGGCGCGAAGCTCTCCCGAGGTGAGCTCGACGACCTCCCGGAGCTCGTGTCCAAGGGCTACGTGGTGGACCCGAAGGAGGAACAAAGTCGATATCGCAGCGCATACCTCGAATTCGTCGAGTCGCGTGCGAACGACGAAGTGCAGCTGTTCTACGTACCGAGTTATGCGTGCAACTTCGGCTGTTCCTACTGCTTCCAAGACGAATACGCTCCGGCGCCGGGCGCCGACGGCGGACCGGTGCTGCAGGCGTTCTTCCGGTACGTCGACAGCACGTTCGCCGGCCAGCGGAAGTACGTGACCCTGTTCGGCGGCGAACCGCTGCTGCCGAGTCCGAGCTCACGTCAGCTCGTCGATGCGTTGGTCGAGGGAACGGTCACGCGCGGGCTGGATCTCGCGGTGGTCACCAACGGCTACACGCTCGCTTCGTACGTGCCGGCGCTCGCGCGCGGACGCATTCGAGAGGTGCAGGTCACGCTCGACGGCACCCAGACGATCCACGACCATCGCCGCTATCTGAAAGGTGGCGGCGAGACCTTCCAGCGCATCGTCGAGGGAGTCGACGCGGCTCTCGCCGCAGGGCTCGCGGTGAACTTGCGGAGCGTTCTCGACCGCGACAACGTCGAGAGCTTCGGGCAGCTCGCCCACTTCGCGATCGATCGCGGGTGGACGAAGGACCCGAAGTTCAAGACACAGATCGGTCGCAACTACGAGCTCCACCACTGCCAGGTCGAGCAGTCGCGGTTGTATTCGCGCCTGTCGCTCTACGAGGACCTGTTCCACCTGGTCGAGCGCGATCCGGCGATCCTCGAGTTTCATCGTCCGGCGTTCTCCGTCTCGAAGTTCCTGTTCGAGCGCGGCGAACTGCCTGGTCCCCTCTTCGATGCGTGTCCGGCCACCAAGACCGAGTGGGCGTTCGACTACACCGGTCGCATCTACCCATGCACCGCCAACGTGGGCAAGGCGGGCGAATCGATCGGCACGTTCTTTCCCGAGGTTCGACTCGAGCCCTCGCTCGTCGGGCCGTGGGAGGAGCGCGACGTGCTCGGCATCTCGTCGTGCGGCGAATGCCCGGTGCAGCTCGCATGTGGCGGTGGGTGCGGCGCCGTGTCGAAGAACCGCGAGGGCCGTGTCGACGCACCCGATTGCAGACCGGTGAAGGAGCTCCTCTCGCTCGGCTGCGCGCTCTACGGCAAAGAAGCTCTTGGGTGAAATCATGTGTCGCCTCCTCGGGATCGCCGCCGCCACGCCCTACGAGTTCGGACTGGTTCTCCGCGAGGCGCCGCACAGCATGGCCATGCTCTCGCACGAGCATCGCGACGGCTGGGGCGTCGCGACGCACAACGGCGTTCGCGGGTATGGCTGGTCGGTCCACCGCAGCGTCCGTACTGCGGATGAAGATCCAGAGTTCGACGACGAGGTCCGGCGCGCGCGCGGGCGTCTGCTGATCGCGCACGTGCGTCAGAAGACGGTCGGGCCGATCACGGTGTCGAACACCCACCCGTTCCAATCGGACGAATGGGTCTTCGCCCACAACGGTACGGTGCAAGACGTCGGCTTCGTCACGTCGCACACGTCGCCCGCGCGACTTGCGGAGCGACAGGGGGCGACCGACAGCGAGCTCTTTCTCGCGTATCTGCTCACGCAGCTCGACGAGGCCGGGCTGACGCACGCACCCGCCTCCTCAGGGACTGACGACGTCGTGCGTCGTGCCGTTCATGCGGCGACCGATCGCTGCGGGTTCGGAACGCTCAACTTCCTCCTCTCGGACGGCGCAACGATGTACGTGAGCCGCTTCGGCCGATCGCTGCACCTGCTCGAGCGGAGCCCCGTAGGGCGGGAGCTCGCTTCGGAGGACGGCGTGGTGCCGCTGACGGCGAGGCGTTGCGTCGTGGTCGCTTCGGAGCCGCTCACCGACGAGGACTGGACCCCGATCGAGCAGAGAGCACTGCTCCGCCTCGATGTCGGCCCCCAGCCGCATTGGGTCACCATCGCCTGAGTCCGCCGCGCGCACCCAAAGCGGCCGTCGCTGGCTCTTACCTCTCGAGGATGGAGCCATGGACAAGCACAGCTATCGCACGAGCGTGCACTGGGTGGGCGAGCGTCGGGCGACGCTGAACGCGGAGGGCCTCCCTGGTCTCGAAGTGGCGACTCCGCCCGAATTTCCCGGGGGACATCCCGGTGTCTGGTCGCCGGAGCACCTGTTCACCGCGGCGGCCGAGGCCTGTCTCATGACGACGTTCCTTGCGATCGCCGCGAGCTCCAAGCTCGACTTCAAGGAGTACTCCTCGACCGCCGAGGGAACGCTCGAGAAGACCGAGACCGGCTTCCTCATGACGGAAATCACGCTCCGCCCGCGGCTCGTCGTCGGGGCAGAGCAGGTCGAGCGCGCACGTCGTGTGCTCGAGAAGGCGGAGAAGAACTGCCTCATCTCGAACTCGATGAAGACGCGCATCGTGATGGTTCCCGAGATCGTGGTCGCGTGAGCGATTGGAGCAGGCGATGACTGACGCTGCACATTGGGATGCGGTCTACCAGAAGAAGCACGCCACGGAGGTGAGCTGGTATCAGGCGCACCTCCAGCAATCGCTCTCGATGATTGCGTCCTGTGATCTTCCCGGCGCGGCCAGCATCGTCGACGTCGGAGGCGGCGCGTCGACGCTCGTCGACGATCTGCTCGTCCGGCGGTACTCGAACGTGACTGTCATCGATCTCTCGGCGAAGGCGCTGGGCGAGACTTGGGCGCGGCTCGGCGAGCGCGCGACCAACGCCCACCTGGTGTGCGGAGACGCCACCACACCACTGCTGGACTCCGCGAGCGTGGACCTCTGGCACGACCGCGCCGTGTTTCACTTCTTGACCGATGACTCTCGGCGCGCCGCCTACGTCGAGCAGGTCACGCGGTGCGTGCGCCCGGGCGGCCAGGCCTTGATCGCCACCTTCGCCCTCGATGGGCCGGAGCGGTGCAGCGGGCTGCCGGTGAGGCGGTACTCGCCCCAGGCGATCGCCGAGGCCCTGGGCCCTTCGTTCGAGCTGATCGCGGAAGCGAACGAGGACCACCTCACCCCTGGTGGAAATCATCAATCCTTTGCGTACGCGCTCTGCCGCCGACGCGACGCACATCCGTGACGGGCGGTCGCCGAATTCGAGTTGGCCGAGCTTCGGCGGTAGGAGCTCACGCGCGCACGACTCGCGGTCCGACCAGCGCACCGATGGTCGCGATGATCGCGATGGGCACCACGTGGCCTGCGAGGATGTGAACCGGATCGGGCGATGGGCAGCGGAGGTGCATCGCCAGCCCGCCGAACGCGCCGGCAGCAGCGCCCAGCGCCGCGCCGCGCAGCTGCGGCGCCACCGAGACCGCGCGTCGGAAGGCGATCAGCAGTGCGAGCAGGCCGACTCCCGAGGCGGCACACATCGTCGCGAGGCAGGCGAGGGCGTCGAGGATCCCGCTCGAGAGGCTCGTCGGTCCGTCCGCTGTTGTCAGCGGGCGGCTCGCGGTCACCAGCGCGAGCAGGGGAGCAGTACCGAACGCCACCAGTCGAAGCGCGCGAACGGACGGACCGGTGGAGCGCCGCGACCAAATCACGCCCAGAACGCTCGCGAGAGCGATTGCGGCCAAAGCTCCAGTGGACACGGCGAGGGCCGCGACGGGCAGCTGGCGAAGATCAGGTCGGGGATGCGCTAGAACGGTGACGATGGTCGTACCGACCACGACGGCTGACGCCAGCGCGAGACGTGTCCCGAGGCGCATTTGCGGAGGAGAATGCTGCGCGAGGTCGAGGATGCGACGCTCGACCTCGTCAGAGACGCCCGGGACGCGCACGGACATCAGAGTCGCGCTCCCTCGATGGCTGCACGCAGCATGTCTCGCGCCCGCATGACCCGCAGCCGGATCGCCGTCTCGGAGGCTCCGAGCACGCTGCCGGCCTCGGCGGCACTCAGTCCCTCTTCCCTCGTCAGGATGAAGGCAGCGCGTTGGGGTTCGGGCATCTCGAACAACGTCTTCTCCACGAGCCGTGCGATCTCCGCTGCGTCGAAGTTGGCTTCTGGCGACGCAAACTCGCCCGCCACCATGGGAAACGTCTCGATCGCAGGGAACGTTTCGAGCGCAGGTCGGCGACGGCCGCGGCGAATCGCGTCGACGTGAACCGACCGGGCGATGGCGAACGCCCAATGTACGACGTTGGAGCCCTCGACGAAGGTGGCCCTGGCTCGGTGGAGCTTGAAGAACGTCTCCTGGAAGAGATCCTGCGGATCCGCGGCCGAGCCGCAGAGTCGCCGGCAAAGCAGGAACAGCCGGGGGCCCAGCAATCGGTAGATCTCGGCGAACGCGGAGGCGTCTCCTCGCGCGAAGCGCTCCATCGCGCTCGAGAGTGCGAGCGTGTCGTCGGCGCGATCGTTCATCACGTCATGGAGTCGCCGGCCCGAGTCCGGCGAGCTTCGCGCCGATCGCCGCCGACGCCGTAGCCGCGACCGAGGCATCTCGATGGGCCGTGCCCTCGATCGTGATCCCGGCCTCGTCGTCCATCTTCCGGCCGACGGCCTCGAGCGCTCCCGCGAGGAACTTTCCCGCAGAGTCCCTCGGTTTGACGTCGTGCGCGGTGAGGCTCACGTACATCGGGGACTTCGACTCGAACGACAACTCGGTCGGCGCCTCTGGGGGGCCCTTGAACTTCACGCGGAGCGTTGCGACCTTCGTGGTCCTTCTGCCGTGTAGCCAGAAGCTGCCGGTCACCTTGATGGTCACGGTTCGGACGCCCGCACGCTCGGGAACCGCGGTCAGATCGGTCGCAGGCTCGACCCACTCGACGTGGTCGATCCGGAAGAACGCGTCGCGAAGACGCTCGAACTCCAAGGGACGCTTCGACTTCACGTCCTCGCCGATCTCGAGCCAGTTGCGAACGTGCTCCGTCTGCGTCGAGTCTTTGTCGGGGGCACCGAACGTGTGGGTCGTGATCTCGGCGAGGTTTGCGCCGATGGTTCCGGTCGAGAGGTCCAAGCGACGCGGATTCAGTCGCAGGTAGCCTACGAGCGCAGGGGTGTGCCCCTGGAACTTCTCGAGCGGTGCCTCGATCGAAACCGTGGCCTTCCCGACGGCGTCGACCGCGTAGCTGGACTCATTGTCGCCGAGCGGGGTGTTCGGTGCCGCGACCGGCGAAGGCGCTGGCTCGGCGCTCGGCGGCGCGGGCCTCCGGTCGCACCCGGTCATCGACCAAGACCCACACAGTGCTGCAACCAGGCACGTTCGGCCCACCATGCGCATCGACCTGCCCCTCTCGTACGGTTCGCGGGGCGGTACGCAGGTCGAGTCGACCGGTTTCGGTGCCGATCAACGTGCGAGCGCGTCTTTGATCTTCGACTGGATGCCGGACTGTGTGAGGCCGTGGGCCTTGTAGGTGATGACGCGGCGCGCATCGAGGAAGGCAGAGGGCGCCGTGTAGTTGCTGGTCTTGAGCGCGCTCCAGGCTGCACCCGACGGATCGGCGTAGATCTTCACATTCGGGAGGCCGGCGAGCTTGTAGCGCTCCCGCCAGGTGGGGCAGCTGATGCCGCTGTCGTCGTGCACGATGTGCAGCACCGCGACGTTCTGATCGGCGACCGAGGCGGCGACTTCGGCAGTGAAGTCGGCCGTCGCGCGGCACGTCGGGCAATGCGTGTGGGCGGCGAAGATCCAGGTCGCCTTGGCGCCGCAGGCCTCTTCGATCGAGACCGTGGCACCCGTGTCGCAGTCCTTGACCGGAAGGTCCCCGATCTGGTCGCCGACCGCGAAACCTGGCTCCCCGGCCGCAGCGCAGTAGGTGGGGCCCCACGCGTTGGGGCTCGTGGTGATCGGCGGCGCGTCCTCGACCGGTGAGCCCTCCTCAGGGCTCGTCGCAGCGTCGGCTCGTTCGCCCGACGACTCGGATGCCGGGCTCGCGGTACCGCAGCCGGCGACAGCGAGGGAGGCGAGCACGGCGAAGAGAAGAGGTCGCATCGTCGCTGTTACGTCCGGAAATCGAGTTCGTTTCGGTCGACTGGTGTTTCTTTCGTAGCGAAACGTTCCGCCTCGATGGCCGTAGGGCGGGGGAATGGAGAAACCCACCATGAAGCTTCGCTCTCGCCTCGCTACACCCGCCGCGATCCTCGTCTCCGCGCTCGTCGCCGCCGCCTCGGCCGATGCGGCCTTCCAGAAGACCGGGGACGCGTCGGTGAGGTTCACCGCCAACGGTCCGGGCGGGATGGTCATCGAAGGAAAGGGCTCGTCGCTCTGGACGATCGACGATGGCAAGACCGTGCGCGTCGTCGTCCAGCTCACGGCGATCACCACCGGCATGGCGCTGCGCGACAAACACATGAAGGAGAAGTACCTCGAGACGGGCAAGTGGCCCGACGCGGAGCTCGTGGTCGCTCGCGCAGATCTGAAGCTGCCCGCCGCGGGCGCGAGCGCGTCCACATCGGCCAACGGCACGCTGAAGCTGCACGGCGTGAATCGCGGCACGAAGTTCACCTACACCGCCACGCGCGACGGCGATCTCTACAAGGTCAGCGGCACCGTTCACGTGAACATGAAGGATCACGACATCGCGGAGCCCGGCTATCTGGGGGTGAAGGTCAAACCGGACGTGGATGTGACGGTGAGCTTCGTCGTCAAGGACGGCTGAACCACGATGTCCGTCCGATCGCAGGCAGTGCGTGTTGCCGTCGCGCTCGCTATCTCGCTGATGGCGCTGCTCGGGTCTCGTCGGGCCCACGCCTATCCATGGATGATCCGCCACGCGTACACGGGATGTGCGATGTGCCATGCCGACCCGAGCGGCGGCGGTGTCTTGACGGCGTATGGGCGCGCGCAGGGCGACCTTCTCTTGCGCACGCACTACAGCGGTCAGCCCGCTGGCGAAGAGGCCGAACCGGACAAGTCCGCGGGCTTTCTCTTCGGCGCCGTCGAGCCGCCCGAGTGGATGATGCTTGGCGGGAGTCTGCGAGGGCTCGCTCTTCGGAGCTGGACCAACGGAGCCGAGCCCACGGATCGACTGCTCCTCATGCAGGCCGATCTGCGCGCAGCGATCAGCGCGGGCCGGGTGCGCGCCGGCGGCTCCCTCGGATACGTCCACGAAGGCGCGCGCTTCGCGCAGGTGACGAGCCGGGCGCAGGACAACCTGCTCTCTCGCGAGCACTGGCTTGGATACACGTTCGCCGAAGACGCGGTCCTGGTGCGAGCGGGCCGGCTGAACCTGCCGTTCGGCAACCGCTCCCTCGAGCACACCGCGTGGGTCCGGAGCGCCACCCGCACGGATCTCAACGACGCCCAGCAACACGGCGTGGCCGCGGCGTACTCCGGCGAGGAGTGGCGTGGAGAGGCGATGGCCATCCTCGGCAACTTCCAGATCGGACCGGACGACTACCGGGAACGAGGGTGGAGCGCGTTCGTCGAGCGAGCGTTCGGCACCCGTTGGGTGTTGGGTGCGAGCACGCTCGGTACCTTCGCCGATCGCGATCGGGCCACGCGGGCGAAGCTCCATCGCGAGGCTCATGGACTGTTCCTGCGCGGGGCCCCCTTCGAGAAGCTGGTGCTGCTCGCCGAGGCTGACGTGCTTCTCCGAAGGCCGGAGGGCGGGGAGCTCGCGACCGGGTGGACGTCGATGGTCCAAGTCGACCTCGAGCCTCTCCAGGGGCTGCATCTCCTCGCGACGGGCGAGACGCTCCGCGACGCGCGGCCCGGCCTGTCGACGGGCGTCGGCGGCTGGCTGTCGGCTTGGTGGTTCTTCGCGCCTCACGCGGACGCCCGCGTCGACGCGTTGGTGCGCGACATCCCCACGCCGGCCGGCAACGTGCGTTCGACCGCGGTCCTCTTCCAACTGCACGCGTTTCTCTGAGAGGCGGGTGAACGTGAAGGTCCCTTCTGGTCTTTGGGCGATCCTCGGAATGGTCGCGATTTCCTTCGGCTCGAGCACGCCGGCACACGCCTCGCCGACCTACCCGGACGTTCTGCGCGCCGAGCTGTCGTTGTCCTCGGCACCTCCCTGCGCCATCTGTCACCAGGATGGCCGGGTCGGGCTCGGAACGGTCACCACGAGCTTCGGTCGAGCGTTGATCGCTCGTGGGCTCCACGCGGGCGACGAAGCGGCGTTGAAGGAGGCCCTCGCCGAGATGACTCGCGATCGCATGGACAGCGACGGCGACGGCGTGACCGATCTCGACGCTCTCCGGGCAGGGCGCGATCCGAACGGAGCTGGTGGCGTCAGCCTCACGGGCCCGGACCTCACCTACGGCTGCGGAGGTGCAACCGTGGCTTCGTCGTCGAAGGTTCCGCCTGGGATCGTGCTGTCGGCGATCGTGCTGTTGTGGGTGAGGCGTCGACGCTCTACCTCTCGCCTTCCAGCTCCACGCCCAGGCCGTGTGCCATGCGATTGACGAAGTTGAAGTAGGCGACCACCTGGCAGAGATCGAGGATGGCGCGATCGTCGAGCCCCGCCGCGCGGAGCGGATCCATCGCGCCGACATCGACTTGACTCGGGGTCGCCGTCAACACCAGCGCGTAGTCGATCATGGCGCGGAGCCTCGCTGGGACCGCGGCGCCCTTCGGGTCTCGCCCGACCGCCTCCACCAGGGCCTCGTCACGCGACAGCAGGCGGAGACTCCGCCCGTGATGGACCACTCAATAATGGCACTCGTTCGCGGCGCTGACCGCGACGGCGATCGCCTCGCGTTCGACGCGCGAGAGCGGAGATGGCGCGAACATGATGCTCCGATAGAGCTCCAGGTGCGTCGTCATCGCGCGCGGGTTCAGCGAGTGCACGCGGAGGATGTTGGCGACCGGCGCGCGGCGGGTATCCACGGCGGCGTATGCGGTGGCGAGCTCGGCCTCGGCTTCTTCGGGCGGGACGGTTCGGATGAAGCTCATGCTGGCACCTCACTCGGCTGGAAGATCGATGCGGGCGAACACGCCGCCCTGCACCCATTCGCGAAACCAGATCATCACCGTGCGCTCGGCCTCGGCCAGCTCGTCGGTGTTGCTGATGCCCGCGGCGAGGTGCTCGAGCGCGGCAGAGAGCGGCTCACCGGCGAACAGCGCCTCGAGGAGGTTGGTCATCGCGGGGGTCAGGTCGAGCCGCCAGACCAGGAGCTCGTGCCGGTAGACGAGCGTCGCGCCGATCTCTGGAGCGGGGGGCGCGAGCTCGCCGCGATCGCGCCACCGCTGATAACAAGCGTTGACCGGGTACGCGAAGCGCAGGACGCGCGCCGTCGGGCTCGAGGCAAACCGAGCGTGAGCCCAACGTTCGGCGGGAAGGGTGGCGAGGTGCTCGAGGGAGAGCGTCGGAGAGGCTTCGGCGTGCAGCAGCTCGACCAGGGTCCACTCGAGTCTCGCAAGATCGGAGAGGAAGCGGCGATCGCCCGCGAGCGCAGCGCCGGAATCCAGCAAGAACGCCGCCATGTGTCGACCGAAGAAGTTCAAGCTCGGCGAGCGCGAAGGGTGTCGGTCCGCGTACAGGTGCACGAGCCGCTCGAACGCCTCTTCGCCCAGCGCTGCTCGAAGGGCGGGGAAGTCGTCGGCGAGACACTCGACGAGTCGGGCGCGATAGCCATGGTGGTAGATGGCCATCCGCTCGAGCGCACCAAGCTGGGGGCCACCAACGACGACGCGCTCGAGATCGCCGAGGTCGTTCAAGATGGGCGCCGCGAGGACGGCCTGGTCGATCGGCGCCCGGTTGGTGATCGACTCGGCGAACCAGTGCTGCACCTGGTCGAGCTGAAGCGGTAGCGGCGACCGTCTCGGACCCGCGCGCATCGGGGTCATCGAGCGCGACGTGGTCGACGCCGGCGAGGCGCTCGAGCGTTCGCGAATCACCGGCCCGACGCGCTCGCACATCGGCATGGGCTTGCGGTCGCTCATGCTGCACCTCGGTCGATCCAGGCCTTCGCCTTTTTTGCCTCGTGCCACGCGACGTCGAACGGCGGGATGTCGGCGTCCCACTCGAGGAGGATGGACGCCTTCGCGTGACGGTGCGCCTCGCCGAGGAGCCGCCACACCGGATCGATCACCGGCGACGAGTGCGTGTCGATGATGTGGGTCCCGTTGTGGGTGTGACCCGCGACGTGGAACTGAACGACGTGATCGTACGCGATGCCGCGGAGGTACTCGTCTGGATCGAAGCCGTGGTTGAACGCGGACACGTAGACGTTGTTCACGTCGAGGAGGATGCCGCACCCCGCCTCACGGGCGACCGTCGACAGGAACTCCCACTCTGGCAACGTCGAACCGGCGAACTCGACGTAGCTCGACGGGTTCTCGAGAGCGATCGGCGCGCCGAGGAAGTCCTGGACCTCGCGCACGCGCCGAACGACGTGGCGCAGGGTCTCCGTGGTGTACGGCAGCGGAAGGAGATCGTGCGTGTTGCGACCGGCGACCCCCGTCCAGCACAGGTGATCGGAGACCCAGCGCGCGCCGATGCGGTCACGCAGCACCTTGAGCTCTCGCAGGTACTCCCGATCGAGCGGGTCGGTCGATCCGATCGAGAGCGACACCCCGTGCATCACGATCGGGTACGCCTCGGCGATCCGGTCGAGCCACCACAAGGGTCTGCCCGACGTCTGCATGTAGTTCTCGCTGATGATCTCGAACCAGCCGACCTCGGGGCGCTCCTCGAGGACGTGCGCGTAGTGCTTGGTCCGCAGCCCGAGGCCGATGCCCAGATCGGGTAGCCCGAATCGGTTGGTCATGGATCGCTCTCTGGGTGAGGAGCTCGGCTCCGCGCCGCGTGCAGCGTTCCCCTCGGAGGCAACGGTGCCCACACGCGACGCGGAGCTGAACCGATCAAGCGGTCTTGCAGCCTCCCTGGCCCTTGCAAGCGTTCTGGCCCTTGCAGGCGTTCTTCTCGGTCTTGCAGCCTCCCTGGCCCTTGCAGTCGTTCTGGCCCTTGCACGCGTGCTTGGGGATCTCGGCGACCGGCGATGCCGTCGCCCCGCTCGCGGCAGCAGGCGCCGGCTGGCTCGTGCCACAGCCGGTCGCTCCCACGAGAATGCCGGACACGGCCGCAGCGATGAGGGTGGTCGAAACGCGCATCATTCGAACGTTCTCCTTCCGTCCATTGGTGAGGACCGAGCGAGTACGCGGAAGGTCCGAGCTCGTTTCGCAGAAATCGATCCGTGTAATGAGCCGAGAGCTCGACACCTCCCCAGAGAGAGGCGACCGCCCCGCAGCTCGCGGAGACGCGTCTCTCGTGAAGGGACTCGACATGCCCAAGATTCCGTACGCCCACGAAGGAACCGAAGCCGCTGGAGCGACGCCCTACTACCAGGCGATCAAGGCGAAGCTCGGCATCGTTCCGAACCTCGTGAAGCTCGTCGGCCATTCGGGACCGGCGACCGAGGCGCTGGTCACGCAGCTCGACGTGTACTTCTCGAGGCTCACGCTGCCGGTGCGCATCCGGGAGATTGCCTACCTCGCTGCCGCCAAGACGAACGGTTGCGCGTATTGCCAGGGACACCACAGCCCGCTTGCACAAAAGGCCGGACTGTCGACCGAGCAGATCGAGGCGCTGGCGGACGCCGATCGCGCGGCGACGGTCTTGTCGTCGGCCGAGGCTGCGGTGGTCCGGTTCTCGATCGAGACCACCCGCAACGTGGCCGCATCCGAGGCCGCGCACGCGGCGTTGGCCGAGCACTTCCGCCCCGAGCTCATCGCCGAGATCGCCGTGGTCGTCGCGTCGGCCAACTTCATCCAGCGCATCGGGAGGAATTTCGGCGTGGAGCTCGAGGGCTGATCGGGCGCGAAGAAAGCGCGCTCCCGACCGAAACGCGCCACCGCGTCGTGCGTAGCCCTGGGAGACGAGTGCTCCCGTGGCTACGCCGACGGGTGCTTTGCCCGGAGTGGTCATGACGGAACGAGGCGAGCTCCAGCAGTTCTGCGATATCCCCGACCCCATCGCCGGGGTGGGGTCTCGCGTGCTCGCTCCTCCCGCCCCAGAGGGGCTGCCGCCGTCGCCGACCCGCGCGTCGGTACGTCGGAGCCGTTGGCTCGCCTTGTTCGGCGCGCTCGCCTACGGCGCGGGAATGCTCGCGATGATGGGGGTGCGCTCCGACATCGAGACGATCCCGCGGCTGCCGCTCGCTCTCGGCGCGCTGGGCCCCTTGATCGCCGCGGCGCTCGCCATTCGGGCGGCGGCCGACACCGGGCGCCGCGGGCTCGCGAGCTCGGCCGATCGGATCGCGCTCCTCGTCGGCGCTCCCGTGGTCTTCCTCGCGATCTCTGCGGCACTCCTCGGGGGCGAGGTGCGGGGCGAACACTGGTGGTTCTCCACCGCCATGGGTCTGGCCGGCTCCCTCGTCCTCACCACCGGACCGCTTGCACTCGCGGTCGTCGCGTTCCGTCGGTCGTTTGCCGCGAGCGCGAGGCTGCGCACCGTCGCCCTCGGGGTTGGCAGCGGTGCGCTCGCGGCGGCGACACTCCATCTGCAGTGTCCGATCGACGAGCGCCTGCATCTCCTGTTCGGCCACGGCGCCGCGCTGGTGCTCGGCGGAGTCGTCGGGCTCCTGCTCTCGCGCTTCACCCGTGCCTGATCCCCCATGGCTCCTGACGACGACTACTTCCGTTGGATCGGTCCGCTGGTTCACGCGCACCGCCCTGCGCTCTTGCGCGTCGCGACGCGGGAGGGGCTGAGGCCGGACGAGGCCTTCGATTGCGTGCAGGAGGCGCTCATCGGCTTCGTGCAACGCCCCGATGCGCGCACGTGGACGACCCGCCTGGACGAAGTGTCACGAATGCTCGGCGCGCTCGTTCGGAATCGCGCGCGAAACATGCGACGACTCCATCATCGCGCGCGGCCCCATACCTCCGACGAGGCACGACTCGGTTCACTGTCCGATGTCTCGGCGAGCGTCGACGAGTTGATCGAGCGGATGGAGGAGCACGCGAGGTTGCGCGCCTGCGTCGATCGGCTGGCCGAGGCTCAACGGCACGTCGTCACGCTGCGGATGCTCGAGGATCTTCCTGGCGAGACGGTCGCCGACGAGCTCTGCACCACGCCGGGGAACGTCGCGGTGCTCCTCCACCGTGCGAAGGTGAACCTCCGCGCCTGCATGATGGCGGGCTGACACCAGATGAAGACGGGGCTCGCCGCCGGCTTCCTCGCATTGCTCGCCGCGCGAACGCCGTGATCTTCGCGGTCCCGGTCGCCTTGGCCACCCGAACCTCCACGGACTCCCGTCCCCCGCTCGCTCGCGAGACCATCGCGTCGATGCGGACGACCCAACCTGCACGACCGAGCGCACTACGGACGACCCGAGCGAGCTACGCGTGATGCGGTCTGAATCGCCGGCACCCGAAAAGGGTAGGGTGCCGGCGTGTCCGCGCGACCTCAGCGGAGCTTGGTTCCCGCGAGGAAGTCGGTCGACTTGTAGCCAGTGTGGCAGCCGATGCACATGGCGATCTTGCCCGCGGGCGGATCGGCCATCACGCCACCGGCCATGTCGCGCATGTCGTAGTACCAGTCGCCGTTGGCGGCGTCGTAGCCCTTGGCCTTCTTGATCATGACGGCGATGCCCTTCTTGGTGCCGTCGCTCATCATGTCGAACTCCTTGATGACCACCGTGCCCTCGGGCGCGGTGAACGAGTCCTTGGCGACCAGCTCCTTGATGTTGCTCGAGTACCAGATCTGCGCGGTCCCGTGAGGACTCGTACCCTTCACCGGTGCCTTCATGTTCGTGAAGAACTGCGACGAGGTCTTGTAGTCGGCCTTGAAGTCACCGGGCCCCACGGGCGCGGTCGTGGTGGCCGTGGAGCCGTCGTCGCTGCTGCCGCAGCCGGTGAGCGCGCCGATGCCGAGAAGAAATGCGATGGTGAGAGCCTTCGGAAACATGGGTCGATCTCCTGCCATTGGCGCGTGCTGCGACGCGCGGGTGTCTGTCGTCGGCGCCACTACGCGGTCTGCCGCACCCCGTTTCGGAAAATCGTACGAACGCGCCTGCCGGAAGAATCGTCGGCGGCACCGAAACGAATCCGCGCGCGCTGCGTATGGGCCTCGACGTGCCTCGTTCCGCTCGCACTCCCGCCAAATCGATCCGGCGCCGCGCGTTCGTGGCCCTTGGCGCAGCCGCAATCGCTCTGGCCTGCACCCACAAGCTCTCGGTGCGCGGACCGGGCGTGGTCAGCAAAGGCAGCGCTCCCGAGTTCGTCCTTCGCGATCATCGCGGAGTCAGTGTCTCGCTCGGCGGGCTCCTCGCGCATGGGCCGGCCGTGCTGGTCTTCTACCGAGGCCACTGGTGACCCTACTGTCGTAGCCAGCTCGGCGAGCTGGAGAAGGCCAGAGCAGAGTTGACCGCCCTCGGGGCGCAGATCGTAGGCATCAGCGTGGACTCGCGGGAGGACTCGGTCGCGCTGGCCGAGCGACTCGGGCTCGGATTTTCCCTGCTCGAAGACGTCGATCTGCGAGTCGCCTCCGCGTACGGGGTGGCGATGGCGGGAAAGGACATCGCGGTGCCGGCGGTGTTCGTCATCCGATCCGATCGCGTCATCAGCTGGAAACAGGTCGGCGAGACGGTGGACGATCGGCCCTCATCCGCGACGCTGATTGCCCGGGTTCGAGAGGCGCGCTCGCCTCGAGGGGCGGGTTGAGATTCCTCATCTCGAGCGGTCGCCGAGGTTGACGTGAGGCCGGCCGATCGGGGACGTTCGATGACCTCCGCATCGCTGATCATGTCCACTCCCTCGAAAGCCGCGCGCCCGCACCTGGGCCCTGACGCAACCACGGGTGCGCCGTCCGGTTACGCGGAGCTCGATTGTGCGATGGATCGGTACGCCCAAGGCGACGCCTCGGCGTTCACGGTCCTGCACGGCGGGCTGGCGCCCAGGCTTCGCGCGTTCCTCCTCCGCATGTGTGGCAACCAAGCCCTGGCTGCCGACCTCGCACAAGAGACCTTCCTCCGTATCCACCGGGCGCGAGGCTCGTTCGTCGAGGGCGCGGGCGTCGTGCCGTGGTCGCTCGCGATTGCGCGCAACGCGTACCTCGATCACCTGCGGCGCAACGCGCGCCTCGTTTCGCCGCGTGGCACTTCGGTGGATGGCGAGCCCGCCGAAGATCCTGCGAGCCGTCTGCCATCGACCGAGCCGCACGGCGAAGACGTTGCGATGGCCCGAGAGACCTCGGAGCTCGTGCGCGTGACGCTGGCCGCGCTGCCGGTGTCGCAGCGCGAGGCCTTCGTGCTGCTTCGGTTCGAGAGCCTCTCGGTGGCCGAAGCGGCCGAGGTGCTCGGGGCCACCGAGACGGCGGTCAAGCTGCGAGCGTTCCGCGCGTACGAGGCGCTTCGCGCCGCGCTGCGACGACGCGAGGAGGAGCCCTGAGTCATGGACCCCGATCTCGATCGCCTGCTCGACATCCCCGATCCGTACGCCGATCTCGGGCACCACGCGCCGCCCCCGGTCGTCAGCCAGCAGCTTCCAGCTTCGCCCACGCGCGTCGGCGTGCATCGCCTTCGCGTCATCGCGCTCGCATGCGCGCTCCTCTACGAGGCCGGGCTGCTCGCGTTGGCGGGTCTGCGGCCCGACCTCTCGTCGCTCCCGCCCGCGATCCTGGCCGTCGGGACGCTCGCGCCGTTGGCCAGCGCGATGCTCGCGCTCATGATCGCGGAGCGCACCGGCAGGAGCGGCGTGGGGAGTGCGGCACTCCGTGTCGCAGCCGTGTTGCTCGTTCCGCTCGGGCTGTTCGCGCTCTCGACCTTTCTCTCGGCGCACGGCGCGATCGTCCTCTCCGGTCGCGCGTACTGGTCGGCCACAGCGATGTGCGTGATGGCGACGGTGGTGCTCGCGGCGGGGCCTCTCGGGCTCGCCGTCTTCGCCTTCCGTCGCGCGTTTGCGTCGGCCGCCGGATGGCGCACGGCCGCGCTTGGGGTGGCCTGTGGCGCGGTGGCGGCGGCGGCGATGAACCTCCGCTGCGCCGTCGACGGGCAGCTGCACCTCCTGCTCGGTCATGGAGCGGCCCTGGTGGTCGCCGGCGTGATCGGCCTGTCGCTCGCCCGATTCACGCGTAGCTGAATTCCACGTATCCGCCGAGGCGGGACGTGGGTATGTGAATTCGCGAAACCGTCGGCCTGGTCGCGCGTACCGTCGCAAACCAGGAGCGTTCGTCCATGTCGCGCTTGCGAGACGGTGACACCGTCGAGGCTCTCGAGCTCTCGACCCTCAGCGGCCGAACGGTCGCGATTCCCTCGTCGGAGGCACGGTGGGTCCACCTGCAGTTCCGTCGCTTCGCGGGCTGCCCGGTGTGCAACCTGCACCTGCGCAGCATCGCGCGCCGTCACTCGGAAATTACGGCCGCCGACGTTCGGGAGATCGCCGTGTTCCACTCCGACGCCGAGACCATGCGGCCCTACCAGGGAGACCTCCCCTTCGACGTGGTCGCCGATCCGGAGAAGACGTTGTATCGACGGTTCGGCGTCGAGAGCTCGCTCAAGTCCGTCGCGGACCCGCGTGCATGGGGAGCGTTCGTCCGGGGAGTCTTCGCGTCGCACGCCTCGAGCTCGACCACGGGCGAGGGCGGACACCTGGGGCTGCCCGCCGACTTTCTCATCGATTCCGCAGGTCGGATTGCCGCCAGCAAGTACGGCCTTCACGCCGACGATCAGTGGTCGGTGGACGAGATCCTCACCCTCGCACGAGGTCAGCGGTGACGGGCGGGCAGCGCATCACCGGACTGTCGGACCGGGACGCGCCGCTATGGCTTCGCGCGCTCAACGCGCTGCAGCGCCGGGTGTTCGGCCAGGTGCTCGAGCCGACGCGGGTCTGGGCGCGCGCACCCGCGGCGCTGTCCGGCTTCGTGCAGCTGTTTGCGGCCGTCGACCGAGCCGGCTCGCCGATCGAGCCCCCGCTCAGATCGCTCGTCACCGTAAAGGTGTCGCAGGTGAACAACTGTTCGTTCTGCATCGACATCAACGCCGGGCTCTTGCAGCAGCGCGGCGTCTCCCTCGAGAAGGCACTGTCGCTGAAGGACTACCGTCAATCGCCGCTGTTTACCGCGCGGGAGCTCGCTGCCCTGGACTACGCAGTCGAGATGACCCGCGCGAACACCGTCGCCGACGAGACCTTCGATCGGCTGCGCGTTCACTTCGATGACGATGCCATCGTCGAGCTCACTGCGCTGATCGCGTTGCAGAACGCCTCGAGCAAGTTCAACGCGGCGCTCGCGATTCCCTCGCAGGGGTTCTGCCCGGCGATGGCTCCGAGCGACGTGGACGAGACGTGACGGTCGCGCGCCTGCTGTTGGTCAACGCGCTGATCCGCGCCGCCGCGGCCGCATCGGGACAGCTGTTCGCGTTCGTGCTCGCCGAACGCCTCGCGAGTCGCAGCGGGGTCGGCGCGATGCTGGTCGGGATGCTCGGAGCCAGCTTCTTCCTCACCGAGATCGTCGGCGCGCCGATCGCGGGACGCATCGCCGACGGGCGCGGGCATCGGAGGGTGATGCGCTACGGCCCGGTCTTCGGTGCGACGTGCGGCCTCGTGGGCGCGCTCTCGGCGTTCGCACCGATCGGGCTCGGGCTGCTCGCGTTCGTCCTGCTCGTGGCCCGCACCACCGAAGGCCTCAGTGCCGCGTGCACGACCCCGACGACGCTCGTGCTCCTCTCTCGCGCCACGGAGGGCGATGCGGCGCGACGCACGCGCATGATGGGGATCTTCGAGATCAGCTCGCTGGTCGCGATGATCATGGGGTATGCGATCGCCGGGATCGCCTGGGACTCGGCGGGACCGAAGGCATTCCTCGCCCTGCCGTTGCTCTACACGCTGGCTTGGGTGCTGGTCGGCGCTTCCGCTCCCGAGCGTTCCACCGAGTCGCGCGAGCACCTCCCCGTGCTTCGGCTTGCCCGCGCCCTCGGCGCCGAGCGAGGCAATCTCCCGTTCGCGGCCGCGTGGCTCTCGGTCAACGCGGTCGTCGGGGTGTGGATGCAGCAGTCGCCCTATCTGCTCAAGCTGGCGGACCGATCGGCGACCCAGAGCCTGGTCGGCGGCTTCACCGGTCGGCAGATCGGTCAGGTCTTCGGGGTGTTCGGCCTGACGTTCCTCGGCGGCGTCACCCTCTGGTCGGTCTTCGGAGCGCGCATGCCTCGTCGTCGAGCGCTCGCGGTCGCGCTCGTCGGAATGCTCGGGGTCGTGAGCTTCCTCGCGCTCCGCAACCACGGCGCGGGCCGCTGGGCGCTCGGCCTTGCGATGGTGTGCGTGCTCGTCGAGAGCGGCTTCACGCCCGCCGCGTTCGCCCACCTCGCCGACGCGACCGAGGTGCACGATGGCTCGCGGGGCGCGGCGCTCGGACTCTACTCCCTGCTCCTTGGCTCCGGGCAATTGCTCGGCAACGCGCTCGGGGCCCCCTTCGCGATGCGCTGGCAGATGGACGGGGTGCTCGGCCTGACGGCGCTGCTCGCGTCGATCGCGCTCCTCGGCGTCCTCCGAATGAGCCCGACGACCCGCGGTCGCGAGGTAGGCGGTGGCTCCCGCGCGGTGACGAGTCCGATGCGTGGGGCAGAGGACGGAGGGAGGTGCGCGAGAGCCACCGTTCTGTCCTACGAAGCCCGTGGCGAATCGTTTCGCGAGTAAGTCGAATACCCACCTATTTCCGCCATCCTGAACGGGGCTCGCGTCAGCCTTTCCGGCGCTTCTCTCCCCGGACGAACCGCAGTCGACCTTCAGGCCGTCGGACCCGAACATCCGTGCCTTCTCGACGCCGGGCTCGGCCGCCGAGCGCCCCCAGCACGGGCTCGAACGTGTCGTTGGAAGCCATTACGCCCTCCACGACGGCCTGGCAGAGAGTGCGTCGAACCATCGAGCGACGTTCGGGTAGGCCTTCAGGTCCTTCGCCATCGCCGCGTCGAGGTTCGGGATGGCGACGTAGGGGACCCAGCCGCCGGGACCGTCGCCCTTGGCGGCGACGCTCGCGAAGGGAGATCCCCCGCGCTCAAGCTCGTTGAGCCATGCGGGGAAGCAGCTTCTCGTAAAAGGCCACGGCCTCCTTCGCCGCGCTGCTGCCATTGTGAAACCACACGAATCCGATCGGGCCACGCCATCCGTTTGTGAGCCATGGCAACGTCTTCTAGATCTAACGGCTCGGGCTCAGCGGCCGACGCGGCTCTCACTCGCTCCGTCCCGGCCGACGCGGTTCCCAACACTGGCGGCGGTGGTCTCGCGTACAACGTCTACGGTGAGGGGCAGACTGTGGTCCTGCTCCATGGGATCCCCGGCTCACGCGAGACGTTCACGGAGGTCGGAGAGCGGCTCGGGAAGACCTGTCGGGTCGTCGTCCCGGATCTCCTCGGCTGCGGCGACTCGCCCGACGCGCCGGCTCACTACCACGCAGCCGAGCACGCGGAGGTCGTCCTGCAGTTCCTCCGACAGCTCGGCATCGAGAAACTTCACCTCGTTGGCTTCGACTTTGGCGGTCCTACGGCCATCCATGTCGCGGCCAGGCTGGGCGACCGCATCCAGTCGCTCACGGTCGTCGCGACCAACATGTTCCCCGACACGCCCATCCCGCCGCCTCTCCGAATCGCGAGGGTCCCAGTCCTGGGCTGGGTGTTCTTCCGGCTCGCATTTGGGGCGCTAGGGCTCATGGCGATGTGGCTCGCCGCCGTGGCCGACCGAGCAGCGTTTCCCTTCAAGCGGTATCGGGTCGCTCTCAAGGGTCACGGCGTCCGCACGACGCGTCGGATCTTCCTCAGAAGTATGCGAGACCTTCCTGGGCTGTACGCCGAGGTCGAGCGTCTCGGGAAGACGCTCGGGATCCCGTCGCTCGTCTTGTGGGGCGACCGGGATCCGTTCTTCCCGACCACGGTCGGCGAGCGCACCGCGAGGGCTCTCGGCGCGGAGCTTCGCGTGCTGAAGGGGTGCGGCCACTTCGTCCCGGAGGAGCGTCCCGTGGAGACCGCAGACGCCATCGCGGATCTGGTTGCTCGGAGCGGCACGTGAGCGTCGAGCGGGGCGTTCGGCCCGACTGGCTCACCCATGAGCTGTTTCCCTGCCACAGCAGGTTCGTGGACATCGCCGGTCACACGGTCCACTACGTCGACGAGGGTAGTGGCCCGACCCTGTTGATGTTGCACGGCAACCCCACGTGGTCGTTCGTCTACCGTCATCTCATCCGGCTGTTGCGCGGGCGCTTTCGATGCGTCGCGTTGGACTACCCCGGCTTCGGCCTGTCCATCGCTGCGGGGGCATACGACTATCTGCCCGAGAGTCATGTGGCGGTCGTCGAGCGCTTCGTCGAGCGCATCGGGCTGGACGAGTTCACCCCGGTCGTGCAGGACTGGGGAGGACCCATCGGCCTCGGGCTCGCAGGACGCCACGCGACGCGCGCTCGCGCTCTCGTCATCCTCAACACGTGGGCGTGGCCGGTCGCGGACGATCCCCACTTTGTGCGATTCTCCAAGCTGATGGGCGGCACGGTCGGCGGCTTCGCGATCCGCGAATTCAACGCTTTCGTGAACGTCATGATCCCGCTCGGCACGCCGCGTCGCAAGCTCACGCCGGAGGTGATGCTGGCCTATCGCCGGCCCATGGGTACGCGCGCCCGTCGGGAGGCCACGCACATCTTCCCGAGAGCGATCGTCGGAAGCTCGCCTTTCCTCGCCACCGTCGAGGCCGGGCTCCAGAGGCTCGCGTGCAAGCCGGTCCTCCTCTGCTGGGGGGACAAGGACATCGCCTTCCGGGAGAAGGAGCGGGCCCGGTTCGAGAGGACCTTCCCGAGATCACGGGCCGTCGCGCTTTCTGGAGCAGGCCACTACGTGCAAGAGGAGTCGCCCGCGGAGATCGCCGCCGCGATCCAAACGTGGTGGCCCGAGGACGTGGAGGGTCGCGCATGACCACGCGAGAACAAGTCGCCGTGACATTCCAATCGAACCGCAAGGCGCTGGCGGGATATCTGACCCGACTCGTCGTTCGAGAGGACATCGCTGAGGAGCTGGTCCAGCAGGCTGCGGTCCGCGCCCTCGAACAGGCGAGCTTGCCGGAGGACGTCTCGGAGATGCGCTCGTGGTTCTTCCGGGTCGCGACGAACCTCGCGCTCGATCACCTGCGCAAGCACAGCACCTGGCGGGAGGGAGTTCTGGGCGAGACCCGGGGGCGGGCCGAGGAGGACTCGGGCTTCGTCGCTGAATCGCGACTGCTGGCGGGCTCTCCCGAGATGAAGACGATCGCGAAGGACCACCTCGCCGTGTGCTTCGCCTGCACGCTCAGGAATCTTCGCCACGAGGAGTCCGCAGCTTTGCTGCTGAAGGAGGTCTACGACTTCACCGTCGAGGAGGTTGCCCGCGTCATGGGCGCGAGCTTCGGGCAGGCGAAGGCATGGATCCAGTCGGCCCGGGCGCAGCTGAAGGCGAAGTACGACGCCTCATGCGCGCTCGTCGCCCAGGAGGGCGTCTGCTTTCAGTGCGTCGAGCTGGACCGGTTCTTCCAAGCCGACCAAGGAGATCCGCTTGCCGGAGGTGACCGCGACGTGACCGCGCGCTTGGCCATCGTCCGTGAGCGACGCGAGGTTCCGCTCGGCCCGTGGCACCGTCAGATGATGCGTCTCGTCGAGGATGTCCTGGACGACGGCCCTTCGATCTCGCGCCGGCGTGAGCGGTGATCGGACCAAGACTGAACGATCACGCCCCGAGCCGTCATCCTCGGAGACGGCGCGGCCGGGTTCATGGGGACGCCGCATCAGGAATCGCTGCGGGCGGCGAAACCACTGCTGGAGGCCTGCGTACCCTCGGCCATGTGCGTGGCCTGTCTCTTCTCCACCTGCGTGGTCGGCGTCACCTGGGGCGGCGGCGTCCTCATCTCCTTCATCGCCAATGCGCGCCGTGCAGCGGCCATGGCGGCGGTCGAGCGGGAGTACCGAGCCGTCCGATGAGCCCGACCAAGACGACGACCAGCGTCTGCCCGAAGTGCCTGCGGAAGGTCCGCGCCCGCGTGTTCGAGCGCGCTGGCCAGGTGTTCCTCTCGAAGGAGTGCCCGAGCCACGGCGCCGACGAGGCCCTCCTCTCGAGCGACGCGGGCCTCTACTGGAACGCCGGCCCCGAAGGCGGCAAGGGCTGCTGCGTCCTGAACCACTCCTGCACGATGATCTTCGAGATCACCGAGCGCTGTAACCTCACCTGCCCGACCTGCTTCTCCGGCTCCAGCCCGCACGAGGCCTGGCAGATGCCGTTCGAGGAGTTCGAGCGGAAGCTCGACGCGCTGCTCGCCAAGGGCAAGCGCGACAGCGACATGGTGCAGCTGTCGGGGGGAGAGCCCACCCTCCATCCCGATCTCGAGCGGATGGTGGCGCTGCTCTTCGAACGGGGGATCCGCAAGGTCTACATCAACACCAACGGCATCCGGATCGCCAAGGAGCCCGACCTGGTGATGCGCCTCGCGGCGATCGATGCCGGCCGCGATCGCCTCCAGTTCTACCTGCAATTCGACGGCTTCTCCGAGCGCACCCACTCGCTCATTCGCGGCGCCAAGGGCCTCTCGCCGGTGAAGCGGCAGGCGATCGAGAACCTCCATGCCCACCGGCTCTACGCGCTTCCGGTCATGACCGTGACCCGCGGGGTGAACCTCGACGAGATCGGGGCGGTGGTCCGCATGCTCGTCGAGCACCACCCGAAGATGAACACGATCATCCTGCAGCCGGCGTTCTACGCGGGTCGCTACGAGAACGAGAAGCTCATCGATCGGCTCACGCTTGCCGAGGTGGCGATCGAGGTCTCGAAGCAGACCGGAGGCCTCTTCCTTCCCGAGGACTTCGGTCCGATCCCTTGCTCGCACCCGAACTGCTTCGCGCTGGCGGTGGCGTTCGTGCGCGACGGGAAGGTGATCCCGGTCTCGCGCTACTTCCCCAAGTTCGCGACCTGGGGTGACGCGGCCGTCGCGCCGACGATCGCCAAGCTGACCGATCGGATGCCGCAGCACATGCTCGAGGCGCTCGCCGAGGACGATCTGCTCGACCAGCTGCTCGACCTGTTGGCCGAGAGCGACGACTCGGCCAACTGGGCCGACTACAAGAATTTCGTGCTGATTGGCATCAAGCCGTTCATGGACGCGCACACCTACGATCAAGATCGCGTCGATCGTTGCTGCGTGCACGTCATCGATCGCGAAGGCGTGCCTACGTCCCTCTGCGAGTACAACACCCTCCGTCGCCCGCGAGGTCTGCTGTGATGCGCGTCCACTTTCTCGGCGGATTTCTCGGTGCGGGCAAGACCACCCTCGCACGTGCCTTGGCTGAGTATCTGTCCGCGCGCGGTGAGCGGGTCGCGGTGGTGACCAACGACCAGGGGCACGCGCTCGTCGACACCACGCTCTGTCGTCGAGACGGGCCTGAGCAGGTGCGGGAGATCGTCGGCGGCTGCTTCTGTTGTCGGTACGACGAGCTCGAGGCCGCGCTGTTCGCTGCGTCCGAGGCGGGCGCCACAGTGGCCATCGCCGAAGCCGTCGGCAGCTGCACCGACCTCGTCGCCACGGTGCTCGCACCGCTGGCCGATCGCCACGCGGACAAGTTTCGGCTGGCACCGCTCGCGGTGGTGGTCGATCCGTGGCGCGTCGCCGAGGTGGACGCCGGTAGGGTCCACCCAGATGTGGCCTACTTGTTTCGCAAGCAGATCGAGGAGGCTGATGTCGTTCTGCTCAGCCGCGCCGACCAGAGCCCGCCGGACGTGCGCGCCGCGGTGCACGCGATCCGCGCGGACGCCGCGGTGGTCGCGGTGTCCGGCACCGCGCGGCAGGGGCTCGGCGAGTGGCTCGCGCAGAAGCCCGAGCGCCCCGCGAGCCCGCTGCTCATTGATTACGATCGCTACGCCGCGGCCGAGGCGCTCCTCGGTTGGTGCAACGCGCGCGTGCGCATCCTCTCGGAGAGGCCGTTCTCGCCCGAGGACCTCGCGCGAGGTTTCCTCGAACGCATGGCCGACGCTCCGATTGCCCATTTGAAGCTGACCGGACTCGAGCCGGAGGGCGGTCACGCCGCGATCGTTCGCGCCGGCGACGCGCCACGACTCGCCTTCGAGGGTGTCTCGTCGACCGTCCACGAGGCGCGCTGGTTGGTGAACGCGCGGGTGGCGATGGAGCCCGATGCTCTGGTCGCGCGTCTGAAAGACGCCCTCTCGGCAGCCGCGTCTCCCGCGCGGGTCGAGTGGGAGGAGCTCGAGGCGTTCCGGCCGTCCCGCCCGGTCCCGCAGCATCGCTACGCGTTCCGGTGCGGTTCGGGAGACGACGCCTCGTGCTGTGCGGCGTTCTACGACCGCGCCGACGTGCGCGCGTTGCTTGGCGACTCGTGGCACCCCGGCGGGGTCGAGCTCACGCTCGCGATGGCCGAGCGACTCGGGCTCGTCGAGGGCAAACACGTCCTCGACGTTGCGTGCGGCAAGGGGACGAGCCTTCGCGCGGTGGTCGAGCGGTTTCCCGTCACGGCGACTGGCATGGATGCGCAAGCGCGTCGCGAGAGTGACGCGCGGGTGTGCTTCATTCGCGGCGACGCGCACGCGATCCCGTTCATCGATTCGTCCTTCGACGCGCTCCTCTGCGAGTGCGCGCTGTCGACGTTCTACGATCAACCCGCTGCCTTGCGCGAGATGCACCGCGTGCTGCGGCCCGGCGGGCGTATCGCCATCAGCGACATGGCGGTCGAGGGCGTCATCCCCGATTCGCTGAAGGAGTGGGTCCACACCGGCACTTGCCTCGCGCGGGCGCTCACGGCCGACTCGTATCAGCGTGCGCTCGAGGATGCGGGATTTCGCGTGGTCGACAGGTGGGACGCTTCCGACGGACTGCGGGAGATGCTTCAGCGGATCAAGCGCAACCTCGTCGGCGCCGCGTTCGCGGCCGCGAGCGGCCAGCTCGGCTCCGACGTGAAGATCGACGTCAAGCACGCCCGCGACGTCTTGCGTGAGGCGCACAACGCGCTCGACGCCGGGACGGTGAAGTATGCGGTCCTCGTGGCGGAGCGCGCGCCGTGACGGGCACAGACGAATTCGATCTGATCATCATTGGAGGTGGCTCGGCCGGCCTCACCGGCGCTCGATTCGGCGCGAAGCTCGGCGTCCGGGTCGCGCTCGTCGAGAAGCACCGGATCGGCGGCGACTGCACGTGGACCGGCTGCGTTCCGAGCAAGGCGCTCCTCAAGGCTGCCAAGCTGGCGCACGAAGCGAGGCGCGCGTCGGCGTACGGGATCGACGTCGGCAGCCCGACCACCGACATGCGCCGGGTGCGACAGTACATCGAGCGCGCCCAAGCCACGGTCTACGCAGAAGAGACTCCCGAGGTGCTCGAGCGCCTCGGTATCCACGTGGTGCACGGCGCGGCATCGTTCATCGATTCGAACACCCTTCGCGTCGGTGAGCGGAGCCTGCGCGCACGGTACATAGTGGTCTGCACCGGGGCGCGACCCGCGATTCCGCCCGTCCCGGGGCTCGCCGACGTGCCCTATGTCACCTACGAGAGCATCTTCCAGAACGAGGTGCTCCCGGCGCACCTCGTGGTCCTCGGAGCGGGACCCATCGGTCTCGAGTTGGCGCAGGCGTATCGCCGTCTCGGCGCCGAGGTCACCGTCATCGGCGAGGAGTTCTTGCCGCGCGAGGAGCCCGAGGCGCGCCGCGTCCTCGAACGCGTCCTCGTGGCCGAGGGCGTTCGATGTCTGCAGGGTCGTGCGAGCTCGGTTCGAAGGGAGGGCTCGCGGATCGCGATCCGCACCACCACCGGTGAGGTCGTCGGCGACATGCTCCTCGTGGCGACCGGGCGACGGCCGAACGTCTCCGACCTCGAGCTCGAGCGCGCGGGCATCGCCCACAGCGAAAAGGGCATCGTCGTCGACGAGCACCTGCGGACCCACGCCCCGAGCGTGTACGCGGCGGGCGACGTCACGGGCGGCGCCCAGTTCACGCACCTCGCGGGTTGGCAGTGCTTCCAGGCCGTGCGCAACGCGCTGATCCCGGGCCACGCGAGCGGCGTGGCCGAGGTCGTGCCAGCAGTGACGTTCGTCGATCCGGAGGTCGCCAACGTGGGCCTCGGCGAGGCGGCCGCGCGCGAGCGGTTCGGCGACGTGGAGGTGTTCTCGTGGGACATGGCCCACGCCGACCGACCGGTTTGTGACGGCGAGACCGAAGGCTTCGTCAAGGTGGTGACCCGCGGTGGTCGAAGGATCGTGGGCGCGACGATCGTCGCGTCTCGCGCCGGCGAGATGATCGGCGAGCTCGCCCTCGCCGTGCAGCTCGGGCTCACCCTCGCCGATCTGGCCGCGACGATTCATGCCTATCCGACGTGGTCGATGGCGATCCAGCAGCTGGCCGCAGCCGCGGCCGTCGACGACTTCGTCGGGGGGCGGGCGGGGCGGCTAGCCATGAAGCTGTCGCGCTGGACGCTCTGATCACTCGGCGCAACACGAGAGTTTGCTCGGGTCCTTACGCCGAGGGTCACGCGCGCGAGAAGGGGCGGAACGTAGAGCGCCGCTGCTCCCGCCCTGCACGGATTCGATCTCGCTCGTGTAAGCCATGGCCGCTGGGCAGCTCTTCGAGTCACGCCTATCCCCAGAGCAGACGACCATGCGCAGCTTCGCGCGACCGAGGCTGTTGCTTCAGGCGACCCGTCGAGACCCGCGCCCAGGGCTCTGAGACGATCGCGAACGCAACCAGGCCGAGCGCCATCAGCGACAAGAGCACGAATGCGCCAGGGCCTGCCCCAGCCAAGATGTAGAGGAGGCCGGCGCTGGGAAAGAGGGCGATACCGAGCGCGCCGATCGCGATCCGGATCCGATCCTCGAGCCAGCCTTCGTGGGTCATGCCTGCCCCCGCGGTGTTGGAAATACGGGGGACGGCACCCCCCGCCTCCCCTCGATGACTCGGAGCGCCTCGCCCAATGTCGACCAGAGGGAAGCGCAGGCGCCCGGCTCAAGACGAACCGTCGTTGCTCCGAGGTGGATAGAGACGACCTGGCAGCGGGCGCAGTGGTCGATCCGCGCGATCGGGCCCGCGGCGAGCGGCTCGTGAACGCACTCCATGAGAGCCTCCTTTGACCGGACAGGGTATTGGTGAGATGAAAATGACTTTCAAATTCATCGCAGGCCCTGCGCGAGTTGTCAAGGGAGATCTTGCGTGAGCGTCGCGTCGGATTCCTCAGCGCGACGGGGCGAGCACGTGCATCGAGACCTGCTCGTCGGGATCGAAGAAGAGCGACACCGAACGAAGGCCGGCGTCGGCCGCGAGCGCGACGAAGCGTTCCGGCGACCACTTGTAGCAGTGCTCGGTGACGATGCTCTCGCCCTCGTCGAACGCGAGCTCGCGGCCGGCGATTCGCACACGCTGCGCCCGACGGCAGACCAGCCGCATCTCGATCCGGCTCTCGTCCGGTTGCCACACGGCGCGATGCGCGAAGGAACCGACGTCGAAATTCGCGCCGAGCTCGTGATTGATCCGGACGAGCATGTTCTTGTTGAACAGCGCGGTCACGCCGGTGCGATCGTCGTAAGCAGGCTCGAGGACCTCGGCGGGTTTGGGCATGTCCACCCCGATGATGATCAGCCCGCCCGCGCCGACCCACTCGCCGAGACGGCAGAGCAACGCGCGGGCCTCCTCGGGCTCGAAGTTGCCGATGCTCGACCCCGGGAAGAACGCGACCGCCCGGCGATCCCGCCGCGCCATCGGCGGCAGCCCTCGGCTGAAATCGGCAACCATGGGGGTGATCGCGAGGCCGGGGTATCGTGTGCGGAGCCGCTGCGCCGCCGCGCGCAGGTGCTCGCCGGAGATGTCGACGGGCACGTACCGCGAGAGCGTGCGGGCGCGGTCGAGGAGGATGGTCGTCTTCGCGCTCGACCCGCTGCCGAGCTCGATCAGCGTCGCCTCGGGGCCGAACAGGTCGCAGAGCGCGTCCGCGTGCCTGACCAGCAATGCTGACTCCGCCCTGGTCAGGTAATACTCAGGGAGCTCGGTGATTCGCTCGAAGAGCAGCGAGCCCGCGTGGTCGTAGAAGTACTTCGGGGGGAGGCTGCGTGGATGCCCCGACAGCCCACGCAGCACATCGCGTAGCATCGTCCCTTCGTCGCCGAGACGGGCCCCGCCTTCGGCGGATCGCCGATCGACCGGGTTCACGCCCACCTCGCGAACCGCACGCCGGTCATCTGCCAGCGGGCATGGGCGGAAAAGAAGTTGCGATACGTCGCGCGCAAGTGCTCACGCGGCGAGAGGCACGAACCGCCGCGGAGCACCATCTGGTTCATCATGAACTTCCCGTTGTATTCGCCCAACGCACCCGCCGCCGGCGCGTATCGCGGGTAGGGGGCGTAGCTGCTCGAGGTCCACTCCCACACGTCGCCAAACAGCTGCTGCGGCCCCCTGGTCGTTGGATCGGCGCTCGCCGGATGAAACGCGCCGCTCTCGACGAAGTTTCCTTCGATCGTTCTTCTCGTCGCGGCGATCTCCCACTCTGCCTCGGTCGGGATTCGACACTCGTAGAAGCGCGCGATGGCGTCGGCCTCGAAGAAGCTCAAGTGACACGCGGGGACGTCCGGGTCGAGCGGCTCGACGCCACGAAGCGTGAACACCTCCCACGCGCCCTCTCGCTCGGCCCAATAGAGAGGAGCGCGGAGCTCGTTCGCGCGTACGAAGTCCCAACCCTCCGCGAGCCACAGCGAGCTCGTGGAGTAGCCGCCGGCGCGGATGAACTCGAGCACCTCGCCCTGGCTGACCGGGCGCGAGGCGAGCTCGAACGGCTCGAGCCAGACCCGATGCCGCGGCGATTCGTTGTCGAACGCGAACGCGGAGCCCTCGTGGCCGATCTCTCGTAGCCCGCCCTCGACGGGCAGCCACCGAATTGCGCTCTGCGACGACGGCGGGCGTCTCGCGTCCAATGCGTAGGTTGGGCGATCGGGGTGTCCGCCGAGCAGGTGCTTGACGTCGGTGAGGATCAGCTCTTGGTGCTGCTGCTCGTGTTGAAGCCCGAGCTCGAGACGTCTCAGCGCCTCGTCGCGGCGATCGTCGGGCACGGTGGGGAGGAGCTCGAGGACCCGGGCGTCGATCGCGCGGCGGTACGACAGGACCTCGTCGAGGGTCGGGCGCGTCAGCAACGCGCGGGATGGCCGCGGCTGCCTCGGCCCGATGGCCTCGTAGTACGAGTTGAACAGGTAGTCGTTCCTCGAGTCCGGGGCGAAGCCCGGGACCACGGCTGCGAGCAGCATCCGCTCGAAGAACCACGTAGTGTGCGCGAGGTGCCACTTGGTGGGGCTGGCGTCGGGCATGCTCTGGGCGCACTGGTCGTCGACGGTGAGCCGACGCGCCAGCGCCTCGGTCGAATGGCGCACGGCCTCGAATCGCTTCATTGCGTTCATCGGATCACACGGTCTCCTGCAGTGTCCGAGCCAGGGTACGGCCGACGCCCGCTTCGGTTTCGCGGCGACCTCATCGAGCGAGGCGTGTGGTTGGGCGTGGCAGCGCGGGAGCGTTTGGTGCCTATCGAGCGGCGTCGATCGACGCCTCGAGCTCCCCAGCCGTCGTGAGCCCAGTGTGGTAGGCGGCGAGTCGGCCCTGGCGATCGATCACGACGACGCTCGGGAGCGAGCTCACGGAGAACGCGCGTGCGGCCGCGCCCTCGCGGTCGTCGAGCTGTCGGTAGCCGATGCCGATCGATCGGAGAAGGGCTCGTGCGCCGGCACGATCGGGGTCGACGAGCACGCCGACCACCGCGATGTCCTTGGACCGGCGGCGTGAGAGCTCGTCGAGGATGGGCATCTGTCGCCGGCAGGGACCACACCATGGCGCCCAGAAGTCGAGCACCACGACCTGCCCCTTGAAGGCAGAGAGGTCTACGACCTCGTCTCCCGAGAGCCCGGTGAGCTTCAGCGCGGGCGTGGGAGTTCCGACCAGCGCGTGGTGATGGGCGAGCACTCGCCGCGAGGCGATGACGAAGCCGAGCGCACACACCATCATGAAGACCGCCAACGACATCGAGCGCAATCGTGCGGCGCGTGTGGGACCTGGCTCGGAGCTCGGCTTCGACATCGTCTTCTACTTGCCGGACGGGGCCGGTGCGCCCTCGTGACGCCCGATCACCGCGCTCGCCCAGGCAGAGGCCATCGCGGCCGCCTTGGGATCGGTCTCGCGGGTGGCGGTGCCCTCGATGCTGATGTGCGCATCGTCATCCATCTTCTTGCCCACCACCTTGAGCGCGCCGTCGAGGAACTTTCCCGCGGTGTCGCGGGGCTTCACGTCGTGGGCCGAGAGGCTCACGTGCATCGGCTCCTTGCTCTTGAACGAGACCTCGGTCGGTGCATCGACGGGACCCTTGAAGGACACGTCGACGGTGACGGTCTTGGGGGCAGGCCGGCTGTGCACCCACAGCGTGCCCTTGGCCTTGAAGCTCACCGTTCGCACACCGTTCTCTTCTTTGACCTGGGAAAGATCGGAGGACGGCGTCACCGATTCGATGGTCTCGATGCGGAACACGACGTCTTTGTAGTTCTCGAAGTCCCTCGGTCGCTGGGCCTTCACGTCGTCGCCGATCTCGAACCAGTTGTGCGCGTGCTCGGTCTGCGTCTCGTTCTTGTCCTTGTCGTCGAACGTCGAGGTGGTGAACTCGAGCAGGCTCGCGGTGATTGTCCCGGAGGACTGGCCGAGCTTCTTCGGGTCGAGGTGGAAGTAGCCTCCGAGACGAGGCGTCGCGCCTTTGAACTTCTCGAGCGGTGCGTCGATGTACACCGACGCCTTTCCCGCGGCCTTGATGACGTAGCTCGACGAGCCGACTTCGAGCGGTGCGCTCGACGCGGACGGCGGCGCCTGCTCGGTGATGGGCGCAGGTTTGTCGTCCTTCTTGCAGGCGGCGACGACCGAACCACACGCGACCACGAGCACGAACCGACTCCAACGCATTCTCGACTCCTCGGTTTGCGCGGCTCGGAGGTGAGTCCGCGAAGGTTCCGTGGCTACGCGCGAAGGGCAGGGGGGTTTCGGTCGAAGAAATCGACGAAGTACCCCGAAACGCAGCGGCCGCTCGTGCGTACGCGCCGAGCCCGACTGGCGGGTGGATGGAGGGCAGGATTCCGATGGCACACGTATGGGAGTGGACGGCCGATTGGGATGCCGAATACCCGAAGGAAGGCCCTCTGCAAGAGAACCCCAAGGGTCCGGCGAGCGGCGAGACGAAGGTCATTCGAGGTGGCGCGTGGAACGGGTCCTTCTCTTCCTGGGTGAGGCCGAGCAAGCGCTATCGTTTCGAGCCTGCGGCCAAGACCCACGCCATCGGATTTCGCTGCGCGAGTGGCGGAGGGTGAAACCGCGAGTGCCGGCCGCGTATCGGCCGACGGAGAGCCCCATGACCATTCACTACGACGTCGTCGTTCTCGGTGCCGGCAACGCAGGGCAGGCCGCGGCGGGTGTGGCCCGCACGCGCGGCGCATCGGTCCTCGTGGTCGAGGCTCGGGAGGTGGGCGGGACCTGCCCGCTCCGCGGCTGCGTCCCGAAGAAGGTGCTCGTCGCCGCGGGCATGGCGCTCGAGGAGATCGAACGCGCGGCGCTCCACGGCATCGAGGTCGGGCCCGCCCGGCTCGACTGGGCGCGGCTGATCGCGCGAGAGCGAACGTTCGTCGACGGTGTCGCCGACGCGATGGAACGTGATCTCCGCGCCAAAGGGGTCGACGTCCGCAAGGGCGCTGCCCGCTTCGTGGGGCCGACCACCATCGAGCTCGGGGGCGAGCGTATCGATGCGGGGAAGGTCATCGTCGCCACCGGCTCGAAACCCCGCGCGTTGTCGCTTCCCGGTCACGAGTTGCTCGTCACCAGCGACGAGTTGCTCAGCGATCCACGCCTACCCGCGCACGTCATCTTCGTGGGTGGTGGTGTCATCGCCTTCGAGCTCGGGCACGTCATGGCCCGCGCGGGTGCGATGGTCACGATCCTCGAGATCGCGCCGCGCGCGCTCCCGGGGCTCGAGCCCGTCGTCGGCGATCGCCTCGTGGCGCTGACCCGAGACCTCGGAATCGACGTGAGGATCGGGGTGAGCGTCGAAGAGGTGCGCGCCGAGGGCGACGAGCGAGTCGTGAAGATCCGCACGTCCGACGGCGTATCGGAGCTCCGCGCAGAGCAGGTCGTGAACAGCGCGGGGAGGGTGGCCGACGTGCTCGATCTCGCGCTCGACGCCGGCGGCATTCGCCACGAGGGCGCGCGCGTGACCGTCGACGCCTACCAGCGAAGCGTCACCAACGAGCGTGTCTTCGTGATCGGCGACGCGCTTTCGGGACAGCCGCAGCTCTCGGCGCTGGCGACCGCACAAGGGAAGCTCGCGGGAACCAACGCGACGAGCGCCGAACCCAGCGCCGGGGATTGGTCGTGGATGCCACGGGTGGTGTTCACGATCCCCGCCGTCGCTTCCGTCGGCCAGACCGAGGAGGAGCTGCTGCGGCAGGGCCGCGTGTTCACGAAGAAGGACTCCGACATGCGCGGATGGCGCTCCACCCGGACCCACGCCGAGCGCGATGCGTTCGCACGGGTTCTCGTCGACGATTCGAGCGGACAACTGCTCGGCGCGCACATCCTCGGCCACGGCGCGGCGGAGACCATTCATGCGTTCGCGTTGGCGATGCGGTTCCGAATCCCCGCAGCGGAGCTCCGCGAGTTCGTCTACGCATATCCGACGTTTCACTCGGACGTGAAATTCCTCGTATGATCGCCGGGGCGACGGCGAGAATCGAGACCAGCGGACGAAAGCCGCGTCAGAGGCAGGCTTTGCCGACCTCGGCGAGTTGCAGCTTCACCTGCTCGTCGTCGCCGTACTTCTTGTCGAGCAGCTGCCCGGTCCACCGGCCGACGGCGTTGCAGATCGTCTTCTTGTTGGCGCCACCGGTCTGGAGCGCCCGCAGTGCGACACGCAGTGTCGTGAGCGGTCGATCGTAATCGCACATCCGCTTGGCTCCCTCGGCCGCCTTCTGCACCTCGGGGTGCGGTTCGCCGGCGAGCGGGTTGGCCAGCTTGAAGATGTCGGCGCAGGAGGCCTCGAGATCGTCGCCCGGAAGGACCTTGGTTTCGGCGAGGGCCGCGAGCTTGGTGCGGAGCAGCGGCACCGCGGTCTGCAGCGCGAGATACCGCTGGGTGTTCTCCGGGTCTCGAAACGTCATCGGGCCAGCGGCGGCGCTCGCCGTGGGCTTGATGGTCGGCACGACCGGGGCCGCGGGTGGAGGCGTCGACTCGATCGGCCCCTGCGGCTTCATGACGTAGACGATCGCCACCAACGCAGCGACGGCGCCGATCGCGACGATCAGCATCGCGTACGTCACCCCGATCGTGCGTGTGCTCACGACGTCACCCGGACCACTTCGTCGATCGTGGTGATGCCCTCTTGCACCCGATCGAACCCTGCGCGTCGCAGCGAGCGCACGTTGCGTTTGCGGAGCAGATCGCGATAGTCGCGCGCGCTGGCTTTGGTCTTGATCATCTCGCGTAGGTCGTCGTCCATCTCGACGAACTCGAAGATGCCGGTGCGTCCGCGGTATCCGGTGCGGTGGCACTGCACGCAGCCGCGCGGCCGCACGATCGGGCTGCCGCTCGGGAGCAGCACCTCGTCGCCGTCCCACAGATCGGTCTCGAGCACCCCGCCGTCGCGGCAGGCCGGGCAGACCACCCGCACCAGGCGCTGGGCGAGCACCGCGGTCATCGCGTTGGCGACGATCCACGGCTCGACCCCGAGGTCGACGAGGCGGACGATCGTCTCGACGGCGTCGCTCGTGTGCAGCGTCGACATCACGAGGTGTCCAGTGAGGGCCGCCTGCAGCGCGATGCCCGCGGTCTCGGCGTCGCGCATCTCGCCGACGAGGATGACATCCGGGTCCTGCCGGAGGATCGACCGCAAGCCGCCGGCGAAGGTGAAGCCCTGTCGCGCGTTGGTCTGCCCCTGCGTGATGCCGTCGATCTCGACCTCGATCGGATCCTCGAGGGTGACCACGTTGATCTTGGTGGTGTCGATCTGCTGGAGGAACGCGTACAGCGTCGAGGTCTTGCCCGCGCCGGTCGGACCGCAGGTGATGATCAGGCCCTGCGGGGCGTTGAGGTGGATGCGCACGCGCTGCATCACGTCGGCGCCCATGCCGAGCCTGTCGAACGCGTAGATGCTCTGCTGCCGGAGGATACGGAGCACCACCTTCTCGCCCTGCGACGAAGGGAACGTGGACGCGCGCAGGTGCGTGCGCTGCGAGAGCCCGAGCTCGAGCGTCATCTGGCCGTCCTGCGGCAGCCGGCGCTCGGCGATGTCCATTCGGGCGAGCACCTTGATCCGCGACACGACCTGCGGCCCGAGGTCCGTGGTGATGCTCCGGTGCTCGATCATCGTCCCGTCGATCCGGAATCGAACCTGCATCCGATCGCGTTTGGGCTCGATGTGGATGTCGCTGGCGCCGGCATTGCACGCGTGTCGGACGATCTCGTCGAGGATCACGACGGCGTCGCCGTCATAGGGGGTGTGCCGGGAAGCTCTGGGCGAGTTCACGCGTACGAGGATGGCAGAGCCGTGCTCCGACAACCAGATCCGTCCGCGCTGGCCGAGACCGATTCATGTGGTGCGCGCTAGGCTGGTTGGGATCGTTTCGCTGGTTCGGCCGTCTAAGGGAAACAGATGATCCGCAAGTCACTCGTGGCGCTGGGGACGATGGCGGTGGTGGGGTTCTCGCCCGCGGCGCGCGCCGACGAAGAGGTGCCCACGTTCGCGCCTACGGGCCCCGATGTGGTCGAGGGCGAGTTGGCCGTCGACTTCAAGGACGACGTGCCCGAAGCCGAGATGAACGCGGCGGCGAGCGCGCTCGGCCTCACGCTCCACGCGAGCAGCCCTTGGAGCCACGAGCACGACAAGATCGAGATCGCCGCCGTTCCCGCGGGAAAGCTGACGAGCGTCATGGCCGCGCTCGCGAAGGACCCCCGCATCGAGCACGTCGAGCCGATGAGCGTCTTCCGGGCCTCGGGCTGGACCCCGAACGACCCGCTCTACAAGGACCAGTGGCACCTCCCGCGCGCCGGCGCGGAGCAGGCGTGGTCCTACGGCTGTGGTCAGGGCGTCACCGTGGCAGTCATCGACACCGGCGTGGCCTGCTTCGATCACGGCCCGTTCTCCAAGGGCACCGATCTCAAGGGCACCCGCTGCGTCGGCGGCTACGACTTCGTCAACGATCGGGTCGAGGCCGCCGATGACAACGGCCACGGCACCCACGTCGCGGGCACCATCGCGCAGACCACCGACAACGGTCACGGCGTCGCGGGCCTCGCGCACTGCGCGCGGCTGATGCCCATCAAGGTGCTCACCGGCGCGGGCTGGGGCTCGGTCGCCGACGTGGCCTCGGGCATTCGGTTCGCGGCGGATCACGGCGCACAGGTGATCAACATGAGCCTCGGGGGTCGCATCAAGAGCGACATCCTCGAGTCCGCGGTGAAGCACGCCGTCGGCAAGGGCGTGATCATCGTCGCTGCGGCTGGCAACTCGCGCCGCTCGGTCGAATGGCCCGCCGCCTATCCCGGGGTGCTCGCGATCAGCGCCACCGATCAGAAGGACGCGCTCGCGTGGTTCTCCTCGCGTGGCCCGGAGGTGATGATCGCCGCCCCGGGCGTCGACGTCACCCAGCAAACCGTCTGCAACGGCGGCCACGATCAGTGCGAGATCTTCGGCAAATTCAGCGGAACCAGCATGGCCTCCCCGCACGTCGCCGGCGCTGTGGCGCTGCTGGTGGGCCAGGGGGTGAGCGAGCTCTCCGCGGTCAAGTCCGCGCTCGCCGTCGCCGCGCGCGCGCCGACCGACCCCGACCCGAACAAGTTCGGCGCCGGTCACCTCGACGCAGGCAACGCGGTCGCGCACTCGCATTGGGGCCACACCCTCACGCGCCTCGCGCTGTTGTTCGTCCTCGGCTTCGTCGTCTCGCGCCGCGTGAAGGCCAAGGGCGGGACGTTCGACCGCGGGCGCGCGATGATCTTCGGCGCGCTGGTCGGAGGCATCGGGCTGCTCGCGTTCGCGCCGTTGCTCGGCGTCGCACCGCGCCTCGGTGCAGGGCGCGTCGCGCTCGAGTTGCTGATGCGCCCGTTCGGTGAGTGGGACCTGGTGTTCGACGCGGGCCTGCACAAGTGGCTGCCGCTCGCCAACGCGCTCCCGGCCATCGCGCTTGCGTCGATCTTCTTCGGCGTGCCGCGGTTGCGCTCGTGGCTCGGCGGTTTTGCGCTGGGTAGCGCGGCGCTGCTCGTCCAGCTCGCCTGGGCCGCCGAAGTGTCGACGCCGTTCGGCAGCCTCGGTCTCCGGGCGTGGACGGTGCTCAACGCGCTGGTCTGTTTGTTCCTGGCACGCTTGGCGCTCGATCGCCGTTCTGCGTGAAGGCGTGATACGCACGGAGACGTGCGTCGTGCCGTCGTCGCCCTGATCGCCGCCTTGTCGGTGGTCTCGGCGCGCGCATCGGCCGCGCCGCCGAATACGGTCGAACAACCGAAGCTCGTCGCACCGAAGCAGATCTACGCCCCGACCGTGCCCTACCCGGAGGGCGCGAGCGGCGAGGCCGACGTCATCGTGCAGATCGTCGTCGCGATCGACGGCACGGTCGAGAGCGCGACTGCGCTCGAGGGTGACGAGCCGTTCGCCACCGCTGCGGCCACGGCCGCGATGGACTTCCGGTTCGAGGCGGCGACCCGAGACGGCGTCCCGGTGCGCGCGACCATTCGCGCGAAGATCTCGTTCAAGCCCCCCGCGCCACCAATCGACGAGAAGGTCGAGACCCCGCCGGGTGGCGAGCTCCCCAAGCTGCCCAAGCCCGTTCCGCCTGTTTCGCCCAATCCGAAAGAGGAGCCGGTCAACCTCTTCGTCGAGGGCGAGCGCAAGGAGGTCGCGACCACCACCATCGGCGGCGGCGAGGGGAAGATCCTCCCCGGCGCGTT
>Ga0208492_1000122_pt1 | contig 81466 bp, 75 predicted proteins | sample Subbioar_CSW14AB_FD_184820 | JGI IMG/M metagenome (GOLD analysis project Ga0208492, IMG submission 184820) | Serpentinite rock and fluid subsurface biosphere microbial communities from McLaughlin Reserve, California, USA - CR12Mar_CSW14AB (SPAdes) | ecosystem: Environmental > Terrestrial > Deep... | reverse complement strand
TCGAGCACCGAACGGTTTGAATCCTGCTCCAACCCGCGATCTTGCGCGATCTTCGCGTCGTACTCCCTCCGGTCTCCTCGACGTACTGCTAGTACGCCTGCGTCGCCCTCCGGTCCGCGCGACGCGAATCTCACGCAACCTCGCGTGTTTCGCGACGGATTCAAACCGGTCGGTGCTCTCGAACGAGGCTCGTGAAGTCCACGAATGGCGTCGTGCACGGCGAGCCGTCCGCGTGCTCGTACGAGAGCACCTCGCCGTCTCCCACCATCACGATCGACGCGGAGCGCGTGCCGTAGACCGGCGTGTGGATGCACAGGGCCTGCAGCTCGCGGAGCAGCTCGCGGGTGAAACGCGGGTTCTCGGGCGGCTCGGGGATGTCCTGGAGCGGGGGTCGTTGGTGATCCGCGAGGACACGGGGCAATCCGGCACGGAGCTCTGGCAACGGCGCCGAGAGGAGCGGCGCGACCAGCTCCTCGGCGCGCCGGGTCTTCGGGTACTCGGGCGCGCCGACCCGATCGTTGGCGAGCACCACCACGCCGGGCTCGAACGCCTCGATGGTGATCCGAGGCTCGTCCCGCGCATAGGCCACGTGCAACGCGCGCGCGTCGCCGTAGAACAGGTTGAACGCGTTGTAGCGGCGCGCATCGAGCGACTGCAGCAGACGGTCGATCGCCTCCACGCTCCCACTGCGGAGCGCCTCGAGCACCAACTCGCCGCGGGAGTGACGTGTCGGATCGGGAGGTGCGTACGTGCGCTGATTGGTGACCGCTACGACGAGCCCGCTCGGGGTGACTCCGAGCCACGTTCCCTTCGCCTGCTCGTCGCGCCCGCCGAAGATCCCCGCCTCGAGCTCGTGCGGTCCGGTCGCGGCACGCGCGTAGAACTCGTCGCGGTTGGCGGCGATGACGAGCGGAGCATCATCGCGCACCCGATGGAGGGCGAGGATCGTGCACATTCACGCATCCTGCACTGGTTTCGCGCGGTCCGTCAGGACGCGAGCGGCGACCCACAAGAGGGCCGCGACGAGCGCTCCCATGGTGTTACGGTGATCGCGTTCGCGCAGTTCCAACAACACTGGGGGTCCCCAATGGGCGACAAGTCTCCGAAGGCCAAAGACAAGGCGAAGAAGCAGGACACCTCGAGCAAGAACAAGCAGAAGGCCGCGGCCGACGCCAAGCAGCAGAAGGGCGCGCCTTCCGACAAGAAGAAGTAGAGCAGGCTCGCAGCGAAGCTCGCGCGAGCTGCCCGGCTACGAGACCTTTCTCGTGGGTGCAGTGACGTCGGCCGGTCGACTCTGGGTGGGTGACTGTCGTTGCGACACGACCTCACCAACGACGATCAAGGCCGGCGCGGGCAGCTCTGCGTGGGCAACCACGTCGCCGATGGTGTCGAGCGTGCCGATCACGGTCCGTTGGGTCGGACGCGTGGCGTGCGCGATGACCGCGACAGGGGTCTCGGGCGGGCGACCGGCCGCGATCAACGAGCGCGCGGTCTCGCGCAGCCGACCAAGGCCCATGTAGAGGACGACGGTGCCGGTGATCGGCACCGTGACCGCGAGCTTCGGATCGCCGTCGCCCTGCGCGGCGTGCGCGGTCGCGAACGTGACCGAGGACGCAGCGTCACGGTGGGTGAGGGGAATGCCGGTCGCCGCTGCGGCGCCGAGCGCGGCGGAGATGCCGGGAACGACCTCGAAGGGGATCCCCTCGGCCGAGAGCTCCTGGGCCTCTTCACCGCCGCGACCGAAGACGTATGGATCGCCGCCCTTCAATCGGACGACGACCTTGCCCTCGTGGGCACGCTCGATCACGACCGGGTGGATCCTCTCCTCGTGATACCGGCAACCCTTGGCGCGGCGGCCGACGGGGATGCGCTCGGCGAGCGCCGGAGCGAGCGCCAGGATCTCGTCCGAGATCAGCTCGTCGTACGCGACCACGTCGGCCTCCGCGAGCGCGCGCACGGCTTTGAGCGTGAGCAGCTCCGGATCGCCGGGGCCCGCGCCGACCAACCACACCTTGCCCGTGCTCTTCCGCAATTGGACGACGTTCATCACGCAGCCTCCGTGCCCCAACGGCGTCCGACCTCGCGATCGAGACGCCCGAACAACAACCACTCGCTCGCCCGTCCGAGCGCGATGATGGTGACGATGATCGCGACGACCAACGCGGTGTCGCCGATGTCGCGGCCGGTCTCGAGCAGCTGACCGAGGCCTCCCGAGACGAAGAGCAGCTCTCCCGCCATCAACGAGCGGAGCGCGAAGGTCCAACCGAGCTTCGCGCCCGAGAGGATTCCGGGGAAGGCCGCGGGGATGACCACGCCGAACAACAGGCGAGGACCACGCGCGCCCATCGTGCGGGCCGCACGAACGAGCTGCGGCGGAACGTGCTTCACCGCGCCCTCGGTCGCGACGGCGATGGGCAGCAAGGCGCCGAGCACGATCACCGTCTGGATCGCCCACTCCGACAGGCCGAACCAGAGGATGGCGAGAGGGAGCCAGCAGATCGACGGCACCGAGCTCATGCCGAGGATGAGCGGACCGACGGCGGCCTTGGTCTTCGCCGAGCGCGCGAGCGCAACGCCGAGGAGCACTCCGAAGAACAGCGATACGCCGTAGCCGAGCAGGAGCCGGAGCACGCTCGTGACCACGGCGCGGCCCAACGTCCCGTCCTTGAGCGCCACCGCGATGGTCTTCGCGACGGCGACAGGGCCCGGGAGGAGAGGGCTGCTCGCGAGGCTAGATGCCGCCGCCCAGATTCCGACGAGGATCGACGCGAACGCGATCCCCCGGAGCCACCCACGCATCGTCGGCCTCCTCTCGCGCGATCTTCTCGACCTCGCTGCGAATCTCACCCGCCACGTCGGCGGCGAACCATGCGACACGCTCGTCGTTTGCCGCACGCGGGCGCGGCAGGTCGATCGTGACGTCGCGAAGGATGCGCCCCGGCCTCGTGCCCATCAGCACGATGCGATCGGCGAGGCGCACGGCCTCGCGAACGTTGTGCGTGACGAAGACCACCGTCTTGCGCATCTCGAGGTAGATCCGTTCGACCTCGCCCTGCAGGATCTCCCGCGTCTGCGCGTCGAGCGCGGCGAACGGCTCGTCCATCAGCAGCACCGCAGGATCGGTCGCGAGCGCGCGCGCGATGGCCCCGCGCTGGCGCATGCCGCCCGACAGCTCGTGCGGGTGCGAGTCGGCGAACCGATAGAGGTGCACCATGCGTAGCAGCTCCGCGCTGCGCTCGCGCCGCTCGCCCTTGGACATCCCGGCGAGCTGCAGCGGGTACTCGACGTTCTCGCGCAGCGTGAGCCACGGAAACAGCGCAGCGTCCTGGAACACCATCGCGCGCGCCGGTCCGGGGCCGTCGATCGGCGCGCCGTTCTCGAGCACCCGGCCCTGCGTCGGCGAGAGCAGCCCCGCGATCAAGTTCAGGATGGTGGACTTGCCGCTACCCGATGGCCCGACCAGGCAGACGAACTCGCCCGCCTCGATGTGGAGGCTCGCCCCATCGATCGCGAGCCGCGCGCCTTCGGTCGTATCGAACGAGAAAGAGACTCGATCGAGCGAAGTGCTGGTGCCGGGTCGTGAAGGCCGCTTCGCCGGACGCGCGGAGATCTCCGCGTCGACCGGGAGAGCGGTGGCCTTCATGAAGATGGACACCACTCTTGAATAGCGGAGGTGTCCACCGGTGTCAAAACCGGGTCGTCAGCGCTCGTACGCGACGAGGTTCATGTACCGCGCCTCGCTGCCACCCGGGTTGTCGTAGACGTGCGGGCGATCGGCCGGAAAACAGATGGAGTCGCCGGGCGCGAGGTCGTGCGATTCGCCGTCGACGTGCAGGCGGCAGGCGCCGGTGAGCACCACCAGGACCTCGTGGGTGCCGCGGGCGTGGGCCTCGGCGGCGTGCTGCGAACGGGGCGCCAGGCGGAGCTCGTAGAGCTCGACCAACGGCGTCGTCCCGACCGGTGCGAGCGGACGGCTCTCGAGCTTGCCGTCGAGCGACCGGAGGATGGTTGCTTCGCTTCTACGGAGGACCGACACCTTTCCACGGACCTCGCCGACCAGCTCGGCGAACGGCACGCCCAGGCCGACGGCGATCTTCCACAAGAGACCGATGGTCGGCGTGGACTTGTAGGTCTCGATCTGCGAGAGCGCGGCGCGACTGACGCCGGACGACGAGGCCAGGTCGTCGAGGGACATTCCCCGGGCCTTTCGCTTCCCCCGAAGGTTGTCGGCGACGCGCCGTCCGAGCTCCGCAGCGCCGATGTCGTCGCCCGAACCGGCGGACTTCGCCCGCGCCTTGCGTGCCGTGCCCTCGTTTTCCCCCCGCGTCGTGGTCGCCGCGACCAGCCCCTTGCGTGCAGCCAAAGTCTCCTCCACAATAACAGACGCCGTGTCGATATATCGAACGGCTCCAGACACTCTACGGGACAATACCACGATGGCACGCAAAGAAAGGGGCGCGGTTCTCTGGTTCACGGGTCTCTCCGGAGCGGGAAAATCCACGCTCGCGGACGCCGTCGCGCCGCGGCTCCGGGACGAGGGCAAGAAGGTCGAGTCGCTCGACGGCGACATCGTCCGCACCCACCTCTCGCGTGGCCTCGGGTTCTCGCGTGAGGATCGGGAGCTGAACGTCGCCCGCATCGCGTTCGTCGCCCACCTCCTCCAGCGCAACGGCGTGTTCGTTCTGGTGTCCGCGATCTCGCCGTATCGCTCGATGCGGGCGTCGGCGCGCGAGCTCATCGCGCCCGACTTCGTCGAGATCCACGTCGCCCCACCGCTCGAGGAGTGCATCCGCCGTGACGTGAAGGGCCTCTACCAGAAGGCCATCGCCGGCGAGATCAAGGAGTTCACCGGCATCAGCGATCCCTACGAGCCGCCGGAGTCGCCGGAGCTTCGGCTCGATACCAGCACGATCAGCGTCGACGAAGGTGTCGCGCGCGTGGTCGCGCGTTTGCGCGAGCTCGGGATGCTCTGAGTCATTCAGTCCACAGTCGAGACGGAGAAATGATGTCCACTGCACCGTATATTCCGCGATTTTCCGATCCCCGCGACGTCGACGAGTTCGTCGCCAAGCTCGAGGCGTTCGAGAGAGGGGAGATTGGACCGGACGCGTTTCGCGCCTTCCGTCTCACGCGTGGCGTGTACGGGCAGCGCCAGCCCGACGTGCAGATGCTCCGGGTGAAGGTGCCCGGCGGCCTGCTCGGCAAGGATCAGCTCGATGCGATCGCCGACGTCGCCGACAAGTGGTCGCGGGGCATCGCGCACGTGACCACGCGACAGAACTTCCAGCTGCACTTCATCAAGATGAAGGATGCCGAGGCGGCGATGCGCCGCTGCGACGAGGCGGGGCTCACCATTCGCGAGGCCTGCGGCAACTCGGTGCGCAACGTCACCGGCTGCGAGCGCGCCGCCATTTGCACCGATGCTCCGTTCGACGTCTCGCCGTATCAGGAGGCGATCGTCCGCTACTTCCTCCGGCACCCGCTCGCGGCCACGCTGCCGCGCAAGTTCAAGATCGCGTTCAGCGGCTGCGCGACCGATTGTGCGGTCGCTGCGATCCATGACCTAGGGTTCATCGCGCTCTCGCGCGACGGGCTCGCCGGGTTCAAGGTGGTCGTCGCCGGCGGGCTCTCCACGCTCCCGATGAGCGCGATCGTGCTCCACGACTTCGTTCCCGCGGCCGAGATCGCCCGCGTCGGCGAGGCGATCCTCCGTGTGTTCGATCGCCTGGGCAACCGGGAGAACAAACACCGCGCGCGCCTCAAGTACGTCCTGAAGAAGCTCGGCGAAGAGGGCTTCCGCGCGAAGTACGCCGAGATTCGCGCCGAGGTCGACGCCGAAGCGAAGGCGGAGCTGAAGTTGCCCGAGTCTCCCAAGCGTACGCCGGCGCCGCCGGTCGTCCTCGAGCAAGTACCCTCCGGCTATCTCCAGTGGCGAGCCGCTTCCGTCGTCGATCAGCGGCAGGACGGGTACACCGCGGTGTACGTGCGTCTTCGTCTCGGCGATCTCACCTCGGCGCAGCTCCGCGCGATCGGTCCGATCTTCGAGAAGTACGGCGACGGCTCGGCGTACCTGACGATCGATCAGAACATCCTCATCCCCTTCGTCGACAAGCGCTCGCTCCCCGCGATCTTCGTCGCGTTGAAGGAGATCGGTCTCGCCGAGCTCGGCGTGAAGACCGCCAAGGACGTCACCTCGTGCCCCGGCGCCGAGACCTGCAATCTCGCCGTCACCAAATCCAGGCAGCTCGGCCTCGCGATCTCCGATCGGCTCGATCAAGCCGACGCTGAGGGGCTGAAGGCGATGAACGGCACGGTGATCAAGATCTCGGGTTGCCCCAACTCGTGCGGTCAGCACCACATCGCCGACATCGGCTTTCACGGAGCGGCCAGGAAGGACGACGGCAAGACCTACCCGATGTACCAGCTGCACCTCGGCGGCGGCGTCGACGGCGACGGTGCATACTTCGGTCGTCAGGTGGTCAAGATCATCGCGCGCCGCGTGCCGGATGCCGTCGTGAAGCTGCTCGCGCTCTACGAGAGCGACCGCAGCGAGAACGAGACGCCCAACGCGTTCTTCCGCAGGGTCGATCCCAAACGCGTCGTCGCGGCGCTCGGCGAGCTCGTCGCGGGGTTCGCCGAGGGCGAAGAGACCGACTTCGGCGAGTCCGTCGGGTTCCAGGTCGCCATCGGCGCAGGAGAGTGCGCTGCATGACGGATTGGGGAAGAGAGAGCGAGGCGCTCGAGGGCAAGAGCCCGCGCGAGCGACTCGCTTGGGCGGTCGAGCGCTTCGGCGACCGGCTGCTGTTCACCTCGTCGTTCGGGGCCGGCAGCGGCGTGCTGCTCCACCTGTGGAGCGAGGTCGCCCGTGAGATGCCCGTGCTGTTCCTCGACACGGGCTTCCTCTTCCCCGAGACCCTCGAGTATCGCGATCGCCTGACCGAACGCCTGCGCTTGAACGTGCAGGTGGTCCGTCCGGCGGTGTCACGCGAGGAGTTCCTCCGCGAGAACGGAGCGAACATCTACGAGTTCAATCCGGACTTCTGCTGCCAACACAACAAGGTCGACCCGCTCGCGCCTCACCTCGCGCGCGCCGAGGGGTGGGTCTCGGGTCTGCGACGCGATCAGAGCAAGGCCCGCGCTTCGACGGCAATCCTCCTCCCCACCGAGGAGGGGCCGATCAAGGTCCACCCGCTCGCGACGATGACCGCGAGCGAGGCGCTCGCGTACATGCACGGGCACGAGATCCCGGAGCATCCGTTGGTCGCGCGTCGGTACCTGTCGATCGGCTGCGCGCCGTGCACGCGTCCGGTCGAAGAGGGCGAGGACGAGCGCGCCGGTCGTTGGGCGGGCAAGGGCAAGACCGAGTGCGGCATCCACACCGCGCTCCGCCCGCGAACGTGAATATGCAGCGCCGGGATTTTCTGCGGTTCTCGCTCGGAGCGCTCGCGTTCTCCGGGTGCACGCCCAAGGAGGGAATCACCGGCACGGTGCGCCTCGGGTACCTCGCGAACCTCACGCATGCACCCGCGCTGGTCGCGGTGGCGAGCGGTCGGATCGCTCGTGCGCTGCCGGGCGTGAAGATCGAGACGCGCACGTTTCGCGCAGGGCCCCGCGTGTGCGAGGCGTTGCTCGGCAACGCGATCGACATCGGCGTCTCGGGCCCTGGTCCGGTCGTCTCGATGCACGCGCGGCACCAGGGAAATCCTCTCGCGTTGGTGTCCGGCGTGACCTCGGGAGGTGCGTCGCTGGTGGTGCTCCCGCGCATCCAGCGCGCGTCCGATCTCGCCGGCAAACGGGTGGCGACGCCGCAGATCGGCTCGACGCCGGACGTCTCGCTCCGCAAGTGGTTGGGGAGGAACGGCCTCGTCACCAAGGAGCGCGGCGGCGACGTCGCGGTCGATGCGCTCGCTTCGGCGGACATCCTCGCGCAGATGCGGCGAGGTGCGATCGTCGGCGCGTGGCTGCCCGAGCCGTGGGCCACGCGCATCGTGATGGAGCTGAACGCGGTGCGGTTGGTCGACGAGCGCGATCTGTGGACCGAGCATCGGTTTCCCACCGCGTTGATCGTCGTACGTCGCCCCTTCCTCGTGGCGCGCAAGACCGAGACCGACGCGGTGGTGCGCGCGATTCAGGAAGAGGTCGCGCGGGCCAAGACCGACCCGACCATGCCTCCCGCAGCCTTCGCCGAGATCAAGCGGCTCACCGGCAAGGGCCTGCCGAAGCCGGTCATGGACGCTTCGTGGGCCCGCCTCGATTTCACGACCGATCCCATTCCCTCCGCGCTCGCGCAGATGGCCGAGGACGCGCGCGAGCTCGGCTATGTGCCTCGCGCCGACGTGCGGGGGTTGCTCGCCTGACGGTTAGATCTAGAGCGTCCAGCCGACGCCGAAGCTGCCGATCAACGTCGTCTTCTGATCGGCATCGTAGGGTTTGGCGCCCGTGGTCTCGGCCGCGAGGAAGCCGACGCCGAGCTGCGAGTCGAGCGTGAATCCGCTCTGGAGCACCCACTTGAAGCCGATCAACGGGCCGAGCACGAGACCCGGACGGAGCGCGCTGGACGCGAGCTGCTCGTCGCCTTGGACCCGCGTCCATTGGGCCGCGCCGCCGACGTGCACCCCACCGTGATCGAAATCACCGGCGACGTAATACGAGAGCAAGCCGCCGACCTGGACGGCTTGATGCCGCTCCTTGTCGTTGGGGCCGACGATCACGGCCGTGTTGCCGATGCCGCCGTAGACCGCGAGCGAGACGCGGTCGACGATCCGGCCCTCCACCGAGAACGACCACAAGGGCACGAGCGCCTGCAGCGGCAGCCAGGTGAGTGTGACCCACTTGTGCGGGGGCGGCGGGGGCTCTTCCTCGACGACCGGGGCGCCGGGCAGTGCCTCGAGCTCGTGATGCCCCTTCTTCGGCTCGTCGAGGTAGGTGGCCGACGCCGCGGTGGGCACGAGCAAGAGCAAGAGGGCCAACGCGCGCATCGGGGAACAGTCTAGCGCCTCGCGCGCGTTTCTTGGCCCCGCGTTCAGGCTCGTGGCTCCGTCCGACCACCGCCTAGCGGCGCGCCCCGCGTCCGCAGTCCCGGAGGTCTTCGATCATGCGCCTTCCGTTCGCCGCCCTCGCTCTCGCCTCCCTCACGCTCGCCTCTTCTGCCTTCGCCGAGGACAAGAAGCCCGCGAAGCCGCCGGTGGTCGCGCCCGCGAAGGATTCGAAGGACACGACGAAGGACGCAAAGGACGCGAAGCATCACAAGGCGCACCCGAAGAAGCACGGTCCGACCGCCAAGCTCGACCACAAGAACGCCGCGAAGAAGGACGATCTCGCGAAGATCGAGCCGAAGTCCGCGCACAAGAAGGGCGACCCGAAGGCTGCCGCGAAGACCGACGTCAAGGTCGAGCCCAAGCCCGATGCGAAGAAGGTCGACCCCAAGACCGACAAGAAGGTCGAAGGCGACGAGCCGCCCGAGGAGCTCACCGGCGCGCTGCCGCAGAAGAAGCTCGCGGACAAGAAGAAGAAGGCCGACGCGAAGGCTGACGCGAAGGACGAGAAGAAGGTCGACCCCAAGGCCGACAAGGCCGAGGACAAGAAGCTCCTCCTCCCGCACGGTGGCAAGGCGCCCAAGACGACGGCGAGCACCAGCGTCGAGTTCCAGAAGCTGCAGAAGAAGACCTTCGCCGACAAGAAGGGGAAGATGAAGGCCTGCCTCAACCCGGCGGTGACCTTCGCGCGCCTCGGGCAGCCGACCGACGTGAGCTTCGCGTTGACGACCTGCGGTGGCGGCACGGCGCCTGGTGCGGTCGACAGCCTCAGCATCCTCGCGCGCCCGTACGACATTCCCATGCCGACCGCGTCCTCGGCGCCGTCGACCGTGCTCTCGTTCCCCAAGAAGGGCGCGAAGCCGAGCAAGGCGCTTGCGATGCCGCACGACGAGGTCGCCCCCGGCATCCGCCGCATCGATCCAGGGATGGTGTCGCGCCTGCAGTCGATCGCGAACCACTTCCCCGGCAAGACGATCACGCTGGTCAGCGGCTATCGCCCTGCGTCGAAGGGCAGCCCGCACCAGGCGGCGCGCGCGTTCGACATTCGCATCGACGGCGTGACCAACGAGGTGCTCGTCGCGTACTGCAAGACGCTCACGGACACCGGCTGCGGGTACTACCCGAATTCCTACTTCGTGCACGTCGACGTGCGCCCGACGGGGGCCGGCCACGTGTACTGGATCGACCTCAGCGGACCGGGCGAGAAGCCGGTCTACGTGAAGCAGTGGCCTCTGCCCGAGAAGGCGAAGCCCGCCGACATGGTGAAGGGCGAGTCGAAGATCGCGGCGAAGGATGCCAAGGATGCAAAGCCCGAGACCGAGATCGCCGGTCCGGCCCCGACCACCGACGTGAAAGAGATCGGCACTCTCGAGGAAGCGGACGAGGAAGCGGCCCCGTCCTCACCGACCAACTGAGCACGAGCGGCCGCGCCGTGGTTGCGCTAGGTTAATGGCGCATGCGCGCCGCCGTCCTCATCGCGTGTGGGTGCCTGGCTGGGTGCTCGTACGACTTCGAGAGCTTCACGCCGGCCGAGGAGCTGGACTCCGCGCTCGTCGAGGACTCGTCGAGCGCGGATTCGTTCGTGTCGCCCGACACCGCCACCGCGGCGGACACGAGCGCGACGGACTCCGTCGACATCGACACGGCGACCACCGCGGACACCGCGATCGCCGATACCGTCGTCGTCGTCGTCGACACTGCCGTGACCGACACCGGGACGACGGTGACCTGCACCGACGCCGAGGGAAAGCTCTACGGCGGGCACTGCTACTTCCCGCTCTCGGCGCTCGACGGCAACGCAGCGAAGACGGCGTGCGAGGGCAAGGGCGCGCACCTCGTCACCATCACCAGCGGTGGCGAAGAGTCCTTCGTCGAGGGCATCCGGTCCGGCAAGGACCGCTACATCGGGCTCCGGCGACCCGCCAGCGCGCCGTCCGTCGAGTCGTCGTTCACCTGGGTCACCGGCGAGGCCGTCGGCTACAAGAAGTGGGGCGGCGGCGAGCCGAGCGGTTCGGGCGAGTGCGTGTTGTTGCGCACTTCGAGCTCGTGGGGCGATCAGGACTGCAAGTCCACGCGCGACGTCATCTGCGAGCGTGAGTAGCCCCGGCGCGCGCGCGAGGCTAAGAGCGCGGCCATGCGCACCCATGCGTCCATCGGCCTCGGCGTCCCCGAAATCCTCCTGCCCAAGGCGGGCACCGATCTCCACAAATGGGCGGTGATCGCGTGCGACCAGTACACCTCCGAGCCGGAGTACTGGGACAAGGTCGCGGCCATCGTCGGTGATGCGCCGTCGACGTTGCACGTCACCTACCCCGAGGTGTTCCTCTCGGAGCCGAACCCCGAGGCGCGCATCGCGCGCATTCGCTCTACGACGAAGCGCTACCTCGACGAGGGGCTGTTCCAGGAGACGACCGGCTTCGTCTACCTCGAACGCAAGCTCGGCGAGCACGTGCGTCGCGGCTTGATGGCCTGTCTCGACCTCGAGCAGTACGACTTCTCCAAGGGGTCGACGAGCCCGATTCGCGCGACCGAGGGCACGATCCTCGAGCGAATTCCCCCGCGCGTGAAGATCCGCGAGGGCGCGGCGATCGAGCTTCCGCACATCATGGTGCTGATCGACGACCCGAACGACACCGTCCTCGGACCGTTGCGCAAACTGGCCAACGCGCCGCTGTACGACGTCGAGCTGATGCTCGGCTCGGGGCACGTCACCGGCCGCCTCGTCGACGACGCGGCGCTCGAGGCTGGCGTCGTCCGCGCGATCGAGGCGCTCGCGGGCCCCGAGGAGTTCGCCAGGAAATGCGGCGTGCCGGCCGACACGCCGGTGCTGCTCTACGCGATGGGCGACGGCAACCACTCGCTCGCCACCGCCAAGACGATCTGGGAGACCGCGAAGAAGAACGGCGCGCCGCTCGACTCCCGGCTGCGCTGGGCGCTGGTCGAGATCGTCAACTTGCACGACCCGTCGCTCGTCTTCGAGCCGATCCATCGCGTGCTGTTCGACGTGAAGCGTGACCTCGTCGCTGCGGCGCGCGAGGCGTTCGGGGGGCGCTGCAACGTCGTGCCGGTCGCGAGCTTCGATGACCTCCGCGCCGCAGTCGACGAGCAGAGCGGCACTCCGCACAAGGTCGGTCTGGTGACCGCTGCCGGCTGTTCGGTGCTCGAGCTCGCCGAGCCCTCGACGAACCTCCCCGTCGGCACGTTGCAGGTGTTCCTCGACGCGTACATGAAGGCCGACGGCGCGCGGGAGATCGACTACGTGCACGGCGCCGACGCGGTCACGACGCTCGGGCAGAAGCCGGGAAACGCGGGCCTCTACCTCCCGGCGATGAAGAAGGAAGACCTCTTTCGCACCGTCGTGCTCGACGGCGCTCTGCCGCGCAAGACCTTCTCGATGGGCGAGGCCTACGAGAAGCGCTTCTACCTCGAGGCTCGTCGCCTCGCCTGATTCACCACCGCAAGCGGACGTGCAGGCGGCCCGTCGCGGCCAACCAACCGACGAGACTGCCGAGGACGAGCGCGATGAGGATGATGATCGCGGACACGCTGGCGGGGGGCGCGGGCCGTTTCTGCCAGGCGATCGGATTCGACCGGACGAGGCGCTTGGCGATGACCAGGGCGAGCGCGCTGTCGTTCGCGACCCCGAGCAGCCCGGCGGTGCAGCGGATGGCGAGCTCGGTGGCGTCGATCTTTCCCTCGACCTTCCCCGACGCCTCCTTCTCCTTGCGCGCGAGCGCATAGATCAGACCCAAGGTCGGCGGCAGCTTGCCCGCCTGGTCGGCAGGCCCGAGCTTGGTGAGGACGGCGTCCCAATCGCCTGCACGAAGGGACGGCTCGATCTCCCCGAGACGCGGGTCGACGTTGGTGATGATCGTCCCGTGGGCGCCGCTGATCATCGGACGGCCGCCGCCGGACCCGAGGGTCGTGGTGAAGTCGGGCTTCGAGCGGGGGACGGGCTCTTCGTTGGGCGACGAGGTCGGAGCCAGGGCCGTCAACTCGGGCACCGGGATCGAGCTGCCGGCGCTGGCGTATGGCGCAGGCTGGTCGGAGGTCCGCCGATCGGGCGGGATGGTCTCCTCCCGACGCGGATCACGGCGGTCGCGGACCACTTGCTCGTCGATGTCGCGCCGACTGCTCATCCCCTTCATCGTGACACGACGCATGCGTGTCCGGCCAACAATGCATGGGAGGGGAGTACACTCGCGCAGTGATCACGGAGCGTCTCGAGGTCCGGACGACGTCCGAACGCGGCCGTGGGGTCTTCGCCCGCGTGCCCATCTCGGAGGGGGAGGTGGTCGAGGACTGCCCGGTCATCGTCGTGCCCGAACCGCAGGTGGAGGCGATGGGCGGCACCATCCTCCACGAGTACTTCTTCAAGTGGGGAGGCACCCACGATGAAGGAGCGATCGCCCTCGGGTTCGGCTCGCTCTACAACCACAGCGATCGCCCCAACGCGATGTACGTCCGCAAATACACCCTCGCGATGCTGACGTTCGTCGCGCTCCGTGACATCTCCGCCGGCGAGGAGATCACCGTCAGCTACCACGGTGGCTTCGGCGAACGTGGTCCGCTCTGGTTCGATCAGAAGTGATCAGCCGGTGTCGGCGCTGGCCGTGCCCGTGTCGGGTGGAGGGCCGGCATCGGACATGTCTGCGTCCGAACCGCCATCGGGCGGCATGCCACACTCGTTCGCGGTGCCACCGCCCCCGCACCACTCGGGCGCGGTGCAGACGCCGCAGGGCACGAAGCCGCCGCAGCCGTCGTCGAGACTCCCGCAGTTCGCGGGGCTGGGGCACACCGTGAGGGGCAAGCACTCGCAGGTGTAGCTCGAGCCGCACGTTCCCACGTCGCACGATCCGCAAAAGAGGGTGCCGCCGCAGCCATCGGACGGGGAACCGCACGACGCGCCGAGGCTTCCGCAGGTGCTGGGAATGCAGCCGTCGGTGGGGCCGGCGCCGGTGTCGGGCGGCACCGCGGTGTCCATCACGAACGTGTCGGGTGCACCGGCATCGGTCGCGGTCGAGTCGATTGTTGCGGTATCGGCGACGCTGGTGTCGACGACGCTGGCGTCGGGGACGCTGGTGTCCGCGACGGTGGAATCGGCGACGCCGGTATCGGCGACGGTGGAATCGGCGACGGTGGAATCGGCGACGCTGGTATCGGCGACGCTGGTATCGGCGACGCTGGTGTCCTCCGCGACGCCGGTGTCCGCGACGCCGGTGTCCGTGACGGTCGCATCCGGAGCGGCGGAGTCGACGACGCTGGTGTCCGCAACGGTGGAATCTTCGACGCTGGAGTCCGCGCTGGCCTCGACCGTCGCATCGAGGGTCGAGTCCACGCTCGCATCGACGATCATCGAGTCCGGCGTTCCCCAATCGGTCGGCATCGTGTCGATCGCACCACCATCTGCGGAGACGAAGCTCTCGCAGTACGGCGTCTTCGCCGTCTTCGCCTCGCACGCGTCGGTCGCCTGGACCACGATGGAGCCCTTGCCGTCGCGCACGCGGGTGCACAGTCCCGGCGCGAGGCGGATCTGCGTTTTGGTGCCGTCGGTCCAGGTGAAGCCCTCGAGCTCGTCTTCCTCGAGGGCAACGCGGCAGGTCCCGCTGTCGCAGTAGCCGAGACCGTTGCTGGTCGTCAGAGCGATGGTGATCGGTCGGGCCGGATCGAACGTTGCGAACGATCCGCCACCGGCGAGCGAGAACACGCACGAGTCGGCCGTGGGCGCGATGGGACGCGCGGGTGCGAGGCACTTCGCGCCGTCCCAACAGACGGCGAGGTTGCCCTCGCTCCCTCCGGGACCGAACACCTCCTCGGGGGTGTACTCGGGGAGAGTGGCGCCCTCGATCAGCGGAGTGGGGACGCACACGCCGCCCAGGCAGCTCTCGGCCTCCTTGCAGCCCGTCACGTCGTAGCAGGCGAACTTGAGCGGAATTCGCACCAGCCCGACGCGACCCTTTGCGAACGTGACACGCAGCTTGCGGAGCACGCGCTCCTTGCGAAGGCGGGGATCGGGCTCTTCCGACCACTGACCGACGACCTGCACCTCGATCGGTTGGAGGTCGTCTGCGTTGTCGGGAACGAGCCCGATGGTGCCCGGGAGGTGCAAGCCGGTCGGACCGACCACGTGCGACTCCTGGTACTGAACGGCGCCGCGGGAGATCACGCGAAGGGTGATCGCGTTAAGGTCCTTGGGGACCCGCAGATCCGTCTGGATGGCGACGACGATCTCGGTGTTCTTCTTGCCGCTGCAGGCGGCGCTCGAGAGAGCAGCCAGCGGGAGAATCGACGCGGCGAATGCCCTCCGGATGCGCGCACTGTTCATCATCGCCGAGCCTCCGAAGCTAGCTGGCGCCCGGTCCTTGCGCAAACCCGGTTCACTCGAAGAACCGCTGCGCAATCGGATACTCGCGGCCCACCCACGCACGATCGCTCACCCGCAACGTCGGTGGGAACTGCTGCCGCTTGTACTCGTTGGTGCGCACGCGACGCGCGATGTTGCGCACGAGCTCGAGGGGATCGTTGGTGAACCTCGCGGCGTCTTCGACCCCGAGCTCGCGGACGATCAGCGCGTCCAACACCCGATCGAGCACCTCGTACGGCGGCAGATCGTCCTGATCGGTCTGGTTCGGACGAAGCTCCGCCGACGGCGCTTTGGTCAGCGTCGACTCGGGGATCGGCGCGACCTTGCCCTCGGCGACGGCCAGCTCGTTGATCCGACGCGAGAGCGCGTAGACCTCGACCTTGAACAGATCGGCGATCACCGCGAGGCCGCCGCACGTGTCGCCGTAGAGCGTGCAGTACCCCACGGCGCACTCGCTCTTGTTCCCGGTGGTGAGCACGATCGCGCCGGTGCGGTTGGAGTACGCCATCAGCGTGGCGCCCCGGATGCGCGACTGGAGGTTCTCCTCGGTGAGGTCGCGCCAGGTGGGGCTCGGCGGGTTCTCGGCGAGCACCTCGGCGAGCTGTCCCTGATACGCGGCGAACGTGCCCGCGATCGGGACGAGGTAACACTTGATGCCGAGCCGCGCGGCGAGATCCTGGGCGTCGCTGATCGAGTGGTCGCTCGAGTACTGCGAGGGCATCGCCAGGCCGACCACGTGCTCCGGACCGAACGCCTCGACCGCGAGCGTCGCCACCAACGCCGAGTCGATGCCACCCGACAGGCCGATGACCGCGTCGCGCGCGCCGACCTTGCGGAAGTAGTCGCGGAGGCCGAGCACCAACGCAGAGCGCACGTCGTCGAGCTCGAGGCGACTCGAGAGCTCGAGAGTCGGGCCGTCGACGTCGCACACCACGAGGTCCTCGACGAACGCGCGCGCCTCGGCCCGGGCGAGGCCGTCGGCGCCGAAGACACACGACGCTCCGTCGAAGATCAGACCGTCGTTGCCGCCAATGGCGTTGCAGTAGATGGTCGGTACGCCGTGCCGACGCGCCGCGTGCGACAGCATGCGACGTCGCACCTCCCACTTGCGCGCGGCGTACGGCGAGGCCGACAGGTTGACGAGCGTGCGTGCGCCCGCGCGAACCACCTCTTCGACCGGATCGAGCGGGTAGCGCCGCGCGGTGCCCCACAGCTCGGCGTCGTTCCACAGGTCTTCGCAGATGGTCACGCCGACCCGGGTCGAGCTGTCGCCCGGAACGAGCTCGAACACCGAGGCGCCGGGGTTCGGGTTGGGTTCGAAGTACCGACGCTCGTCGAACACGTCGTAGGTGGGCAGGAGCGTCTTGGCGTACGTGGCCTCGACCCGCCCGCCGCGGAGCAACGCGGCCACGTTCTGCATGCCCGTGCCGAACGGCACGTGACCGACGGTGCCGACCAGCACCGCGAGCTCGGGCGGGAGCTCTCGCGCGAGCTTGGCCAGCGCCCGGTCGCACTCGGTTCGAAACGAAGAAATCAAAAGGAGGTCGCGCGGCGGGTAGCCGGGGACGACCAGCTCGGGGGCGACGGCGAGCGTGGCACCGGCTCCGTGGGCGCTTCGGCCGGCCTCGGCGAGCGCCTCGGCGTTCTGGGCGGGGGCACCGACAGTGGCGTCGACCTGGAGCAGCGCGACCTTCACGGGCGGAGTATATAGACCGGCCGTGGACGCGCGGGGCGACAGCCAGACCAGGCCGGACGAGGCGCAGCTCGTCGTGCTCCAAGCGCTGTGGACCGGCGTGATCAACGACTGGGACGACGACGACCGGCACACCCGGTTTCTCGACCAGGCCCGGCAAATCGGGGCACTTCCCGACGCAGCTCGTCTCTACGGAAGCCTGCGCGACGACCCCGAGCGCGGCCCCGCGGCCAAGAAGCGCCTGGCGGCCATCGCCCTGGTGGCCACGAACGAGCTCTACGCCACCCGCGCCAAGCGGCCAGCCGGCCGGCCCCCGGCATGGCTCGTCAGCCTGGCGGTCACGGTCTGCGTAACCCTGCTCGGGTGGGCAGCATGGGCATTTCTCTTCGGGGCGCACTGAACGGGAGGGCGACCTTCCGAATGGCCTCGCGCGGACCTTCGCGCTAACACGCGGACCCCATGTCCCGGCCCGACGACCAAGGTTCTGCTGGCGAGTCCTTTGCTGCCCTCTTCGAGGCCGAATCGAAGAACAAGCCGCGCAAGAGCGCGGGTCGCGGCTACTCGCCCGGCGAGGTGGTCCAAGGCACCGTCGTTCGCGTCGGCAAGGACGCGGTGTTCGTCGAGCTCGACGGCAAGCGCGAGGGCTACATCGAGATCACCGAGCTCCGCGACGAGTCGACCGGTGAGGTGATGGTCTCGCTCGGCGACGCCGTGCGCGCGACGGTCATCAACGCGAGCGACGAAGACGGCGCAATCCGCCTCGGCAAGAGCATGCCCAAGGGCCGCGGCGCCGAAGGCCTCGCAGCCGCGAAGGATGCGCAGCTCCCGGTCGAAGGCGTCGTCACGGGCGTCAACAAGGGTGGCCTCGAGGTCACCGTCGACAACGTGCGGTGCTTCTGCCCCGCGCGCGCGGTCGACACGCGTTTCGTCGACGACCTCAACGTGTGGATCGGTCAGAAGCTGAGTTTCCTCGTCACGCAGGTGTCGGGGCGCGACGTGGTGCTCTCGCGGCGTGCGTTCCTCGAGCGAGAGGCGGCCGATGCGCGCGCGGCCCTCGGCGACAAGCTCGCCGCCGGTGCTGTGCTCGAGGGCGTCGTCACCTCCACGCGCGACTTCGGTGCGTTCGTCGACCTCGGCGGTGTCGAGGCGCTGCTCCCTGCGAGCGAGCTCTCGCACGACCGGTCGCTCAAGCCCGTCGACGTGGTGAAGGTCGGCGAGACGGTGCGCGTGCAGATCCTCGAGATCGGCAAGGACGAGAAGCGCCCCGGCCAGCAGCGCATCACGTTGTCGCTCAAGGCCCTCGCCGGCGATCCGTGGGAGACCACCGCCAAGGACATGAAAGAGGGTTCGATCCGCGAGGGTCGCGTCGTGCGCGTGCAGCCGTTCGGCGCGTTCGTGCAGCTCGCGCCTGGCCTCGACGGTCTGCTCCACGTGAGCGAGCTCACCGGCGAAGAGGGCCAGGCCAAGCTCCCCGCCGTCGGCGATCAGGTCTCCGTCCGCGTGATCAAGGTCGACCTCGCGCAGCGTCGCATCGCGCTCGGCCCGTCCGACCGCGCGCCCCGCGCGCAGCGCGCCGCCTCCACGTTGGTGCAGGGCGCCGTCGTGAAGGGCAAGGTCTCCGGCGTCGAGAAGTTCGGCGTGTTCGTCCAGATCGACGGCGGCGTCGGTCGCGGCCTCATCCCGGCGCAAGAGCTCGAGAAGCGCGGTGGCGACTTCACCAAGCAGTTCCCGGTCGGCACCGAGGTGGTGACCAAGATCGTCGCCATCGACGGCTCGGGCAAGATCCGCCTCTCGATCAGCGCGGCCAAGGCCGACGAAGAGCGCGCGACCTTCGACGACTACCGCGCCCGCGAGAACGATCGCGCCCGCGGCGGCATCGGCTCGCTCGGCGCGAAGCTGCAGCAGGCGCTGAAGAAGAAGTAGTCAGTCTTGCTGGGACGCGGCGCCGGCGCTGTCGCACGGTCGACGGCGGTGACATCATTCCGGAATGCGCGACGCGCAGATGCTTGCGTTGCTCGGGTACATCGCGCTGTTCGCGTTCATCGGCAGCTGGGCGGTGCACCGGCACTGGATTCGTAGCTTTGATGACGCCCTCCGATCGGGCGACACCAAGAAGCTAGCAGCGCTCGAGCGTCGTCTGTTCGGAGCGGACTGGGTTGTTCAACCATGAGCCACGGAGACACACGCATGCCGTCAGAATGGCCCCGCGCGCGTCCAGCCCTCGCGGAGTAGCCAGCAGCGGGGAGGTCGCACGATTGGCTCCGGCGTGGGCGCGAGCGACGAGAAGCCGTCGGGCGCGTCGGAGCTGTGTTGCTGACCCCATCGGGCGAGGTGGACGAAACGGTTGCCGATCACGTAGCGGAGCGCGTTCCGCACCTCGGCGGGCGTGCCGAGGATGTGCTCGTGATAGCGGTCGGCGATGCGGCGGCCGCGCGCGCCCATCACCCGATTGAGACCGCGGGCGACACGAATCAGCAGCGCACGCATGCCCCGGCTCAGCGTCTTGCGGTCGATCGCCTCGGTGACGAGGTGCACATGGTTGTGCTGCACCGAGAAGTGGACCACACGAAATCCGGTGCGGTGGTGCACGACGGCGAGGGCGTCGCGGATGGGCGCGAAGCAGCGCTGACTGCGCAAATTCCAGGTGCCGCGGGTCACCCGCACGGTCACGTGATGCGGCCGATGTTCGGAGACGCGTGGCCGTCGGGTGTGCGGCATCTGCGACGAGCGACGCGTGCCCTTCGGGCGACCCGCTCCCGCGCGCGCTCCGCCCCAAGTGTTGGGGAATCGCAAGCTGGTCTGCTCGGCCATTCGTTCTTGAATACTAGCGCATAAAGGTTCGCCTGCAACCCCAGCGCGACCCGCTGAGTCACCGCGCACAGGTAAAACTTGGGGGACATTCCTGACACCCTGGACCGAACACACCCCCTGACACTCGGTCGCTGTAGCCCAAGGACATTCCTGACAGGGTCGGCTCGATGCAATGGAAGGAATCCGTTGCGATGACGGAGCGAATGAAGTTCGTGCTCGAGTGGCAACGAGGGCGAAGGCGTGGCAAACGTCGCGCAGCTCTGCCGCGAGTTCGGGATCAGCCGCGAAACCGGCTACGAGTGGCTGCGGCGCTTCCGCGACGCTGGCCAAGATGTCCGAGCGGTCGACGAGCGTTCTCGGCGACCGCACACCACGCCACCGCCTTCGACGCGAACGTCGCTGACCTCCTCGTGGCGGCGAGGAAGAAGTACCCGTTCTGGGGACCGCGCAAACTCACGGAGCCGACGGGAACCAGGTTGTCCGCGTCTTCGATTCAGCCTTCACGGAGTACGCGTTTCCCACTCGTCACTCTCGACGAAGCCGTTACTTCGTCGCGGAGTCGGGCACCGTCACGGTGGCGACCGCGGGCGAGACGAGGCTGCCGCAGCACCCGCCTTCGCTCTCGTTCCACGTCGTGTCGACGCGATGCACCGCCGTCGTCGTGCGGAAGCGCAGAAGCGCTGCGCAGCTTCCCCCGTGCCGTGCGATGAACGCGATGCCGCAAGGACTCGTCGAACAGCTCGACGGACGAGACCACACCGTGCCGCAGTCCACCGGGTCGAAGGTCACCGTGTCGAGCGCCGCATAGCTCGAGACCGACATCTCGAGCTTCACGCCGGCGATCGGGGGGCACGTGCAGTCTTCGTTCAAGGTGCACCCCGCGAGTGCAACGACGGCGAACAGCACGACACCGGATTCCACGCGCCCCATCATGTCATGCATGGCAGGGAGTGTGGCGGTTCGTGGACACGCGCTGGAGCGTCACATGCGAATGACTCTGGTTTCTCGGGCCATGGCCACCTCTGCGCGGTACCTTGAGCTCGTGAAGCTCTCCCTCGCATTGCTCCTGTCGAGTCTGCCTCTCGTCGCCTGCGGCGGTGCCGATGGCGAGAGCGATCCCGCCGAAGTCGCCGAGACCTCGGTCGACGATGGCGCGCAGCTCGACGTCGCCGTCGAAGCCGCGTCCGACGCAGCGGCGACCGACGTCTCCGAGGGCGATCCCGGGATCAAGTGTCCGACGCCGCCGATCGAGGACAAGCTCGCGGCCGATCGCACCGGGTGCAAGTTCGCCAAGGGTGCCAAGGTCGAGGCGACGCTGGGCGTCACCAAGGCGGTGCGTGCCACCATTCCCCTCACGCACATCGTGGTGGTGATGAACGAGAACCGCTCGTTCGATCACTACTGGGGCAAGCTCGCATCCGAGGGCCAGCCCGAGGCCGAGGGCATCCCGAGCACGTTCTCCAACAAGGACGCCGCGGGCAAGGTGGTCGCACCGTTCCACCTCTCGTCGACGTGCCTCGAGCGCGATCCGCCCCATGGGTGGGCCGCGATGCACGCCAAGTGGAACAGCGGAAAGATGGACGGGTTCGTCACCCAGTCCGACGTCGCGCCGAGCAACGGCCACTACGCGATGGGCTACTACACCGCGAGCGATCTGCCGTTCTACAACTTCCTCGGCAAGACCTGGGCGATCGGCGATCGCAACTTCGCCTCGGTCATCGGACCCACGTGGCCGAATCGCGACTACCTCTACGCCGCCACGTCTGACGGCGTGACCAACACGTTCGAGCGCAAGATCACGGTACCGACCATTTTCGACGCGCTCACTACGGCGAAGGTCAAGTGGGGCATCTACGGCAACGGCGGCGTGCGCACCGACTGCATCGGCATGGCCCCCGGCGATCCGGGCACGAACAAGCTCGCCCCGTTCTTCACGCAGCTCGCCGCCGGCACGCTCCCGCCGGTGTCGTTCCTCGATCCAACCGGCACCCAAGACGAACACCCCGACAACGACGTTCAGGGTGGCGAGGCGTGGGCGCGCTCGATCTACGAAGCTGCGCGCAAGAGCCCGCTCTGGCCGAAGATGGCGGTGATCTACACCTACGACGAGGGTGGGGGGCTGTTCGACCACGTGCCGCCGCCGAAGGCGTGTCTCGCGAGCGCGAGCGAGGCCAAGTTCGATCGGCTCGGCTTCCGCGTGCCCTTGATCATCGTCTCGCCGTACGCCCGTCCGCACTTCGTCTCGCACAAGACCCACGAGCACACGTCGATCACGCGGCTCATCGAGCTCCTGCACGATCTCCCCGCGCTCACCGGTCGCGACGCGAACTCCGACGCGCTCCTCGATCTCTTCGACTTCAACTGCCCGTCGATGCTCGACGCCCCGCCAGCACCCGCCTCCGGCAAGGGCGGCTGCCCCTGATCTTCAGCTCGCGGGGGCGGGTTGTGCGGCTGCGGGGACGGAGGCGCCGGTGGCACCGGGAACCGGTGGCGTCATCGGCACGGGAGCAGGGAGCGGCGCGGTCGGAGCTGGCGGAGCGGGCGCGGCAGGCGCGGTCTTGTCATGGAGCACGCCCTTCGCTGCGTCGATGATCCGACCCGTCAGCTGCTTGCACTCGTCGTCGTCGAGGTGCGAGCACTCGACGGTGATCCCGTCGAGAGTCTGCAGGAAGATTATCTCTTCGTCGTCCGGCGGGCAGCGTGCGAGCACGGCCGTGGCCGTGAGCCCAAAACCGCCGCCGTAGGTCTCGCTTCGCCGCTCGATGTACTTCGAGTCGCAGCCGATGCGTTTGGCACCCTTGTCCACGACATCGAGGATGTTCTGCCCGTTTTCGAGCGGCGTGTACGTCGTGCTGCTGGGCCGGGTGTCGCCGAAGTGGAACGAGTAGGTGAGGCGCGCGCCGACGCCCGTGCCCTGGATCGATCCGCCGCCGGGAACGCCGGCCCCGAAATACGAGACTGCCCCCATGAGGCTGAGCTCGTGATGCTTGCCGAAATACTGGGCGAACACCGGCCCGATGAAGGCCTGACCGTTGCCGCGTCTGTCGCTGAGCTCGGCGCCGTCGGCGGTCTTCAACGTGGTCGTCGCTTTGCCGAAGCCGAACCCCATGCCGAGTCGAAATCGCGAGGTCTTGCTGGTGGTCGCGAGCTTGAAGTCGGCGCGCAGCTCGGATTGACCGCCGCTGACGGAGCCGCCTCCCGGGAGAGTGGTCGAGTGCGCGGTGTACCCGACGGCCACGCGGTTGGCGCGGCGGCCGTCGAAGTCGAATCCCACCGAGAACCCGAGCGCAAATCCCCCGCCGTCCTCCGTGATGGGCTTGGGCGTGGGAGCCGACGAGTTGTCGACCTCGCGGTACTTGATCGACGGGTACACCGTGGCGTTCGCCTCGGCGTAGAGCCCCATGCACCCGCTCGTCGAACCCGCGAGGAGCGCGAGGATGAATGCGGCGCGGCGCGCGATCATGCGCGCAGAAGTAACGATGGCGCCGCGCATCGGCAATGCGCGACGCCATCTGTCCTCACTGCGCCCAGGCGACTACTTCTTCTTCGCGCTCGCCGACGTCGCGGGCGGCGTCGTGCTCGCCGCGGCGGAGGCCGACGCAGACGCGGCGGGCGTCGTGTGTCCCGCGTGCGGATCGCCCGCGGGCGCATCGGGATCGAGCTTCACGGTGCGCGACGTGGTGTTGAGCAAGCCGTCGACGACCTTGCCGTCCTTGTCGAGGTACTCGAGCTTGAACACGAAGTCCCCCTTGCCGAGGTTCTTCGCGACCTTCGGCGCCCACTTGGTGAACTCACCGGTGAGAGGCGACGCGAGGCCCGGGCCGGAGATCGTGTAGCGGACCTTGTCGCCCTTCTCGAGGGTCGTGCCCATCAGATAGAAATCGACCAGCAATTCCTTCGCCAACGGGCCCGCGTACGAGCCCTTGGGGCGGCTGTAGACCAGGTGCGGCTTCTTGTAGTCGACCGTGGCCTTGCCCTTCTTGCCGACCCAGAACGTGACCATCGCCGATGCGCCCTTGCCCTTCACCGACTCGTGCGTCGAGCGGCTCGGGAACGCGTGCAGCACGTGCAGCCCTTCGCTCAGCACGCCGTCCTTGGGCAGCAGCTCACCGAGCTTCACGGGAGCCTTCGGGTCGTAGATCGGTTTGTAGGGCTGGTCGTCGAGGATGAGGTGCACGTGCGCGCCCCCCTCCTTCGTCTCCCAGTTCTTCACGTCGAGGCGAACCATGGCTTCGGCTGCTTTGGCCGCGTCGACGCTCGTGCCGTCGGCGGGCGCGAGGATCTTCACGGTCGGCATCGGCGTCGGATCGGCGCTCGGCGTCATGTCTTCGACCACTGCGGGCGGAGCGGGTGGCGGGGGCGGCGTGCTCGCAACGGGGCTCGGCGCCGGCTCGACACTCGTCGTCGGCGTGGGCGCAGCCGAGACGGTTGCTGCGGGGGTGGGAGTCTTCGCCTCGGGCTCGCTCGGGCCGCAGGCGACGACGACGACGGGCCCGGCAGCGAGCGCGAGGGCCAGCAACATCAGAGGGGATCGCTTCATGTTGCGGACGATCTCATCCGGCGCCGCAGGGACGACAAGTGCACCCGCTCGCGGCAAGCGGGAACGTTACGTCCAGCTGACCAGGTAGTTCGCGTCGTAGTCCGAGAGCAGCTCGACCTCGATCATCGGGCGCCGCCCGAACAAGACCACGCCTCCCTCGAATGTGCCGAGCATGCTGCAGTCGAGCCACGGCGCGAAGTCGCGGAGCTCGAGCCGAATGCCGCGCGAACGACCTGCCGGCAGATCGATCGCCACGAGCTCGCCGCCGCTCTGCATGTGGCGATAGGCCACGGGGAACAGTCGAAACCCGGTGAGCGGATCGCTCGCGAGCGAGGTCAGCATCCGACCGACCGACGACGCGACGAAGACCTCGGCGGCCTGCCGCTCCACGCGTCGCAACGCCTCGGCGAGCCGGAGCGAGGGGAACTCCTGGCGTGCGACCGCCACCGAGAGCCGCGCGTGATCGCTCTGCGGGTAGTCACCGAAGGGCAGGTACTGATCGCCTCGCGGTGGCTCGAGCAACTGGTCACGGATCGCGTCGAACTTCGCGCCGAGCGCGCGGACGTGCCGCGCGAGAAACATGCCCTTGATCGTGTAGTGGCGCGGCGTGCGCGCAATGCGGTCCTCCGCGTCGAGCTCGAGATCGAGCGACACGTCGGACGTGACGCGGAAGGTTCGCGACGACATGGCCCCCGTCGCAGAGGGTCGAAGGTGGAAGGTCAAAAGTCGAGCCACAAAAACGCACGTGGCCGAGATTGCTCGGCCCCGCGCTGAAGAGTTCGGATGACTACTGCGTGACTTCGACTCGAAGGATCTTCTTTCCGATGAAGATGTAGTCGCCGTGTCCGAGCTCACGCTCGGCGCGGAGACGGAGGTAGGTGCCGTTGCGCGAGTTGAGGTCGGTGAGCACCAGCTTGGTGCCGCTGGGATCCGCCTCGACCTTGCAGTGGTTGGCGCTCATGTACACGTCGGTCGGGTAGTTCATCTCGCCGCCCTCGCGGCCGATGGCGATGCCCGTTTCCTTGGCGCACACGACGTTGCCGACCGAGCCGCCCTGGAGGATCTGCGCGATCCGGAACGGGCTCGGACGCTTGGGCGAGGACCAGAAGTAGGTCCCGTCCGGATCGGGGTGATCGCTCGCCTTGGGGGTGGCGTCGAGGCGGAACACCTCTTCGCCGGCGAGGAACATGTCGCCCGGCTGCAAGTCGACCGCGCCGCGTACGCGTACGTAGACGCCGTTGACGGAGCCCTCGTCGCGCACGACGAGCGTGCCGTCGCGGTAGAACAGGTTCGCGTGTCGCGGCGACACGAAGCGGTCTTCGGGGAACGTCAGGTGGCCCTGACGACCGACGACGTGCTCCTGCGCGTTGAGCGCGAACGACAGACCCTCCATCGCCGCGTCGCCTTCGGCGCGGATGAGGATCAGCTTGGCCCGTCCGGGGACCTGGAGGGTGCCGTAGTACTCTTCACGCAGCGTCAGAATATCCGGCGGCACTGCGGCGCCGCAGCGGCCGCAGAATTTGTGACCGCTCGGGATCGGCGTCTGGCAAGAACGACAAATGTAGTTCTTTGCTTGGTCCATCAGCTCCTCCTTCGTCCTTCCCCGGGCCGCTCCGCCCAGGTTGGGGCGAAGAGGAATCTTTCCGGAAGTATCGTGCCCCCAAGACTCCGGGGATCCGCGCACTACCTCAACCTTCGGTACGATGGATGGGCTCGGGCGCGAAGGCATGACGTCGGGCGCCTGGGGGCGCACGCGACGATCGCTCATCGGCGGGGCCTCCATCGCGCCCGAGGGACGGGCGACGAGTGGCTCGCGACGAGACGGCACCACGGTGGGCACCTTGGAGACCGGAGGCTCCGAGGCGGCGACCGCGTGCTTCTTTTGTGCGTGAATTTGAGGCTGCGCCTGAGCCGGCGGCTGCCCGACCCGCATCGGGCCCGGCATGATGCTCGGCGGCTTCTCCCGGTACAGCGCGAGATCGTGGTCGCACGTCGGGCAACGTACCGTGCCCATGGGGCTGTACGTGTCGCACGACCCGCAGACGACGCCGAGCTCGAGGTTCACCAGAGGGGGAGACTACCGTATCGGCCTGCGACGCGAGGGGTCAACAAAGAGGTCTAGAGTCGAGGGTCTAGAGTCTAGAGCACTTCTCGCTTGCGTCGATCCGGCGAGCAGAGGTTGCTCCTCTCGCCCCTGGTCAAAGGTCGAAGGTCCAAGGTCGAACGAGAGGCGTTCTCCGTCTCGCCCCTCGACCTTCGACTTTGAACCTTCGACCCTCGAAGAAGGTGATGTGGGGACCTCTCACTCAACCCGAGTGAGAAATGCTCTAGAGACCGAGAGCGAGACAGGAGAGTGAGATGGGAGCCAGCGACCAGAGGCGCCAAGCTCTCCCGGCGCTCTTCGACTCTAGACTCTAGACTCTAGACTCTGGACCAAGACGCCGATCAGGCCTTCTTGACCTTCCAAGTCGTCCCCGTGGCTCCATCGAAGAGCTCGACGCCAATGGACTCGAGCTCGCCGCGAATCGCGTCCGCCCGGGCGAAGTCCTTGGCCGCGCGAGCGTCGACGCGCTCCTGCACCTTGGCATCGACCTCCGCCTCGGTCTTGCCGATGAGCGCGAGGCGCTGCGCGCGCGTGCGCGCCTGATAACGCGTCGGCGTCGTGCGCAAGAGCCCGAGCACGTCGGCGATCTCGCGGAGCGATTGCTGCGCGACGCCGATCACCCGCGCGATCGCCGGGCGCTCGCCCTTCTTGCGGACGTGCAGGTCGAGCATCTCGTTGAGGGTGGCGGCGATGCGGTACATCGCCGCGATGGCATTCGCTGCGCCGAGATCGTCGGCGAGCGACGCGAGCGCCTCGTGCCGCGCGGCTTTGACCTGGGCGATGGCCTCGGCGTACGGCTTGGGCACTTCGCCCGGGCCGATCGCCACGGTCACGCCGTCGAGGCGAGCGACCGTGGTGTAGAGGTAGTCCGTCTTGCGCTCGGCCTCGTCGATGCCGGGGAAGATCACGCGCCCGCTGTCCTCCAGCTTGTCGACGTCGAAACCGACGGGGCCCCGGTAGTGGTGGAGGAGCAGATAGAGGCGGAGCGCCTCCGGGTCGTTCCGCTGCAAGACGTCGCGCACGGTGAAGAAGTTGCCGAGCGACTTCGACATCTTCTCTTTGTCGACGTTGACGAAGCCGTTGTGCAGCCAGCAGTGGGCGAAGTCTCCCTCGCCGGGGTGCGCGGCCTCGCTCTGGGCGATCTCGTTCTCGTGGTGGGGGAAGACGAGATCCATGCCGCCGGCGTGGATGTCGAACCCGTGACCGAGGAACTTCGCGCTCATCGCGGAGCACTCGATGTGCCAGCCGGGGCGGCCCTTGCCCCACGGCGAATCGCACGCCCACTCGCCGGGCTTGGCGCCCTTCCACAGCGCGAAGTCGAGCGGGTCTTCCTTGCGCTCGTCGACGTCGACGCGGGCGCCACTGCGCATCTCGTCGACGTTGCGGCCCGAGAGCTTGCCGTAGCCGGGGAACGCGCGGACGCGGAAATACACGTCGCCGCCCGCGCCATCCTTGCCCGGAACGACGTACGCAGCCTCGTTCTTCACGAGCTTCTCGATGATCGCGACGATCTCGGGAATGGTCTCGCTGACGCGCGGCTCGTGGGTCGGAGACTCGCAGCCGATCGCGGCCATGTCTTCCTGATAGGCCGTGGTCATGCGAGCGCTGAGCGCGGTCGGCTCCTCGCCCGCCTCCTTGGAGCGCGCGAGGATCTTGTCGTCCACGTCGGTGACGTTGCGCACGTACGTGACCTCGTAGCCGCGGTGACGGAGCACCTTCACGAGGAGGTCGAACGCCACGGCAGAGCGGGCGTGCCCGACGTGGGCGAGGTCGTACGTGGTCGGCCCGCAGAGGTAGACAGATACCTTCCCCTCTTCGCGCACGGTCAGCGGGTGGACGCTGCGGGCGAGGGTGTCGTGGAGCTGGACGGGCGGAAGGGTCGGTTCGGTTGCCATGAGGGACGGGTTCGTTTCGCCTGTTGGATGCCGGGGTGCAACAGGTGGGATGACGCCTAGCGTCAGCGAATTGTGTCGCCGCGTCGTCGAACGCGCCACTTGAACCCGCGTTTTCTCCGCTAACCTCGTGGGCGATGGCGAACTCGAGTGATCGCGTCGAGACCGCGACGCAGACCACCGCACTTGCTCGTTCCAACAACGATCCCCGCGCCCTCGCGATGGAGGTGCTGCGAGCGAGCGGCATCGGCCTGCTCGCAGGGCGCGTGCTGATCCCCACCCCACGGCTCGTGACGATCGCGCGCCAGGGCCTCGCCAAGGTGAAGGTGGTCGAGTCGATCGACCTCGTTCCGGGCGAGGGCGAGGTGCGCGTCCACCTGGTCCTGCAGATGGCGGGCAGCGCGACGCGCGTCGTGGTGCGGTTCGCCATCGCGGCGTTCCACATCAACGAGAAGGGCGGGGCGCTCTTGCTGCGCCTCCTCGAGCCTCCGACGTTCTCGGGAAAGAACGGCGGCAAGGGCGGCGGCCTGCTCGGGATGATCGGCACCTTCGGAGAGGCGGCCCTCAGCTCGATGGGTCCGGAGAAGATCCTCCTGACCATCGCCGAGTTCATCGGCCCGCCGATCAAGGCGCGCAACGACTTGTTGATCGTCGACCTCGGCTCGATCCCGCAGCTGAAGAAGGCGCTCGGGCAGGCGACGGTCGTCGGCAAGGTCGGCGAGGTCGTCAACGTCAGCGGCGCACGGTTCCGTCCGGGGGGGCTGGAGATCACGCTGCAGATCCAGCGAAAACCCATCATTGCGACGCTCCGACAGCGATTTTTCGGCTGACAGTCCGGACGGTCGGCTCCGACGCGAACCCCCCGAGCGCGGGAGCTGTTCCGTAGTCTCCGCCGGATGCGTCGCTTGCTTTTTGCCGTGTTGGTCTCGGTGGTGGGTTGCGCCACCAGCATCGAGGACGTCGAGGGCACGCCGTTCCGGCGCGACACCGGCGCGTCCATCGCGGACTCGCTCGTCGACGAGGATACCGGCTCGACGACCGCCGACTCCAAGGTGCCGAGCGTCGACACGAGCACGGGCCCGACCGACACCGGCAGCGCCGTCGACACGGGCACGAGCCCGACCGACACCGGCAGCGCCGTCGACACGATGATCGAGGACACCGCGGTCGCCGATACCGCGGTCGCCGACACGGGAAGCACGGGCTCGGGAGAGATCACGTTCCCTGCCACGGGGGACACGAAGTCCATCGCCAAAGACCCGTACATCTGGACGAACGGCGACTACCTCGAGGGCTCGCGCACCACGACGCTCGCCTCGGCGACCTCGCTCACCGGCACGTGGAACGTCACCAACTCGGTCGGGACGTGTGGGTTGTTCGGCACCACCACGGGCAAGGTGAACGTCGACGTCTTGCTCAATGGCACCAAGGTCGGCGCGCTCGTCATCAAGGGCTCCACCGGCGCGAGTGTTCCGATCGCGCTGACGTTCCCCGCCGTCACCGGGCCGACCTACAAGCTCCGCTACCAACTCACGGCGACCGTCGCGAGCGGTTGCGGGCAGATCGAAACCTCGTGGGACACCTCGAAGCTGACACTGAAGTGATCTGAAGTGAACGTGCTCTGGTAGCCTGCGCGCATGTCGCGCCTCGCCGTGCTCGCGTTCCTCGTCGTCACTTGCGTCGCCTGCTCCAAGGAGGAGCCCAAGCCCGAGGAGAAGTCCTCCGAGGAGAAGGCCGACAAGAAGAAGAGCAAGGACGACGAGTCCGACGACGACTCCAAGTCCAAGAAGAAGAAGAAGAAGACGGACGACGAGTCCGAGAAGAAGAAGGACGACGACTCCAAAGAGGAGGAGCCGAAATCCGAGGGCGGGCGCGATGCGAAGGAAGGCGTCGTTCCCGAGGGGACGCCGATCCCGCCCGGATGTGCGCCCGATCCGTCGGGCCTCCTCGGCGCGAAGCCCAAGCTCGTCTCCTCGGCCGGTCAGCCCGGTGCGTCGCTCGCGATCTGGCAGCGCGCCGACGGCAACAAGCTCCAAGCGGCGATCACCATCTCGGCCGACGGCAAGTGCTACGTCGACTACCTCGAGATGAAGCCCGGCCCGGGCAGCGTCCCCGAGCTGCTCGGCTACTCGTTCCCCAAGGGCGCGATCCAGGCGGTCACCGGCACCACCGAGAAGGGTGGGGCGACGATCGTCGGGTTCAAGGTGACGCACACCGAAAGCGTCCCGCTCGACCAGCGCATGCTCGACACGTACGCGCGCTTCTACGGGTACGTTCACGCCAAAGGAACGCCCTACAGCTGCGGAAAGATCGCTGCGGAGAAGGGCGATCGTTGCACGATGTATCACAAGCCGCTGATCGTGCAGACGGCGGTGACGTGCAAAGACGAGAAGGGCGGAGGTCCGCCGGCCCTCGCCGCGCCGTCGGCCATCACGCCCGGTGGCATCAAGATCATTCCCGGATTGAAGGTGCCCACGGCGCCGAGCGGGAGTGCCGTGCCGAGCGTCACCGCTGCCCCGAGCGCAGCGCCGAGCGTAGCGCCGAGCGCCGCCCCGGATGCGGGCGCCACCGACGCTGGCGACACCGGGTGCAACGCCACGTGGTCGTGCTCGACCGTCGCCGTGCTCTCCAAGGACGCAGACCACGTGTACGTGCGCGCCTCGGCCGGAAAGCCGAAGGCGTGCGCGACCGGGCTCGTGAAGATCGGCGACACCTGGTACTTCGACGAGAACCACTGGCGAAAGCGTTGACGGGTTGCGTCATGACGCCCGAAGCGCGAAAGTCTCGGGCATGGGTCACTTCCGCTGGATGACCGCGGGCGAGTCGCACGGTCCCGGGCTCGTCGCGTTGATCGACGGCGTGCCTGCGGGCCTTCCTCTCGCCGCGGCCGACATCGACGATGCGCTCGCCCGCCGCCAGCGCGGCTACGGCCGCGGTGGTCGGATGAAGATCGAGACCGACCGCGTGACGCTGCAGACCGGCGTGCGCGGCGGCGAGACGCTCGGCGCGCCGATCGCGCTGCTCGTGCCCAACAAGGACTTCGAGAGCTGGAAGGGCCGCATGGGGCCCGAGCCGTTCGACTCGCCGCCCGAGCCGGTGGTGCGTCCGCGCCCCGGTCACGCCGACCTCGCGGGAGGGCTCAAGTACGACCGCCGCGATCTGCGGGACATCCTCGAACGCGCGAGTGCACGCGAGACGACGATGCGGGTCGCGGTCGGGGGCGTCGCGCGCACGTTGCTCCGCGCGTTGAACATCGAGGTGTTCGCCCACGTCGTCTCGATCGGTGACGTCGAGGCGACCGCGCACCGCGAGCTCGACCCGCACACCCTTCGCCTGCGGGCGCGCGCGAGCGATCTCTCGTGCGCCGATCCCGAGGCCGAGGAGCGGATGAAGGAGGCGATCCACACCGCATCGCACGCCGGGGACACGCTCGGCGGCGTGTTCGAGGTGATCGCCACCGGCGTGCCGATCGGCCTCGGCAGTCACGTGCAGTGGGATCGCAAGCTCGACGGTCGGATCGCCCAGGCGATGATGTGCATCCAGGCGATCAAGGGCGTCGAGATCGGCATGGGCTTCGAGGCCGCGCGTGTGCGGGGCAGCCAGGTGCACGACCCGATCGGCTTCGAAGCGGGCGAGTTCACCCGTGCGAGCAACGGGGCAGGCGGGCTCGAGGGTGGGATCACCAACGGTCAACCGCTCGTGGTCCGCGCGGCGATGAAGCCCATCGCCACCTTGAGGAAGGCGCTTCCCAGCGTGCACGTCGACAGCAAGGAGCCGTCCGACGCTGCGTTCGAGCGGAGCGACATCTGCGCTGTCGCCGCCGCCAGCGTGGTCGGCGAGGCGATGCTCGCGATCGTGCTCGCCGACGCGGTGCTCGAGAAGTTCGGCGGCGACTCGCTCAAGGAGTTGAAGCGCAACGTCGACACGTACCTCGCGCAGCTGAAGGCGTACTGACATCGGCGCACACGCCCGCCCCGATTTGCGTAGGGAACCTTGCGCCACGCCGCCGGTCGTTCACCATCAAGGAAGATGATGACCCACGACGCGATCGCCGCTTTCCTCGCTGGCCTCGTAGCGATCTTCTGCGGGTTGTTCTTCGGCGCCGGGGCGCCGATCGCGCTCACTGTCGCTTTCGAGCGCGTGCGCGAGCGCTCGCCCAAGAGCGTCCGCGTGCGTGCCCGCGGCGCGCGTAGCCGCTACCCGTATCGCTGACTCCGGGCTCTTAACGGGGCTGGCGGACGGTGCTGCGCTGGCGCGGCCCGGCGGGCTAGACTCGGCCCGTGCAGAGGACGTTACGCTGGACCAGTCATGAGGAATCGCTCCGCGAAGAGAGGCGTCGTTGGGAAAGCCTCACGCCCGAAGAGCGCCTCGCAGAGCTCGAGCTCCTCCGACAAGCGTTCTTCTCCCTCCACGGTCCTCCCATTCCCGAACGAATGGAGCGAGTTCATCGGCTTGTTGTCCTCGCACCGCGTTCGGTTCCTGGTCGTCGGCGCGCACGCGCTGGCCGTGATCGGCCGGGTGCGAGCAACGAAGGATCTCGATCTCCTGGTGGAACCAACACGCGCAAACGCAAAGCGCGTGTGCGCCGCGCTCGCTGAGTTCGGCTTTCGAACGCTCGCTGACGAGGTCGCGGCGTTCGCCACGCCCGATCGGATGGCGACACTCGGTCGGGAACCGCTGCGGATCGATTTGATGACGAGCATCAGCGGGGTGAGCTTCAGCACGGCATGGCGTGGACGCGTCACCGTCTCACTCGCAGGCCACGCGGTCCCGGTGATCGGGCGCGAGGCCTTTCTGCGCAACAAACGCGCATCGGGTCGACCAAAGGATCTGGCCGACATCGCCCTCGTGGAGGAGCTGGTGGCGGCAGTGAAGTCGCCGGTCGATGAGGCGTCGCCCTCGCGACGCAGACGCTCACCGACCGGCTGACCGCAGGCGACGGCAGCCTTGGCCTTGGCGTACGCTGTTTCCGAGGAGTGCATGGCACGACTGTCACCAGCCCTGATCGGGGTGCTTTCGCTCGGGTGCATCCAGCTGGGCGCGTACCAGCCGCGCGCCATCCACGACACGACGACGGGGGGAGCCGCGATGCGCTTCGAGTGCTGGGACACCGATCGGGACTGCCAAAGCGACGCGGTTCACCGGTGTGGTGGGGGCTATCTGCGCGGGATCAAGATTGTCGATCGCCGCGAGCTCGTGGATGCGAACGGGCGGAAGCTGATCGTGATGGACGTGAAGTGCGCCCAGTGAGGCGACTCTCGGCTCGGATCACTGCCAGAGCAGTCGCCACAACAAACCCACGGTCGTCGTGTATCCCGTCGCCGAGCCGGTGATCTTCCCGCTCGCGTCGACGAAATAGACCGTGGGGAACGCGCTGACGTGGAACGCGCGCTCCACCGCGGCGTCTGCGCCGAGCAGCACGGGATAGTCGACGCCGCGCGCGTTCATGTAGCCGCGCACATCGTCGACCTTCTCGTACGCGGTGGCGATCGACACCACGTTCGCGCGACTGCCGACCAACGATCGCGCCCACGACACGTTCTGCGACTCGGCCTTGCAGACGCCGCACCACGGCGCCCAGAGATAGACGAGCGTCTTCTTCCCTTTGTACGCGTCGAGCGACGTGGTCTGCCCGTCGAGCGTGGTGAGCGGGAGCGGCGGCACGGCGCCGCGCAGGTGCTTGCGCGTCTGGAACGCACCGACCACGAGCAGGACGACGAACAGGACGAACAGATCCGTCGCCCAACGAACGCCGCGCCGCTCGCGGTAAAGGGTACGGAAACGCGAGAGCATCCCGGTAGGAGCCGACGACGGGTCGCTCCGATTCACGGCTCCTTCGGGCCTTCGGCCGTCCACACGTAGAAACCGCGCCCGGTCTTCTTTCCGAGGTGACCGGCACGCACGAGCTTGCGAAGGATCGCCGGCGGGCGGAACTGGTCGCCGATCTCGCGCTGCAGGTGCTCGAGGATCGCGAGGCGCACGTCGAGGCCGACCAGATCGGTCAGCTTCAGCGGGCCCATCGGGTGTCGATAGCCGAGCTCCATCGCGCGATCGATGTCGCCCGCGCTCGCGACGCCGGTCTCGAGCATCCGCATCGCCTCCGCCCCGAGCAGCACGCCCAGGCGCGAGGTGGCGAAGCCCGGCATGTCGTTCACCAGGATGGCGGTCTTGCCGATGCTCTTGGCCATCGCCCGGGCGCGCTCGACCGTCGCCTCGGACGTGGACACACCCCGCACGATTTCGAGCAGCTCCATCACCGGCGGCGGGTTGAAGAAGTGCAGGCCGATCGTGCGGTCGGCGGCGCCGATCTTCGCGCCGAGCTCGGTGATCGACAGGCTCGACGTGTTCGATCCGAGGAGCGCGTCGCTGGGCGCCGCGGCGACCACCTGGGTGAACACCGAGACCTTCAGCGCCATGTCCTCGGGGATGGCCTCGATGACGATGGTCGCACCCTCGACCGCGCGTGCGATGTCGGTCACTGGCGCGATGGCCTCGAGGATCCGATCGACCTCCGCCTGGGTGGTCTTGCCCTTGGCGACGAGCTTGTCGAGCCCGGCCCGCACCTGCGCGCGACCCTTCTCGACGCGCGCGGTGTCGACGTCGTAGAGCCGCACCTTGGCGCCCGCGTTGGCGAACACCTGCGCGATGCCGTGACCCATCGTCCCTGCGCCCAGAACTGCGACGGTCTCCATGCAGGCGGATTCGCCCATCGGCGCGGCGGACGCAACAGAGCGGTCTTGGACGCGTCGGGGCGCGACAAAAGCACCCGAACGTGCGACCGTTTCTGCCCGAACGTGACCATCGATCCCGAGGATCCAGAGGGCGAGGCGCTCGAGCGCGAGATCGCCCAAGACCGCGCCGAGCTGCGGATGCGTCGCCGACGGCGCGTGCTGTTCCTGCCGCCGCTGGTCGCCCTGGCGATCGCGGCCTGGGCGCTCGGCGTTTCACGACCTCGCGAGGTGTTCGGCGCGCGGGTCTACGCGGGTGGAGCGCCACCGGCCGGTCAGCCGTTGCGGGTCCGCGTCGAGGTGGTGCGCTCGGTTCCCGGCGTCGAGGGCGCATGGGCGGCCACCGGGCTCACCCTCCGCCCCTTCGCCGACGGCGTGCGCGGGCGCGCCGAGATCACCGACGACCGCGGCATCTCGGAGGTGGTCGTCGACGCGCCGCTGCCGCCGCACGTCGCCCTCGAGGCCGAGCAGCCGGGCGGCCGGTTTCTTCCCATCGGCTCTCTCGCCATCGCCGAGCTGCGCCCGCCCGATCCCAAGGACGGCAAGCTCGAGGTGCGTCGCACCGGCGGGGCGACCACCGGGGAGCTGAAGGTCAACGTGGCACCCGAGCTCGGCGCGCTCGCGCCTCCGGTCTCGGGCGCGGTGTGGATTCGCGTCCGGGATGCCAAGGGCGCACCGGTTCCCGGCGCCGTCCTCGGGTTCCAAGCCGAGGGTGGTCTCGCCGGCGATCCCGCGCCTGCGATCACCGATGCGGGCGGGCTCGCGCGTGTGCCGTTGACGCCGATCGCTGCGCCGGTGGTGCTCACCGCCAAAGCCGACAAGGACGCAAAGACGGGCTCCTGGAGCGGAATCGTCGGCTCGGTGCTCGGCGCGCCGCGCCCGGTGAGCGACGGACGCGCGCTCTTGGGATCGAAGTCGATCGACTTGATGGCCTCGGCGTCGCACGGCAGCGCGTATTGGGATCTCTGGCAGGGGGGCGTCCGCATCGGCGGCGGACGGCTGGCCTTCGCGGGCGGTCGAGCGTCGTTGCCGCTGCCCGATGGCCTTTCGGGGGTCGTCGATCTCGAGACCGGCTCGGGGCCGTTTCCCGCCAGCGCCGAAGACCTCGGGCACGCGGCCACGTGGCCCCTGGTGTTCGCGAAGGACGACGTCGACGCGTGGGGCACCGTCGCGACCTCGCCACGATTCGACGATAGATTCCCCTCGAGCGGCACGCTCGCGAGCTACGGGACGGCCGTCGCCGCGACGGTCGCGTTCGCGGCGCCGGCGATTCCTCCTCGCGTGCTCGTCGAAGACAGCCTCGGCCCGACGGTGCAACGGGAGTTCGCGCGGTGCCGAACGGTGCGACGTGCCGCGAGCGGCGCGGTCGTCGGCGGTGGCCTCCTCGAGATCGGCTTGATGATCGCCCTCGGGGTGTTCGGCGCGCCGCCCTCGGTCGCCGATGCGATGCACGAGATGGGAGACGCGCCCAAACCGAAGAAGGACGATCGACGCGGAAGGCAGCTCGTCGGCATCCTGCTCGCGGGCGTCGGGATCATCGCCCTGTTGTTCGCGAGCCTGGCCACCATGGCATGGGGGCTGTGATCGCATGAAGAGCGATCGGCCCGAGGCCATCGAACGCGAGACCCCATTCGCGGACGTGCCCACGCCCAAGGGTCGTGCGGAGCACCTCGCCGCGCTCAGGGCGTGGAAGATGGCCGCTGACGCCCACGCCTTCGTCCGCGCCAGCGCACCGCTGTTCTACGAGACCCTCGAGGACGGGCTCGACGAATCGATTCCGGGCGCGGATCCGATCTGGATCAGCGGCGATTGCCACGGCGAGAACCTCGGCGCGGTGGGCACCGTGCACGGCGCGGCGACGCTCGATCTCAACGATCTCGACGAGACGGTCATGGGGTGGGCGGCCCACGACCTGGTGCGTCTCGCGCTCGACATGACGGTAGCGGCTCGCTCGTACGAAGAGCTGCGTGGCGTCGAGACCGTGGCGATCGTCGCCGCGGTGCTCGAGGGGTATTGCGAGGCGCTGGCGCGTTGCTCGCCGGGCAACGCCGTCGCCTTGGGCGAGGCTCCGCCCCAGCTCCGCAAGCTCCTGAGGCACACGGCCGATCAGACGCGCACCGATCTGCTCGATCGTCGCGTGCCGCGCGGGCCCGACGGCAAACGTCGATTCGCGCACGGACCTCGGTATTTTCCCCTCGGCGATCACGAACACGTGGCGCTCGATGCGCTGTTCGCGCGCAACGAGGTTCGCACGCTCGTCGCGTCGCTCACCGACGAGGCGGCCGACGTCCAGGTCGAGGTGCTCGACGCGGCGTTCCGCGTGGCCGGCACGGGCTCGCTCGGCTGCTGGCGTGCCGCTGCGCTGGTGCGCATCGGGAGCGGCAAGAAGGAGGGCGACGCTCGCCTGCGCCTCGTCGACGTCAAGGAGGCGTTGCCGTCGAGCGCGACCCGTCACCCGAAGGGAAAGACGCCGGCCGATGACGCCGATCGGGTCGTCTCCGGCGCGCGCGCGCTCGTTCCGATGTTCGGCGAACGCATGCTCGCCGCCAGTGTCTTGAACCGTCACGTCGTCGTACGCGAGCTCCTTCCCCAGGATCGCAAGGTCAACCTCGAGCTGCTCAAGCGCGGCGAGGCCGCACCCATCTCGCGTCACCTCGGCTCGGTGGTCGGACGCGCGCACGCGCGGCAGCTCACGCCGGACCAGGCCCACGCGTGGAGCGCTCAACTCCTGCCGAAGGGCACCTGCGACGGTCGGCCGCCGGAGTGGCTGTGGGAGGCGCTGATCGAGCTCGTGGGCGTGCACGAGGAGGCGTACCTCCGTCACTGCGGAGACTTCGTCGCGAAGTACCCGCACCTCCGGTAATCTCGGCCCTTCATGCGGATTGAGCGACCGACCACGATTCTTGCGCTGCTCACCGCGCTCAACTTCCTCAACTACGTCGACCGCTACCTGGTCGCTGCGGTGTCGCCGAAGTTCCAAGAGGAGCTGCACCTCTCGGAGTTCCAGACGGGCCTCGCGATCAGCGCGTTCATGGTCGGCTACTTCCTCACGAGCCCGATCTTCGGCGCGCTCGCCGATCGGCCCGGAGGCGCCCGACGCCTGCTGATGGCGCTCGGCGTCGCGTTGTGGAGCGCGGCGACGGCCTTCTCGGGCCTGGCGCATGGCGCGACCTCGCTCATCGTCGCGCGCATCGCGGTCGGTGTCGGCGAGGCGAGCTACGCGACCATCGCGCCGACGATCATCGACGACCTCGCGCCGGCGGGGAAGAAGAACCGCTGGCTCGCGATCTTCTACCTCGCGACGCCTGTGGGAAGCGCGCTCGGGTACCTGCTCGGCGGATTCCTCGAGCACCATTACGGCTGGCGGTCGGCGTTCTTCGTCGCCGGCGGGCCTGGCGTGCTCCTCGCGTTCACCGTGCTCCTCTTGCGCGACCCGGAGGTGCATGCCCCGAAGGAGCACGTACAGAAGGGGGCGCTCGGGGTGCTGCTCCGTTCGCCGATCTACGTGTGGTGCGTCGCCGGATATTGCGCGTACACGTTCGCCGTCGGTGGGTTCGCCGCGTGGGCGCCGAAGTTCCTCTACAAGGTGCACCAGATGCCCCTCGCCGAAGCCGACTTCGGCTTCGGTCTCGTCGCAGTCCTTGCCGGCATCATCGGAACGGTCCTCGGCGGGACGATCGCCGATCGCGGTCTGAAGGACGCGACCGACGAAGAGCGCGTCCGCGCCTACCTGCGTTACTCCGCGATCGTCACGGTGATCGGCGCACCCATCGCGGTGCTCACGATCGTGGCTGGATCGCCGACCGCGTTCTTCGCAGCGATCTTCCTCTGCGAGACCGCGCTCTTCGCGTCCACCTCGCCGATCAACGCGGTCATCCTCGGGGCGGTGCCCGTGACCCTGCGCGCGACGGCGATGGCGGCGAGCATCTTCGCCATCCATGCGCTCGGCGATTTCCTCAGCCCTCCGTTGATCGGCCTGGTCGCGGATCACGCGTCCTTGCGCGCGGGGCTGTGGCTGTTGCCGGTGGCCATCGTGGCCTGCGCGGCGTTGTGGTGGGTGGGGTCACGCGCGAAGCTCGCGCGAGCTCCCGAGGCGCTCAACCAAGGGCAGCCCTGACCCGTTCGGCCAGCGTGTCGAGCTCCTCGTCGGCGACCGCGCGAACGTCGAGGAACAGCGCGCCGCCCTCGATGCGCCCGATGACGGCCGGATCGCCTTCCCGCAGGCGGGCGGCGACCGCGTTGGGATCGTTCAGCGGAATCCGCACCGCGGCCGAGGGGATGGACGCCAGCGGCTGCGCGCCTGCCCCGACCCGCGCGACCGTCTCGACGACCTCGCCGCGCCGCGATGGAGTGGTCTCGATCCGATCGAGGAGCTTCACGGCACGGCTCTTCACGACCCCGATCGGCGCCGAGATGGCGGCGAGCGTCGGGAGAGACAGCGCCCGCTCCTGTTGATAGAGCGAGAGCGTCGCGTCGAGCGCGGCGAGCACGAGCTTGCCGCCGCGCACCGCGCGCATCAGCGGATGTCGGCGCATCGCCGTGATGGCGTCCGACCGACCGACGGCGAGGCCCGCCTGCGGTCCGCCGAGGAGCTTGTCGCCGCTGAACACCACGACGTCGGCGCCGGCGGCGACCGCGGCGGGAACGTCGGGCTCGTCCGGCAGCCCGATGGTGTTGCCCGGAACGAGCAGCCCTGAGCCGAGATCGTAGACCACGCGGACGTCGCGCGATCGCCCGAGCGCGGCGAGGTCCTCGACCGAGGCCTCTTCGGTGAACCCGACGATGGCGAAGTTCGAACGATGCACCTTGAGCAGCACGGCGCGCTCGTCGCCGAGCCGATCGAGCGCGCGTCGGTAGTCGTCGATGCGGGTCCGGTTGGTCGTGCCGACCTCGACCAACCGCGCTCCGCCGGTCTCCACGATCTCGGGAATGCGGAAAGCGCCGCCGATTTCGACCAGCTCGCCCCGCGAGACGATGACGGCGCTCGCGCCCGCCAGCGCGGAGAGCGCGAGGAGCAACGCGGCCGCGGCGTTGTTCGCGACCAGCGCGTCCTCGGCACCCGTCAACCGACGCAAGCGCGCGGCCGCATGGACGTGCCGCGAGCCGCGCTCGCCGGTCTCCAGATCGAGCTCGAGGGAAGAGTACCCACTGCCCTCGACGGTGATCGCCGCCCGTGCCTCGCGAGCGAGCGGCGCACGCCCGAGGTTCGTGTGGAGGATGACGCCCGTCGCGTTGATCGCGGACACGAGGGTGCCGCGGGCAGCGGTGTCGAGGATCGTGCCGGTAGCCTCGAGGACGTTGCCTTCGTCCGGAGCGACCTCGCCGCCGCGCGCTCGCGCGACCGCCTCACGCAAGGCGTCGGTCACCGCGAGCTTGCCGTGTCGCTCGATCCACAGGCGAACGGTCGGATGCGCGAGCAACCGACCGATCGCAGGGAGATTGGCGCGCGGATCCACGAGACTCAGCTACCCGAGCTGCGGGCCGCCGACTACTCGCAGAAGCCGGCGGTGGTGTTGCAGACGGCGGGCGTCTTGGTCAGCGGGCTGAGCATCGCGCCACAATCCGCGGTGGTGGTGCAAGGCGTGCAGAGCGGAAGGACGCCCTGGCAAAGCCGGCAATCGGTGAGCGCGTCCTGGCCCGCGCTGCAGATGGTCTTCTGCGACCCGCCCGCGCTCGTCGTCGCCGAGACTCCCTTGCAGTTGCGGGTGCCGAGCTTCGGGTCCACGGCCTCTGCGGGCACGCTGACGCCGCAGCCGTAGCAGGCGGTGATCGGGAACGTGAACGTGCCAGTCTCGACCGCCGTTCCCCCGAGCGTGTGCCCGAACACGCTGATCTTCGCGTGAATGGTCTGGGTGGTGCCGATGCCACCTGAATCGTGGAGGGTCTTGCGGAGCACCGCCATGATCTTCGGGGGAATCACCTCGACCTGCGTCACGCCGTACGCCGCATCCGCGCTGCTGGTCGGGTCGATCGTCCCGGTGGCGATCACCGAATACGGGTTCGATTCGCCGATCGCGAGGGCATCGCCCCGGGCGTTGACGAGCTCGATCTCCGCGCCTTCGAGCTGGACCCGGTTCGGCTCGGCCTTCGCCTGGCGGGGATCGCCCTTGGAAAGCAGCTGATTACCGACGAGGGGGTGCACCATGTAGTTCGACGCGATGCCCACATCGATGAAACCAGATGGCGTATGCAGCGCGGAGACGTCATTGTTCACCGTGCATTCCGGGGCCTCCAGCGCCTGCATCTGACGGATGAAGATCGTCATGTGGTTGTCCGCGCAGCTCGGGATCAGCGCGGTGAACGCACCTGCGGCGCCGACGGCAAAAGCGAGTTTGATCCAAGACGCGGTCATACCGACCCTCCAAATCTTCTCGAAGTGTAGGTCGCTGCGAGGCGAGGTTCCAAATTCCTGGCAAGCTCGCGCCGTACTCCCCGCCGCGGGGTCTGACCTCATGGTGTGCAAGGGTCCGACGAAGTGCGTGCAAATCGAGGCGCAACTCAGGCGCCGAGCGCCTTCCGGACCTCGGAAAGGCCCAGCCGCACGTTGCGCGGACGCCCGATGTCCTCGAGCAGCACGAACGCGACCTCGTCGCCCTCGCGCTTCTTGTCGGAGAGGATGCGCGGGAGCGCGTCGGCGAGCGGCTCGACCGTGAGGTCGACCGGAAGGCCGTTCCGCACGAGCAGCGCCCGCGCCCGATCGAGCAGGGGAGCGGGGGTGAGCCCGACCGCGATTCCGATCCGGAGGGCCGCGATCATTCCGAGCGAGACCGCCTCGCCGTGGGTGAGTCGCTCGAAACCCGCGTGCGCCTCGAGCGCGTGGCCCACGGTGTGCCCGAAGTTCAACGCCGCGCGCGCGCCGGTGCGGTCGTGCTCGTCGGACGCGACCACGCGCGCCTTGTGGGCGATCGACGCGCGTACGATCGATGCGAGATCGCGTTCATCGTGCTCGAGCGCCTCGAGCAGCCTCGCGTCGCCAATCAGCGCGGTCTTGATCACCTCGCTCATCCCCGAGCGCATCTCGCGCTGCGGTAGCGTCGCGAGCAGGTCGACGTCGGCGATCACCGCCGACGGCTGGTGGAACGCGCCGACGAGGTTCTTCCCCTGTGGACGATCGATGGCGGTCTTCCCGCCGACCGAGGCATCGACCATCGACAACAAGGTGGTTGGCACCTGCACGAATCGAATGCCGCGCAGCACCGTCGCCGCGGCGAATCCCGCGAGATCACCGACCACGCCGCCCCCGACGGCGAGGATGACACCCCGTCGATCGAACCCTGCGTCGAGCGCGGCGTCCCAGATCTTCTCCACGCTCTGGATGGTCTTGTTGACCTCGCCCGTGGGGAGGATGACCCGCGGGAGCTCGGCGTCGAGCTCGAGCGAAGGGCCGACGAGCGGCCACGCGCGATCGTCGCTCACCAGGAGCACCTTGCCGCCGAGTGCGCGGAGAATGCCCGGGAGCTCGCGGCGCACGCCGGCGCCGACCTCGACGCGGTAACTGCGCTCGCCGAGCGCGACGGCCACGGGATCCCGCGTCCACAACGCCAGCACGTCGCGGGCGACGTCGTCGACGCTCCGATCCGTGGTGACACGCGCATGCGCCTCGGCGTACGCGTCGCTCCGCGCGGAGATGACGGCGCGCAGACGTTCGACCGGGTCGCCGCCCGCGAGCAGCGGTCGCTGCGCGATCTGCTCGGGCCCGAGGCGTTTCGCGAGTGTCTCGACCGGTGCGTCGAGCGTCACGAGGATGGCCCGGTCGATGAGCTGGCGGCGCGAGCCCTCGTCGGTGACGGCGCCGCCGCCGAGCGACAGGACCTTCGGCCCCGAGCGCAGCAACTCGGCGATGGCGAGTCGTTCGCGTGCACGGAACGCGGCCTCACCCTCGAGGCGGAACACCTCGGCGATGGAGCGGCCGGCCGCGCGAGCGATGTGCTCGTCGACGTCCACGAAAGGGACTCCTGCGAGCTCGGCGACACGACGACCGACTGTGCTCTTGCCGACGCCCATCGGGCCGGAGAGCGCGAGCGGACGGGCCCTGGCGCGATCCATGCTCCCAGCCTAGTCGGAGCCCGTACGGTCGTCAGCGTTCCGGGAACAAACTTCGCGCTACGTTGTCGGGTGGGGCTTCGAGCAGGAATTCACATACCCACATCCCGCCTTCGGCGGATCCGTGGAATGAGCGGAGGTTCCATGCGGCGGGTTCTCGGGCTGACCTTGGGCGTACTGGTTCTAGCCACGGCGTCACCGGCCGACGCGCAAGGTGTCCCCGAGGTGTCCGCGCCGTGGCTCGACGACATCGCCCTGGCGCGGCTCACCGCCTTCGGTGCGGTCATCTACGTGAACTTCGCGCGCTGCAAAGAGGTTGGCCCCAACGTGTGCGCCTTCGTGCGACAACACGAGCAGGCGCACGTCATGCTCAACCACGGGTCGACCTTCTACACGGCGTACGTCAACGGTCGCGCGCTCGCCGAGGCGGAGGCGGATTGCTGGGCCGCGAAGAACTCGCTGCTCGTCAACGTGAAGGCGGCCATCGCGCACTTCGAGTCGCCGGAGCTCGCCGACCTCGACATCGGCGAGCACGGCACGGGCCGGCAGCGGGCCAAGCGCATCAAGAAGTGTCGCGGACTCTGACTACTTGCAGCGCGCCGCGCCCTTCTTGGCCTCTTCTTCGACCTTCGTGCCGGGCTTGGCCGCGGCGGCGAGCTTGGCGGCCTCGGTGAAGTGCGAGAAGCACGCCTTCTTGTCGCCCGCCTCTTCGGCGAACTTCGCGGCGTAGAAGTGCGACTTGGACGAGGGGTCGAGCTTGATCGACTCGTCGAGATCCTTGCGCGCGCCGGCGAGGTCCTTCGCGGCGTGTTTGCACAAACCCCGCTCGGTGAAGAACGGTGCCGCAGCCTTCACGGCAATGGCCTGATCGAACGCGGCCACGCAACCAGGCAGATCGCCCGCGTCTTTGAGACCGAGCCCACCCAGCGCGATGACCGAGGTGTTGCCCTTGGCCTTCGCCAGCGCACCCTTGAACGCCTTGGCGGCGCCGTCCTTGTCGCCCGCGTCGATCAGCTCCTGGCCGTGCCAGAGACGGAGCTCGGCGTCCTCGGGCTTGAGCGCGACTGCGTTGCCGTACGACTTGGCGGCCGTGGCGTGATCGCCTGCGCCGTGGAGCGCGCTCGCGAGGTTGATGTGGAGCTCCGGCGTACCCTTCGAGGCGGCGATGCCGGTGCGCGCGACCTTCGCGGCTTCGTCCCACTGCTTCTTGTCGATGAGCAGCGCCGAGAGGAAGATCGATGCGCCGACCAGCTTCGGATCGGCTTCGAGCGCGGCGCGATAGTGCTTCTCGGCGCCGTCGAGGTCCTTCTCGGACTCGGCGACGATGCCGCGCGCGTAGTGGGCGACGGCGTCCTTCGGGTTCTTCGCGAGGACGGCGTCGGCCTTGGTCTTGGCCTCGTCGAACTTCTTCGCCTCGGCGGCCTCGAGGGCGGCCATCGCCTCGGCGCTCGCGCCGCCCGTGTCGGCTTTGGCGGGCTTGTCGTCGAGGACCGGCTTGGGAGCCTCGGCCTGAGAGGGGCCGGAGCCGCCGCACCCAGATCCAAACGGGGCCACGAGCAACGAGGCGATCGCGACCTTGAAAATGAAGTTCATCCTGCGATCCCCTCTCGCGCGAGCCGCTCGATGGCGGCGCCGATCACCGTCTTGATCTCTTCGCGGCGGGCCGCGTCACGCACCTTCGATCCGTCGACGTCGGTGACGTAGAAGCTGTCCGCCGCGCTGGCGCCCTCGGTGGCGATCTTCGATCGGGCGATCGAGAGACCGGTCTCGTGGAGCGCCCGTGCGATCGTATACAGCAGACCGGGCCGATCCTTGGCGTAGACGTCGATGACCGTGAACCGTCGCGAGGCGCGGTCGTCGATCTCGACCCCCGTCTCGACCGCCGGCGCCGGGCGTTCGCGCATGCCGCCCGGGCCGCGCCGCTCTCGCAGGAGCGCCTCGGCGTCGAGCTTCTTTCCGAGCAAGCCATCGAGATCACTGGCGATTCGCGCGAGCTCGCGTTCGCTGAGCGGCTCGATCGCCTCCTCGCCGTCGCGGGCGAAGCGACGAACGGAGAAGAAGTCGACCGCCTCGCTCTTGCCTCCGTCCCGCTGATAGAGCGGGCGCAAGAAGATGTGCGCGGTCATGACGTCGAGCCGATTGGCCGCGAGCGCCGCTGCGATCATCGCGAGGAGGCCGGGGCGGTCGTCCGCCGCGATGCACAGCTCGAGCGCGTCCTTGTGACGCGAGGGCACCGCGTCGACCACGACGGCTTGCTCCCCACGACGCGAGACCACCGCAGCGTGTGCCGCGACCATCGCCCCGGTGTGGCCGATGAAATAGCTCTTCGGCATGCCCTCGAGGTACGAGCGGATCCACCCGGAATCACCCTTCCATGCTTCTTCGGCCTCGCGGCGCACGCGAGCGAGGATCATGTCCGGCGTGTCGATGCCTCGCTGCTGGCTCGCGACGTGGTGGCTGGTCGCGAGGAACAGGTCGTCGAGCATGCGCGCCTTCCACGAGGTCATCGCGGTGGGCGAGGTGGTCGAGATGTCGGCCACCGTCAGCAGGTAGAGGTGCTGCAAGCGCTCGAGCGGAGAGCCGCCGCTCTTGACGATGGTCTCGGCGAACGTGCCCACGGTCGCCGGGTCGTCGAGGTCGCGGCGCGTGGCGATGTGATACATCGTCAGGTGCTCGGCGATGAGCCAGCGCACCTCTTCGGCGTCCTCTTGCGAGAGCCCGAGCCGCGCGCAGATGGCCGGGGCCATCTCGGCACCGCGCTCGCTGTGCCCGGCGCCGCCCGCGCCCTTGCCGACGTCGTGGAGCAGCGTCGCGACATAGAGCGGGATCTTGCGTTGGTTGTCGCCCGCCACGCGACACGCGAGCGGGTACTCCGACGCGAGCTCGCCGCGCGCGAGGCTGCGCAGGCGATCGACCGCCGCCACGCTGTGAACGTCGACCGTGTACACGTGGTAGATGTCGTGGTGGACCCGGCCGACGACCGGATCGAACTCCGGGATCATCGCGAGCAGGAGCCCGACGTCGTGCAGCTCGCGGAGGATCGAGCCTCCCGTGCGCACGTGACCGCGGCCCTGGACCACGCGGTCGGCCACGGTCGTGAGGCACTCGAGGAACAGCTGCGACGACTCGGGGGAGACGCGCAAGTGCTCGCCGAACTCCGGCTCGTGCACCGCGCGGGCGATGGCGTCGCGCGCGTACGGGTACACCGGCAGGCTCTTGCGCATCGCCGCGTGGTAGAGGCGGAGCGAGAGCGCAGGCTCGTTGTAGATCTGCGCCGGGTGTTCGAGCGTCGCGTGTCCGTCGAAGGTGCGGACGCCTTTGGCGAGCACCTCTTGCTGCATCTGCCGACCACGCGGTCGCGGCGGCGAGCAGAGATCGAGCACCCGTTCGACCAGCCGTTCGACCGTGCGGGCGTGGCCGTAGTAGCGCTGCATCAAGCGCTCGGCGGCGACCGCGTCGGGCTCGTGCGGCGAGGCCTCGCCCATCGCGCGGCCGATCTCCTCCTGCGCGTCGAAGGTGAGTCGGTCGCTCCTCCGATCTGCGCGAACGTGCAGACGTGAACGCACGAGCCAGAGGAACGCCTCGGCCGCGGCGATCTCCTGGTGCTCGCGCGGCAGGAGCACGCCGAGCTTCACCAGCTCCGAGAGCTCCTTGACCGCGTAACGCGCGCGCGCCGCCCAACGGGCGATGTCGAGATCGCGCAAGCCACCTGCGCCGGACTTCACGTCGGGCTCGAGGAGGTAGAGCGAGCCGCCGTACTTGTCGTGACGGCTCCCGCGTTCGTCGCGCAGCCGGTGGACGAAGTTGCCGATCTCGGCCTGGAAGAACCCTCCGAGCGCGCGCTCGACCAACTTGTCGACCCGCGAGGCCGAGCCCGCCACGACGCGCAGGTCGAGCAGCGCGGTGGCGGTCGAGAGGTCGGTGCGCGCGAGCTCGAGCACCTCGTCGGGGGCGATCACCTGATGGCCGACGTTGCACCCCGCGTCCCAGAGCGGGTAGAGCAGCGCCTCGGCGACGTGCTGCGCGCGATCGGAATCGCGATCGACCACGATGCGGACGTCGAGATCGCTGCGCGGCGCAAGGACGCCTCGACCATACGAGCCGACGGCCGCGAGGGTGCAGTCGACCCATTTGCCGGCCTTGCCGAGGGTGGCCTGCGTGCACGGCAACAGCGCGGACAGCAGGCCGTCGATCGTCCGGGTGTACGCGCGGCCCGCCTCGATCGCCACCGTGCCCGAACGCACCTTCGCGTCGAAATCGGCGCGGTAGCGGACGAGGTACTCGCGAAGGGTCGCGGTGAGCGACGGCTCGCACGCGGCCGGACCGAGGGGCTGGGTAGGCGCGGCCACTGGGCTGCCGTGTCATGGCGCGCTGACGCCCCGGTGTCCAGAGGGAACGGGCTTTTCCGTCAGGTCGGGCGCCTGGGGGGCCGCGCACCCTCCCAGGGTGTGGCAACATCGAGAGGCCGTGCCTGCTCCGCCCCCGCCCCCGTCTCGCGAATCCGGTGCCCCCGGGAGGTCGTCCCTGGCGCCCTCGCCGGAGGAGCGCCCTGCGCACTTCACCCTCTTCGGCATCCCGGTTCGGGTCGGGATCGAGTTCTGGGTGCTCACGCTCATCTTCGGGTTCCAGGGGGGCAAGTCGTTCGCCTCGGGGCTGCGCGGCGCGCTTGCCTGGACTGGCATCGTCTTCGTCTCGATCGTGTTGCACGAGCTCGGTCACGCGGTCGTCGCCCGGCGGTTCGGTGCACGCCCCGCCATCTCGCTCCATGCGTTCGGCGGGCTCACCTCGTACCCGTCCATCGGGATGAGCCGCCTGCGGCAAATCGCCGTTTCGCTCGCGGGGCCTCTCACCGGGTTCGCGTTCGGCGCGCTCGTGTGGTTCGCGTCCCGCAAGCTGAAGCTCGGCGACTCGCAGCTCTGGTTCGTGCGGCAGCTCCTGTTCGTCAACATCGGGTGGGGCCTCGTCAACATGCTGCCCGTGCTGCCCCTCGACGGCGGTCACGTGCTCGCCGCGACGCTCGGCCCCCGTCGCGCCTACGCCACCTGGATCATCTCGGGAACGTTCGCCGGGCTCGTCGCCTTGCTCGGCTTCAAGCTCCAAGCCCCGTTCATGGTGGTGTTGTTCGGGTTCGCGGCGGTCCACGCAGTGGGCCAGGCCCGCCTCGCTCGGGCGGTTCAGGTCGACGCGCGCGAAGGCCTCGAAGACCGCTTGATGCAAGCGAAGGCCGCGCTCGGCCGCGGCGACCTCGAAGACGCATGGTTGCTCGCCGACGACGTCGTCCGTCGCGCCAAGAGCCAGCCGGTGCGCAACGGCGGCCTCACCGCGCTCGCCTGGGTGCACGTCGAGCGAGGGCAGGGCGCGCGTGCGCGGGCGATGCTCTCGGAGATCGATCCCCCGCACGCCGTCGACCCGTACACCGTCGCCGCGGTGGAGGACGCAGCGGGCGACCCGACCCGCGCGCGTCAGGTGCTCGAAGAGGCTCGTCGACAGGGCTATCGCACCGTCGAATCGAGCAAGCTGCTCATCGACCTCTACGCCCGCGAAGGGCGCATGGAGGGGGCGGTCGACGTCGCGCTCGAGGATGCCGATCTGCTCGCACGCGACGACGTGCGCGCGGTCTACGAGGCTGCGATCGAGTCCGGCGCCACCCGCGTCGCGGCCCGCCTCGCGGCGCGGACGTTCGAGCTGCACGGCCGGGCCGACGATGCCCTCGCCGAAGCGCGCGCTCTGGCACTCGCGGGCGATGTCGCCGGCGCGCTCGCCGCGCTCGCCCACGCAGTGGCCGTCGGTCCTGTCGATCGCGACGCCGTGCGCAGCGATCCCGCCTTCGCCACGGTGGCGACCGATGAACGATTTCAGCGGATTCTCGGCTGATTGAATGGCGGCGGTCGAGATCTTCACGGACGGTGCGTGCAAGGGAAACCCCGGTCGCGGCGGCTGGGGTGCGCTCTTGCGCTACGGCGAGCACGAGCGCGAGCTGTGCGGTGGCGAGAAGACCACGACCAACAACCGCATGGAGATCCTCGCCGTCATCCGCGCGCTCGAGGCGCTGAAGCGGCGCTGCTCGGTGAAGCTGCACACCGACTCCAAGTACGTCATGCAGGGCATCACTGCATGGATCCACGGCTGGAAGCGCAACGGCTGGAAGACGGCCGACAAGAAGCCGGTGAAGAACGACGACCTGTGGCGTCGGCTCGACGATCTGGTGCGTGAGCACGACATCGAATGGATCTGGGTGAAGGGCCACGCCGGTCACGCCGGCAACGAGCGCGCGGACGCCCTCGCCAACCAAGGCTGCGAGCTCGCCTGAGCCATGCGTGCCGCGATGATGGCGCTGGTGCTGTCGTCGCTCGCGTGCTCGCACGAAGAGCCGGAGCCTGCGCCGCGATGCGGCCCCTCCCTCGTCGAGGTTGATGAGACGTGCGTCCCGCGCTTCGACGCCTGCGGCGACGCACAGGTTCCGATCGCCGGGGGAGGGTGCGCGTCGGTCGGCGTTCCGAAGGACGGCTGCGCCGAAGGCTTTCGCCACGAGAGCGGTGGCTGCGTGCCGCTCTTGCCCTCGACGCCTTGCGCCCCGGGTGAGCTCGCGATCCCCGGCGAGACGACGTGCCGCGCGCTCGCAGACTGCGGCGAGGGGACGTTCGGCTCGATCCCCGACGATCCCGGCACGATCCACGTCGATGGCGCCGCGCTCGGCGCAGCGCCTGACGGCTCGCGCTCACGCCCCTTCAAGACCATCCAGGCTGCGCTCGACGCGGCGAGCGCGACGCGATCGACCATCGCCGTCGCGGCCGGATCGTACGCAGAGAACCTCGTCGTGAGCCGCGCCGTGAAGGTCGTCGGACGTTGCCCCGAGCTCGTGGAAGTCAGGGGTGCCTCGACCAGCGATCCGACCGTGACGCTGGCGGGCGCCGCCGAGCTGCGCACGATCGCGATCACCGGAGCGGCGATCGGCGTGGCGGTGGTCGACACGAAGGCCGCGGTGCTCGATCGCGTCTGGGTGCACGACACCGCGTACATCGGCGTCGCCGCGCTCTACCGCGCGCGCGCCACCGAGCTGGTGGTTCGGGACTCGCTGATCGAGCGCGCGCACGAGGCCGGGATCGCCTCGACCGGCGCAGTGGTCTCCATCGAGGCTTCGGTGATCCGCGACACGACGTCGGCACGGCCATCCGTGCCGGCCGGGTTCGGTGTGAGCGCCCTCGCGAGCACCACCGCGAGCAAACAGGGAGCGACCGTGAGCGTCCGGCGCTCGGTCGTCGAGCGTAGCTCGCTCGTCTCGCTCTCGGTGGTGGGCTCGCGCCTCTCGCTCGAGGGATCGGTCGTTCGCGACACGCTCACCCGCACCGATTCGAAGAGCGGGGGAGTCGCGCTGAAGGCGACCCCCGGCAGCTCCGGCGCTCCGGAAATCCGGGTGGTTGGCTCCGTCCTCGAGCGCAGCCGCGACTTCGGCGTCGAGGTGCTCGATGGCACGACCACGTTCGAGCGAAGTGTGATTCGCAGCGTTCTGCCGGATCAACCAGGGGCGACCGGCGGCGGGCTCGGCGTGCGCGGCGGCGAGCTCACGCTCCTCGACTCGCTCGTCGAGGACACGCGCGGAGCGGGCTTGATCGTCGCTGGGAACGCGCGCATCGAGGGCACGATCGTCCGACGCGTTCAGCCGCTCGCCGCGGCCGGAACCGGCGAGCTCGGGGTCGGCGTGCTGGTGCTCCCACCTCGGACGAACGAGCCCGGACCGGAGGTGTCGCTGAAGCGATGCCTCATCGACGACACGCGAACGGCAGGCGTTCTGGCGTTCGGCTCGACGCTGGCGATCGCCGCCTCGCGCATTCGTGACACGCATGGGACGTCGAACGGCGTATTCGGCGACGGGGTGGTGTTGATCGCGACCGCGACAGACACCGGGGGGGTGCTCCCGGCGCACGCGACGATCGATTCCACCGAGGTCGCGAGGAGCGCGCGCGCCGGCATCGCGACGTTCGCCTCTCCCGTCTCGATCGTGTCGACGCGCGTCGACTGCGCTGCGCTCGATCTGGTGATGGTGCCCACCTTCGTCGACGCGAAGGGGCGCACCGTCGCCGCCGACGCGACCATCGGCGATCTTGGCGGAAACACCTGCGGCTGCGGCGGCGCACCGGTCGCCTGTCACGTGGGCGCGGCGTCTCTCGCTCCGATGGCCGCGACGCCTCCCGACGGGTGGTGACCTTACGGAGGCTCGACTGGCTCGGTGCCGATCACGCTCTTGGCCCCCTCGCTCACCCGCACGTGGACGTGGTTGTCGTGGTTGGGCCAGTGCTGCAGGTGCGTGCCGTCGGAGTAGAGCGGGACGAGGCGCGACTCGATGATCTTCTCGGTCGCGAGCGGCGCCGCCGCGGGGCGCACGACCTCGATCAGCTCCTGATCGAGGAACATCATGGTCACGATGTCGCCCTCGTAGAACCCTGCGAGCTCGCGCGCGGTCGAACGCGCGTCGAGTCCCTTGGCGGTGCCGTTCACGCACTCGCGGCCGCCGCTGGTGCTGGTGGTCGTGCAGAAGCTCCGCCAGGTGGACTTGCCGTCCGCCCCATAGAGCGAGACGTCGACGTCCTTGCCGCGTTGATGCGACGCGTGCCGCGGCGCGCCCACGTCGACTCCGGGCGTCTCGCCGTTCCACTGCGAGAGGTCGTACGGATAGAACGGGGGCTTCCCCATCGCGATCATCCGCCGCCCGGCGTTGCGCAGCAGCATCAGCATGTCCCGGCGACCGAACTGATAGCGGAACACCGTGCCGCCATCGGTCGCATAGCCGTCGACCGCGGGGTCGTTGGGCAGGGGGAGCTGCAGCAGGTGCGCGCAGTCGCTCGCGCACTTCACGCCGTCGGCGAACGGCGTGCGGGTGATCCCGAGCTTGCCGGTGAACGCATTGGTCGAGGTGATCCGAACCCAGAACGTCGCGTCGGCGACGCCGTCGAACACCGCGAGCGTGCGGAGCCCCCCGCCGCCGTCGGTCTCACCGAGCTCCTTGCGCGCGCCGCCCATCCAGCGTTCGACCTTCATCACCACCGGCTGCGAAGGCGGATTGAACGTCAGCATGAAGTGCACGTGCTCGCCGGGCTTGCTCTCGACGCGGAAGATCGCCTCGCCCTTCGCGGCGATCGACACCGGCTGTTCGCCGTCGACGCCCGGCTTCTCGCCCTCGACGGCGGGGGGCTTCGTGGGCCCGGCCTCCACGCTGGCGTCGCTCGCTCCAGAATCGCTCGCGGCGGAGTCTTCCCCAGCCGGCGTGAACGAGTCCGCGGTCGCCGCGTCCGTTACCTCTGCCGTCGGCTCCTCCTGGGCTCCGCTGCACGCCAGCAAGGAAAGACACGCGAACACGGCCACCGAGCGCGACATTCGAAAAGTCTACGCTCGGGCTCCAGCGGTGCTTGACAGTTGTAACTGTCATAGTTACTGGTGGTGCATCATCCGGTGTCGACGGCTTCGGCGGCAGGTGCCGCGGGCCCACCCGGTTTTCGTGGAGCACGTCCATGCACACTTCTTCGATTCGCCGTTACGAAGGCGACGCGAACACGTTTCTGCGCGCGGCCCTCGGCCTCTTCATCCTCCTGGCCGTGACCTGGTTCTACTGGTGGATGCAGTTCCGTATCTGACGTCCTGTCAGGGGCGAACGGTCGGATACGACGCTGCGTTCCACGCGAGCATCCCGCCCTGCATGTCGTGGATGCAGGCGTGTCCGTTCTCCGAGAGGAACCCCGTCGCCTTGGCGCTGCGGCCTCCGGACTGACACGTGATGTAGAGCGGTCGATCCTTCGGAACCTCGGCATGCCGAGCCTGGAGCACACCACTGACCCACGGGAGCAGGAGCGCGCCCGCGATGACCCCCGCGCTCGTTTCGCTCGGCTCGCGCACGTCGATCACCGTGAGCTTCGCTCCAGAGTCGATCAGGGCCTTCAGCTCGCTCACCGTGACCTTCACCACCGAGCCAGCGGGCGGCTCGGTGCAGGTGGTGGGAGCGCTCGTCTCGGCGACGACCTCCGAGGTCGAGGTGTCACTCGCGCCGCCGGAATCGAGCGGCGCGGTGTCGACGATCGCAGTGCCTGAGTCGCTGCTCGCAATGGGGTCGTCGGAACCCCCGCAGCCGGCACCGATGGCAACGGCAAGGATGAGCAGAAGTGGGTTCATCGAGCGCCTCGCGCGGACAGTGGAACGCTGCGTACTCCGGCGTGCCATGCGCAAACGCAATAGGATCGATCCATGTCCAAGTGGCTCCTGGGGTTCTTCGCCGTGGGCCTGCTCGGTTGCGCGTCGAGCGACGACGGGGCCTCCACGACTGACGCCGGCGGCGTCGGCTGCGGGGAGGCGAAGGGCGGGCTCGTCGTCAGCGGCTGCGCGGCCGCGGTGCCGGTGACCCAGGACCAGACGTGCCGCTGCATGCTCGGTTGGTACTGGGATGGGAGCGCGTGCGTCGGGTCCGCGAAGTGCCGCTGTCTCGACAAGTGCGACCGGCTGTTCCCCGATCAAGCCGCGTGCGAGACCGCGTTCTCCGCGTGCCGTCCGGACGCGGCACGCGACTGACGGTAGCTCACAACCCGAGCCCCATTCCCAAGCTCACCCCGACGAACCCGACCGGGCCGGACACCAGGGGTCCGCAGACCGCGTCGCATCGAAGTGGCTCGTTCGCGTAGCCGACCAGGTGGGGGGCGACGTGGACGAGCAGGTCGACGTCGCTCGCGCGCGTCGGTCGCAGCCGCACGCCGACGCCGATGCGGAGCGGAATCGCGCCTCGGTGCGCCCATCCCTCGCCCTGGAGCGAGAGGAGGCGATAGCCGGTCGCCACATCGAGCAGTGCCGCCGTGGTGCCCGACGACGAGATGCGGATGCCCGCACCCAGCATCGTCGTTCGTGCGCTCGGACCAAGCGGCGCCGATTGGAACCGCACGTGCTCGAACAGCCCGTAGAACCCGAGCTCGGGCGACAACCAGTGCGTGAGGTTGCCCTCGCCGCCGAACCCGAGTCCATGCATGGCCGTCTGGCCGGTGGGCGACATGACCGTCCCGCGGGCGCCGAGAGCCCAGCCCACACCGGCGTTCGAGGCGCTCGAGGTGCTCGCCGATTCGCTCCAGTTGTCGCTGCCGATCGAGGTCGTGGGAGAAACCGAAGCCGGCGCCGTGCGCTCCGACCACGGGCGCGGATCGGGCGGCAGCGCGCGGGGCCCGATCGCGATGCCGCCCCGGACGTGAACCAGGTCGATCTCGTCCCACGCGTAGGTGCGCAGCTCACCGTGGGGGAGCTGGATGATCAGGTACTCGCCGGGCACCAGCTCGGTGACCACGCCGAAGATCGTCGTGCCGGTGGGAAGTCGGACGCGAGCGGGCCCGGTCTCGGGCGTCGCGCTGGCGCTTCGCGCGAGAAGGCTCGTGAGCAGGATTGTCAGGCAGCCAATGCGCACGGCGGCCGACGAGCAAGCCGCGTGCGAGGCGGTTTCACTGCGTTTCAGGGGCTTGGGCTCGGACCCGTCTGGGCACGTCGTCGCTCATGGGACAAAACGCGCGGACTGGTAGGCTTCGCCGGATGGGCACCCGGGTTACAGTTCCTTGTTTGGTGTCGACGGGCCTGCTGCTCGCCGCCGTCTCGACTGCGCCCGATGCGCACGCGTACACCACGCGGCTGCACATCGCGATCGCGAACGAGATCCGCACGACGCTCGTGGCGTCCGGCGGCGCGAGCATTCCGTTGAAGCTCGGGCCGTACACCGTCACGCTCTCGGCGGCCGACGCCAAGGCGATCACCGAGCAGCCGCTCGCGTTCCGTGCCGGAGCCATCGGGCCCGACAACGTCATCTTCCCCGGGATGACCGATCCGTCGCACGCGATCGAGCAGCACCCGTTCGAGCAGTGCCAGGTCCTCTACGACATGGCCGTCAACGACGAGGAGCGCGCGTACGCGATCGGGTGCTTCCTCCATGGCTCGACCGATGCCATCGCACACCACTACGTCAACTGGCTGACGGGTGAGACCTTCACGCTCAACCCGATCACCGCGGCGCGTATGTCGAGCTGGTCGAACGTCGTCCGGCACATCACCGCGGAGGCGATGGTGCAGAAGGCCGCGTTCACCGCGAAGAGCACCAGCTTCGGCGCGGGAGCGATGGCGCACGCCATTCCCAAGGGGTTCGTGCTGCGCGCGTACTTCGACACCAAGAGCCCGCTGTGGGCCATCGCGGCCAAACACGCCAAAGAGAAGTTCGAGGCGACACGCGCCGCCAAGCCGACCGCATCGCTCCCGACGCTCGTCTCGTCGAGCGGCCTCGCACCTGCCGAGCAGCTGGTCCTCGCGCCGCTCTACCTCGACGAGATCGAGGCGGGACGGGTCAAGCTGCGCGCCGACGTCGAGGCGTCGATCAAGAACATGCAGAACCCGGCGACGACCGACGGCGCGAAGCTCAAGGTCACCGCCGGCGCCGACGGCAAGCTCGGAACCCTCGACGACAAGACCGCGTGCACCGCGACGTGCGCGTCGCTCTATGCGAAGTACTTCACCTACGTGAGCATGCTGCAGCCGCGCAAGGACGCGGGCGGCCTGGCGCTGCCGAGCGCGTTCGACAAGATCAGCGACGAGCTCGGGGTCAAGCTCCGCAAGTTCTCGCCGGCGCTCGTGACCACCATCGAGAACGTCTCGACCAAGCTCAATGGTCCGCTCTCGGCCTCTTCCGATGGTCTCGACATGTCCAAGGCCGACGTCGCGATCATGTTCGCGCCGCTGAAGGACTGGTCGACCGAGCTGACCACCGTCGACTACGAGGCCGTCACCAAGGCGGTGGTCCCCGACTGGCTGCAGAAGGTCGAAGACCTGATGAACACCGTCGGCGTCTCGGTGAAGATCCCGGACATCGTGGCTGCGTTGATGCAGCCCGTGGTGCAGCCGATCAAGGACGCGGTGAAGACCTACGTCATCGACTTGGCCGAGGCGCAGGTCGGCACGCTGATCGACGAGTACAAGAAGAACTACGCCACGACCACGAGCGAATTCGACAAGCGCCTCGTTGCGGCCGCCGGGAGCAAGGGCTCCATTCTCGCGAACTTCTACGACAGCGGCCTGTGGGCGCACTCGTTCAACGTCGCGGCCGCGGCGCTTGCGCGCCACGAGCTGGTCTTGCCCGAGAAGGGCACCGACGTCGGCCCGGCCACCTTCGACGCGTCGTTCACGCCGGCGTGGATGCAGATCGGCGTCTGCGACTACCTCCGCAAGGCGATCTTCCCGTTCGGCCTGGAGGTCAACGGGTTGCTCTCGACCGCTGTTGGTGGCGATGTGCAGAACGCGAAGGCGACCGACGACTCGCCGGTGGAGTGCCACGACGGCTCGCTCTCGTCGTTCACCAAGTCTCCGACGGTGATCAACTGCAAGGTCACCGGTATGTCGACGTTGCTCGCGGATCCGCGGGGATCGCTCTCGCGCGCATACCCGCCATCGCTGAACGAGACCAAGCCCACCTGCCGCAACCTGAAGGTCGAGGGGCTCCCCGATCCGCCGGCCGTCCCCGACGCGGGCGTCGAGCCCGAAGACACTGGGACCCCTGGACCCACCGACGACGCGGGCGCCATCGGCGCGACGCCGTCGACCACCACCGAGGAGAGCGGAGGCTGCGGGTGCACCACGCCTGCGCGTCACACGAACGAGGGCGCCCTCGCTTTCCTGGCGCTGGCTGGCGTCGTCATCGCGCGCCGTCGACGTTCGGGTCTCGCCGCGTTGGCCATGATGGCGATCGGTTGCAGCTCCGAAGGAACGACCGAGACCGAAGCCGACGCGGGGGTCGACTCGGCTTTGGCCGACACCGCAGTCGAGGATGTCGTCGTCGCCGAAACCGAGAGCGACACCGGCACCATGGCCGACACCCGGCCCGACGTGGTCCTCCCCGACGCGGGCAGCCCCGCCGGCAAGCTGCTCGAGGCCCTCGGCGACTCCGTGTGGAATGCGACCCAGCCGCGTGCAGGCAAGACGCGCGCGTACGAGATGCGCTTTCGCGCTTCGACGCTCGAGTGGGGCGAGATCCAGAACCCGTACGGTCCCGCGCGGATGCGGACGCTCCGGGTGTTCAGCGTCGATGCCGACGGCAAGACCGTGCGCTCGACCATCCTCTCCCCCGCGGGCTGGCCCATCCACCCGGACAACGGCAAGAAGGAGACGTTCACCTTCGAGCTCGTCGCCGGCAGTCCACGCAAATTGAAGGTCACGAACGGCGCCACGACCGAGACCTTCACCGAGGGCGCGTGGCCCAAGCCGACGAGCGGTCTCACCGCGTTCGTCAACGTGTTCTCCACGACCGGCAAGGTCAACGACGCCTTCTGCGGCAGCGGCTCGTTCGGCACCATCGACCAAGCGGCCATCTGGGAGTTCGCGCGCGGCAAGAGCACCGAAAAGCCGATCGGCAGCGACGTCGTCGCCGGGGCGAAGCTCCTCGAGTGGATCGACCTGTCGAGCAGCGACAACTTCGCGGTCACCGACGTCGACGGGTTCCGCTCGCTCGGCGGCACGTTGCTCAGCGATCAGGCGAACTTCGTCGTGCGCTACGTCGGCAAGATGAAGCACCCCGGCGGGCTGTTCAAGATGCGCGAGCGTGACGACGACGTGAAGGACGCGGTCTGGGCAATCATCGGCTCGAAGGCCGGCACCAGCCTCGGCGTGTCCGATCTGTTCCTCGAAGTGCACGGCAAAGCCGCGGCCGACAGCACGGCCGACGAGCCGTCGACCAGTCTCTCTGCCGGCGAGGTGCCGATCGAGATCTTCGTGCTCCGTTGCGCCGCGAAGATCCAGCAGACCGACGTCGAGATCGCCTTCGGCAGCGGCGCATGGCAGCTCGTCGGCAACGCGCCGTCGGTGCCCCAAATCGACGACACCCTCTTTCCGCCTGTCCTATGAAACGCCTGGTCGTCGCCCTCGCCCTCTTGTCGGGATGCATCCCGATGAAGATGAAGTTCGTCATGCGACCCGAAGGCGTCGTTCGCGTCGTCGACGCGAAGGGCGCACCCATTGCGAGCGCGCGCGTCATCTTGCTGCGCGAGAAGTACCCGCACCGCCGCGAGGACGCGCGTTGGACGGTCAAGACCGACGCGAAAGGCGAGGTCTCGTTCACCCGCGAAGAGGAACGGCAGACGGTCTTTCCCCTGATGATGCACGGCGTGCCCGGGTACGGCTTCGTCGCGTGCGCCGAGTCGCCGGGGTACGCGAGCAAGCAGGAGGCGTGGCGCGTCCCCGAAGAGGGAGCGTCGCCGCCGCTCGTGTTGAACCTCGCCGAGGGAGACCGGCGGTGCGAGTCCAAGGTCGATCTGTCGGTGCCGCCCAAGGGCAGGGCGCGCGTCCTCGGCATCGAGCGTGTCGACGCGGACGTATGGAAGCTCGACGTCGTGCTCCCGAAGGACGAACCCGTCGCCGTGGGCGTTCCCCTCGGCTCCCTGACGGTGACGAAGGTCGAGTGGCAGAGCGAGGCCATCAACGCATTTCGGCGCGCCACGGTGCAGACCCGTGGCCCGGGCGAGAAGGTGCGCTTCGGCGAGCTGCTCGTCAGAGAATGATCGTGCGGCGGCCTTCGACGATCACCCGTCGCTCGAGGTGCGCAGTGACGCCGCGGGCGAGCACCACGCGCTCCACGTCGCGACCGACGCGGACCATCTGCTCCGGCGTCATGTCGTGCCGCACGCGCGCGACGTCCTGCTCGAGGATGGGCCCCTGATCGAGGTCCTTGGTCGCGTAGTGCGCGGTGGCGCCGATCATCTTCACGCCTCGCTCCCACGCCTGGTGGTAGGGCTTCGCGCCCTGGAACGCCGGCAAGAAGCCGTGGTGGATGTTGATCACCGGCGGCGCGAGCCGGAGGAAGTCGTCGCTCAACACCTGCATGTAACGGGCGAGCACCACCAGATCGATGTGCAGCCGCTTGAGCAGCTCGAGCACGTGCCGTTCCTGCTGCGGCTTGGTGTCGGGCGTGACCGGCAGCGAGAAGAACGGGATGCGGAACGACTCCGCCACCGACTCGAGCGCCGCATGGTTCGAGAGGATGACCGGGATCTCGCACGGCAGCTCGCCGTTGCGCTGGCGGAGCACGAGGTCGTAGAGGCACGCCGGGTCCTTGGTGACCATCAGCGCCACGCGCGCCTTCACGTCGTCGTACCCGACCGACCAGGTGCCCGACAGCTCGGTGACCAGGCCCGCGAACGCCTCTTCGAGCGCCTTGCGCGTGGCATTGCCGCCGAGCGCCGCGTGCGCGGTCGGCGAGGCGAGCGCGGCGAGATCGACCACCAGGCGCATGTAGAACCGCGCGCCTTGGCCCACGACGGGGCCCTCGCTGTGGTTCGACGCATCGACGATGTTGAGGCCGAGCTTGAAGAAGAACCCGGAGAGTCGAGCGACCAGGCCGGGCTGATCGGGGGCAGTGACGAGGAAGATGGCGCGCGGTGAGCTCACGGATGGCAAGATAGCGTGCGTGAAGGAATCGCGCTCGGGGGCGCTCTTCGCGCTCGGCGCGTACGGCCTCTGGGGCATCGTCCCGATCTACTGGAAGAAGCTCGGGGGCATTCCCGCCGCCGAGATCGTCGCCCATCGCGTCGTCTGGTCGGTGCTGTTCGTCGCGATCGGGCTCGCGCTGGTGCGCGGGTTCGGGAGCGTGGGCGTCGCGCTCCGATCTCGCCGTACGCTCGCCTTTCTCGCGGTGACGACGACGCTCATCGCGCTGAACTGGGGCATCTTCATCTGGGCGGTGCAGGCCGGCCACATCCTCCAAGCGAGCCTCGGGTACTACGTGAACCCGCTGATGAGCGTGGCGATGGGCGTCGTGTTCTTGAAGGAGCGACTCTCGCGACCACAGAAGATTGCGGTCGCGCTCGCAGCGATCGGCGTGCTCGTCCTCACCGTCGCCGGGCGCTCGTTCCCTTGGGTGTCTTTGCTCCTGGCGCTCACGTTCGCTTCATACGGTCTCCTGCGGAAGATCGCCCCGGTCGAGGCGCTCGCGGGGTTGTTCGTCGAGACGCTGCTGGTCACACCGCTCGCGCTCGCGTTCGTGATCTTCCGCGAGCACGCCGGCACCGGCGCCCTCGTCACGGGTAGCCTCGGGCGAGGCGTGCTCCTCGCGATGGCGGGTCCGATTACCGCGGTGCCGCTGCTGTTGTTCGCTGCGGCAGCGCGTCGTCTCTCGCTCTCGACGCTCGGCTTCTTCCAGTACATCGCGCCGACGTTGCAGTTCCTCTGTGCCGTGCTCCTCTACGGCGAGAAGCTCACCGCCGCGCATCTCGCGACCTTCGCGTGCATCTGGGCGGCGCTGGCGATCTTCACGCTCGGTCGCACCCGCTGACCCGCCGGGCGTGTCTATGATTCAGGCATGCAGCGTCTCCTCCCTTTGCTCGCGCTGTCGACCGTCGCGTGCGGCGGCTCGACCGAGCCGGCGGCGCTCGACGACTCGGCTGTGGTCGACGCAGCGACGGACGCAGCCAACGACCTCTCGGACGATGTCTGCACCCCACCGGCAACGCCGAAGAGTGTCGATTGCAGGAACGGGGTCTGCCCGGAGGTGACCGTCGCGGGCCAGACCATCCCGGCCGTCGGGTTTCGTGGTCTCGCAGATCCGTCGCTCCGTAAGGACCCGAAGAGCGCACGCATCTACCTCGGCTATTCCTTCGTCCGCCCCGCCAGCGACATGGAGGTGATCCTCGTCGAGTCCCGGCTCGCCAAGAGCGACGACGCCGGCGCTACCTGGGCTCTCGTGGACACGCTCTTCACGAACGAAGGGCCGATGATCGATCCGGGCGGCACCGGCTGGAACGGCTACATGAACTCCGAGACCATCTCGCTCACCCCCGCCGAGACCGGCGGCAAGACGTCCTGGTACTCCGCGCGTCTCTCGTACTTCACCACGGCGCCGTACAAGCCGGTGATCCGCACCTTCACCGTCCGCATCGCGCACGCCGATTCGCCGGAGGCGCTCCGCTCCGCGAAGGAGCAGGTGATCGGGTTGACCTCGTACGTTCCCGCGGCGTACGGCGCGGCCACCGATCTCGAGAAGCTCACCAAACTCGGCTGCGATTACTGGAACGACCCTGGTCTCTTCTTCGAGGGCGGCAAGCTGTACCTGCTCGCCCAATGCGTCGGGAAGAGCCAGATCCACGTGTTCGCCTCGAACGCCACCGACGACGTCGCGATGCTCGCGTGGAAGGACCTTGGCGCGCTGACCGATGCGGGCACGGCCGCGGAGCTCGGCGACAGCGAGCTCAATCAGTCCGACGTGGTGCGGGCAGCGGACGGTACGTTGCTCTTGCTCGCCACTCCGAGCCACGTCGTTCCGGGCACCTTGTCGGCTCACGCCGGGTGTCGCGCGATCGAGCTCGAGTCGCTCGATCCGCCGCGACTACGCAGACAGTGCGGCAAGCTCGTGGTGCGCGCATCGGTGACCGCGAGCGATCTCGCCTCGACCGGCTCGTGTGGTTGGGACCCCGCCTCGTCGACGGGCATCGTCCTCGCCCGACGGCCAGGAATGGGCGAGCCGGGCACGCTCGTTCGGAGCCACGTCCCCTGAATCAGCGGCGAAGCCGCTACAATCCTACGCGTGGCCGGGCTCGACGAAGTGCACGGGATTCTTCGCAAAGCGCTACGCACAGCGCGCGAGAGCGATCGGCCCGAGCCGCCCTATCACGCTGACGGACCGCCGTTGAAGTGCCCCGCGCTGGATCAGATCCGCATCTCGCTTTGGTGCGCGCATTTGCTCGAGCACCGAGCCCAACGTGGAGAGCGCACCAAGATGAAGCGCATCGAAGAGGCCGTCGGCGCGTTCCTCGCAAAGCCATTTCGCATGGGCAAGGCAGATCCCGCGCTTCGCAAGCTGCAGGCGCTCGGTGAACCCACGCCGGGCAGCTCGGTGCCACTCGTGTGCCTACATCGCGCCGCGAGCGGGGCCGCGACCTATGCGCGCGGAAAACCCGATCTGGTCCACACGTCGGCTGCGGTATCGGTGAGCCGCGTGACCGGAGAGCTCACGCTCGATCCACAGCCGATGACCGCTCGGGCATTCCTCCAAGCTCTCGATGACGCGCTCATGCGCTACGAGATGGCTGCGGCCATTCGCGAACGTGCAGGGGCGACGCCGCCGATCGCCCGCGTGCTCTCCCGCACGGCCGACGTGGCAGGGGCGATGACGTGCTGGATCGGCGTCCTCGAGGACGGTCGCTACGCACTGCTCACCAAGCTGGATCGCGTGAAGTGGCTGTTCGTGGAAGGGAGCCGCGATCATGTCCTGGCGAGTGTGCCTGATGCGCTTTTTCCGACGGTGGCCATACGACTCACCTGACTGGCACTAGATCGGCCCGGCGCGTGTCCATCCCTCGCGGAGCAGCCAGGAGCCCGGTCTTCGCACGAGCGGCTCGGCGGCGGGCGTGAACGAAGAGAAGCTGTCGGCCTCGTCGGGGACGGGCGTCTTGCCCCACTGGACGAGGTGGTGCGCACGGTTTCCCATCACGTAGCGCAGCGCGTTCCGCACCTCGCTGGGTGTTGCGAGGACATGCTCGTGATAGCGGTCGACGAACCGGCGGCCACGCGCCTTCATCACGGCGTTGAGTCCTCGCGCCACCCGAATGAGGAGCGCGCGCATGCCGTTGCTCAAAGCGCGACGGTCGCTCGCCTCGGTCACGAGGTGGATGTGATTGTGCTGCACCGAGAAGTGCACGACGCGAAAGCCGGGGCGGTCGACGACCGCGGCGAGGGCGGCACGAATCGGACCGAAACAGCGCTGGCTCCGTAGGTTCCAGGTTCCGCGCGCCACCCGCACGGTCACGTGGTGGGGCTTGTGACGGGACACGACCGGTCGCGTCGTGTGCGGCATCCGTTCGCTGCGACGTGAGCCCTTCGGCCGACCCGCTCCGACGCGCGCGCCACCCCAGTTCTTGGGGAATCGCAGGCTGGTCTGTTCGGCCATGGGATTTGAATACTAGCGCATATTTCGCAGCCCGCAACCCGAGATCCGTTCGTTCAAATTGGGGCGAAGACGGGATTGGATTTGCGACATCCCTGACACCCCGTTGCGCTTGCCCAAAGGACATCCCTGACAGGCTTGGCTCCACGCGCCGGAACGAATCAGACGCGATGAAGGAGCGTACGAAGTTCGCACTCGAGTGGGAGCCAGGGACAGGTGAACGTCCCGCAGCTGTGCCGCGAGTTCGGCAACGTCACCCCGACCGACCGCCACGCGCCAGGACGTCGAAATCCTGGCCGAGCGACACGCCGTCTACGTGACGAACGCGCATGTGGACGGATCCCTCGGGCGGGCGGAGTGGAACCTGCGCGGCGTTCAGGGGCGAAGGTCAGCAGCAGCCGCCGCCACCGCAGCCGCCACCACCGCCGCCGCAGCCACCACCGCCGCAGCCACCGCCGCCGCAGCCACCACCACCGCAGCCGCCACCGCCGCCGCAGCCACCGCCGCCCTCGGGACGACGCACGACCTTGCGGGCCTTGCCCGAGCCCTTGCGAGCGATGCGCTCGACCACCAGGCAGTGCTGGGGCTCCTCGGGGGCGTAGTAGACGACCACGTCGTCGCCGGGCTCGAGGCCCTTGCGCGAAAGGGGCGAGCCGAACACCGACGCGGCAACGCGCGTGGTGCCGATCTGGAACTCGAGGCGGATGACCTTGCCGTTGCGATCGGGACCGCCCGGCTCGACGTCGAGGACGCGACCGACGATCTCCTTGCCGTGCGTGTACACGCGCTCGCGCTGCTCGATCTCGCGCTTCTCGTACCAACGGACCGCGGGCGCGACGCCCAGGGAGACGATGGCGAGGGCGAGGGTCGCCTTGAACCACCCGACCAGGAGCATCGGTACGCCGATGATCGCGATCAGCAGCGCGATGTACCCGAATCGGTACGGCGTGACCTTCGCGGCGGGCAGGCCGACTCGCTTGCGGACCTCGGCGGTCAGCGGACGTGGGGTCCGGACGACCAGGCGCTTCGGCGGCGCCTCGACGACGGCTTCTTCTTCGGCGCGGCGGACGCGCTCGGACGCATCAGCGATGAGGGGCGGGTCGAGGACGCTCTGCACGACACCCTATTTGTAGACGATCGTGGCCGAGCGGCAAACGACCGCCCTAAACCACGGTGGATCCAGCGAGGATCGTCCATGCCTGGATGACTTTGAGCAGCACTTCGCCGTCCGGAGCGTCGTACCGGGTGGCCGTCCCCGAGACCCGCCGTGTGCCCGGGACGAGCTCGGCCGCATCGGCGCAAGCGCTGTTCACGAAGTCGATCTCGAGCACGTGCGGCGGGGCAGGGCGGTAGGGCCGGAGCTCCCGCGCGGCCGCTCGCTGGACCGCATGGCGTGCGCCCTCGCGGATCTTCGCGCGGGCATGCTCCGGTGAGGCCGAGCGCGCGGCGTAGCGCGTGATCGCCTCTTTGACCTGCACCGTGACGATGTCGCCGAGCAACTCTCGCGTCTGCGCGCAGGTGGTCGAGTCGCCGGTCACCATCCCGACCGGCACGTCGTACATCCCGCAGACGATGGCGTTGAGGAGCGCCTCGTTCACCTCGCGGAGCGGCACGCCGTCGTGGCCGAGGCGACAGCGCTGGACCACCTTGCCGTAGTAGGTGTGATCGAGCACTCCCGCTCGGCTGCCGGCGCCGGCGTGATAGCCGACGAAGAGCGCCACCTGGAACTGCGCCGCGACGCCCTCCACCATGGACCTCGGCTTGAGCGAGCCGGAGAGGATCTCTGCCCGCGGGTCGAGCTCCTCGATCAACAGGTTGCGCATGTCCCCGTGCGAGTCGTTGACCAGCACCGCCCGAGCGCCCGCGTCGAACGCACCGAGCACGGCGGCGTTCGCTTCGAGCGTCATCCAGCGTCGCGCCCGCTCGTAGTCGTGGCCGGTGCGACGGGTCTGGTCGACGTGAACGACCCCAGCGATCCCTTCCATGTCGACGCTCACGTAGACTTGCATGACGCCGTGAGCATATCAGTGCGAGCATCGAGCGCGGTGGCGCGCCTTCTTGCTCTCACGCTCGCCGGGCTCCTGTGGCCCGCGACGGCGCACGCCGCGATGCAATCCGTCGGCGGCACCGTCGTCTCGGCGGCGAACGAGCCTCTCGCGGGCGCCAACGTCACGCTGCTCGATCCGCAGGGCAAGGTGATCGGCACCGCCAAGACCGACGCGACGGGACGCTGGACCGCGAACCTCGATCGCAAAGGTCCGCTCACGGTGCGAGTCGAGCTGGCCGGGCTGCCGCGCGCCGAAGTCACCCTGCGCCCGGACCAGATCGCGGTCCGCGTCGAGGTGCTCCCCGCCGAGCAAGGCGTCGAGCTCGAGGTCGCGGGCGAGAAGGCACTCCCCGAGCCCGCGCCGGCTGCCCCGACGAAGTACACACTCGAGTCGAGTCTTCTCACCAAGCTCCCGGGCACGCGCGGCGACGCGTTCGCGGCGGTCACCTCGCTGCCCTCGATGGGGCGGCCGCCTGCGCTCTCCACGGTGTTCGTGGTGCGTGGTGCGGGGCCCGAAGAGTCCGTGACCTTCCTCGACGGCGCGCCGCTCCCGCAAGCGTTCCACTTCGGCGGTCTGGTCTCGGTCATTCCGTCGTCGTTCCTCGCATCGATCGCGGTGCTCCCGGGCGGCTTCGGGGCTCCGTTCGGGCGCGCGACGGCGGGCGTGATCGACGTGGTGCTCGCCACACCCAAGACGGACGGTGTCCACGGCACGCTCGGATTCGATGCGCTCGACGTCGGCGCGACGCTGACGGCGCCCGTGATCAAGGGCAAACACGAGACCACCATCTCGCTCGGCGTGCGCCGCAGCCACGTCGACGCATGGATCGGCAAGATACTCGGCGACAGCGTCGCGGGAGAGCTCCCGCGCTACCTCGATGGGCAAGTGGTCCTCGAGCACACGTTCTCGCCGCGCACCCGTCTGCGAGCCGCGTTCATCGCCGCCGACGACGCGGTGTCGGTCACCGACCCGAATTCACCGGCCGACAAACCGCGCAGCGGCGCCTGGCGCTCCGCCGTCATGCGCGCCCACGCGCGCTACGAGTCCAAGCTCGACGCAGGTGGGGCGCTGTTGGCCGTGTTCTCTGCGGGGCGCTCGCGGGACAGCATCGTCGGCGACACCGACTCGTGGGAGAACGACAAGAAGACGCTCTACGCACGTCTCGAGGGCACCATCCCCATCGCGGGTCCGGAGCGCGCGAAGCTCACGATTGGCGCCGACGTGCTCGCCACCCGCATCGACGGCCTGCGCGTGCTCGGAATCCCCACCTCGTCCTTCGGCGGGAGCGCGGTGTTCCAGCTGCGCGGCGCGATCGCCGTCGAACGAGTGGAGCCCGGCGTGTACGCCCAGCTCGCGCTCGAGCCGGTGCGCGGTGTGACGATCACGCCAGGCCTGCGGCTCGATCGCGGCGTCCACGGCGAAGCGCTCTTTCAGCCGCGTGTGGCGCTCCGCGGCGAGGTCTCGCCGAAGACCGCGCTCAAGACGCTCTTGGGCCTGTACGCCCGTTCGAACCCGCACGACGCCGTCGACGCGCGCGACTTCGACGGCACGATGTTGCCGGTCCCCGCGGAGCCAGGACCGGTGCGCGGGGCACACGGCGCGATCGGCTTCGAGCACGCGCTCTCGCGCGAGGTGCAGGTCACGTGCGACGTGTGGGGCCGAGCGTCGAACGGCGTGCTCGTGGCCAAGCAGCAGCAGGCCCGGCCCTTCTACGACGATCTGCTCTCTGGCGGGCGGGTGGTCGCCGGGTACTACTACCCGTTGAACACCGACACGGCGCGGACGCGCGCGGCCGGTGTCGAGCTCCTCTTCAAGCTCTCGGGCGCGAATTACACCGGATTCCTCGGCTATGCGCTCTCGCGCTCCGAGATTCGCGACGATGCGTACGCAGCGTGGCGTCGCGCAGCGTTCGATCAGACCCACGTGCTCAACGCCGCGCTGCTCTACCGGCTCGGCGGCGGCTGGGAGGCGGGCGCGCGGTTCCGTCTCGCGGTCGGCGTGCTCGACAGCGCGTATCCCGCGACCGAGATCGCCCCGAAGAACGATCCCAAGGTCGATCCGAATCGCGCGCTCCCAGAGCTCCCGCCCATCCACTCGCTCGACCTGCGCCTGGAGAAGACCTTCACGCTCGGTGCCGGCACCATCTCCGCCTACGTCGAGGTGCGCAACGTCTACGATCGACGTGCACGCGAGCCTCTGGCGTACAACCATGTGTACGGCTACCCGGTGGTCGGCACGGGCCTGCCGATCATCCCGAACCTCGGCATCCGAGGAGCGTTCTGATGCGCCGCACGACCATCCTCTTCGCGTTTGCGCTCGCCGCCTGCGATCCGGGCGAACGCGCGGTCGAGGTGGGCTCGGTGCAGCAGGCGACGGTCGACGACGGCAAGGCCGACGGCGTGTTCGGCCAGCCCGATTTCACGACCGGAACGCCTCCGCCCTCGGTCTCGCAGATGAGCGCTTCGGCGCCGGTGGCGATTGGCACCACGAGCTCGTCGGGTGACACCTCCATCCTGTGGGTTCCCGATCGGGAGGCCCATCGGGTGGTCGGGTTCACTCCCGGCGACAGCCCGATCCCGATCTACCTCGCCGGGCAGAACAACTGGTTCTCCGGCGAACGCAACGCGGGTGGCGCCGTGGGGCCGCTCACCCTGAACGCACCCACCGCAGCGGCGCAGGCCTTCGGCCAGCTCGCGATCGCCGACACCGGCAATCACCGGGTGCTCTTCGGCTACGTCGGCGGCTTCCCTTTCGTGCCCAACGCCGTCTTCGGTCAGCACGGCAGCTACGTGGGAGACTCGCCGAACAGCGGCGGAATCAGTGCTGAGACCCTCTCGCTTCCCTCGGGGCTCGCCTTCGACGCGTCGTTCTCGCCCGGGCGCCTGATCATCAGCGACTCCGGCAACCACCGGGTGTTGGTCTTTGCCCTCGCTTCGCCGCTCACTTCCACCGCGGCGATCGGCTGCCTCGGCCAACCCGATTGCAAAAGCGCGCTCCCCAATCGCGGCGGCGCTCCGTCTGCACAGGGGCTCTCCGAGCCGCGTGGAATCGCCAACTGGTTCGACCCCAAGGACACGAAAGATCCGTGGCGCGGGTACTATGTCGCCGACAGCGCCAACCACCGCGTGCTGCACTACAAGGTCTTCGATACCGCCGCCGACTTCGTCTACGGCCAGGGTGGCGACTTCGCCACCGCCGTGCCTTCCAAGGGCGGACCGAGCGCGAGCTCCCTGCGCAATCCCACGGCCGTGGCCGTGGATCGCGATGGCTCGCTCTGGGTCGCCGATACGGGCCACCACCGGGTGCTGCACTTCCCCAAGGGGAAGAACGTCGCCGATCGCGTGCTCGGGCAGCCCGACTTCACCACCGTGTCGGCGCCCACTGTCGTCACCGCGAGCGCGATGCGCGCGCCCGAAGGGGTCGCCATCACGAGCAACGGCTCGCTCTGGGTCGCCGATACCGGGCACCATCGCGTCCTTCGCTTTCACCGGCCGTGCACCGCTGCCGACTGCGACGACGGCAACCCCTGCACCGACGATCGCTGCGACGCGGTGACCGGGTGCGCGCACGACTTCCGCACGTTCTCGCGCGAGTGCTCGCCCTACCGCTGCGACTTCGGAACGCAGAAGTGCCAACAGCCCTGCACGACGAGCGCGCCCTGTCTCTCGCCGTACACCTGCCAGTCGGGGCGTTGCGTGCTCCGGTGCGCGACCGACGGGCAGTGCGTCAGCTCCGGACGAACTTGCGTCGACGGCTTCTGTTGTGACCGCGCGTGCGAAGGTCCGTGCGAGAGCTGTAGCGTTTCCGGGATCGAGGGCACGTGCTCCACCGTCGCCGCCGGGCCGCTCCCGACGAACCGCACCTGCGAGATCGAGCCGGGCGAGTGCGGCGCGCGCTGCAACGGCTTCGACGCAAAACGTTGCTCCACGGCCACTCTCGGTACCCCGTGCGGCGTCGAGGCGTGCACCGATGGGGTCGCAAAGACCGGAGGCACCTGCGACGGCGCGGGCCTCTGCCGCTCGCGCGACCGGCGCTGCGCCCCCTACGCGTGCGCGGCGAACGGTTGTCAGGACTCGTGCTTCGGTGATCATCAATGCGCGCCCAACGCACGCTGCGTCGGCGGCGAGTGCATCGATTCCCCACCGCACGTCTCCGGCGGGTGTGCGATCCGGCCGATTGGTTCGCCGGACGAGACCTTCGGTGCGCTCGTGGCGCTCGCCGGGCTCGCCCTCCTGAGGCGGAGGCGCCGATGAGCCGACACGTCCTCCTCGTCACGTTGCTTCTCTGGGGCTGCGATCCGAGCGAGCCCGACCTCTACGTGCCCACCTACGACCCGGGCTCGGAGGAGCCCGTCACATCCACCGAGTTCTGTTCCCTCCTCGCGCGCAACACCTGTGCCGTGCTCCGGCCTTGTTGTCAGGCGTTGCCGTTCGCGTGGGACGAAGCCAAGTGCCGCATCTCGTCGCGGTCGCTCTGCGAGGCGCGTCGCACGAAGTCGATGGAGCTCGGCCTTCTCTACGACGACGTGCAGGCCGGTCGTTGCGTGCGTGGGACCGCCATCCTCTTTCCCGGCTGTCGTTCTCCTGTCGACGAGCCGATCAGCGCCGACGTTCGCGAGGCCTGTACGCAGGTGTTCCACGGCACGACGCCGATCGGCGGTCGCTGCGAGAACAAGTTCCTGCTCGAGTGCGCCCCCCCCCGCCTCGGCGCGCGCGTGTTCTGCGATCGCGGCGTCTGCACCGAGCGCCGTCTGCGCGAGGGCGGCGAGTCGTGTGGTGAGTTTGCGGCCACCTGCGCCGCGGGTCTCGGCTGCCTCGGCGAGCCGCCCCGTTGCACCGCCTGGTTCCACCCGCTCGGCGCGCCGTGCACCCCTTCTGGTACCTCCGAACTCAATCGCTGCGACGCTTCACGGGACCGCTTCTGCGATTCGAGCCACAGCCCGAACGTGTGCGCGGAGTTGCCCGCGGAGGACGAGCCCTGCGACGCCCAGCACGGCTGTCGCAGGCCGTGGCGTTGCGACGTCGATCGCGGCGGCACGACGCGCTGTACCGACGCCAAGCCGCTCGGCGAGACCTGCAACGACGACAAGGAGTGCGGCAGCAAGCTCTGCTCGGGAATGCCCGAGTCGCCGATCGGCCGCATCTGCGTGCCCTCGAACATCGGGTTTCCCATCGCATCGCTCGCGCTCGCCAAAGGCGATCCGGTCGAGTACGTCACGCGCATCGCCGCCATGTGCAGCGGGGTCATCCCCGAGGGTGCCGGAAGCCTCGCGCCGTTCTTACTGCCGACCGCCAAGTAGCGGCTCCGAGTTGCCCGCCTGATTTCGCGCGGCTAGCACCACGGCCGCCATGTCCGCAGAGATCACCGGCGATCAGGTCCGCCACGTCGCGAAGCTCGCACGCCTCACCCTCCGCGAGGACGAGGTCCCCGCCATGACCGAGCAGCTGGTGAAGATCCTCGGCCACGTCGCCCAGCTCTCCGAGGTGTCGACCGAGGGCGTCGAGCCCACCGCCCAGGTCGGCGTCGACCGCCTGCCGTTCCGGCCCGACGAGGTGCACGCGTGCCTGCCGCGCGAGGTCGTCCTCCGCGAGGCGCCCGAGACCGCCGGCGGCGGCTTCGTCGTTCCCGCCTTTATCGAGGAATGAACATGAGCATCCTCGATCGATCCCTCGTCGACGCCGCCGACGCGGTCCGCAAGGGCCAGGTCTCTGCCACCGAGCTCGCCGAGGCGGCCATCGCCCGCATCGCGACCGACTCGACCAACAGCCACCTCGACTTCGACGCCGCGCGCACCCGCGCGATGGCCAAGGCCGTCGACGAGAAGCGCGCCCGCGGCGAGGCGCTCGGTGCGCTCGCGGGTGTGCCGATCGGCGTCAAAGACGTCCTCTGCACCAAGGACGCGCGCACCACCTGTGCGTCGAAGATCCTCGAGGGCTACCACCCGCCGTACGACGCGACTGCCGTCGCGCGCCTGCGCAAGGCCGACGCGGTCTTCACCGGCAAGCTCAACATGGACGAGTTCGCGATGGGCTCGTCCAACGAGAACAGCGCCTACGGCGTCGTGAAGAACCCATGGGACCCGACGCGCGTCCCCGGCGGCTCGTCCGGTGGCAGCGCGGCCGCCGTCGCTGCGGGCCTCGCGCTCGGAACGCTCGGCACCGACACGGGCGGTTCGATCCGACAGCCCGCTGCGCTCTGTGGCGTCGTCGGCGTCAAGCCGACCTACGGGCGCGTGTCGCGCTACGGCCTCGTCGCGTTCGCGTCGTCGCTCGATCAAATCGGCACGTTCGCCGGGGATGTCCGCGGCGCTGCGCGTTTGCTCGAGGTCATCGCCGGGCACGACACCCATGACTCGACCAGCGTCGAACGACCGATCGACGAGTGGGTCGCCTCGTGCGGCAAGGACGTCGCGGGCCTCCGCATCGGCGTACCGCAGGAGTACTTCGAAGAGGGCCTCGACGCCGAGGTTCGCGCCTCCGTCGAGCGCGCGCTCGAGGCGATGAAGGGCCTCGGGTGCACGCTCGTGCCCATCGCGATGCCGCACACCAAATACGCGGTCGCCACGTACTACGTCGTGGCCACCGCCGAGTGCTCGTCCAACCTCGCGCGCTTCGACGGCGTCCGCTACGCGAACCGCGTCGCGGCCAAGGACCTCGAGTCGATGTACGGCGAGACCCGCGATCGCGGCTTCGGCGCCGAGGTCAAACGCCGCATCCTCCTCGGCACCTACGTGCTCTCGGCGGGCTACTACGACGCGTACTACACCAAGGCGCAGAAGGTCCGCACGCTCATCCGCCGCGATTTCGATCGCGCCTTCGAGCAAGTCGACGCCATCGTCGGCCCCACCTCACCGTCGGTGGCGTGGCCTCTCGGCGCCAAGGTGAACGACCCGTTGCAGATGTACCTCGCCGACGTCTACACGCTCCCTGCCTCGCTCGCGGGGCTGCCCGGCATCTCGGTCCCTGCCGAGCCGAGCAAGAGCGGTCTCCCCATCGGCCTGCAGATCGTCACTCCCGCGTGGACCGAATCGCGCCTGTTCTCGCTCGCTCACGCGTTCGAGCAGGTCTCGCCGGCCAAGGGCAGGCGCCCGGGCCCCCGCGTGTCATGACCGACTACGACGTCCGCCTCGCCGACCAATCCGATTTCGAGGCGCTCGCTGCGTTGTTCGAGCGCGACAACTCACCCTGCTACTGCCGCTACTGGCACTTCGCCGGCACCAACAAAGAGTGGGAGGCTCGCTGCGGGCTCACCCCGGAGGTCAGTCGGGCGGAGCTCGGCGCCGCGCTCGCGAGCAAGAGCGACGAGTCCCTCGGTCTGGTCGCGCGCGTGCCGGGTCACGGACTGATCGTCGGGTGGATGAAGCTCGCGCCGCAGCACACGCTCTCCAAGCTGCTCAAGCGAAGCCCCTACAAAGGGCTCGAGGCGCCCGAGGTCTTCTCCATCGGTTGTTTCCTCGTCGACGCCGATCACCGCCGCAAGGGCGTCGCACGCGCCCTGCTCGAGGGAGCGATCGCCGTCGCCCCGTCACTCGGAGCCCGCGCGCTCGAGGCCTACCCGCGCGTGTTCGACGGACTGCACGACTTCGAGCTGTGGAACGGGCCTTTCGAGATGTTCCAGGCGCTCGGCTTCGAGGTGGTGCGCGATCAGCCGCAGTACCCGGTGATGCGCAAGAGCCTCACTTCGAATCTCACTTCGCCGCGCACGTGAACACGTCGGCGGTCTTCTCGATGATCTGCACCGTTCCGCCCGGCCCCGCCTTCGCGTTGTTCGTCGTCGTGACGAGCACCGCCGCGTCGCCGCCGAGCTTCGCGGCCTCTTCCTTGACGGCGTTGGTGGCTTGGGTGTCCGAGACCTTGTCGTCGAGGTCCTCGCCGATTCCCCTGACCGTGCCGAGCTTCTTGCAGGTGGATTTCGCCGCCGACAGGATCTCGACCTTCGCCGCCGCCGGCGAGAGCGGGGCGTTGGCGTCGCGCACGCGGCCACCGCCGCAGGCGACGAGCAGAATCGCAGTCGAGATCCCGAGCGATACCCTGAGGAACGTGCGCTCCATGGCCCGGGTGTTCCACGGTCGTGGCTGCCAAGGCAACAACTTTGCGTAGAATGCGCGCCCTACCGTGAACCGCCGCCTCGTCGCCGCCCTCGGACCGCTCCTGTGCCTCGTGCTCGTGCTCGGGTGTCCGCGCGATCACGGTGCCACCACCGATGCCGCGCCAGCCTCGGCCAGCGTCTCGGTCAGCGCCCCCGCGGTCTCGGCCAGCGCCTCGTCGCCCGAGTGGCCCAAGGTCGTCACCGTCCCCGAGCTCGATGCCTCGGCTGCGGAGCCCGAGCCGATCGACATCGAGTCGATCGACGCCTCGCTCGATGCGCTCGACGCGCTCGACGCGACGGACGCGATGGACGGCGACGTGAAGTCGAAGCCAGACGCCTACGACGACGCGCCGCTGCTCGGCACCAAGACCTACCAGGACGAGAACCCGATCAAGGGCATCCGGCGCATCACGTCCGCGGCGGCCAAGGTCCACAAGGCGCCTCGCGACCAGAACATCATCGCGACCCTCCCCAAGGGCACCGACGTCTCGCTCGTCGCCGAGCTCACTGACTGGTACCGCGTCCGCTACAACGACCCGAACACCAACATCCGTCGCCAGGGTTGGATCTACGTCACGACGTTCGCCGGTCCGCGCAGCAAGACCTGCCCCGTCGGCTGGACGCACCACGATCAAGACGGCGGCTGGTGCGATCGGGAGTGCACCAAGAACACCGACTGCAAGGCCCTCAAGGGCTACAAGTGCAGCGGCACCCTCTGCTTCTACGCGGCCGACTGAGGCCACCCGCGGGCGGCGAGCCGCGTGCGCGCGCCGCGTACGCCGTAGATCGTCGTCTCGTCGGGCGGCACGATCGGCGCGAGCAACACTGACGCGAGCACCGCCGCGAGCACGAGCGGCGCGCGCGGATCTCCTTCGACCTCCCGACCGATCTGCACGACCAGCTTCGCCCTCGCGACGAGCACGTCGAAGCCGGCGCCACCGATCGCGGCGACTCCACGCTCCGCTGCGGCCAGCACCTCGGGCGCTTCCTCGCGCCGGGCGACCTGGACCATTACGCGTGTCGGACTTCCACCCACTGCAGCGACGTTCACCGCGAACGTCGGGGAAGACACGATGTTCGGAAGACTGACCTCGGCGTCGAAGAACGTCTGGGCCTGTCGGGAAATCGCGAGTGTTTCCCACGCGATCGATTCGTCCTTGCTCAACAGGTGGAACGCAGCGTCTGGCGCCAGTGGCTCCATGCCACCAGCCTAGCGCCCGTCGCGGACGGAGCGCAGCTTGAGCATCGTCACAAACGTCGTGGTCACCCGACGAAAGGTCGCCCGAGTCGCCCACCTCCCTCGCGCGGACCGAGTACGATCCGCAGCGGACGCCAAAAGCCATGAAGCGCTTCTCCCTCCCGATCCTCCTCTCGTTGCTCGCCCTCAGCGGGTGCAGCAGCAAAGACTCGACGCCCACGATCTCGTGCGACGACCGCGCGAAGGTCGGTGGCAACTGTCCGGGCGTCACGGACGACGCGGTGTCCACCGACGGGATCGCCTGTACGACCAAGGTCGACGTCACCCCGGCCGATCTGGTGTCCAAGGCTTCGAGCCCCGCCGGAACCTGCCTCGTGCTCGGGGGCGGGAGCTATCCCGCGGTGACCCTCGCGCCGGGCGTGAGCCTGATCGGCAAGGGTTCGGGGTCGACGGCGATCGAGGGCATCACCACCAAGGGCGCAGCAGCGGCCACGATCCGCGGCGTGAAGGTCGGCGCGGGAGGCATCGTCGTCAGCGGCGCTGGCACCCTGAACATCGACAAGGTCCTGGTCTCGGGCGCGACCACCTATGGCATCGCGGCGACCGGCACGACCTTGAACGTCACCGCCTCCACCATCGATCACACCGGGAGCTTCGGCCTGTTCTCGCTGTGCAAGGCCGACTGCCTCCCGTCGCGCACCAAGCTCACCCTCGACCGCGTCTTCGTCCACCAAGCCAAGCTGGTCGGCGTATGGGTGCACGGCGGCGTCGACGTCACGATCGACGGCGTCCAGATCGACAAGACCGCTGCAGGCTCGTTCCTCTATGGCCGTGGGCTCGAGATCGCCGAGGGCGCGACCGTCGACGGGAAGCGGCTCGCGGTGGTCGACAACGTCGACGTCGGCATCTTCGTGGACGGAGGGTCGGTGAAGCTCACTTCCTTCACCGCGTCTCGCAACGTGCGCGGCGTCCAGCTGCAGGCCATTCCCGAGGGCGGCGGCAAGCTCGAGGACTTCGCGGTCATCGACAACCAGGCGCTCGGCATCGGAATCGCCAATGGGTCGAAGGGGCTCATCGTTCAAGGGGGCCTCGTCGCCTCGACCAAGGCCTACAACGTCCCGGTCGACATCGGCGGCATCCAGAACGTCGGTGACGGCATCAACTGGCTCGGCGGTTCCGAGGTCACCATCGCGAGCTCGGTGAAGATCGAGGGCAGCGCGCGTAGGCCGGTGATCATCGACGCCAGCTCCAAGGGGAAGTTCGAGGGAACGCTCAGCGGTGGCGACGAGACCACCGGTCTCATCGTCCAGGGCGGTCTCGAAGCGAGCATGCCCAGCGGCCTCAGTGTCGCATCGGGCGTCAAGACCGACGTCCTCACCAAAGACAAGTCCATGCCGGTCGCGGTCGCGGTCGCCATGATGAAGGCCCCGTAGCTGCGAACACCATCCCCACGGTGGGGCCGCGGTTGGATTATCCTCTGCGGCGATGGAGCCACCGTTCTCCGATCCCGCGCTGACGGCGGGTGCGGTCGTTGCGGGATACCGCATCGTCCGGCTGCTCGGATTCGGCGGCATGGGCGCGGTGTACGAGGCGGTCCATCCGATCATCGGCAAGCGCGCCGCGGTGAAGGTCATCCAAGCCCACGCGGCCTCGTCCAAGTCGGGCATCGACCGGTTCGTCCAAGAGGCGCGGCTGGTCAACCAGATCCGCCATCCGAACATCGTCGACGTGTTCGGCTTCGATGCGTTGCCAGATGGTCGCCCCGTGCTCGTGATGGAGCTGCTCGAGGGCGACACGCTGGCGAACGTGATCGCGCGACGTGGGCGCTTGCCCCCGTCGGAGGTGATCGCCCTGATCCTGCCCGTGCTCGGTGCGCTCGCCGCCGCCCACGACGCGGGCGTCATCCATCGTGACCTCAAGCCCGAGAACCTCTTCGTCGTCAGGTCGGGTGACGGACGACTCACCACCAAGGTGCTCGATTTCGGCATCGCCAAGCTGATCGACGCACCGCCCGGCAGCGGGCTGACCTCGATGACCGGCGGCCAACTCGGCACGCCGAAGTACATGTCCCCCGAGCAGTGCCGCGGACAATCGATCGACGGACGCAGCGATCTCTACGCCATCGGTCTCATTCTCTTCGAGATGCTCGCCGGGCGTGGTCCCTTCATCGGGGGCTCTCCCGCGGAGTACCTCGGCCAGCACCTCTACGCCGAGCCGACCCGCATCTCGACGTACGTCGCGCTCGATCCTCGGCTCGAAGACATCGTCATGCTCCTCTTGTCGAAGGACGCGGCGGCGCGTCCCCAGAACGCGGCCGAGGTCGAGCATGCCCTCCGCGCGCTCGAGGGCGAGCTGAAGAGCGCGGCCGGATCTGCCGCGACCGAGTTCGTCGGTTCCATCGTCCCCGTGCTCCCGCGACCCTCGACCCAGGCGCGGGTGGCGATCACCGCCGCGTCCGGGAGCCCGCCGAACCCGCCGCCCGCGCACTCCCAGCTGCCGGGCACGCGACCTTCGGGGCTGCCGCCGCTGCCCGTCTCGATGTCGAGCGCTCCCCGGATCTCGGTTTTGCCTCCGGCCCCGGAGAACCTCTCCTCCGCCGGCGTCACCGTCGAGGAGAACCGCCTCTGCACCATCCTCTTCGCCGACGTCTCCGGCTTCACGGCGCTTTCGGAGCGGTTCGCGCCCGAGGAGGTCAAGGAGATCATCGACGGCTGTTTCGCCGCGATGAGCGCGGTGATCGAGAAGCACGGCGGCTACGTCGACAAGTACATCGGCGACTGCGTCATGGCGGTCTTCGGCGTTCCCCGCTCCACCGACAACGACGCGGAGCGCGCGGTGTACGCGGCGCTCAAGCTGCAGCAGACGGTCGCGAAGTACGGCCTCCGCGGTCGTCGCCAGGCGCGGCTGCGCTTCGGTCTGCGCATCGGCGTGAACACGGGGCGGGTCTTCGCCGGTCGGGTCGGCGGCGCGACGCGGCGTGATTTCACGGTGATGGGCGATGCGGTCAACGTCGCCTCTCGCCTTCAGGCGCACGCGCCCGAGGCGAGCATCGTGATTGGGCGCGATACGTTCCGGCACGTCACCGGTCTGTTCCAGCTCGAGGAGCTGCCGCCCGTCATCGCCAAGGGCAAGTCCGAGCCGCTCGTCTGCTATCGCGTGCTCGGCCCTGCGGGCGAACGCGCCGCGCTTCCGCAGGACGAGTTCTACGGGGTGCAGACCAAGTTCGTCGGCCGTCGCGGCGAGCTCGAGCGCCTCGTCGACCTGCTCGACCAGTCCGTCGCCGATCGACGCGCGCACCTCGTCACCGTCGTCGGCCCGGCGGGTGCTGGAAAGAGCCGCGTCCGCGACGAGCTCCAGCGCATGATCGACGCGAGGCCCGAGCGAGCGTTCGTCCTCGCCGGTCGCGGCTCGCACCTGACGCGCGAGGGCACCTACGACCTCGCCTCGTCGCTCTTGCGCAATCAGTTCCACATCAACGCCGACGATCCGCGCGAGGTCATCGAGCAGAAGATCCGCAACGGCGTGCGCGCGCTCGGCAGGCCGGCCTCTCCGAGCATCACGCCCGTTCCGAGCGAGCGAGCACACGGAACGGGGCCGACGCCCGCGCCGTTCTCGATCACCCCCTACTCGCACGCGAACCCCACTCATCTCGACCCGCAGGACCTGGGCGACGCCATCGAGACGTTGGCCAAGATGCTCGGCGCCGATCCGACGAGCGCGCTCACCAGCGCTGGCGAGAGCGTCGACGATCCGCGCGCGCGGACCAGCGCGGCGTTCGCCAAGCTGCTCGGGCTGGTCGCGACCCGCGGTCCAGTCGTGCTCCTCTGCGACGGCCTCGAGGCTGCCGACGACGCGAGCCTCGATCTGCTCGACTACCTGCTCGTGCGCCTCTCCGACGCGCCCGTGTTCATCGTCGGTGCCGCGCGGCCCGAGCTGTTCGAGCGCCGCCCGCACTGGGGCGAGGGCAAAGAGGGGCACAGCCGCCTCGTGCTCGACCCGCTGCCCCGTCGCTCGCTCGAGGAGCTCGCGCGCGATCTGTTGCGTCGAGCGCCCGGCGTCTCGCCGGACTTCCTCAAGCGTCTCGTCGATCGCGCGGACGGCAACCCGCTCGTCCTCAAGGAGACCATCCGCGTGCTCGTCGACGCGGGCGCCGTCGAGCGCTCGTTCGACGACGTGTGGAAGGTCGACGAAGGTCGGCTCGACGCGCTCGCGCTCCCGCCGACGATCTACGGCCTCGTGCAGGCCCGCCTCGATCGCCTCCCTCCCGAGGTGCGGATGATGGTCCAGCGCGCGGCGGTGGTCGGCCGCGTGTTCTGGGAGGGCGCGCTCGATTCGATGCGCATCGGCACGCTCGGCAGCGACGGCACCAACGTGCGCGATCTGCTCGAGCGACTTCGGGCGAACGACATCGTGCGGGTGCGCGAGGGCTCGACCTTCCCCGGCGAGCGGGAGTATGCGTTCGCCGACACGGTCACCCGCGAGGTCGCCTACGAGTCGCTGAGCATCCGGGCACGCGAGCAGTTCCACAAGGCCGTGGCAGGTTGGCTCGAGACCCGTGGTCCGGCGGTCGTCGAGGGGAACCCGGCGCTGATCGCGCACCACTGGGATCGCGCGAGCGTTCCGCGCGAGGCGATCAAGCACTACACCCGCGCAGGTCACCGCGCGGCGATCCTCGGCCACAACGCCGACGCCATCCGCCACTACAAGCGCGCGAGCGAGATCGCCGACGCTGCCAAGGGCATCGGGCTCCCCGACGGCTCGAACCTCGACATGTCGAACTTCGAGGAGCTGCGCGTCGCCGACTGGCAGGACCGCGTGAAGCTCCGCCTCGCGCTCGGAGACACGCTTCGTCGCGTCGGCAGGCTCGACGAAGCCGAGGCCTCGTACGAGGACGCACGCAACGATCTGCTCCTCGACGAGCGCCGCAAGGGCAAGGGGCACGACAAGGCCGAGGTCTCGCGGTTCGAGGGAAGCATCGAGCTGCGCGTCGGCAACGTCGAGAAGGTCCGCGGCTCGTTCGACGAGGCGCTGTTCCACTACCACATTGCCCTCGACAAATTTGGTCGAGAAGGCGAGCCGCGGCTGCTCGCCCCGCTCTGGGCCGCCATCGGCTTCGCCCAGTTCCGCACCGGCAAGCTCGACGAGGCGCTCGAGAGCTTCCGCAAGGGGCTCAAGGCGTGTCGCCGCATCCCTCGGCAGGAAGCGGATTGGGCCGACTCCGCGTCGCGCCTGCTCCACAGCATGGGCAACGTGTTCTACGCCCGAAAGAAACCCGTCCAGGCCGAGCGCCTCGGGATGATGGCCGGGCGGGTGGTCGACGAGAGCAGGTTCCCCCAGCTCGCGGCCATCGCCTACAACAACGTGGCGGTCGTCGTGTTCATGCGCGGTGATTACGCGCGTGCGCGTGAGCTGTTCATTCGCTCGCTCGCGCTCAAGGAGAAGGTCGGCGACCTCTACGACCTGGTCGTCGCCTACAACAACCTCTCCGAGGTTTCGCTGGTGTTCGGCGAGGTCGACCACGCGCTCGACATGGCGCGGCGCGCGCTCCAACTCGCCGAGGCCCTCGGCGCGCGCGACGCGTTGCCCGACATCTACAGAAACCACGCCGAGGCGTTGCGCGCGCGCGGCGACAGCGTCGGCTCCGTGCGCGCGGCGGAGCAGGCATTCGACCTCTCGCTCGATCCTGCTGGCCGCGCGTATCTGCAGAGCACGGCGAGCACGCTCGCCGAGTGCGTCGCCAAGGCTCGCGAGGCGAGGGGCACGCTCGACCCGACGGCGCGTGAGTACGTCGACGCGGCGATTACCCGCACCCTCGAACGCGTCCCGAGGGAGCTCGAGAGCGCGGGGCTGCCGAACGATGCGGCGACGGTACGGGCTAAGCTCTCGGCCTGATCATGGCCCAGCCTCCGCCCCCGCTCCAAGGCGTCGTCGACAGCCACTGCCACATCGCCGTCAGCGCCCGTGGCAAGCAACCCGACGAGCCGGGTGACGTCGTGCTCGCCCGCGCACGCGCCGCCGGGGTCTCGGGTTTCGTCGTCGTCGGCGTCGGCGAGACCACGGTCGAGGCCAACAGTGCGGTTGCGCTCGCCGAGGCAAACGCGGACGTCGTAGCCGCGGTCGGTGTCCATCCGCACGACGCGCGCCTGTGCGACGACGCGATGTTCGAAGAGCTCCGCGCCCTCGCGGCGCGCCCACGCGTCGCGGCCGTGGGCGAGATCGGCCTCGACTTCCACTACGACCACTCCCCGCGCGAGGAGCAGCGTGCCGTCTTCCGCCGCTTCGTCCGGCTCGCACGCGAGCTCGACAAGCCGATCGTCATCCACACGCGCTCCGCCGGTCAGGAGGTGCTCGAGATCCTCGAACAAGAGGGGGCCCGCGACGTCGGCGGCATCATCCACTGCTTCAGCGAGGACACCGCCTTCGCGCGGCGTGCGCTCGATCTCGCGTTCGACATCTCCTTCTCCGGGATCGTCACCTTCAAGACGGCCACGGCCATCCAAGAGGCCGCGCGCTTCGTCCCTCGCGATCGCTACCTCGTCGAGACCGACGCGCCGTACCTCGCGCCCGTGCCGCTTCGAGGCAAACTGTGCGAGCCCGCGTACGTGGTCTACACCGCGCGCTACCTCGCCGGTCTGCGCGGCGTCGCACCGGAGCAGATCGCCGAGGAGAGTGCGGCGACCGCACGCCGAAGGTTCTCCGGGCTGACTGAAGATCTGTCGAAGAATCCCCCGGACTGAAGTCCGGGGCACCGACGGCAAGACGAAGCCCTTCGGGCTGGCGGAGTTACGTGTCGACGACGACCTCGTTGTCGGCAAGCGTTGCTTCGTTGTGCTCGAAGTCGGAGGTCGTCTATGTGCGAGCTCGCCAACGCGCACCTGAAGCACCACCACGGAATGGCGCAGGTCTTGGTCCGCGGCCTCCACAAAGTCACCTGCGTGGCGGTGCTCGCGGCGATCGACTCGGAGGGAGGAAGTGCCGGCGTGCCACCTGCACGCCGG
>Ga0208492_1000121_pt1 | contig 81879 bp, 77 predicted proteins | sample Subbioar_CSW14AB_FD_184820 | JGI IMG/M metagenome (GOLD analysis project Ga0208492, IMG submission 184820) | Serpentinite rock and fluid subsurface biosphere microbial communities from McLaughlin Reserve, California, USA - CR12Mar_CSW14AB (SPAdes) | ecosystem: Environmental > Terrestrial > Deep... | reverse complement strand
GGTCGGCACCGAGACATCCGCTGTGGCGAATCGTCTCGGCCCTCGATACGGTTTCCCGTATACACACTTTCCAGGCGTGCTCCTTCAATCCGCCTAGGCGGAACACCTCTCTGTTTATTTTTTAAGGACTGCAAAAATAGCGCTTAACCACTCAGTTTCCGAATATTTTTTGAGCATTTGCAGTTGTAATCGATGCAACTTCTTCTAAAGAGACTTTTTTTACTTCGGTCAATTTGATGGCTATTTCGAGAAGATAACTGCTTTCATTTCTTTTACCCCGATACGGAACAGGGCTTAAATAAGGAGCATCCGTTTCCAATACTAGGTGTTCCAAGCCGATACCTTCTAAAGCAGTTGGAAGACCTGCATTTTTATAGGTCAATACACCCCCAATACCCAATAGGAAACCCATTTGAATGATTTGAATGGCCGATTCATGGCTTCCACTAAAACAATGAAAAATGCCCTTTAATCCCTTTTTTGAATAGGGTTTTACCATATCAATGGTTTCCTGCATGGCATTACGGGTATGAATCACAATGGGCTTATTCTTGGCTAATGCCCAGCTCATTTGTAGATCGAATGCTTTTTTCTGCTCAGCAGCAAAGGTTTTATCCCAATAAAAATCAAGACCTATTTCTCCAACAGCTACAAAATCTCTTTTGTTTAACCAATCCTGCACAATAGCGAGTTCGTTATCTACATTTTCTTTCACAGAGCAAGGATGAAGCCCCATCATCGCAAAACATACATTGGGATAAGTAAGTTCCAAATCCAACATGGCAGGTATCACTTCACTGTCAATGGCAGGTAAATAAAACTTTTGCACCCCAACTTTTCGAGCTCTTTCAATAACATCGGGTATTTCTTCTCCAAATTCTGTGGAATACAAGTGACAGTGTGTATCTATCAGCATCATTGAACAAAATTCATGATAAATACTGATTACACCACTGTATTTAAAAAAAAAATCATCTGTATAAAATAAACAGACAATGTGCTGCGTTATTAGTCTCGTATCCCGTGAGGCGAAATCAACAGGCGATGTAAAAGATTCATCCCGATTTAATCGGGAAAAGATTGTTTTCATAGGGTACGGATTAAAAGCAGAGCCGAAGTTTCTACTTCGGCTATTTTTTTTGATTAGCAGAGAGAGTATAGTTGACAGTTGTAAGTTGATAGTTGACGGAAAGAAAGCAGTTATGTACCTTTATAAATACTTTTTAGACATCAGACATCAGACATCAGACATCAGACATCAAAATTCAAAATTCAAAATTCAAATCTGACATCTGACATCCTAAATTCCCTCAAACCGAAACCCCTTCTCCGAAAAATACTCCAGCACCTTGGGCAATGCCACCGACATCCGATCCCAGGCTTTGGCACTATCATGGAATAAAACAATGGAACCGGGTTGGGTATGATAGAGCACATATGCTAAACAAGCTTCTCCCGTGAGACGCGTATCAAAATCTGCACTCAATACATCCCACATGATGATCTTTTTTTGCTGCTGATGTAAGGCTTTGATTTGAGAACGTTTGATGCGTCCATAAGGAGGTCTGAACAAATTTGAAGAGATATATTCTTGCGCAGTAGCAATATCATGCAAATAAGTAGCATCATCTGTTTTCCATCCATTCAAATGATGTTGTGTGTGATTACCGATGGTATGTCCTTCAGCGATAATACGCTGATAAATTTCCGGTTCGGCAGCCACATTCTTTCCAATACAAAAGAAACTTGCTTTTGCTCCATAAGCAGCCAACTGATCCAATACAAAAGGAGTTGCCTGTGGATGTGGACCATCATCAAATGTGAGATAGATCTTCTTCTCCCCTTCCACCGGCATTCTCCATACCAATGAAGGATACAAACTACGCAGCCAGAAGGGGGTTTTTGTAAGATACATAGTGTAAATATAGCTTATAGTCGATAGTCCATAGTCCATGGCAAAACATTAGGGATCAACCATGGGCTATGGACCATCGACTATGGACTAACACTTATCTTTACACCATGAACAAGAAAGTACGTGTACGTTTTGCCCCTTCTCCTACCGGGGGACTGCATTTAGGGGGTGTGAGAACGGTGTTATTCAATTATTTGTTTGCGAAGAAGCATGGTGGTGATTTTATTCTGAGAATCGAGGATACCGATCAAACCCGTTTTGTACCGGGTGCTGAAGAATATATTTTCCAAACCCTGGAATGGTGCGGATTGATTCCGGATGAAAGTCCGAAACATGGTGGTCCGTATGCGCCTTACAGACAAAGTGAGCGCAAAGCCATGTACAAGCAATATGCCGAGCAACTGGTACAAGCCGGTTATGCCTATTATGCTTTTGATACGCCGGAGGAATTAGAAACCATGCGCAATGATTTTAAAACGGCTGAAAATCCTTCTCCGCAATACAATCAATTCATTCGCGGAAAAATGCGTAATTCTCTTACGCTGGGTGAAGATGAAGTAACCCGTCTGATAAGTGAGGGTACACCCTTTGTGATACGCATCAAAATGCCTGCCGGTGAAACCGTTAGCTTCACTGACATGATACGAGGCGAAGTATCTTTTCAAACCGATCAGGTAGATGATAAAGTATTACTCAAAGCGGATGGCATGCCTACCTATCATCTTGCTGTAGTAGTAGATGATTATTTGATGAAGATATCACATGCATTTCGCGGAGAAGAATGGTTACCTTCTGCTCCGGTGCATATACTGTTATGGAAATACTTAGGATGGGAAAATGAAATGCCTGAATGGGCACATCTTCCCTTGATCTTAAAACCGGATGGTAATGGCAAACTCAGCAAAAGAGATGGTGACAGATTAGGATTTCCAGTATTCGCCATGGACTGGACAGATCCGAAAACCAATGAAACAACTATCGGATTCAGAGAAAGAGGTTTTCTTCCTGAAGCATTTGTGAACTTATTGGCCATGTTGGGATGGAATGATGGTACGGATCAGGAAATATTTACGATTACAGAATTGATCGAAAAGTTCTCCATGGATCGCGTTCACAAAGGCGGTGCTAAGTTTGACTATGAGAAAGCCAAATGGTACAATCATGAATGGATCAAACAATCTGATGCAACTAAACTTGCTCCATTTGTACAACAAACCTTAGCAGCCAATAATATTCAAGTTACAGACTCAAGCTTGCTGCATCATGTCATTGACCTGGTGAAAGAACGTTGCACATTACTGTCTGATTTCACGACACAAAGCAGCTTTTTCTTTCAGTCGCCGATTCAAATAGATATTGATGCCATCAAACCCAAATGGGATGAGAAAAAAAATCTCTTTTTCACTGAGTTGATCCGCGCTTATGAACTTAGCACAGTTTGGGAAGCCGGTGATCTTGAAAAAGAGTTCAAAGAACTGGCAGCAGCAAATCAATTAAAGCCGGGTGAACTCATGCTTCCATTCAGAATCATGTTGGTGGGAGGTAAGTTTGGTCCGGGGGTATTTGATATTGCTGCGTTGATTGGTAAAGCAGAAACCATTCATCGTATTAAGTATACACTTGGGCTAGTAGCGTAGGGGTGATGAATTGCCACTGAAAGCACTGAAATACACTGAATGATTCTGTGCTATTCTGTGCTTTCAGTGGCAATTTCTTTTTTCATCCGTATCTTACCCCAAACAACCCACATGAAGAACGCTACCAGACTATTATATCTCTTAGCGATGATACGTTTTGTACTTCCTTTCTTACTGGTACACCCCTCCTACCAATTACATCGCGATGAATATCTCTATCTGGCAGAAGGTCATCACTTGGCCTGGGGTTTTTTGGAAGTGCCTCCCATGCTATCATTCATGGCATACATCAGCAACACCTTGGGTGCTACTGAGTTCTGGGTAAAATTTTGGCCGGCACTATTTGGATCACTGATATTATTAATGATGGGTAAGATCATTCTGCGTTTGGGAGGCAGATCTTTCGCCATTTTACTAGCCTCTTTTCCATTTTTATTTACGGGCTATATCCGTATGTTCTACTTTTTCCATCCCAACTTTTTGGATGTATTCTTCTGGACACTCAACGCTTATGCACTCATCAACTTTGTAGACACACAAAAAAACAGATGGCTCTATATTTTCGGTATCAGTATTGGATTGGGCATGCTTAGTAAATATTCTGTTGCCTTTTATACTGCCAGTTTACTGGTAGGAATATTACTCACCAAGAATAGATCTGTTTTGCTGAATAAACATTTGTACTTCTCTGCTGCCATTGCATTGCTTATCATGCTTCCCAATCTCATCTGGCAATACCAACATGGGTTCCCTTTATTCATACACATGCAAGAACTGAAAGAAACACAACTTCAATTCATTGACCCCAAAGATTTTTTAGTAGATCAGATCATGATGTTTCTGCCTTGTGTTTTTATTTGGATCAGTGGCTTGCTCTATGTTTTATTGTCAGCGGAAGGAAGAAAATACCGGATGATTGGCTTCAGTTATTTTGCAGTCATTGCTTTACTAACTTATATGAATGGGAAAAGTTATTATGCAGCAGGTGTTTATCCCATTCTATTTGCATTCGGTGCATATTGGCTTGAAAGATTAACCATCGCTAAGCTCAGATGGCTCAGGTATGCGATGGTATTCATACCGGTTACTTTGGGTATACTCATCATGCCTTTATTGTTACCTGTTTATACCCCACAAAAATTAGCAGATTGGTACCGCTCAAAAAATATCCATACAACAGGATCTTTCAAATGGGAGGACCTACAATACCATCCATTACCTCAGGATTTTGCAGATATGATTGGTTGGAAAGAATTGGCAGAAAAAACAGCTGCTGTTTATAAAAGTTTACCTGCATCAGAACAAAGAAAAACCATGGTGTATTGTCGTGGTTATTATACTGCCGGCGCATTGAATTATTATGCAAAACAAACCGGTTTACCTGTAGTCTATAGTGATGATGCTTCTTTTTTGTTTTGGATGCCTGAACAATATGATTTCAAACATTTGATACTGGTAGGAAAACGCATGCCTGATGCAGATGATATCGTATTTCAGCAATTTGAAAAAGTATCGCTTCGCGATTCCATCAACTACCCTTTATTCCGGGAAACAAAAACCAAAATCTTCTTATTTGAGAATGGGAACGACTCTTTACAACCGATTACCGAACGAGGGGTAGCGGCTTTAAAAGCAAGGTTTAGCCGAAAATGAGATTTGCATTCCATTGCTTACTTTTGTGTCATAAATCGATTGCATGAGTAAGCTCAAACGCCCCATTCGTGTGTTAGTTGCGAAAGTTGGACTCGACGGACATGACCGTGGCGCCAAAGTCATTGCAACTGCATTACGTGACGCAGGAATGGAAGTCATCTATACCGGTCTTCGACAAACCCCTGAAATGGTCGTGAATGCAGCCTTACAAGAAGATGTAGATGCCATTGGTATCAGTATTCTTAGCGGAGCACACATGACTGTATTTCCAAAAGTGATTCAACTGCTCAAAGAAAAAGGAATGAATGATGTATTACTCACCGGCGGTGGCATCATTCCAGAAGACGATATGAAAATCCTCAATGAGATGGGTGTTGGTAAACTATTTCCTCCGGGCACACCTACCAGTGATATTGCAGGTTATATCACTGAATGGACAGCTGCAAATAGAAACTTTTAATTTTTTATGAAGAGAATGGACCGCAGATTCTCATGATCATCATGATTAACGCAGATTGGTTGTAACAAAAATCATGACTATCATGATGATCATGAGAATCTGCGTCCCATCATCCTTTTTAATACACCGAAATTTATATTTCCGGAAGTCTTAATCTTTTTCTTTTAGAGAGAATTCGTATGCCCACAATAATGGCTACACAGATAAAGAGCCCGAGGTTGTATTCAATACCAAAGTGCTTTAACCCAAGATAGATAATGCCACCCAAAGCGCAGGCTGTTGCATACAATTCTCCTCGCTTTAAAAGATTGGGCACTTCTCCGCAAATCATATCTGCAAGTAATCCCCCAAAAGTGGCAGACATGACGCCCATAATGACAGAATAACCTTCATTGATTCCATACACCAAACTTCTTTCAATACCACCTACGGTAAACATTCCTAAACCTATCGCATCTGTAAAGAAAATAGCCCTGCGAAAACGGGTGAAATTGGTATTCAATAATGAAACGATTAAAACAGCTGATACCACCAATCCTAAAGCGAGATAGTCGTTGACCCAATTCACAGGCCTCACGCCAATCAATAAATCTCGAATGGTGCCGCCACCATATGCTGTAACAAAAGCCACTACCGCAGCACCAAAAATATCCATCTGATGTGTTCTTGCCTTTAATGCACCTGTCAATGCAAAAACGAAAATACCTGTGTATATGATGACCTCTATCAGATTCATACTACAAAATACAAAAGAACGGTATTGCTACCCTATTTTTGTACAAATACGATTGCCATGTATCAAACTTTAGTGACCGATCTTTCAAATGGTATTTTTACGATTACCATTAATCGCCCTGATAAATTAAATGCCCTCAATCAGCAAGTGATGTCTGATTTGAATGATGTAATGGATGAAGTATATCAAAATAAGGATATTCAGTCTGTGATCATTACAGGATCAGGCCCTAAAGCTTTTGTGGCAGGTGCCGATATCAGTGAGTTCAGTGGCGCTTCTGTTGCAGAAGGAAAAGCATTGGCGAAAAGAGGACAAGACATTTTCTTCAAAATTGAAAATTGTCCAAAGCCTGTTGTAGCCTGTGTCAATGGATTTGCATTGGGAGGTGGGTGTGAATTGGCGATGAGTTGTCACTTTAGAATTGCATCAGACAACGCCAAATTTGGTCAACCGGAAGTAAATCTTGGATTGATTCCGGGTTATGGTGGCACACAAAGATTGGTTCAACTGATTGGAAAAGGAAGAGCCATGGAATTACTCATGGGTGCCGGAATGATAGATGCAGCAACTGCTTTACAATATGGATTGGTGAATTATGTAGTACCACAGGAAGAATTAATAGCGAAAGCTGTTGCCATTCTTCAAGTCATTAATAGCAAAGCCCCTATAGCAGTAGCAAAATGCATTGAAGCTGCCAATGCTGTTTTTGATGAAAGTAAAAATGGATTCGAAGTAGAAGTAAATGCTTTCGGTGATTGTTTCGCTACTGAAGACATGAAAGAAGGAACCACCGCATTCCTCGAAAAAAGAAAAGCCATTTTCAAAGGAATATAACTTCTCTGCGTAATCTCTTTTCTCTTGTTCTCTGCGGTAAATCTTTTATGTAAAACCGCAGAGAACAAGAGAAAAGAGTTGACGCTGAGTGGTACTATCGCTTAATTACTTCTCTAATCTCTTCTGCAATAGGTTGATTAGCGGTGAATGTAAGTCCTAGTAACTTTGCAATGGTTTGTGCAAATTGTTTTTGATACAATTGAGAAGACTGTTTTATTTCACCCAAAGCAGGCGTATTGGGTCCCATGACTGCCAACCATATCTCATCCGCCCCTTCAATATCTGAACCGTGACTGGTCCATTGACGTTTGTTCTTATCACCCCTACCATGATCAGTAGTAATGAGTAAGGTGGTTTTGTTACGGTATTGAGGAGTAGACTGCACATAGTTCCATATTTCTTCTATCCATTTGTCTACTTGCGTGGCGGCTTGTAAATAGGAACGATATTTCCAACCATGAGCCCATTCATCTGTTTCTCCATAAGCAATATAAAGTACACGCGGTTTTTCTTTCTTCAAATATTCCATAGCCGCATGGTGGGTGAATACATCAAAACATTCTTCTGCCCACATACGATGACTGCTCAATAACATGCTGTTGATCAGCTTCTCTTCAGCAGTAGGTGTTGTACCTCCGGTAGTATCATAAGCAGCCACCACAGGAATACCACTTCTTTGCTCATTTAAAATTCTATTGAATGCTTCCCATGCTCCAAAAGCAGCAACTTTCCCTTTAAATGAAGGCTGCTGGTTTAAAAATTCCAGTACTGTTGTATTGGGATTAGGTGGATAATCATTGGCATCAATTCTTTTATCCGCATACCCTGAAAATATTTCGTTATAGCCCGGATAAGAAAACCAATATGAATTAGAGACATTCACTTTACTACCCAAATTCCTGTTACCATGAATCTGTCCTTGTTGAGCGATTGTTTTCCAAAAAAAAGGCATCAGCTTACGTCTTCTCTCTGCAACATCCTGAGCCCAATAGGTTGTATAGATCAGTGCGCTATCATCTTGATTGAATCTTTTGTCAGAAGCCAATTCAGGATCCATACCCTTAAAAAGCTCCTGCCAACGGAGTCCATCAGTAGTAATGATGATGATGTTTTCCGTTTGCTGTCCAAAAGCAGATACTGAAACCATGGCAAACAGAAGCGCTAAAAACTTTCGCATAAACCACATTTTATGCTTCAAAGTAGCAAAAATCAGCATGATTTCACTTTATATCTTTCCTACCTTTGCACCTCAATTTATTCTACCGATCAATAAAAACTATAACGATGGAATTCCGTATTGAAAAAGACACCATGGGCGAGGTGAAAGTACCGGCACATGTTTATTGGGGAGCACAGACACAACGCAGTATCGACAATTTCCGTATTGCACAGGATATCAATAAAATGCCCAAAGAAATCATTCAGGCATTTGCTTATCTGAAAAAAGCAGCTGCGCTCACCAATCGTGATGCCGGTGTATTAGCGGAAGAAAAAGCAGCTTTGATCGGACAGGTATGTGATGAGATCCTGGAAGGAAAACTGGACGACCAATTTCCATTGGTAGTTTGGCAAACAGGCTCGGGTACACAAAGCAATATGAATGTGAATGAAGTAGTGGCATATCGTGGTCATGTGATCAAAGGTGGTAGTTTGACAGATAAAGAGAAATTTCTGCACCCCAATGATGATGTCAATAAATCACAATCATCGAATGATACTTTCCCAACAGCGATGCATATTGCTGCTTATAAAATTTTATTGGAAGTAACGATCCCCGGTATCAAAAAATTGAGAGATACACTGGCAGCAAAAAGCAAAGCTTTTATGCACGTTGTGAAAATTGGTCGTACCCATTTTATGGATGCAACACCATTGACACTCGGACAAGAGATCAGCGGTTATGTAAGTCAGTTGGATCATGGATTAAAAGCCATCAACAATACTTTAGCTCATCTGAGTGAACTGGCATTGGGGGGTACAGCGGTAGGTACCGGTATCAATACGCCAAAAGGATATGATGTAAATGTTGCAAAACACATTGCTCAATTAACAGGACTTCCATTTGTTACAGCAGAAAATAAATTCGAAGCACTGGCCGCACATGATGCCATTGTGGAAGCACATGGTGCATTGAAAACAGTTGCGGTAAGTCTGATGAAGATCGCCAATGATATTCGTATGTTGAGTTCAGGACCTAGAAGTGGTATTGGTGAAATCTTTATTCCGGATAATGAGCCGGGGTCCTCTATCATGCCGGGTAAAGTAAATCCAACACAATGTGAAGCATTGACGATGATCGCTGCACAAGTAATGGGAAATGATGTAGCCATCAATATTGGCGGTGCTACCGGACATTTTGAATTGAATGTGTTCAAGCCGGTGATGATCTATAATTTCTTACACAGTGCAAGACTGATCGGTGATGGTTGTGTAAGCTTCAATGATAAATGTGCAGTAGGTATTGAACCATTGGAAGCCAATATCAAAAAGCATGTGGACAATAGTCTGATGTTGGTTACAGCTTTGAATACCAAAATCGGTTATTACAAAGCAGCAGAAATAGCACAGAAAGCACACAAGGAAGGAACAACGTTGAAAGAAATGGCGGTGAAGCTGGGTTATCTCACACCGGAAGAATTTGATCAGTGGGTGGTTCCGGGGGATATGGTGGGAGAGATTAAGTAAATTCTGTTGGATATAAATAAGCCGCAGATTCATCAGCCTAGGCTGACGAATCTGCGGCTTAAATTTTATTTACCATACACTTTTTTACCACCTGAATAAGTAGCCGTTACTTTAACATCCAATATTTTCTCTGGCGCTACTTTCATCAAATCATTATCCAGCAAAATAAAATCGGCTTTCTTTCCTTTCTCCAAACTACCAATCTCCTTTTCCATAAAGCTGGCTTTTGCCGCCCAGATGGTCATGCCGCGAATGGTTTCTTCACGGGTCAATGCATTCTCCATTTGGAATCCGTTTTCAGGAAAACCTTTGGCATCTTTTCTTACAACTGCAGCAAGAAATGTTTTGAATGGAGAAATATCTTCCACCGGAAAATCAGTACCCAATGGAATCCATCCATTTTGCTGTAACAATTGTTTGAATGCATACGCACCTTTTACACGCTCCGAACCCAAACGATCTTCTGCCCAATACATATCACTGGTTCCATGTGTAGGTTGTACAGAAGGAATGACACTTGCAGCAGCAAATAATTTAAAATCATCAGGGTGAATGACTTGAGCATGCTCTATACGCCAGCGTTTATCATTTTTACCACCGAGGTATTTATTATAGATATTCAGGATCTCACGATTGGCACTATCACCAATGGCATGCGTACACATCTGAAAATCTGTTTTAGATAAAACACCTGCGAGTGAATCATAATGATTTTTATTTCTGAGTAAGAATCCTGTCCAATCAGGACGATCACTATAATGTTTCAATAAGCAGGCGCCGCGACTACCCAATGCACCATCTGCATATACTTTGATGCCTTTTACAAACAGTTTATCGGTTTTGTATGGACCCTTTGGTAAAAATTTTTCATAGTTGGATGCATCGTCACTCAACATCACATACAAACGCATGTTGAGTTTACCTTCTTTTTGTAAGGTATCGATCGCTTCTACATCCGTATAATGCAAACCGCAATCTGTTATAGTTGTTAAACCTTGAGCAAAACAGTTTTTCTCTGCAGCCTGCAACCATTGTACATAGGTTTCTTTGGTGGGCGCAGGAATTTGGGCATACACTTTATTGTCAGCATTGTCAATCAAAACACCTGTCAATACCCCATTCTTCACTTCAATAGAACCACCCACTACTGTTTGTCCGGCCTTGATTTCCGCCAGATCCAATGCTTTCTGGTTAGCAATGGAAGCATGTCCATCTACGCGTGTTAACACGACAGGTTTATCCGGAAATAATTTATTCAGCTCTTCATTGGTAGGAAAATTTTTACCAGGCCAACGATTTTGATCCCATCCTCTTCCTTGTATCCAATACAGATCAGGATGCTCATCCGCAAATGCTTTGACACGTGCTACGGTTTCTTCCCAGGTATTGGTTCCAAACAGATCTACCTGAAATAAAGAACGACCATACCCAACAAAATGCGCATGCGCATCAATGAGTCCGGGATATACTGCTTGTCCACCGGCATCTACTTTTTCATCACTGGTATATTTTTTAAGGATATCATCATTGCTACCCACTTCGAGAATGACGCCATCTTTAACAGCCATGGCTTCTGCTGTAGTGAAAGAAGAATCAACGGTGTAGATCACGGCATTGTGAATGATCAGATCTACTTTGTTGTTTGAACAGGCTGTAACACAGAACAGCAATAAAATGTAGAGGTACCTCATAAGCATGCTTTAGGATTTCGTTCAGAATGAAGATAGTAAATATGCCCATGTAAAACTACGCCGGTTGTCAAAACCGGTCATTCCTGTTTCAGAAAAGGTAAACAGCAAAGAGAATTAACGTAACAGGTCACAGGGTTTCAAACCTGTATGTTTTTTGAAAGCTGCTGAGAAGTGCGAGATAGAAGAATAGCCCAACAGTGCAGAAACATCTGTAACGCTTAATCCTTTTTCATACAAAAGGTATTTTGCGTGTTCCATTCTTTGTTGCTGATAGAAATCGAATATGGTGGTACCAAAAATTTCCTTGAACCCTTTTTTCAGGTAACACTCGTTCATCGCTACTTTGCGACTGAGTTCTTTGATCGTGATCGGATCACCAATATGCTGTAATAAAATTTCTCTGGCTTGATAAATTCTATCGCGACCACTTTCATCTGCCAGAAACTTACAGGTAAAGCCTTCTTCTTTTTCATCAACTAAACAATCCAAACTGTACAATAACAGTTCATGTACTTTGGCATTCACAAAAATATTCTCGAGTGCACCGGTGTAGCTATGATTCAATAAAGAATCCAGCGCATTTCTTTTTCTATTACAAAGTGGAAATACTTTGGTAAACGCATGTGGATGACGAAATGCCAGTACTTCATCTTTCCGATTACTCAACTTAACGTTATGCACAAACTGATGCAAAAAAGTAGAGGTAAAATGAAAAGTGAAAACATCTACGGTCTGGTGTTTACCGCTACAATTATTGGTAGGCAGCTCCACACATTGGGCACAGCTTTTTTCTGCGCAATAACGGTTTCCGGTGGTGCAATAACGAAGTTCTAGGTAGTTTTCTTCCGGTTTACGGGAGTTGTAATGATATACCATCATACCCGTATCCTCGGCTACCCAGGGATGCTGGGCATATAAACGCCTGATATTGTAATGAATAGAGCCGGGAATATGTTGTTCTTTATGATACAAAACATCCAATGAAGGTTCCACTCCACTCTTGTGCGCCACTCTCAATATATCCATTACTTCGATCATCAGGATACAAAATTAATGTATAAACATCAAATTAACGGAAACGACTCTCTTAAGGTTGTCACAACACTGTAAAAAACTGCCTATTCCCGGCCAAAAAAAGAGCCTGAAAATGTGGAAAACAGCAGGCTCATTTATCACCAAAAACCCCCTATTTTCATTAGCTTTGTCGACCTACGAAAATTCACTTAAACTCAGGATTTACAAGCATTTATGACTCAGGAACAAATGAACAGCAATGAGGCCCAGAACAAGAATTATGGTGCCGATAGTATACAGGTTTTAGAAGGTTTAGAAGCAGTAAGAAAAAGACCCGCCATGTACATCGGAGATGTGGGGGTAAAAGGGCTCCATCACCTTGTATATGAGGTGGTTGACAACTCTATCGATGAAGCTTTAGCAGGATACTGCAAGAACATACAGGTAACCATTCATGAAGACAACTCGATCAGCGTACAAGATGATGGACGTGGTATTCCTACTGCTATGCACTCGAAAGAGAAAAGAAGTGCTTTGGAAGTAGTAATGACCGTACTACATGCGGGTGGTAAGTTTGATAAGAATACTTATAAAGTATCCGGCGGTTTGCATGGTGTGGGTGTGAGTTGTGTGAATGCACTCAGTACCACCTTACATGTAACCGTACACCGTGAAGGAAAAATATTTGAACAGGAATATAAGATCGGTGTACCACAATATCCGGTGAGAGAAATTGGCACCAGTGATATCACCGGTACACATGTTCGCTTCTGGCCCGATGCTACTATTTTCCAAGAAACAGTTTATAAAAAAGATATCCTGGAAGGCCGCTTACGTGAACTGAGTTATCTGAACAAACGCATCAGCATTACCCTTACTGATCTTCGTGAAAAAGATGAAGAAGGAAATGTATACGCTAAAAATTTCTATAGTGAAGGGGGTATCGTTGAGTTTGTACAAATGCTGGATAAAAACGGGCACCGCAATCCACTCATCAGTAATCCGCTGTATGTTGAAGGACATGATGAAGGCACCAATGTTGCAGTAGAAGTAGCCCTCACTTACAATGATGATTTCAAAGAACATATTTTCTCTTACGTAAACAATATCAATACCATTGAAGGTGGTACACACGTAACAGGTTTTCGTCAGGCTTTAACGCGTGTATTCAAAAGCTATGGTGATAAAGAAGGATTGTTTGAGAAAGCCAAAGTACAAGTAGAAGGAGATGATTTCCGTGAAGGTTTGAGTGCCATTATTTCTGTAAAAGTGCCGGAACCTCAGTTTGAAGGACAAACCAAAACCAAATTGGGTAACAGTGAAGTAAGTGGTGTGGTACAAACTACGGTAGCTCGTGTACTGGAAGCTTATTTAGAAGAAAATCCAAAAGAAGCCAAGAATGTAATCTCAAAAATCATTCTTGCAGCACAAGCGCGTGTTGCGGCGAAGAAGGCCAGAGACATGGTACAGCGTAAAACGGTACTAAGTGGTGGTGGACTTCCCGGTAAACTTGCAGATTGTAGTGAACGTGATCCTAAGAAATGTGAATTGTACCTTGTAGAGGGTGACTCAGCGGGTGGAACGGCCAAACAAGGACGTGATAGAAGTTATCAGGCTATTCTACCATTACGAGGCAAAATCCTGAACGTGGAGAAAGCCATGGAGCATAAGATCTATGAGAATGAAGAGATCAGAAATATGTATACTGCTTTAGGAGTTACCGTAGGAACACCTGAAGATCCGAAAGCTTTGAACATTACAAAATTGCGTTACCATAAACTCATCATCATGACGGATGCGGATGTGGATGGATCACATATCGCAACATTGATCCTCACTTTTATTTTCCGCTACATGAAAGAAATGGTAGAGCAAGGTTATGTATACATTGCACAACCACCATTGTATCTTGTAAAAAAAGGAAAAGAGCAGCAATATGCTTACAATGAAGAGCAAAGAAAAATGTGGATCGAAAAATTAGGTGGTGGAAAAGATGACAGTGTTACCGTTCAACGATACAAAGGTTTGGGTGAAATGAATGCAGACCAATTGTGGGAAACTACAATGGATCCGGCCCGCAGAACACTCAAACAAGTAACCATTGAAAGCGCTGCTGAAGCCGACAGAATATTCAGTATGCTCATGGGCGATGATGTAGCACCACGCCGCGAATTCATTGAAAGTCATGCGAAGTACGCGAAGATTGACGTTTGATTTTAGTGAGTAATGAATAGTCAGTAGTGAGTAAAAACTAAAACACTCACTACTGACTATTCACTACTCACTACATCCCTGTGGATTACTATTTTCCTCTTCTCTTTTGATTTTCAGTAAAAAACAGTAAGTTGTGGTAACATAACCCGTTGTTTATTTACTAACCACATTAAATTCTAAGAAAATGGACACTTCAAAAATGATCAAAGCATATTGTCTGAAGACCAAGGAAAAAAATGTTCCCATGCAAGATGCCGTGATCACCAAAACAGCTCGTGGCGGTTATATGGCTGCTGGTCATGATGGAAAAGGAAATAAAATGGCCGCCATTCTTAGTGAAGCTAAAGCATTGGCAGCCATTGCCGATGGCGTTGCAAAAAAAGGATTTTAATCTGTACCCAATGATGTTGAAAAAAGCCGGCATTACCGGCTTTTTTCGTTTTCTACATACCTAAAACCATCGCTGAAAAAATCTCGTTTATAGGGTTCATGAAATATGAACACTATGAAAAGAGCCCGATCTCATTATCAAATCATGCACCAGCTTTTGCTGGTTTGTACACTTGGCTTGTTGGTATCAGGTTGTTATAAAGAATTAGGTAACGCCGGTAATATTCCCGAGCCACCCACATTTACTCCAGCAAATGGACCTGATATCACATTCTATGGTCTTACCGATGATGGCAAATTAAATCGCTACAATGCTAAATCACCCGGTACTGTTGAAAATTCATTAACCATTACAGGTATACCCGCAGGTGAAAAAGTTTTAAGTATCGATTTCAGACCTGCTACTGCACAGTTGTATGCGTTAGCTTCCAACAGCAGGTTGTATGTGATTAGTTTATTAGATGGGGTTGCCAGACAAATCGGTACCGGATTCACTCCTGTATTAAATTCTCAAATTGCGAATATAGATTTCAATCCAACCGTAGATCGTATTCGATTGGTGACTCATGCGGGTCAGAATCTTCGCTTACATCCTGAAACAGGCGCTTCAGTTGCTACTGATGGCAATATCAATGGTGGTGTCAGTCCTGCCATCACTTCTATTGCATACACGAACAGCAGAGCAGGCGTAACTACTACCGAGTTGTTCAATATTGATGTGTCACAGAAAAAATTATACAAACAAAATCCACCCAATGATGGCACCCTTGCAGAAGTAGGTAGTTTGGGAATTGATTTTACAGGCAAAGGTGGCTTTGATATCAGTCCTGATAATACTGTTTCACTGGCTACATTTACACAAGCCGGCAAAACAAGATTGTATACCATTAATTTAATGTCAGGTGCTGCAACATATATCAATGAAATAGCTGCTAACCTGATAGACATTGCCATTCCTACACCTCCTGTTGCTTATGGTGTTGACGACATGAATACGCTACAGATTTTTGATCCTTCCAGACCTCAGATGATGATCAGTAAACCCATTACCGGTTTAGGTGCTGGCGAAACAGTGGAAGGAATAGATTTTCGTCCTGCCAACGGAGAATTATTCGCTTTTACAGTAACGACTACCGGTACGGGACGCTTGTACAAATTGAATACCTCATCAGGTGCTGCTGCAGCTGTAGGAACCGGATTTATGGTAGGTACTGCTGCAACTGCATGGGCTTTTGATTTTAATCCAACTGTAGATCGTATCAGGCTCGTAAGTGATGCAGGGCTCAATCTACGCTTAAATCCCAACGACGGAACCATTGCTGCAACCGATGGAAATATCAATCCGGGAACACCATTCATCTCCGGTGCAGCATACACAAATAATTTTAATGGCACTACTTCCACATTATTGTATGTCATGAGTGGAACAAAACTATTCAAACAAGACCCTCCCAATAATGGTACGCTGGTAGAAGTTGGAAATATCGGTGTCTCATTGTCTTCAATGAATGGTTTTGATATTGGAGGAAGATCAGGAATCGCTTATGCAGTAGGAACGGTAGGTACCAATACAAATATTTATACTGTGAATCTTACCACAGGAGCATTCACATCTACCGGAAGTATTGCGGGTAGATTTCGTGCTTTTGCTGTTGGGCTGGGGTTGTAGACCATAGTCCATGAACCATGGTCAATGGACTATAGTATAAGAAAGAGGCTGTATCAGTTTGATATAGCCTTTTTTTATGATTGCTGAATGACTCCTTTATGCATTCCGTCTAAGAAGCGTAACATCGCTTCCATATCTTTCATATTCTCGACCACCAGAAGGAAGTTTTTACCTGCTTGTTTCAGTCTTGCTTTATTCGTGCCGGATTGTAGATAAGACAATACTCGCTTAAATAATTCTGACTCGAAATAAGGAGAATCCGGGCGATTGATAAAATAACAACGCAGTGTATCTTGTTTCAGGGTCATCTTTTCAAAACCAATTTCTACAGCACGCCATCTACAGCGAACAGTTGTAAAAAGATCCTCTACTTGTGCCGGCATTGGGCCAAATCGATCGATCATTTCTTTATGGAAGTCTTGCAGCTCTTCTTCTTTTTCACAATTATCCAATCGTGAGTATAAAGACAATCGTTCAGCAATACTTTCTACATAACTATCCGGTATCAATATTTCCAAATCGGTATCAATCGTACAATCACTCACATAATCATCCTGTTTACTGATTTCTTCTTTGAACAGATCTTTGAAAGAAGTACGTTTCAACTCACGGATGGCTTCTTCCAGTATCTTTTGATACATTTCAAAGCCGATCTCAGCCATGAATCCGCTCTGTTCACCTCCCAATAAATTTCCGGCCCCACGAATATCCAAATCACGCATAGCAATTTGAAACCCACTTCCCAAATCACTAAACTGTTCTAATGTTTGTAATCGTTTTCTTGAATCCGTAGGTAAAGTACTCATAGGAGGCGCTAACAAATAACAGAAAGCCTTTTTATTACTCCGTCCTACTCTCCCTCTTAATTGATGTAAATCACTGAGTCCAAATTGATGTGCATTGTTCACAATGATCGTATTCACATTGGGAATATCAACGCCACTCTCAACAATATTGGTACAAACCAACACATCATACTTCTTATCAATAAAGTCCATGATCCGCTCTTCCAATTCATGTCCTTCCAATTGTCCATGCGCATAACCTATACTTAAATCCGGACAAAGCCCTTGTAACATAGCACTCATCTCCGATAACCCTACAACCCTATTATGAATAAAGAAAACTTGTCCGCCACGTTCTGTTTCATAATAAATGGCTTCGCGAATGAAATCATCATTGAATATGTGTACTTCTGTTTGTATGGGTTGACGATTGGGTGGTGGTGTATTGATGATACTCAAATCACGAGCCCCCATCAAACTAAATTGCAAAGTTCTGGGGATCGGTGTTGCTGTGAGCGTTAGACAATCTACATTCGTCTTCAATGTCTTTAGTTTTTCTTTATGCGCTACACCAAATTTCTGTTCTTCATCAATGATCATGATCCCCAGGTCTTTGAATTTAACTTCCTTGCCCAGGAGTCCATGAGTACCTACAATAATATCTACCTTTCCTTCTTCCACTTTCTTCAGGGTTTCCTTTTTCTCTTTTGATGATTTGAATCGATTGATATAATCTACTGTTACCGGAAAATCTTTCAATCGGTCTTTGAATGTTTTATAATGTTGGAAAGCAAGAATAGTGGTAGGCACCAATACAGCAGCCTGTTTGCCATCTACAACAGATTTGAAAGCGGCCCTCACTGCAATCTCTGTTTTACCAAAACCTACATCGCCACATACCAACCTATCCATGGGCGAAGGACTCTCCATATCTTTCTTTACATCAGCAGTGGCTTTACTTTGATCAGGGGTGTCTTCGTAAATAAAAGAAGCTTCTAATTCTGTTTGAAGATAGTTATCAGGCGTGTGTGCAAATCCTTCTTGTGCTTTTCTTTGTGCATACAGCTTGATCAGATCAAAAGCGATTTCTTTGACCTTGGTTTTGGTCTTTTCTTTCAATCGTACCCACACATCACTTCCCAATTTATTGATCTTAGGAACCGTTCCTTCTTTACCGGTATACTTGGAAATTTTATGCAGTGAATTGATATTGACATATAAAATATCACTGTCCTTATAAATGATCCTAACGGCTTCCTGCAGTTTTCCGTTTACTTCTAACTTTTGAAGCCCACTATAGGTTCCTACACCATGATCAATATGTGTTACATAATCTCCGGGTTGAAGATCACGTAGGGTTTTTAGCGTAAGTGCTTTGTTTTTATTATACGCCTGTTTGACTTTGTATTTGTGGTAGCGTTGAAAAATCTGGTGATCGGTATAACAAACGATCCTAAGATCCTCATCAATAAAACCTTCATGAATACTACTGGGTACCGGAACAAACTGAATCTCTGTTTTGAGATCTGCAAAAATACTGTTGAGTCTTTCTAACTGTTTTACCTGCTCTGCAAAAATGTAAATACTATACTTCGCTGCTTCATGAGCGGTAAGATCTTTGATCAAAAGATCAAACTGTCTGTTAAATGCTGGTTGGGGTCGGGTAGCAAATTCGATTTCAGTATTGGACAGTTGTGGTTTGTATCCGAATTCAACGATATGTCTTTTCTCCAACTGCTCACTGATTACTGAAAGTGGGACAAAATCCGCAGCTGATACTTCTTTCAGTACACGGATATCTTCTTCCTCTTCATTGGATTTCATTTGATAACCTTCTTTCAGTAATTGCATGAAACCCTCCATTTCATCATACTGCTGTTGCACCTTTTCTGCAATCACATCCCAATCTTTCAGCCACACAATGGTATTCTCACTTAAAAAATCAAAGAGCGATACTTTTTCATCCGTACTAAATTGTGTTTCTACATTCGGAATGATGTTAACCTGCAATAATTTTCTTTCACTCAACTGTGTCTCCGGATCGAATATGCGGATACTATCCACTTCATTACCAAATAACTCAATGCGATACGGTTTCTCGTTTCCAAAAGAATAGATATCGAGAATACCACCACGTACGGCAAATTGTCCGGGTTCATAGACAAAATCCGTTCTTTCAAAACCATACATGACAAACAATTCCATTAAGCTTTCCGGATTAATAGAATCGTTGGTTTTAATGGTGATGATATTACTGCTGAGTGTTTTGGGAAGTACTACTTTTTCAAAAATGGCTTCAGGATAGGTAACCAATATTTTTTTATTCCCACCAGCAGCCAATTTGGTGAGTGCCTCAGTACGAAGCATCACATGTGAACTGTTCAGTATCCGGAAATTTTTTCTGTTCTTGAAAGAAGATGGAAAGTAAAAAAGATCCAATGCCTGGCTAAGGTTCTCTAATGTATTGTGAAAATAGGCTGCTTCTTCTGCATCGTTCAATACCACCACATGATTCAATGTTGAAGTAGCCGTATGATTAAAGACCGCAGTTACAACAAATTCAGCGCTACTTCCTTGAAGATTTTTGAGAAAAATTCGTTGAGATTGGGCAAAAGAAAGCTTGTCCGCTAACTGAAAAAGGCGGGGGTTATTTTGATACTGCTCCAGCAACACATTCAAATTCATAACAGCTTCCATCCCATTACCTGCAAACGTCTGTAATGAGGGATGCAAAGATAACCTTAGAAATCAATATGTAGCTCCTGAATTGATCGTGATGTTAAAAGGGGTTACTTTATTGGCTTCTACCGTTACCAGCTGAATATTATTCCGGCTGTCGAAGGAATTGGCAAAAAAGAACTTCCCTTGTTGCACAAAAAGCGAATAAGTTCCGGGTGGCAAAGCAATACTAAAAGCGCCCGTGCTGTCTGACAGAACAGAAGCAACCTTTCGAGTGTTAATTGACGTATATATAGCAGAAGTTTCAACTCTTTGAACTTGCGATAAATCAGTGGGTTCATAGACCAACAAAGTCACAGATACGGGTCTAGGTTTGTTCTCAGGAGCACCCTTCATAGGCATTTGGTTGCCTTTTAATTCGGTAATAAAACCGGATATACCTTGGGTAATCTGACCGGTTTGGGCTTTGTTGGATGGTTTACAGCCAAAAATTGTTAAAAAAGCCCATATGACTACAAAAAGATTATGCCTCATGCTTCACTTTGAATGGTGAAAGTATCTAATTTAGTAATAATACCCGGGGGCAAACCCTGAATAATTATGAAGTTAAATTAAACGATGTTATGCTGAGAAGATTTTTACCCATTTTTATCACTGCTACTGCCATGGTATCGGTTGCCCATTCGCAATTGTCGACCAATGTTCAGGCATTAGATATTACTACCCAGGGTATTCGATTAAGAGAGCGAAGTGAATACACAAAAGCTTTGTCATTAGCCAAACAAAGAAACTGGCCATTGACCATTAATGGAAGAAATGGCGCAAGGGGTGTATTGGTGGGTGTTGATGCATTTAATTTTCCAAAATATTATATCATTAACAATAGTATTGCGGCAGCTACTACCAGAACCAACCAGCTATGGCCAGGCGGTGCAACCGGATTAAACCTCACCGGAAGTTCTGCGAATATGAAAAACAAAATAGGTATCTGGGATGGTGGTACAATTTTAAGTTCACATGTTGAACTTACTGGAAGGATCACACAAAAAGACAATCCCCCATCGATTGACAACCATGCCACACACGTTGCTGGTACTATGATCGCTACAGGTCTTAACCCTAGTGCAAAAGGGATGGCCTATGGTGTTCAGGGAATGATTGCCTACGATTTTACCAATGATAATTCTGAGATTGCTTCTGAAGCTTCTGGTTTATTGATTTCAAATCACTCTTATTCCATTATCTCCGGATGGAATTTCAACTCAGCACAAAATCGCTGGGAGTTTTATGGTAGACCCAATGAAGATGAAGACTATAAATTTGGTTATTACAGTAATGATGCTCAGGAGATGGATTCTATTGCATACAATGCACCATTTTATTTGATCGTAAAATCAGCTGGTAATAATCGTGGAGAAACCGGACCGGCTGTTGGAGAACCCTATTTCAGATTCAATGCTCAAAACCAAATGACTGCTGCCGGTACCAGACCTTCTTCCATCAGTAGCAATGATAGTTATGGAACCATTACCTGGGATGGCAATGCAAAAAATATTTTAACAGTAGGTGCCGTGAGAGGTATTCCCGGTGGATACAATCGACCTGAAGATGTGGTGATGAGTACTTTTAGCAGTTGGGGACCTACTGATGACGGACGTATTAAACCTGATATTGTTGCAGATGGGGTAAACGTATTATCTACTTTCGCATCAGGCAATAACAGTTATTCAACATTGAGTGGAACGTCGATGTCTTCTCCCAATGCGGCCGGCTCGTTATTTTTATTACAGGAACATTATTCAAAACTAAAAAGTGGTGCTTTTCTAAGATCGGCTACCATCAAAGGTTTGGCTATTCACACAGCTGATGAAGCAGGTAATAATCCCGGACCAGATTATCAAAATGGATGGGGATTGTTGAATGTTCAAAAAGCGGCTGCTGTTATTTCTGCTTCCGTTGCATCGAATAACGGATCTACCAGTGAACATCTCATGTTTGAAAATCTGTTCAATACAACAACATCTAGTTTTACAACCACTGTAATTGCTACCGGTAAAGAACCTTTGAAGGCTACTATTTGCTGGACAGACGTTAGAGGAAATGTAGAGCTAGTAGATGTATTGAATAACCCGGCTAAAAAATTAGTCAATGATTTGGATATCAGAATTACCAGTGGCAGCAGAACTTTCAGACCCTGGACATTAAATCCTGCCAGCCCTTCCAATGCTGCGGTTAAAGGTGATAACAATACCGATAATGTGGAGCGAATTGATATTGATAGTACCGTTTCGGGAGAGAGTTATACCATCACAGTTACACATAAAGGTGCTGCAGGTTCTTTGGTACGTGGACAACAAGCTTATTCCTTACTGGTAAGTGGTGTTGGCGGAACGGCTCATTGTGGCTCAGGTCCTACGGAAAATACAGGTGGGCGTATTGACAGTGTGAGTTTGCAAACCATTCGTTATGCCAATCCTGCCGGAGGAACTACGTATGTAAATAATACCGCTATTGCTGCGAATATAGAACCTTCACAATCTGTTCCATTTAGAGTAAGAGTGAATAGCTCAGATGCTACCAATGCTGATAAAATAGTAAAGCTATTTATCGACTATAATAACGACGGTGATTTTATAGATGCTAATGAAAATGTTGCTACCAGTCCTGTTTTGAAAAACACTGAAGTATTCGTAGGTAGTTTCAATACACCCAGCAATCTCACAGTTGGTAGTTCATATAGAACCAGGGTTGTTTTGGTGGAAACCAGTACTGCCAATGATGTAACATCTTGTGGAAATTATACAAGAGGCGAAACAAATGATTTTAGATTAGTAGTGGTAAATCCTTCTACTGATTTTACCATCAGCGAAGTTATTACACCAACCGTTGCTGATTGTGCTGATAACAAGCAATACCTCACCGTCAACATTCGCAATAATGGCAGTGTTTCAAAGAGTAATATCCCTATCTCAGTAGAAGTTAAGAATGGAACAACAACCGTTACTACCATCAATGCTTCCTATCCGGGCACTGTATTACCATTGAGCAATGCTAGTTTCACATTACAAACCCCTTTTGCTACCACTGAAAACACAACCTATACAATTCTGGCTACAACCAATATAGCCGGTGATCAGAATACTGCTAATAATACACTGAGTACCAGTTTGACGATTGGCAGAAAAGGAAATGATCCAAATCCGGTCGGAACGATTTGTAATAACACCGCATTATTACGAGTACCTTCATCCACTGCAAATACAAATTATTTTTGGTTTAATAGCACTACCGCTACTGCACCATTTGCAACGGGCAGTACAGCATCAACTACAACCATTCCTACTAATAAAACTTTCTATGTATCCAGTGAGTTGAAAACTTCCATTGGACCTACGACTAAGATGTTCTCGCCCAATGGTGGTTACAATGATTTTAGTGGCAATTTTATGAGATTCAATGCCAGCGTTCCACTTACCATTGAAAGTGCAAAATTGTATATAGGGAATAGCGGTAGAATTGAAGTGATTTTAGGAAGATTCGGCTCATTTAATTCCTCCAATAATACATATTCGTATACTAGGGTGAATAGTGTGTTTTTAGATGTATTGGCTACCAATCCCAATCCGGCACCTGGCGCTGTAAGCGGTAATCCTGCAAATGATACAGGAGCTGTTTTCTTCTTAAACCTGAGAGTTGAAGAACCCGGTGATTATATTTTATTGGCATTATGTTCGAATGGTGCTACCATTTTCCGAAATAATGGAATTGTTGGTTCAACATATCCTATCGCCATACCGGGTGTAGCGTCTTTTACCGGTAATAGTGTCAATGTAAGTGGTAGCGGCGATCCAAACCCTTTCTACTATTTCTTCTATGATATGAAGATCAGAACAGGAAACTCATGTCCCAGTATCAGACAAGAAATCGTTGTTGCAGATGCCCCAACGCCGGTTGTGACCAGACAAGGTGATTCATTGGTTATCAATACCCCCGGTGTTTCCAGACAATGGTTTAAAGATGATGAAGGTATCAGCGGGGCTACCAACGCTAGCTATAAACCCATTGCGTCTGGAAATTATAAAGTTGTAACTATTGATGCGTTGGGCTGTCAGAAAACATCAGCGCCTATTCAGTTTACGGTAACTTCTCTTCCTCCGGAAGTGGTGGCCAGAGAAATCAAACTCAGCGTATCCCCTAATCCGAATAAAGGATTATTCAACCTGAGTTTCGAAGTAAAAGAAAAAGGTGATGTATCCATAGAGTTACTCAATTCAAGCGGACAAAGAGTATTCAATCAGTCTTATCCGGGTTTCAATGGAGTTTTCTCCAAACAAATGAATGTGGGTAATATCAATGATGGTCAATACATTTTGAAGATTTTCCATAATAAGAAGACTTATCTACAAAAAGTGATCATTATAAAGTAGATCAACCTTCTGGTTACTAAAAATGATGCGGTACACTCTTATTCTCCTTTTGACCTTTGTTTGCTTCCAAGGTTTCGGGCAAAAGAAAAAAATAATTTATGGCTACTTGAAAGATAGTGTTACCAACGCACCAATAGTTTTGGCCAGTGTCAGAAACATCTCTACCAATACAACTACCATGACCGGTAATGATGGCAAATTTTCTATTCAAGCCGCAGAAAATCATATTCTCTCTTTTGCAGCTGTTGGTTATTTTTTCGATACCCTGCAATATGCAAACAGCTATTTATTACAAGACACTTTATTCCCCGTTCTATCACCATTGGTACGTGATTTAGGAAATGTTACAGTTACCAGTAGGGGATTGAGTCAGTATCAACAAGATAGTATTGAGCGGAGGAAAGATTTTTTACAGGATATCGTGAATTATACCATTCCAACAGTATCACAAGCCAATTCAGGTGCGGGTATTGCGCTGAACATTGACCGATTTTCACGACATGAGCGTAATAAAAGAAAAGCGCTACAGTTTTATGAAACCAATGAGAAAGAAGCCTATATCAATTATCGATTCAATACCGCATTGGTTATTTCATTGACTCGTTTTAAAGATGAAAAGCTTCGTCTTTTTATGCAACAACATCGCCCTTCTTATGATTGGCTCAGAAAGCATACATCAGAAGAAGATATCCGCTACTATATCAATGAGCAGTTGAAGATCTTCTCAAAAAATTACAATAAAAATTAAGTACTACTCGTAACGTAGTGCTACGATAGGATTGAGTCGGGCTGCTTTCATGGCTGGATATATTCCCGCGATGAGTCCAACAATAGAACAAATCACCACCCCAACGATCACCCATGCCCATGGTACTACAAAACCTGTTTTCAGTATCAGTCCAAATACATTCCCTACCAGTACCCCTAAAATAATACCAAAAATTGCCCCTAATAAGCTGATGATCATACTTTCAAATAAGAACTGCTGACGTACATTCTTACTTTTCCCTCCGATGGCTTTAATAAGCCCAACTTCTTTTGTTCGCTCGTTCACGGCCACCAACATGATATTCATTAAACCAATAGCTGCTCCAATCAAAGTAATCAATCCAATAGCACCGGCTGAGCCAGTGATACTACTCAAGAAGCTGATGAACATTTCAGCGAACTTGTCACTTTTTTCGATCACAAAATTATCTTCATCTAAAGGTTTTAATCTTCTAACCGACCTAAACACAGATGTAGCCACACCACTTGCAGGTTCTAATTCATTGACATTACTCACCATCACTCCTACCATATAAGACCTGCTTGCATTCTGAAAATTTCGTACGTTGTTATAAGTGGTTACTACTACATCATCTTGCCGCAACATCGCACTGGAGCCTTTACTCTTCAATAAACCGATAACACGATAAGGCAATCCTCCGATACGTACGATCTTATCAATAGATTTATCAGGCCTATCTCCAAACAATGTCTTTGCTACATTACTACCGATCAAACAAACATTTCTTCCGCTTTGTTGATCCAAGTCATTGAGATTGCGACCCATTTCGATCATATAACCGGTGACCTGCAAATAATGTTCATCCCCTCCCCACACTACAATTTGTGGGTTGGTCTTTTTATCCTTGTAATTGACTTCCTGTCCACCAGGCCCCCTTCTGTATATACTTACTTTTGCATCAGGAAAATTGAAATTCTGTTTGAAGTATTCTGCTTCTTCTCTTTGAATAGGTTTATCAAGATTTGATTTTTTCTCTTTGCGTCCTCGGGTTGTTTTTTTAACGTCTGAGTTATTACCGCCAAACCTTACTCTTGAATCTTTAAAACGGATATTAAAGGCATTAGCACCCATGGAAGAAAAGCTTTCCTTCAGACTCTGATTCATGGCTTCAATAGCTGTAATGATACCAATGAGTGCCATGATACCAAAAGCAATAATAGCCACAGTAATACCTGTACGTAACTTATTGCCGCGAACAGTTCGCCATGCCAACGATAAGGAGTCAAAAATGGTCATACCCTTCATACAGGAACTATATTCCTTAAAGATAGCTGAGAAATGACTATGCAGGGTTGTACCTGTAAAAAAAGTGAAGAACGGTTAGAAATAAAAGCCATTCAGAATAATCGAAGGGAAAATGCCCAATACGATTACCAGAGCAGTCAATAATACCAACGTCAGTTTGAATGCCCCAGATATAGGTGCTGTACCAGCATCACCATCTTTGAAATACATGGCCTGAATAACCCTGAAATAATAATACACACTCACTGCTGCAAAGAAAAGCGCCACTATCACCAACCAAAGTGAGCCTCCTTGTTTAATTACAGAAGCCAGCATATAATATTTAGCAAAAAAACCTGCCGTTAATGGTATACCTGCAAGAGACAAAAGAAAAATGGTGGCTGTAAATGCTAGTACTGGATTACTTTTAGCAAGCCCATTAAAACCATCAAAAGTGTAATCATTCATTTTAATGAGTACAGCAAAAATACCGATGGTAGCCAAACTATATGCAACACTGTACAAGAGAATACCCTCTTTCGCAAGATCATTACTACTGAATAATGCAAACAGCATAAAACCTGCTTGAGCAATACTGGAATAAGCCAGCATACGCTTTACACTTTGCTGAAATACTGCTGTGATATTTCCGATCAATAAAGTAAGTATAATGACGATAGACAGTATGATTTTCCAAGTAGGTCCTAATGCAACAGCTTGTGTTTGAAACAATCGGATAAAAGCTATAAAACCGGCAGCTTTCACAATGGTAGCCATGAAAGAAGTGAATACACTTGGCGCTCCATCATATACGTCAGGTGTCCAGAAGTGAAAAGGTGCTGCTGAAACTTTGAAAGACATTGCAACAAATAAAAGTAATAGTCCACCTACATGCAGAAAAGATGGATTGATCATTCCTGTAGTAGGAATAACAGGTAATGCGTTCAAAGTAAAAGAACCTGTTGCACCGTAAAAGAAAGCAATACCCATCAGCATAATTCCGGTAGTGAAAGAACCCATCAGAAAATACTTCAATGCTGCTTCATTACTCTTTAGGTTTCGTTTATCGGAACCGGTGAGGATGTATAGAGGAATAGACAGTATTTCGATACCTAAGAATAGCATCAACATACCATTAAATCCAGATAGGATGCTTAGACCGCATAGTACAAAGAAGATCAGTGCAAAATATTCAGCAACATTGATACCTGCTTTTTCAATATCAGACCCACTGAGTAACACATAAATAAAAGTGGCTGCAAAAGCAAGTGTATTAAAGTACAGACCGAACTTTTCAAAACTCAATAATCCACGGGAATTGATATCAAATTTGAAGATCGCATAGGTATCCATCACATTGAATGCGATCAGCAACAATAATCCACCTGCTGCTATGTATTTCAATACAGATTTGTTTTTTGTCAGAATGCCACTAAACATCATGACAACTCCCAGTAATGCTGATAATATTATTGCGTTCATAGTTCCAAATCCCCTTGGGGAATTTTGGGTAAAGATGTTTTCACATCCTTACGTTATTGTGATTAATCAAATAATTATAAAATATCAACGATCTATTATTTCCCCGCCATGGTTGCTCCTACTGTATCTTTTGTAAGATCAATCATGGGTTGTGGATACACTCCCAAGGCAATCACAAGTACTACCAATATTACCAGAGCTATTCTGATATTTCCTGATATATCTGTTGCATTGGAAGTAAGAGTTGTTGTATTTCCATAAAACACTTTCTGAACCATATTCAAAGTATATACTGCTGCCAAAATAATACTGATACCTGCCACTGCAGTGATCCAGATATTATAATGAAACAGTCCATTGAACATCAAAAATTCACCAATAAATGCATTGGTTAATGGCAATGCAATATTAGCAAATGCCATTACTAATAATAATATAGCGAGTGATGGAGCTTTTTGTGCCAGTCCACCCAATTCACTGAACTTTCTTGTACCCAATTGTTGTTCAATCGCATCTGCTACGATCCAAAGTCCAATTACATTGATTCCGTGATTGAACATTTGTATCATTACACCTTCCAGTCCTACTCTGCTACCTGTAAAAAGTGTTGCACTCATTAACCCGATATGCGCAATGGAAGAATAAGCGATCAACCGTTTGATATCATCCTGTCTGATAGCAATCAAAGAAGCATATAACATACCAATCACAGAAAGCAAAATGATCCATTGTGCAAATTGCGCTGATGCTGCAGGGAAGAATGGCAACAACCATTTGATTACCGCAAATATTCCCATTTTCACCATGATGCCACTCAATACCATAGTTGTAGCAGTAGGCGATTGCTCATAGGCATCCGGCTGCCAAGTATGGAAAGGGAATATGGGCATTTTAATAGCGAATGCAATGAAAAAGAGCCAGAATACCCATGACTGTTTTTCAGGCGCAAGTTGTACGCTGTAAAAAGACTGCCAAGCAAATGAATGATCAGTTGTTTGGAAATACATGTATAGTATTCCGGCCAACATCATCAGTGACCCAATAAATGTGTAGATGAAAAATTTGAAAGTAACAGCAATCCTTTTTTCGCCACCCCATAGTGAGCATAAAAAATATACAGGTATTAATGCCAGTTCCCAGAAAAAGTAAAACAATAATGCATCGTTAGCAACAAACACGCCCATTAAGCCGGCTTGTGTGAGTAACATCAATGCATAAAATGAACCTGCATTTCGGTATTGATTTTTATAAGTGGCTATAAAAATCAATGGAAAGGAAATAGCGGTTAATAAGACCAACATTTTGGACATTCCATCCATTGACATCGTAAACCTGCTACCTAAAGACGGCAACCATGCACTGTCGAATGATAGTTGGGCAGCCGGATAAAAATAAATACCTGCTACAGCTACGGTCAATGTTAATACTGCAGACAATAATCCCCAACCTTTAGCGGCATTTTCTTCTTTAATAAAGAAGGAGATGATGCCGGTGAGTAAGGGTAGTAATATCAATAGAACTGGGATCATATATTTTCTTTATCGCTAATAGCGGTTAAAACAGTTTTTTCAAAAAATTCATAATAGTAATGTCATTGAACCAGATCAAAACAAAAATCACCATCACCATTACCATTACCAGAATATAGTTACCTACTTGTCCACTTTGCAATAATCGGAGTTGTCTGGATCCATAACCCACCAGTTTACCAACACCGTTCACCACGCCATCAATGATATTTTTTTCAAGAATATTTTTCAAGAACACGGATAATAAGTGCAAGGGTTTTACAATGATGTTATCGTATAACTCATCTACGTACCATTTATTTTCCAGCACTTTAGCTACACCTGTATTCTCATCATTTACATCAGCTGCTTTTTTGAACTTAGTTACCGCGAATATGATCACTCCAATGATCAATGCAGTGGAAACACCCATCATAATATATTCTTGTGAATGGGTTAAATGATGTGCATGCGCCAATTTGTTTGATTCAGCGAATATCGGAGCAAGGAAATTTTCAAGACTATGTGCATCTGATGCGAACACTTCCGGAATTCCTACAAAACCTCCCAATACCGACAATACAGCCAATACGATCAAAGGAATGGTCATTGGTGACGGACTCTCGTGCAAGTGATGCGCCTGTTCATGCGTACCTCTGAATGATCCAAGAAAAGTTAAACTGTATAAACGGAACATATAAAAAGCAGTCATTAACGCACCAACCAACCCAATGTAATAATAAAGAGGGTTGGCACTAAAGGCTGCCATCAAAATTTCATCTTTTGAGAAAAATCCTGAGAAAGGAGGAATCCCCGCAATCGCTAAGCAAGCCAAGAGGAATGTGATATGTGTGATGGGCATATGCTTTTTCAAACCACCCATCTTTCTGATATCTTGTTCGTGGTGCATGGCATGTATCACAGAACCGGCACCCAAGAATAACAATGCCTTGAAAAAAGCATGTGTCATCACATGAAATACAGCACCGGTATAAGCACCCACACCTAAGCCCAAAAACATATAACCCAATTGGCTGACTGTTGAGTAAGCCAATACTTTCTTAATATCATTCTGTTTTAATGCAATCGTAGCTGCAAAAATAGCTGTAGCCAATCCTACTATGGCCACCAGTGCTTGAGATACCGGTGCCATGGTATACAGAATATTACTACGAGCAATCATATAAATGCCGGCTGTAACCATTGTAGCAGCATGGATCAATGCCGATACAGGTGTAGGACCCGCCATCGCATCAGGAAGCCATGTGTACAAAGGTATCTGTGCACTCTTACCCATTGCACCCACAAATAATAAGATGGTGATAGCAGTAATATCAAAAGAAGAAAGCTCTGATACACGAGAGAATACATCTCCATAAGTAACAGTACCTAATTTGAATAATAACCAGAATACAGCCAACAAAAAGCCTAGATCACCAATACGATTCATCACAAATGCTTTCTTAGCTGCATAATTGTATTGATCATTCTTAAACCAATATCCAATCAACAAATAAGAACAAAGACCCACACCTTCCCAACCAATGAACATGATCACATAATTGGCTCCCAGTACCAATAGCAACATGGAGAATACAAACAAATTCAGATACGCAAAATACCTTCCGAAATGCTGCTCCTCTTCTTCATGCATATAAGCAGCAGAATACAAGTGAATTAAAAACCCAATACCTGTAATGATCAAAAGGAACAGAGAAGACAACTGATCTACCTGAAAGGCAAATGGAATTTGAAAATCAGCTGATCGAATAAAAGAAAACAGTTCAACAGTTGTTGCACCATTTGCTTTTACATCAAAGAACACCAACAAGCTCACAACAAATGAAGCGAGCATCACGCCACAACCAATGACGCTGATCATTGATTTAGACAATGACTTTCTTCCCAGTCCATTGATCAGAAAACCGATCAAAGGAAAAAGTGGTACCAGATAAACAAATTTACTCATAGCCTTGCTCCCTTGCGGGACTTTTACACTTCATTATTGAAGTATGATCATGAATCAGTTCTGTCTTACCAATAAATATTAATTCTTCAAACGATTGAGGAAATTAATATCTACTGAATGTATGTTACGATACATCATTACAATAATGGCCAATCCCACACTCACTTCTGCTGCCGCCACTACCATAATAAAAAATACAAATAGTTGTCCGTCGATACCTGCTGTTGTTGCTGCATCAGTTGCCAATGCAGTACCATGATGCATTTTAGAAAATGCTACCAATAATAAATTCACCGCATTCAACATCAATTCAATGCACATAAAAACAATGATCGCATTTCTGCGTGTCAGCACTCCAATGATTCCAATGCTGAAGAGTGCGAGACTTAGATAGATATAGTATTGTATTGGCATAGCTTATAGCTTATGGTCCATGGTCCATAGTCCATGGATTCTTTTTATTTACCATGGACTATGGACCATGGACTAAAATTCTTTACTCACTCCTTCTTCCCAATCACTACAGCCCCCACCATCGCACTCAAAAACAGCACGCTGCTGATTTCGAATGGAACTACATAGTTACTGAACAGGGCTTTACCCAGATTCTTGATCAATCCGATATCTCCGGTTCCCACCAAAGCCTCTTTACCTTGGAAATCTGCAGCTTGACGCACTAGTGATACCATTACCATTAGAAAACATCCGCCTGAAATCGCTCCGGCGAGTTTCATCCAAATATGTTTATTGGGTTCAGACTCTTTATTGAGGTTCATCAACATGATCACAAAAAGAAAGAGTACCATGATTGCACCTGCATATACGATCAGATTAACGATAGCAAGGAATTGTGCATTCAATAAAATATAATGACCTGAAATGGCAAAAAACACCGCAATCAACCACAATACACTGTGTACCGGATTTCGGCTTACCAGTACCATGATAGCTGAGAAAACAGCCAGTGCCGATAAAAAGAAAAACATGATCTGTGTTATACTCATTGGTGTTTTAATTAGGCTTTTATAATAAGCTGCATGGAAGCAACTGATTATCCTTTATTACAATCCTTTTGCCTTAGCATATGCTTCAGGCTCTGTTTTAGGATTTGGTATCAACAATTCTTCTTTTCCGTAAACAAATCCTTTTCTAGTATAATTTGCCGGAGCAAATGTTTCGCTCAGGTAAATCGCATCTTTTGGACAAGCTTCTTCACAAAGTCCACAGAAAATACAGCGTAACATATTGATCTCATATTTAGCTGCATATTTCTCTTCACGATACAGATGCTCTTCATTAGGTAATCTTTCTGCGGCTTCCATGGTGATCGCTTCTGCGGGACAAGCCACAGCACATAAACCACATGCAGTACAACGTTCACGTCCTTCCTCATCTCGATTCAAAACATGTAATCCTCTGAACACGGGACTAAATGGACGTTTCTGCTCCGGATAACGAATAGTAGGTTGCTTCTTGAAGATATGACTGAACGTAATTGCCATACCCTTCAAAATTGCTGGTATATACAGTCGCTCCATGAAGCTCATAGGCTTCCGACTCACTTCTTGTCCTCTGTTTGTTAATGCCTGCATATGCTCTATCCCTGAGGGATGTTTAATGTTTGCAAAAATATTTTTCTAACCTATTGATGCCAAGTTTATCGTGTGAATTGTGAATGGTGAATGGTTAATGATACTATATTGACCATTCACCATTCACAATTCACATCACGCCCCTGCTTTCCACAAAATCAATGCCCCTGTGATCAACATATTTGCTAATGCCAATGGGATCATTGTTTTCCATCCCAAGTTCATTAACTGATCATAGCGGAAACGCGGGATGGTCCAGCGGATCCACATGAATATGAAAATAAAGATCACGATCTTAGTCAGTAATGCACCTACTCCCAATAGCGCAGCAATATTTGGTGCCAGTGTTGATTCATCCAAGAATGGAATATCATATCCTCCGAAATACAAACAAGCCATTACTGCACTGCTCATGATCATGTTCACATATTCAGCAAACAGATAGAAGCCTAGTTTCATGGATGAGTATTCTTGATGATATCCAAAGTTCAATTCATTTTCTGCTTCAGGTAAATCGAAAGGTGTACGATTACACTCCGCCAACGCACAAATGAAGAAGATGAAAAAACCCAATGGCTGATAAGCAATATTCCAAAGGTTACCGTCAGCCATTTGTTCTCCAACAATACTTTTCAAACTTAATGATCCTGACAACATCAATACAGCGATCAATGAAAGTCCCATTGCCAGTTCATAACTAATGGCTTGAGAAGCGCCACGCAAAGCGGCCATTAAAGAAAATTTATTGTTTGATGCCCAACCACCAATCATTATTCCATAAACACCCATACTTACCACACCAAATACATACAAGATTCCAATATTGATATCAGCGATCTGTAATTCGATTCTTCTGTCGAACAATTCAACATGACTACTCCAGGGGATAACAGCACAGGTCATTAAAGCTGCGGTCATTGCTAATCCCGGACCTAAAATAAACAGTACTTTATTAGAAGTATTCGGAATGATTTCTTCTTTCATGATCAGTTTCAATCCATCCGCAAATGGCTGAAACAACCCGAATGGACCTGCACGGTTGGGGCCTGGTCTGTCTTGCAATACAGCTGCTACTTTTCTTTCAGCAAAAGTGGTGTATAAGGCAATACCCAGACTACCAAACACAATGACTGCGATCAGTACTAGTTTTTCTATCAATAATGCCCAATCAAAAGCAAGTAGTGTCATGATATAGAATTCAATTAGTCTTTATTCTGATTAAATACTTTGGAATGAGCCGGTCCATCGATCAAACTCAATTGCACTTCCGGTTTATTGACTTCACTCACAGAATGGATATCCATCAATAGTTTTGGTTGACGTCCATCATTTACTGCTTCAAAAGTTTCTGTCGGTTTATGCATTCCAACTTTTCCGGCATAATGACCCTGAGAGATCACAGAATGCCTGTTGATCAATCGAGGACCTTCGATCACCCAATCACTTGTTTTTTTCTTTTCGAAGCGACAAGTATTACAAATCCAACCCGGCTTACCATCCGGTGTATCTTCAACTTCACCCCACTCATCTTTTCTTGCTGTAACACGGAATACTTCATCACCTCTGTTCCAAAGTGTAACGCGACCGCTACAAGTAGGACAATCACGATGGGCATCCATTGGCTTCAGAAACCACACGCGATTTTTAAATCGGAATGTTTTATCTGTAAGTGCTCCAACCGGACACACATCAATTACGTTACCAATAAAATCGTTTTCTAAACTCTTCTCAATGAATGTAGCGATCTCAGCATGATCACCGCGATCCAATACACCATGCTCACGTTTTTTAGTGAGTTGATCTGCAGTGAATACACAACGGTAGCAAAGAATGCAACGCGTCATGTGCAACTGAATATATGGACCGATATCGTGTTTCTTAAATGTTCTTCTTTGAAATTCGTAACGTGTGCCTTCTTTGCCATGCTCGTAACTCAAATCCTGTAAATGACATTCACCCGCCTGATCACAAATAGGACAATCTAATGGGTGATTCAATAACAAGAATTCAACCACCCCTGCTCTTGCATCGAGTACTTTTTCACTGGTGATATTTTTTACTTCCATGCCATCCATCACTGTGGTACGACAAGAAGCCACCAACTTAGGCATTGGTCTAGGATCCTTTTCAGATCCTTTGCTTACTTCTACCAAACAGGTACGACATTTACCACCACTACCTTCCAGCTTGCTGTAATAACACATAGCAGGAGGCGCTACATCACCGCCGATCTTGCGCGCAGCATTCAAAATCGTTGTCCCGGCAGGAACTTCGATGGTGATGTTGTCGATCGTTACTTTAAACAATTGTTGTTGGTCCGACATAGTATTAATTCAAAATTAAAAAGTCAAAAGTCAAAAAAATGACTACGACTATTTAGCGTTTATAATGATTGAAGCGATGATCTTTGATATCTCATCTGCTTCTTTGATCAGTTCGTTTACTTTCTCTTTAGCAACTTCTTGCGTATCTCTAATTAAACACAACCAATACTTCGTTTCATTTGCCGATTTCAGCGCAATAACCAAGTATTTATTCCAATCTTTTTTAGAGCTACCAGCTTTTCCTTCTACCACATTTGCACCAATCGAAGTAGCGCTTCTGACTAACTGATCAAATAAAGAACTAACTACTTTTTCATACTTACAATCCCTGACAAAGAATAGAATTTCCTTAGAAAAGAAAAAACATCTATGTCTGATATTATAAGGCTTATCACCCTCATTAACTTCAAAAGCGTCAAATTCAATATCCATTTTTTTGAATTTTTACTTTTGATTTTTTAATTACGCCACCGGCACATGTATGGGATCAGCATAATGTGCCAGACCATAATTTCTTTTTTGAGATTCTTCCGGATTCAGGACATGCCATTCAAACTCATCTCTGAAATGTCTGATAGCAGCTGCTACTGGCCATGCAGCAGCATCACCCAATGGACAAATCGTATTCCCTTCGATCTTGCGTTGGATATCCCATAGCAAATCGATATCACTCATCTTTCCGTTTCCGTATTCAATGTTTTTCAGAATTTTTTCCATCCAACCTGTTCCTTCTCTACATGGAGAACATTGTCCACAACTCTCATGTCTGTAGAAACGTGCCAACGATAAGGTATGACGTACTACACACTGATCTTCATCCAGTACAATAAATCCACCGGAACCCATCATAGAACCGCTGGCAAAACCGCCATCGGACAAGCTTTCATAATTCATGTAGCGGGTTTCGCCTTTAGCTGTTTTCAGCAAAAGGTTAGCAGGAAGAATAGGCACTGAAGATCCACCAGGAATACAAGCTTTCAATCTTTTTCCGTTGGCAATACCACCACAATATTCATCACTGTAAATGAATTCTTCTACAGAAATGGTCATATCAATCTCGTATACACCGGGCTTATTGATATTACCGCAGGCACTGATCAATTTAGTTCCGGTTGATCTACCAACACCGATCTTTGCATATTCATCACCACCCATATTGATAATAGGTACTACAGCTGCAAGTGTTTCAACGTTGTTTACTACCGTTGGTCTATCCCAAACTCCTTTTACGGCAGGGAATGGAGGTTTGATTCTTGGATTGCCGCGTTTACCTTCCAGAGATTCAATCAAAGCAGTTTCTTCTCCGCAGATATAGGCACCAGCACCTCTTTGTACATGGATGTTACAATCAAAACCACTACCTAAAATATTTTTTCCAAGAAAGCCATTGTTTTTGGCTTCTGTAATGGCTTGTTCCAGAATATCAACGATCCATGCATATTCTCCACGGATATAGATATAAGTATCATTACTTCCCAAAGCGAAAGATGAAACAATCAAGCCTTCAATCAATAAGTGAGGAATGAATTCCATCAAGTAGCGGTCTTTGAATGTGCCGGGTTCACTCTCATCGGCATTACATACCAAATGACGTGGCACACCTTCGGGCTTTGCTATAAAACTCCATTTCATTCCTGCAGGAAAACCTGCACCACCGCGACCACGAAGGCCGCTTTTCTTCACCTCTTCTACAATGGCTTCAGGGCTCATTTCTTTGAGTGCTTTTTCAACACTCCTATAACCGCCTTCTTTACGATATACATCGAAGTAGCGGATACCTTCTACATGTGCCTTTTCCAGTAATAATTTTTTACTCATATCCTCACATCCCTTTTGGGAATTTTAAATGATATTCAACTACTGTTTTTTCAATTCATATTTAGCTGCTAGCTCACCCGTAATTCTATTACCACTCATATCCAACTGAATCAATTTTCCTTCTGCAACAAAATATTGATTTGGACCTTCTTTGATACTTCCCAAACTGATGACAGAACCATTGATCCATGTCCACTTACCGGATGCAGTAAATCCATTCTCTTTTTTACCCAAGTATTTGATGATTCTTGAATAAGTAGAATCCGTTTTCAATTCGATGGTAGTTTCCATCCCTTCACAATCTGCACAAGGCAATACACCTTTATAAGTTCCTGCAACATCAAGAGAATTTTGCGCATTGGCTCCATCCACAACTTGAAGCATTTCTGAAGAATCTACCTCATAAGTAGTATCACTAACCACTACCTGTGTGGTAGTCGGTTTCTCCTCACAAGCAATGAAGAATAATGATGCGCACAATATGTAGCCTAGACTTTTCATAACTACTAATTCAAGCTTGCTGCTGTTTTTCTGCATTCTTCAATAATAGCATCTACTTTTTCTTTTGTTAAATGCTCACGATAGTGTTTACCCATTTGCATCATCGGAGCATATCCGCATGCACCTAAGCACTCCACTGTTTTCAATGTGAACATTCCATCGGTTGTTGTCTCACCAGGTTTGATGTCCAGTTTTTCTCCGATATAAGCAATGATATCATCGCTACCTCTGAGCATACAAGGACCTGTTTGACAAACTTCAAACATATACTTACCAACAGGTTTTAGGTTGTACATGCTATAAAAAGTTGCAACCTCATATACTTCAATCGGTGTAATCTGTAACAGTTCTGCCACATAATCCATGGTTTCCGTACTCAACCATCCGCCGAAACTATCTTGTGCCAAATGCAATACCGGAAGCAATGCACTTTTTTGTTTGCCTTCCGGATAACGCGCTACCAAGCGCTTGAATTCGGTCATTTGTTCTTCTGAAAATTTCACCATACAATTCAAATTATTATGCGTCTAGTTCTCCTGCGATCAGGTTCAAACTACTCATGGTTACAATAGCATCACTCAACATGCCGCCTTGGATCAATTCAGGATATGCCTGATAATAAATGAAACAAGGTCTTCTGAAATGCAGACGGAATGGCGTTCTTCCTCCATCACTGATCAGGTAAAAACCTAACTCGCCATTGCCACCTTCCACTGCTTGGTATACTTCTCCTTTTGGCATATCCACTTCACCCATGATGATCTTGAAATGCCAGATCAGTGCTTCCATCTTTGTGTATACATCTTCTTTCTTAGGAAGATAATATTCCGGAACATTGGCATGATATACTTCTGCATCAGCACCTTTGAATTCCTGTATTTTTTGGTACGCTTGTTCAATGATGCTTAAGCTCTGCCACATTTCTGCATTACGAACGAGGAATCGATCGTAGTTATCTCCCGTTTTACCAACAGGAACTGTGAAATTAAAATCTTCATAACTGCTGTATGGACTATGTACACGAACATCATAATCCACTCCCGCAGCGCGCAAGTTTGGACCGGTAAATCCATAGTTCAATGCTCTTTCAGCACTGATACCACCTGTACCTTGTGTACGATCCATGAAGATGCGATTACGTGCAAAGAGGTTTTCGAACTCTTTCAGCACTTTCGGATATTCATTTAAGAATTTCTCGAGTTTCGTAAACGCTGTATTTGAGAAATTCCTTTCAAAACCGCCAATACGCCCAATATTAGTAGTAAGGCGGGACCCACATACTTCTTCATATATTTCATAGATTAATTCACGGTATTGCATCACGTACAGGAAACCCGTATAAGCACCTGTATCCACTCCAACGATAGAGTTACAGATAAGGTGATCAGAAATACGAGCCAGTTCCATAATTATAATGCGGAGATAATCAACACGCTTAGGTGTTTGAACGCCCAATAATTTTTCACAAGTCAGATGCCAACCCATGTTATTGATCGGACTACTGCAATAGTTCAAACGGTCAGTTATTGGAGTAATCTGGTAGAGCGGTCTGCGTTCAGCTAGTTTTTCAAATGCACGATGAATATACCCAACTGTTTGTTCAGTTGACACCACTCTTTCACCATCCAACTCCATGATATTTTGGAATACACCGTGTGTTGCAGGGTGTGTTGGCCCTACGTTTAACGTAGTGGTTTCCTTTTCGATGGAACCTTCCGGTAATTTGATGTTATGTTGTTGATGTGCTAACATGTTTCTTATATTGATCGGCTATGCTTTTTTTTGTAAAACGTGAAAGGTGAAAAGTGAACAGATTTTTTGACTTTTCACTTCTTACTTTTCACTTCTTCTCTATCCCCTTCCAAACATTTCATCATCCTTATCAATCCTTGTCTGATCTTCTAATGGATACTCTTTCCTTAATGGGAAATAATCCATCTCATCTACATTCAAAATGCGCTTCAGATTGGGATGACCTACAAAATTCACTCCATAGAAATCATAGGTTTCACGTTCCATCCAGTTTGCACTGGAAAATAATTGTGAAGCGGTAAAAACATCCGGTGTTTCTACTGAAGTGAATACTTTAAAACGAATACGAACATTCTCTACCAGATTGTGCAAGTGATATACAACGGCCAGTTCTCTTCCTTTGTCATCTGGATAATTTACTGCACACAAATCTGTCAGAAAACGAAACTGGAGTGTTTCGTCATCAAATAAAAACTGCATCACTTTCAGGTTATGATCCTTCGGTGCTTCAAAACTGAGCATACCATAGGTTTCCTCAAAGTTGTACACCTGATCACCAAATTTTTCTTTCAGTCTTTCCTGTATGTATGAATTCGTTAAAGCCATTTTTATGTTTTTGCCCATGGTCTATGGTCGATAGTTAATTATTGAATTCCATAGCTGTTCAGCAGTGCTTTATAATGCTCACTGTTTCTTCTTCTGATACTTTCTTGTCCGACCAAGTCTTGGATCTTCATAAATCCATCGAGAATAGCTTCCGGACGAGGAGGGCAACCGGGAACGTATACATCCACCGGAATCACCTGATCGATCCCTTGTAAAACACTATAAGTATCGAAAATACCGCCGCTGGAAGCACAAGCGCCTACAGCAATCACCCAACGGGGCTCAGCCATTTGTAGATACACTTGACGTAAAACCGGACCCATTTTTTTAGCGATGGTACCCATCACCATTAGCAGGTCGCACTGACGAGGGGAAAATCCCACACGCTCAGAACCAAATCGAGCCAGATCATAATGCGATCCCATGGTGGCCATGAATTCTATGCCACAACATGAAGTAGCAAATGGTAATGGCCAGATTGAATTCTTACGGGCGAGTCCAACAACATCACTCAATTTCGTGGTAAAAAATCCTTCCCCTGAATATCCCTGCGGAGCTTCTACAGTCGAAATAGCATCGGCAGTATTCGCAGGAATGGGGTTGATATTAAATCTAACGGGGCGTGCCATAGTCTTTCGGTTATTTATAATGGTTGTTTATATAACCATTAAAGCTTTGTCTTGTTGTCAAAAAGCAGTGAATATCTTATCACAGCCGGTTAATCTTCCCATTTAAGGGCTCCTTTCTTCACGATATAGATAAATCCTATCAGGAAGAAGGATACAAACATCAGAACAGCCAAAAATCCATCCCAGCCCAATTCCCTGAAGTTAACGGCATAGGGATAGAAGAAAATCACTTCGACATCAAATAATACGAAAAGGATTGCCACCAGGAAGTACTTGATGGCCATGGGTTGACGGGCATCACCATGACTCTCAATACCACTGGCAAAGGTTTCAAGTTTATCGGCTGTTTTACGCTTTGGGCCGACCCATTGTGATACAGCGATCATCGTAGCCACAAAACCTGCTGCAAAAATCAATTGAATCCCGATCGGTAAATAACCAGCGGCGTTGCTGGTTGCTGATGCATCTAACAGTTGGATAAGCCAGTTCATGTTAAAACATTAATGTCCGGCAAAAATAAGCCTGTGAAGGCATATAAAAAGAAAAACTCCCCCGTTATTGGAGGAGTTTTTACCGAAATATTTAGAAACTTAACTTCCTGAGCCACCCGACGAGCTTGTGGAAGATGTTTTATTGCCTGAACCTTGTTTTTCTTTGGCTTTAATACCTTCTACAATTGCTCCTTTAGCACTTGTTGCATATTGGTTTTCATCGCCCGGAGTTGGGTAGAGAGCCAGCATTTTATCTGCTACTTCCAATCCTTTTTCCAATTCTTTTGATTTGTTTACATAGTACTGAAGTCTGTAATACAAATTCAGGAAGATCGCTTTTTTGTTTTTTTCCTGATCTTTCATGTAGAAAGAATCCAGATAATCTAATACCGCGATTGCTGCACCTGTAGTTGTATCAGGATCAGAAGCTAAAGCAGCTCTTTTCAGGAAAGAATAAGGCTGAGGCTTATCAGGAAATGCAGCCAAATATTTTTTACCCAATTCAATGGTCAAAGGATAATCTTTTCCATTTAAAGCAGTGCTTGTAAACTGGTAGTATTCATATTCGCCCATGCTTCCACCTTTCAATTCCAGTTGTTTTTGTAACCAACCTAATTGCTCACGGTACATACCAGCCTTACCATAGATCTCAGCAGCTTTGCCCATGTAAGCAATTTTGCTATTTTTCAATGTATCGAGCGTCATCGCTTTTTCAATATAGGCTACAGCTTGAGCTTCGCTTCCTTTGAAGCGTGCATAGATTTTTGTAGCTAATTCACACTGAGAAGTAGTGATAGCTGCAGGTGCAGCAGTTGCAAAGAACTTCTCAATAGCTTCTTTTGCTCTAACTGAATCGTTGGTACGATCGTAATTGTATGCATATACCACATTCAATTCAGGCAGATTTGCAATTCCGCCTACTTCAGCTTCAATCTGCTTAGCTTTTTCTAAGCTCTCGTTATATTTACCTGCACGGAACAGGTAATCAGCTACGAACAAATCTGTTTTAGGATCTTTATCGGCATTCGCTACATATTTATCCAAATATTCTTTTGCTTTTGGCACGTCTTTATCTGCATAATAATTATACAAAGTATAATATACAGGAGGATAAGTAGGATCTGTAGTGATCGCATCATTATAGAATTGCTCAAACAACTCTTTATTATTCTGACTCTGGTAAATTCTACCAATACGGAATTTAGCTTTCGCGTTTTTGGGATCGCGTGTAATTGCTTCTTGATAAGCTTTTACAGCTTCTCCGCCGTTCTCACCACCTAGTTTCAAATAACTGATACCCATGTTGATGAAGATATCAGGATTGGTTAAATCCAGCGTTGCAGCCTGCTTCAGTTTTTCAATGCCATAAGATGGATCACCCACTTTGCTACCGCCATCAGCATTGGCTCTTCCGATCGCATTCAAGATACCTGGATTTGCCTTCCCTTTATTTCTACCTTTTGTTTCGGTAGTAGCGGTAACTGCTTGTTCAAACTTTTGTTTAGCAGAATTGATATCACCTCCTTCAAGGATCTCTAAGTGACCCATACCCACCAATAACCATGCATCACTGCCAACATCCTGTAAACCTTGCTGATACACAGCTTTGGCAGCATTGATCATTTCTTTACTCAATCCACCGGCCTCACCTGCAATCAGGGATTGACCGTACCAGTAGATCGTTTGAGGATCTTTCGGATTGGCATCATACGCCTTTTTCAAGGTTTCACGGGCGCTTTTAAACTTTTCGTAGTTGAGGAATTTGATTCCATCAGCCACCTGCGCCATCAAACACTGTACAGCAAGCAACGCTGTCACGATCAAAGAAACGGTCTTCTTCATTTGTCGATTTTTATAGTTGTTGTGTTAATCTGCATCTTTTATACTTCCCGAGCGTTTACCAAATCCCATTTTAGCGGGAACGAGAAAAGCTCTTCTAAATATCAACTGTCCTCTTTCCATACTCATGAAATTCATAAAGCCTGTTCCGAGTCCAGTTGCATTTTCTTTTAGTACATAATACAATGGCCGTGCCAAAGGGTATTGTCCGTAGGATATGGTTGCCTGTGAGGGCTTCGCGAATATATCTTTTTCCTCACATTTAACACATTCTACCAGTCCCAATCGTATTTTTTTCAAATAAGCCAATTGTACCGGATCATAACTATCTGCTATCCAACTGATCCCAATAAAACCCACTACATCTTTTCTTCCGGATACAATATCTAATACATGCTGACTATTATTCGCTGCTACTACATTCGCCCCAAAATCAGCGCCTTTTAGTATGGAATCTTTCAAATAGCGTACGGTACTGGTCGCTTTATTACCGTCCATTACTGCTGTTATCTTATCCTTTCCACTCAGGATACTTTTTAATTTGCTCAAGGTAAAAACACTGTCAGGAGATTGATTATTAACGATTACGGCAACCGCATCATAAGCAAGCACCCCATACAATGGTGAGTAAGACAATTGATTCTCAAAGAACGATGCCTCTGTTTTTGTTAATCCACGCGCTACAATGACCATTCGTGTACTGTCATTTTGCAGATCCCTGAAACAATCTGATTCCGGTTTATAGGAAACGATAATCTCTGTTTCAGGAAAAGAGGATTTATGTACCCTCAACTGCTCTTCAATGACCGGTTTAAAGCTTTCATCAACACTGATCCGTATGGTACCTTTTGTGGGTGAGTCCGTTGCTACAGCTTTATCTTGTTGGTCAGCACACCCCATGAACAGAACCAAAATGAATAACCCAATTGTATTAAAAATGTTTCTGGTCATGTTAATAATCATGCTTAATCCCTCTGTACAATCTAAACCCACCATACAATAAAAACACGCCCCCCATTAAGTATCTGAACATTGGTTCAACCAATAATAGCTGCTCAATTTTTAACTTTTCAGCCAGCAATAACAGCACCGCAGTTCCAAGTATAATCACCGCCATGGAAAGATCATAGATCATGCGCATGATTCGGTAACTTTTCTGTTGCCTTTCTCTGAAATCCGTTGCCATACTATTCGTTTTTATACCCGGGGGTGGGCAATTTAGTCAATAATTTTATTTGTTAGCCGAAATCAAGCTGTCATTTTCTGATAAAATCGGTTGATTTAATATTTAGATGCCTGATCGATTTCTTTCCATACTGTCATATGTTAAAGAGCTAATAAGTGTTAGTGTGGTAGGGAGTTGACAGATGACAGTTGACAGTTAACAGTAAGCCAACTGCTTATGGGTAATGGCTAATAGTTACTTTCTGTCAACCGTCAACTGTCAACTATTTGCTGCCCCTCTATTTACAGAGGGTTGACAGATGACAGTTGAGAGTTGACAGCGGGTTAATGGGTTATAGTTAATAGCTTATGATTTTTTTCTGTCAACCGTCAACTGTCAACTAATTGCTGCCCCACTATTAGCACAGGGTTGACAGATGACAGTTGAGAGTTGACGGTTAGGAAATTGCTAATGGGTAATAGCTTATGGCCTCTACTTTCTGTCAACTGTCATCTGTCAACTATTTACTAGCCCCCCCATTTGCCATCCCCCATTCGCCATCCATCTGCTATCTTTGTTGGCATGAAAGTATTGATGGTCTGTTTGGGGAATATTTGTCGCAGCCCTTTAGCAGAAGGAATTCTTCAACAAAAAGCAAGGGAAGCAGGATTAGCATGGGAAGTAGATAGTGCCGGTACCGGAAACTACCATATTGGCGAACCACCACATCAGCTTTCACAGAAAGTAGCACGTTTGAATAGCATTGATATCGGGCAACAGCGTTGTCGCCAGTTTCACCCGAAGGATATGGACCAATTTGACCTGATTTATGTGATGGATCACAACAACTATCAAGATGTGAAAAGAATGAGCGGAGAACGATGGAACGAATCAAAAACAAGATTAATACTTAGCGAAATTGATAACAGCGATGATGCGGTTCCTGATCCATGGTATGGTACGGAAAAAGATTATCATCATGTTTTTGCTTTGTTATCAAGCGCATGCGATCATATTATTCTGAAATACAATCAGTCTAACAAATAAAGAAAGATGAGCAAACCCGGATTACCGCAAGGAACCAGAGATTTTAGTGCAGCAGTTGTACGTAAGCGGAACTATATTTTTCAAACCATCAAAAATGTTTTTGAACTGTATGGTTTTCAGCCATTGGAAACCCCTGCCATGGAAAACCTGGATACATTGATGGGGAAATATGGCGAGGAAGGTGATAAACTGATTTTTAAAATTCTGAACAATGGTCTCGACAACCCTTCTAAGCAAGAACAAATAATCGCTGATTTTCAAAAAGTATTGGAAGGGAAAAATACAAAAGGTATTACCGAACGCGCATTGAGATATGATCTTACCATTCCCTTTGCACGGTATGTAGCCATGAACTATGGACAACTCACCCTGCCATTTAAACGTTATCAGATACAACCCGTATGGCGCGCCGATAGACCCCAAAAAGGACGTTATCGTGAGTTTTATCAGTGTGATGCTGATGTGGTAGGTAGCAATAGTTTATTGAATGAAGTAGAACTCACCAATATTTACGCCACTGTTTTTGATCAATTAGGCATACCTGTTGAAATCAGAATCAACAGTCGCAAAATATTGGCAGCACTGGCAGAAGTATGTGGTGGTGCAGATAAAATGATCGACATCACTGTTGCGATTGATAAACTGGACAAGATTGGTATTGAAAAAGTGAAAGAAGAATTGACAGAACGTGGATTGAACAATGATCAGATCAGCATCATTGAAAAATATCTTTCGATCACCGGCACTAGTGATGAAAAAATCATACAGCTCGAGTCACTAATCGGCAACAATGAGATCGGACAGCAAGGAATCATAGAAATCAAACATGTTCTTTCCAACAGTCAACTGTCAACTATCAACTGTCAACTTATTCCGGATTTTACACTCGCCCGCGGACTCAACTACTATACAGGTATCATCTTTGAAGTAAAAGCTTTGAATGTGCAAATGGGAAGTATTGGAGGTGGCGGTCGATATGATGATCTCACCGGCCTATTTGGTGTGCCAAATGTACCCGGAGTAGGTATCAGCTTTGGTGTGGATCGTATCTATGATGTAATGGAAGAATTACAATTGTTTCCGGATACCGTTCAAATAGGATCTAAAGTACTCTTCTTCAATTTAGGAGAAGCGGAAAGTAAAAATGCATTCTCTCTTTTGCAACAACTCAGACAATCAGGTATTGCAGGAGAATTGTTTCATGAGCAAAGTAAATTTGATAAACAATTCAAATACGCGGAGAAAAAGAATATCCCCTTTGTCATCATCATCGGTTCAAAAGAAATGGAGAATGGAACCTGTGTGGTGAAAGATTTGCAGAAAGGAACTCAGGAAGAGATGGCACAGGCTTCGTTAGTGGGGTACTTTAAGTAGTCCATAGTTGATGGTCCATAGTACATGGTAAATATTGAACTTAAACCATGGACTATGGACCATCGACTATCAGCCATCCGCTATTCTGGCATAATATTCGCAACCCATAGCGGAAATAAGCGTTATGAGACAGTGTTTTCCGATCATATTTTTTGGATTCTTGTTTGTTATGAGCTGTGGCAGAAAATCTGTTCCGCAAAAAACAAATAATGTCAAAGTACATTCAGGTCCGGTTGTGAAAACACCTGAGCCTACCAAAGACAATACTGTGCCTGCTTTGATCAATAAATCCAAAGTAGAAAAAGAGGAACCATCAGAGACCAAGGTTGAAAAAAAAGAGGAATTACTTCCCATGATCGTAATTGATGGTATGGGTAATGTGATCACTCCTAAAGAAAAACTTCCTGAAGCCATTGCAGCAAAAGCAGATTATCGTGTTATGAGCCGAGCATTCACACCCAATCAAAGAACCAATCTTATTTATCGATATAAAATTGTACCTCCTCGCATTTTGTTTGTACCCGAGAATTATATTAAAACAACAACACGAGGGAAATATATTGTTTACAGAAAAAAGTTTTGGTATTGGCAGAAAGAGGATGGGTTATTTTATTTAGATGAGACTTATTATAATTAAGAGTGGCTTATGGTCTATGGTAAAAGAAAGGGGCTGCATCAAATGTTTGATACAGCCCCTTTTAAATGATGTGATAGACTAGACTATTTAGCAGTTAATTTGTTGATACAATTGATGAATATGGTATGAGCCCTATCGATGGCAATGCCATCAGACTTGGTTCCTTCCAATGCATATCCACCTGCATTAATACTCACGCCAATTACCTTTTTATTGGCATCTCTTTTAAACTGGGCACTTCCATCATAAGCGGTGATCGAAAAAAGATCTTCTCCTATTTTTACCAAAGCTGAGTTGCCGATACTTGAACCCATCACCAATCCTGCCCCTTCTACTGAAACAGTTACTTCTGCAACAATACTTCCTTCAGGAAATTTATACTTACCTACAAAATCTTGTAATGTGCTGTCTTTATCTTGTGCATGTGCAAATGCAACAACGCCTAGCATGAGGCAGATCATCATTAATTTTTTCATGTGTATTCAGGTTTTAGTTTTTTAAGCGAAACGATTCTCAAAATGAAAAGTTACAGAAAATAGACAACTATGAAAAATGGCTTTTGGTTATCAAATAATCCTAAACAGACAAACCTTCATAAATGACGGCTGCACCTTGTCCAACCCCAACACACATCGTTGCTAAACCATATTTTGATTTCCTTCTGTTCATTTCATGCAATAAAGTGGCAGAGATCCTAACACCACTACAGCCCAATGGATGTCCTATTGCTATAGAGCCTCCATTTACATTCACTTTTGAGATGTCTAATTCTAAATCACGTATACAAGCGAGACTCTGAGAAGCAAATGCCTCATTCAATTCAATGAGATCCAAGTCTTTTACCTGAAGTCCGGCCCTGATCATGGCTTTTTGAGAAGCAGGTACCGGACCTATTCCCATGATAGCAGGATCTACACCTGCAACACCCATCCCTGCAATTCGAGCAATGGGTTTGAGATCAAACAACTTCACTGCTTCTTCACTCGCCAATAACATGGCTGCTGCTCCATCATTAATACCGGATGAATTACCTGCGGTAACGGTTCCGTCTTTGGCAAAAGCAGGTTTCAATGATGCCAGTTTTTCCAAAGATGTTTGTCTCGGATGCTCATCTTGATTAAACCAACTGATCAATCGATCATTGATCATTTCTACCGCAACAATTTCGTCATCCCATTTACCTGCCTCGAGTGCCGCAAAATATTTCTGCTGAGATGATAATGCGAATACATCCTGTTCTTCTCGACTAATTTTCCAATCATTCGCCACATTTTCGGCTGTCTCACCCATACTGTAAGGATGATACATACTCGCCAATTTTTTATTGATGAAACGCCAGCCTATAGTGGTGTCAAAAGTTTCTATTTTTCTGCTCCAAGCGCCATCACTTTTAGCCGTTACAAAAGGAGCACGTGTCATACTCTCTACACCTCCGGCGATATACAACATACCTTCTCCACACATAATAGCGCGAGAGGCATCCATAACAGCTTGTAAACCACTGGCGCACAAACGATTTACCGTATTACCTCCCACTGTAACCGGAAGTCCGGCCAATAATGCTGCCATACGGGCTACATCTCGATTGTCTTCTCCGGCCTGATTAGCAGCACCCGCAATCACGTCTTCAATAGCGGCAGGATCAATGGTATTATTTCTCTCCAAAAGTGAAGTGATAACATGTGCCAGTAGATCATCCGGACGAATCGAACTTAATTTACCTCCATATCTTCCGATGGGTGTACGAACCGCATCTATTACATAACAAGCATTCATATTGCAACGATTGATGCGCAAGATAAGAGAGAAGATACAACAAACAAGGTACAAGGTACAAGGTGCAGGGTACAAGGAAGATACAAGAGACAAGTATCAGGCGTAATAATATTGTAATAGTCAAGACTTGGTCTGACGGTCAAGCAATTGATGTATAATTTATAACCTGCTGCTTGAAGCCTGAAGCTTGAATCTTCCTTGTGTCTTGTTTCTTCGTTTTTAAGCCTTCCTTGTGCCTAGTTTCTTGCTCCTTGTTTCTTAATTTCTTATTCCTCTGTTTCTCCGGTATCTTTGCAGGATGAATACGGAATTACCAAATATCAGACACTTGAGTATCAATGAGTTGGAAGAATACTTTCAAAACATTGGGGAGAAGAAATTCCGTGTAAAGCAGGTTCATGAGTGGTTATGGCAGAAACATGCGCATCATTTTGATGATATGACCAATCTGAGTAAAGACTTACGTGCTAAGCTTGCTCAAACTTTTACACTGCCCGCTTTAAAAGTAGATACGGTTCAATACAGCGAAGATGGCACCATCAAAAGTCGTTTTCGCACACATGACAATCATCTTGTGGAAGGCGTATTGATTCCTACAGACGAAAGAAAAACAGCCTGTGTTTCTTCACAAATTGGCTGTAGCCTAAGTTGTAAGTTTTGCGCCACCGGATATATGGATCGCAAAAGAAACCTGACCTATGATGAAATCTATGATCAGGTGGTACTGATTAATAAAGAGAGCGAAGAAAAATTCAATAAAAAACTTTCCAATATTGTGTTCATGGGTATGGGTGAGCCCTTACTGAACTATGGCAATGTGATGAAATCTATTGAACGCATTTCCGCAGAGGATGGTTTGTTCATGAGCCCAAGAAGAATTACCGTTTCTACTGCAGGTGTAGCTAAAGCCATTCGCAAATTGGGTGATGACCAGGTTCGTTTCAAATTGGCGCTATCATTGCACGCCGCCAATGATGCAAAGCGAAATGAGATCATGCCGATCAATGAAACCAATAATATCAAAGTGCTGATTGAAGCCTTGAATTATTTCTACAAAAAAACGGGTAACGAAATCACTTTTGAATATATCCTATTCAAAGATTTTAATGATTCGCAAAAAGATGCAGAAGAATTAGTTAAGATATATAGACAAGTACCTGCCGACTTAGTAAACATCATCGAGTATAATCCTATTGATGCATTCAAATTTACAAAGCCAGATGAAGAGGGTATCATGAACTTTATGAAGTTCCTAGAATCCAATCGTGTCAATGCCCGACTCAGAAGAAGCCGTGGAAAAGATATTGATGCTGCTTGTGGACAGTTGGCGAATAAAGGATGAGTAGAGAGCTGCTAGCTTCTAGCTGCCAGCTCCTAGTATAATACCAATAAATAAATCTCCTATATAAACTGTACCTTGCAATTTATTTCTTTCTCTAGAAGCTAGAAGCTAGAAGCTAGAAGCTAGAAGCTAGAAGCTAGAAGCTAGAAGCTTACAGCTCAATTACTGTTGTAAAACAGCAAAAACAAAAACATGAAAAAAAGAACAGACAACTTCGACAAGTTTGCCAATCAGAAAAAAGGTAGTGCTATTAAAGAAGCTTTCCGCCAGGAAAAGAAAAAGATAAAAGCTGAAGCCCGTGCCGCAGGAGAAGAAATGCGAAAAAAGAAAATTGAAAAAATGAGGGGAGTGGAGGAGAAAGCTACAAGCTTCAAGCCTCAAGCTTCAAGTAAGGGGAAGGCTGCGAGCTATGAGCCGCGAGCTACGAGCAAGAAGGGCACTGATAAATATGCTAAAAAAGAAATAAAGCAAGATATACAACCTTCAGATATTCCACTTAAAAAAGCAGGTAGTGATGAGCAGATGCCTTTGAATAAATTCATTGCACATGCGGGTGTTTGTGGGCGAAGAGAAGCTGCTGATCTGGTGAAAGAAGGTAAAGTAACGGTGAATGGCGATAAAATCTTTGAACCCGGTTATAAAGTCTCGTCAAAAGACAAAGTAATTGTAAAGGGTAAACAGGTTTTTCTACAACGCAATGCAGTGTATATCTTATTGAATAAACCCAAGGATTATATTACTACGGCTAATGATCCACAAGGACGAAAAACTGTTTTAGATCTCATCAAAGGTGCTACGCCGGAACGTGTATATCCTGTAGGCAGACTTGATAGGAATACAACCGGTGTTTTGATATTAACAAATGACGGAGAGCTTGCACAAAAATTAACGCACCCTTCTTTTGAAGTAAAAAAAATCTATGAAGTAACACTGGATAAACCGGTGATTAAAAAAGACCTTGAAGCCATCATGACCGGTATTACTCTGGAAGATGGTTTTGTACAAGCAGACGCTGTTGCATATGCGGATGACAAGAATAAGCATATCGTAGGAATAGAAATTCACAGTGGCAGAAACCGAATTGTTCGCCGCATTTTTGAACATTTGGGTTATGATGTCAAAGGTTTGGATCGTGTCATGTTCGCCAACCTCACCAAGAAGAATGTAGACCGAGGTAAATGGCGTTTCCTGAATGAGAAAGAAGTAAGACTACTAAAGTTTATGAATAAGTCATTTGTGAGGAAAGCTGGTAGATCATAGTCGATGGTCCATAGTCCATAACGAATGGCTTATTGTTCATGGCTAATAGTTTGATCAATATATTATTCAAACCACTTGACAATATGCTATAACCTATCTGCTATCACCCAAAACCTATTACCTATCACCCATTTGCCATAACCTATCAGCCATAAGCTACTACCATGCGCCCAACGATCATTTTTGAGAATAGTCATTTCATAGCAGTTAACAAGCCGTCGGGATTATTGAGTATCCCCGATAGACTTGGACAGGAGCTTTCGTTGAAAGAACTACTGAAAAATAGTTATGGAGAAATTTATACTGTTCATCGTTTAGATAAAGACACTAGTGGGATTATTGTATTTGCCAAAGATGAAGAAACACATAAACAACTGTCGCAATTATTTGAAGGAAGGGAAGTTGAGAAATTTTATCTTGGACTGGTACATGGAAAACTGATCAATGAATCAGGCAGTGTTGATGCAGCCATTATGGAACATCCCGGTAAAACAGGGAAGATGGTGACGCATGTAAAAGGAAAGTCTTCACTAACAGATTATCAAGTATTAGAAAGTTTTCGTTTGTACAGTTGGTTACAGTTTCAGATTCATACGGGAAGAACACATCAGATTCGTGTGCATATGCAGCATCTGGGGCATCCTATTGTTTGCGATGAATTGTATGGAGATCCTGCTCCTATTCTTTTATCCGCCTTGAAAAAGAAATTTAAGTTATCAAAAGACGCAGAACAAGAAAGACCGCTCATGTCTAGATTGGCTTTACACTCTTACAAGCTTTCTTTCACACTAAATAATGAAAGATTTGATCTGGAAGCAGAATTGCCGAAAGATTTGAGAGCCATGTTGGCGCAGTTGAGAAAATTGGGTTGAGTCTTGCACAGAAAAACTGAATTTAAACTTTTGGAAATTTTTAGAACTTTCTAAAGTTATTGCACACATCGAATCAATCACTTTAAGCGAACTTTCTGTTAATTACTAACAACACATTTCGTATCTTTATAAGGTGGCAAAACAGACCAAATATCATTTAGGAATTGAGATTGATAAGCTAACAAACAGCATAGTTAATACTATTTCAGGCGATAGTTTTCCAACCGATGTTCAACCTGTCGGGAAAGCGGACTTAAAAAATATTACCAAGAAAAATGGCTGGCTTTTCAATTGGGCAAATGAGTTTAAGTTAACAGACAGACAAATCTTCAAACTGACAATTAGGAACAATCCTGATATTATTCAAGGGCTTTTAAGTATCAGTGATTATAACGACCATTTTTATTTACATCTTATTGAAAGTTCACCATTCAATTTAGGGAAACGTAAACTTTATGAAGGCGTTCCTGGTAATTTGTTCGCTTTCACTTGTAAATCTTCATGGGACAAAGGCTATCAAGGCTTTGTTTCTTTCACTTCCAAGACAAGACTGATTGAACATTACGAAAAAAATTTAGGTGCTACTCATGTTGGCAACCATAAAATGGTAATATTCCCAAAAGAAGCACTTAAGCTAATTAAAAAATATTTTCCGACTTAAATTACAAGACAATGGGATACATAAAAGAACCGGCAGGTGTTGATTTTGTAGTTGATCCAACGCCCTTGACAGCAGCAGACAGAAAAAAAATAAGTGAGATAATTGCTTATTACAAAGCAACAGGAAAAAAAATGCCACTACAAAAGCCAACGACAAAAACGCGTTTGACTAATGCCAATAAAAAAAAGGCATTGGTATAATTCAACTTATAAGCATTCTAACGACAAAACAGCTGCAGATAACAAAAGTATCGTTCTAAAATTTTTCAAAAGTTTTAGAACCATAACCAATAGGGATTCAACTGCTTTCCGTACCTGAGTGATATCATCTTCAATGCATCCATGTGTTTTTTTTGTTTGTTGTTCACCTTTTAAAAAGTATGAGCAACCGATTCCCTGTAATATATATAAGGATATACCACCGCAGTGTGGAAGATAGCTCGAATGAGCAGTGGACGATATTCAAGTGAACATCGAATGAATAGCGGACCTATAACGGACTTGTAACGCACTTATAACGGAGGAAAAACGCCGTAACACTATCACTTTACATAAATTTTGTATATTTATTGAAAACCTATTTCATGGCCCGTCAAAATAATCTTTTGAGGCTAAGTGGAAGTGTTGGAGAAATGGTTCATTACGAACGTAATGGTCAATTTTTCACCCGTACAAAGCCTGCCAAAGTAACCCAATCTGAAAACTCACGAAAAGCAAGCGTTGAGTTTGGTCGCGCCAGTGCGGCGGCTTCTATGTTAATGAAAGGTTTTCATCCATTGCTAAAGATAGTTCCACATACAAGTGCTTATCATCGGCTTACGAGTGCATTTTACCAAATGATGCATAGGAATACAACCAATGCCATTGGCAAAAGAACGATTACCGAGGGTGATCCAAGTCCTTTGCATCGATTTCGGTTTAATGATGCCTGCTCAATAGACCGTCTTTTAAAAATTAAATTACCTCCAATACGGGTAGTGCCCAAATCTAGTATTTGCTTTGATCTCCCTTCTTTTTGTGTGCAAGATGTTTGTCCTGAAAAAACAAATGCAGAAGCGATACGCATTCAACTGATCTGTATGGTGAGTGATTTTTTATTGGATACGGGAAATGTTTTTTACTTCGATGAATTAGATATTGCCATCGAGAGTAAATCTTTTGAAGGAGGCACCGTAAGCATCCCCCTAAACAGTACTAATAATAAACTAGTGGTTTGGGGCATGAGTGTTCATTATCTTAACAATAACCACACACCCTATCAAAATAAAAAATTTACCGCTTTTGATATTATTGATGCTCTTATTATTAAGAAAGGAGAAAGAGTTTTTTTTACAAATCCGGAACGGGTGGCGAAACCGGTGATTGCTGAGAAAGTAGAACGGTTGCCTTGGAAGTTTAAGAAAACAAAGGAGTAAGGTTGAAATGACTTCTTGAGATAGTAAATAGATCATATCAAATCATTCCTGCTAGTTGAATTGTTATAAAAATATTCTATCGCAATACTTAAGGACTTAAGCTTTTGGAAAGTTTTAGAACTTTCAAAAAGATATTGCACACTAGATCAGCTATCTATTTAGGGAAATAAAAAGACCAAATGAGCATTGCTGTTTTTGTCTGGATTACTTCTTGTTTTCAGGGTAATGTATTGATTTTCAATAGTATGATTTTTTTTGAATATGTATGATGAATTTCTTATATTTACTAGCTGTGTGCAACTATACATCTAATTCATAATTAAACTTAAAAATATGAAACAACATAAACCTTTTATATTAACTCTATTCGTCTTTACTGCAATAGAGGCTTCCAGTCAAAATGTTTGGACGGAACTCAAAACGCCTTCAAGCTCTATCATAGGCCAACTTGTTCTTAAAAATGGACTCAATAACCAAGGTGTGACAAATGAAAAAATAACAACTTATGAAGGAGTCTCACAACTGACAAAGGCGGACTTTCGTCAATGGACAATTCACTTAACATCTGCTTTATCAACAAGTAAGACTAAGTTTATTTCAGCAACATATAAAAACATAAAAATTGACGCATTGAAGGATAAAGAAATATTCAATGATTCAAAGTATTATGAAAACTTCTTCATTTATAGGGCAAAAAAAGCGGATTCTGTGACATTTACTTTTGTAAAACAATTTGATGCAAGCTTAAGTCCAAGTGAAAAGCTAAGCGACAGCTTAGAAATAATTACCAAATTGAAGGCTAAGTTTCCTAATCTAGACTCTTTACAAATAACTTACAATTTAAAAGACACAATAAAATACTTAATTGCAAACCCCAACGTGTATTTTGAAGCAGAAGCCATACAATTCCAAGCAAAAAAATCATTTATTCTTCTAAAGAATAAATTTGAACAGCGTGTTTTTATAGACTATCCAGAGGACAATCAAGAAGAAGACTTATTAAAAGCAGCAACTAATTATTCAAAGGGCGAGAAGAAAACTATTAACATACCTTTTAAGGGCGGAATTTCAATTGAACTTTTCACTAGTGATATAGAAGTAAATAACTTCAATCGAATAGATACAACCTTTAGATTGAGTATAGACGTTTCTAAAACATATAGAAACGAATGTTACTATCACCCAATGCCATACATATTTGATTTTGACCAAAGCAGTATTCGTACTAAGATTTATACTGCAAATGAAAATATTCTACTTACAACATCTGACAATAATCAATTTTTGGTTGTTTACCTAACAATTAATGCGACTCAGAAAAAAGATGGAGTTGCACTGCAAAGACGCCTTTCTAATGGGTTTCTTGCCAATAGAATAGATTACTTAACACTCAATTTTAAAAGATATAATCGACAAACTATCCAATAGCTGCACACAACAAAAGGTTTACCGAAAGCATTTTTACACACCCTACTAACACAACCAGACAGACCTAAATGGGAACTATTATTAAATCATTTGGACACTTTATACCAACGCAATGTTTGACCAATTCTGAATTAGCAAAACGTTTTGATATAACAGAAGAATGGATTATTGAAAGAACAGGAATTGAAGAACGCAAATATTTTGCAGAAGGTGCAACTTCTGATATGATACTTAAGGCAGCCTTGCAATGTTTAAGTAAAACTAATGTAGAACCAAAAGACATAGACTGCATAATTGTCGCAACTATGACACCCGATTTTTATTGCCCTTCAACTGCTGCCATAGTTCATCAAAAGTTAGAAACTAAAAATGCTTGGGGCTTTGATATTATGGCTGCTTGTAGTGGTTACATTTACGCTTTAGAATTAGCCGCATCATTGATTAATTCAAATGCCTATAAAAATATTTTAGTTTGTGGTGCAGACAAATTTAGCTCAATTATTGACCCATTAGACAGAAAAACAGTTTTGGTTTTTGCAGATGGTGCAGGAGTTTCATTGCTTCAATATTCTGAACTAGAAAATAATATTACAGACATTTTATGTAAATTAGATAGCACTTATGCAATGGATGTAAATATGCTTAATGGCGGTAGCCAAACGCCATTGACAAAAAAAAATATTGTCGAAGACAATCACTATTTGCGTTTCAGCAGTAAAAGAATATTTGAACACGGAATAACTTTAATGCAAAATGCTATTGAAGAAATTTTGAAAAGAAATAAAATTACTTTCGCAGACATTGATTTTATTATACCACATCAAGCTAATAAAAAAATGATAGAAGTACTGGCACAAAGGCTTGTTATTCCAATCGAGAAATTCATTATTAATATTGAGCGTATTGGCAACACAAGTGCAGCGACTATTCCAATTGCAATTTCACAAGCATTGGAAACAAAAACGCTGAAAGGTAATGAAAGGCTTCTGTTGGCTTCTGTTGGTGCAGGGTTTACTCATGCGGCAAGTTTAATAACACTTAAATGAAAGAGGATGAAAAAAATAGAATACAAACTTCTTCCTAAAATAACTGAAGAAATAATCCAAAACAGATTTTCTTGTTTCAGTGAAAGTCTTAATTACTACAAAGACCTTGATTCAACAAGAGAAGTTTATGATGAAAACAGTTTTCATTTGGTATTTTATATAGATGGTAAATTTGCTGGCTACACAAGACTAACACCTTGCCCATACAACTATATGAATCATACTTCAAAAAGTAAAATAGAAATTCCAAATGATGATTATACTTTTGAGATGGGAAGGACATTTGTTTTGCCAGAATTTAGGGGTATTAAACTTGTTAGCTTAATTCTGCTTGTTGGGCTTCACATTTCCGAAACACTCGGTTATAAAAAGGCAATCGGTAATGAATCATATGAGGCTCATCTAAAAATGCCAACTGCAAATGGATGGGAATTTATGAATATCATTGCTGACTTTCATATGCCTTTCAGTAATAAAGGCTATCATACTTTTTATTTAATACAATGCGACTTAAAAAAGACAAAAGAGTTCAGACGACAGAGAATATTGGAATTCAAAAAATGGTTTGCAGACAACAATTACGAATTTGAATTATTTTAAACCTTTAAAAAATAAAAAATGAAAAGAAGAATTATCATAAGTTTTGCAAGTATTGCCCTGCTATTTACGGCCTGCAAAAACTCAACAGGAAATAAAACAGATTTTGACCCAGCTACACTAACTAAAGAAGTAACAGGAAGTGAAAATGCTTTATTCTCGCTACTAAAAGAAGGTAAAATAAATGATGCTTTTGCAATGCACACTAACAATGCTTTTTACAGAAATATTGTTGACGGTATTAGCAGGACACATTCTCAAATGGACTCTGTACTTAAAAGCAACGCCTCTAAGAATGTAAAGTCTTACGACTATTCTATTTCAACCAGAGACTTTTTAATTATTGACAATTCCAACGTTTTAGAAACAGTAGAAGCCAACAGAAAATTAATCAACACAGCAGACAGCACGATAGAAAGTAAGCCCGTAACACTTTCAATACTTTGGACGAAAGACAATACAAAATGGAATGTTTCTTATTTGCATAGTTCCTACAAATTGAAAAATAATTAAAGTCCCAAAATATGCCAGTAGGCAACAAAAGTATTTGCAAAAGCAGGGCTGGACATTGAAACATCAGCTATATGCAGACATCAGCAGCGGTTCGAGCTCGACGATCAATGTTCAGCTTTAGTTCATAACTTAAACAACAAATTTTTCAAATGGGCATTTGTACCGCGCTGGACAATCAATGAATTCCAGCCTTCGCAAATACTCGAACGTTAGCGTAAAACCCCTTACGCGACCCTCAAATTGATTTGAAAACATTATCGTAACTTTAAATAAAATTTGAAAAATGAAATACGGAGAAATTAGCATAGATCCCGATGTGATGAGCGGCGCTCCCGTATTTGTAGGAACCCGCGTTCAAGTACAAACCCTTTTTGACTATATCGAAGGTGGTGAAGACCTGGACGAGTTCTTAGACGATTTTCCAACCGTTTCCAAAAAATCCGCATTAGCTGTTCTAGAAATGGCTAAAAAAACGCTCACATCTCAGAAAGTGTTGCATGAAAATTTTGCTTGATGAGAGTTTACCTCGAAAATTGAAAATGGACTTCGGTGTTGGTAACGAGGTCTGGTCTGTTAGTGATAAAGGCTGGCTGGGAAAGAAAAACGGCGAGCTACTAAAATTAATGATCGCTGACAGTTTCGACTTATTTGTGACTGTCGATCAAAACTTACAATACCAACAAAAAATCGAAAAGCTTCCACTTACAATCGCGGTCTTATGTGGGGCAGATAATCGGCGTAGTACCCTTCAAAATCTCATACCATTGCTTTTTGCAAGACTTAATGACGGCGACCTGCCTAACGTTATTGAAATATCAGTAATTTAAATGTTTACCGATAACAGTAGTTTTGTAAAGTTGGACGACAGTATAAGAAAGACCACTCATGTCTAGACTAGCATTACATTCTCATAAACTTTCTTTTACCCTGAATAACGAAAGATTTGATCTGGAAGCGGAATTGCCGAAAGATTTGAGAGCGATGTTATCACAACTGAAGAAGCTTGGTTAATCATAGAATAGAAAAATGTAACCAATAAGCTATTTAATAAGATTGCTCTTCTATCTCTTACTATTGGGTTTCCACATATCCTTTAAGGCTTTCAAGTCTTTTATCATATGCTCTGCTACTTTAGGATTGATGATGACTTTATCATGTTCAAAATCCAACTTGATACGCCATTTCTGAAGTGTATTGACACCGATAATGGCTTCTTCACTTAAACCGGGTACCACCATGAATTCATCGCTGAGACGAATGTATTCATGATAAAAATCTGCTCGCATGGCTTCTTCTATTACTACACAATGAGAAGAACTGGCTGTACCTATTTCCATGGGCTCATACAGCTTAGTAGGTGTTTCAATTTCGTGTGCAACGTCCATATTCAAACAAGAATAAGTAGCTCCGCTATCAAATAAAGCATACACCATTTTTTCACCCTTCGAGCCTGTAAATCTTAAAGGAATTCTGATAATACTCATACCATTTTTATTTTATGATGATAGTAATTGTTCATCGTAGCCCTTCCTATCACCTCAAAAATAATGATGCTATGATCGAATAAAAAATAATCTTTATTTGATTATAAGCTGACGCGAATTGATTTTTATTTTCTCACTTCACATCAGACAAAGTCTTACAGGCGTGTAATCATTCCTTACTTCAACATTGAAAATTCGACATTCAATATTCTTCTGTTTCAATCGTTTTTATACACCACTCCATTCTTCATCACAAACTTCACTTTACCCATGGAAGCAATGTCTTTCACCGGATCTCCATCAACAGCAATGATATCAGCCAGTTTATCTTTTTCAATCACACCAATTCTATCATCACCCAGCAAATCTGCAGCATATAAGGTAGCTGAACGAATGGTTTCTAATGCCGGCATACCTGCTTCATGCATGTATACAAACTCAAGCCAGTTTTTTCCATGGGCATACACGCCTGCATCAGTACCAAAGGCAATTTTAACGCCTGCTTTATAGGCATTTGAAAAAGTGTTTTGAATTTTAGGACCAATGGCAATGGCTTTAGGTGTTACCAACTCCGGATAATAACCTGGCTTTTTAGCGGAATCACCCACAGCTTTTCCCGCTGTAATGGTAGGCACATAATAAGTTCCCATTTTTTTCATCAATCCCATCACTTCTTCGTCCATATAAGTTCCATGTTCAATTGAGTTTACACCGGCTACTACTGCTCTTTTCATCGCTTCTTTACCATGACAATGTGCGGCCACTTTAAAACCATAGTCCTTAGCTGTTTCCACAATTGCTTTTATTTCTGCTTCCGTAAACTGTGGATTCTCTCCACTTTTTGCAACACTTAATACACCACCCGATGCGGTGATCTTAATCACATCACTTCCTTCTTTATACCTTTGTCTAACCGCTTTTGCCGCCTCGTCTGCACCATTTACCACGCCTGCATCCGGACCCGGATCTCCCATCAAATCTCTTCTATAACCATTCGTTGGATCAGCATGTCCACCGGTAGTGGCAATCGATTTTCCCGCAGTGTATACACGTGGACCTTTGATCAGCCCCTTATTGATGGCATTCCTCAAAGAAATATTGACACCACTTCCTCCAAGATCACGTACGGCTGTAAAACCTGTCATGAGTGTTCTTTCTGCAAATACCACTGACTGGTAAGCATAATCTGCCGGATTGTAAGTAAATGTTTCCATATACTTACCCGGGTTGGTTTCACTTTCCAGATGCACATGCATATCAATCAAACCCGGCATGACTGTTTTCGATTTTAGGTCAATCAGTTTTTCACCCGCGGTAGCATTTTTATATCCCTTCACTACTTCCACAATTTTATTTCCTTCTGTTATAATGGTCATTTCTTTTAGTAGTTGTAGATTTTTTACGTCTACCAGTTGGCCACAATGCATAATGGTTCTTTGTGCCAACAGCGGAGTGAATGTGATCAAGCACATAATGAATAACAGAAAATTTCTCATGGTATATTTTTATGATTAGGGATATTAAGATACAGTAAAAGATAAAATGAGTCAATCTTTTCTTTACATAATGAAATAGCACGACAGCTCAGTGCCGTACTATTTCATTATTGATCCTTTTTGATGGTTCTTGCTTTCTGAAGTAATGATTTACCGAATTTGTTCTTTACATCATCAATTGCTTTATACAATTCATGCTTCTTTTCAGCATCATCAAATAAACTCCCTTGGATAGCATGGTTTGTTAACTCACTTAATCTGACTCCTAACAAACGAACAGGTTGTCCCTTTCGATATAGCTTATGGAACAAATCAATAGCTACCGGTATCAACTCATCATCCCTGAAAGTATAGTCGATGGTTGTTTGTCGAGATGTTGTTTCAAAATCAGGATACCTTATTTTCACTGCTATACAACCTGCTAATTTTTCATCTTGTCTTAACTCATACGCCACTTTTTCTGTCATCCGAACCAATTCACTCAAAAGAAAGTCTAGATCTGTTTTATTTTCTTCAAAAGTATTCTCCGTTGAAATCGACTTTGCTTCATGGTATGCGTGTACTTCTCCGTGATGAATACCATGCGCTTTATGCCAGAGATCTGTTCCCCATTTACCCAATTTTTTTTCCAATACTTCTATGGGTGTAACAATGATATCTTTAATAAAATAAATGCCCATTGACTGTAAAGTCTTGAGTGTTTGCTCTCCTACCCCCGAGAACTTATTAACATGCAAGGGCGCTAAAAAATCTTTTTCCCTACCCGGCTGTACAAATAAATAGCCATTGGGCTTGGCTTCATCGGTTGCAATTTTGGCTACCATTTTATTGGAAGCCAATCCGAATGAAATGGGCAATTGTGTTTGTTCCATGATCTCTTTTCGCAGATCAATGGTCCATTGAAATGGATCAAAGAATTTATCCATTCCTGTTAGATCAATATAAAACTCATCAATGGAAGCTTTTTCAAATAGAGGCGCTTTTGCTGCTATGATCTCTGTAACCCATCTGGAATAACGACTGTATTCTCCTCGAGTACCTCTTACCAAAATGGCATGCGGACATAACTTCATCGCCGTTTTCATGGGCATCGCACTTCTGACACCAAATTTTCTTGCCTCATAACTACAAGTGGTGACTACGCCCCTGTCTCGAGAACCTCCTACAATAACAGCTTTCCCTTTTAATGAGGGGTCATTCAGCATCTCTACACTCACAAAAAAAGAGTCGAGGTCTAAATGGGCAATATAACGTTGAGGAAGTGTCATGTGTATGCTAAGATAAATAAGTTATCACCCTTTTATGTGGTTGTCGCTAAATTCATAGGAGATAGATTTAACTTAGAATCTGTTGTAAATTGGATACTGAATAAATAGAAGCATTTGTCAGCAAGTTTAGATCCGATACAAGAAGCCCGAAAAAAGAACTGTAAGTCGGGCGTACATTTTAAATCAGGTTGGTTGGGTAATTATTTCACTCAATTAATGATGCCTAAAGAAGATGGTTCTTTGAGTAAAAAAATGTCTTCGCCCAAAGATCATTATCCCGTTTCCAATGCTAATAGTCACCAAGTCATTGCTGTATTCATTGAGCAGCAGGAAAAATTACTTCAGCTACTGGAAGAAGCTAGAAGTATCGACTTAAACAAAGCAAGCTGTCCAATTTCCATTGCCAAATTCATCAAGTTAAAATTAGGCGACACTTTTTTGTTTTTCATTGCACATCAATACAGACATGTTCTTCAAGCCGAAAGAGCATTACAAGCAGCGGGAGTGGAAAGAAGAGCGGAGGTACTGTATTTTAATCCGGGGAAAATAGCGGGTTAGTTCCTGGTCAATGGTCCATAGCACATAGTCAAAATACCATGGACTATGGACCATAAGCTATGAACCATCAGCTACCTATACACATCCAACAATCCATCCGGCAACACTACATGGATTTCTTTTTGATCGTGATCAATGCCGTCGAGTGATTCGGCATGTAATGGGATGAGTGCTTCTTTTCCGTTCAAATCAATTCGTAATAATACTTGATGAGGCTGTTCAATCACTTCTTGAACGGGGCCGAGATTTTCATCTTCATCCGTTATTACGGTATAGCCAAGGAGAGAGATCGGAGATGATTTACCTGCTAATTTTCTGAAATCAGCATCTTTCAACCATACATTTCGGGTACTTAATCTTGAAGCAGATTCTTTGGTATCAATACCTTCCAATTTCACATATATTTCATCGTGATCCTTGGCCTTAGAACTCTCTAGAAAATAGGGCAAATAAGTTCCTTTTTGTTCTTCCACAAAAACCACTTTCACATCTTTTAATGCCGTTTTTTTACCCAGTGCATGCTGTAAGATCACTTCTCCCTTTAATCCAAAACTTGCCACAAATCGACCGATATGTATGTAGGATTCCATGGTGCAAATATAGGTGATGGGGCATAGTCCATAGCTTATAGTCCATGGTCCATGGCAATAGTTCATAGCGAATGGTTTATAGTAGATGCTTTATTGACTATGAACTATTAGCCATGAACCATCAGCTATCGACTAAACAAAAAAAGTCCCGACATGCATCGGGACTTTGAGGAATATGTTGAACGTATCGTTGATTAAGCTTCTGTAGTTCCTTCAGCAGGTGCAGCTTCTTCTTGCTTAGTCTCCACTTTTTTTACAACCGGAGTGTAAGCTCTTTTTGCACGCTGATTTTTTCTGTGCTCTTCATTACGACGGGTAACATTTGCTTCATGCTCATTATGCCATACTTGGAATTTGGTCATAGCTGTTGCATCATCAAATAAACCCAATTTTACACCTCTTAACAGGTGCTTTAGGTACAACACTCCCTTGAAAGAGAGGATTCGGCGAACTGTGTCAGTAGGTTGAGCACCTTTGTTCAACCACTCAAGCGCTTTTTGACGGTCTAATTGAATGGTTGCTGGAACAGTCAGCGGATTGTAAGTTCCGATTTTTTGGATGAACTTACCATCTCTTGGGGCACGGGCATCGGCCACTACGATAAAGTAGAACGGACGCTTCTTGCTGCCGTGTCTCTGTAATCTCATTTTTACTGCCATGTTAAATAGAAATTTATAGGCGTTAATAAATAGGGTGAATCAGGCGGCAAAAATAGGAGTTTGAACGTAGATTTCCAAAGTAACCCTAGTCTAAAAAGTTAATAATATGTTACCGCATGGATAAATCGGTTCATTTTAAGCTATGAGTTCTGTCCTAGTTAGATATATATATAATTAATATCCATGTTCCTTATCAAGGACACCGATCATCAAAACGATCATTTATGTTCTTTCAAGCTCTTTTATTTCCATCATGGCTGTGAGCCTATCCTTGTATCAACTATGCTATTAGCGACGCATCCCGGGAAATCTTCCACCCATGGGCATATTGTTCATCATCTTCATCATCTGTTTCATCTGTTCAAACTGCTTCATAAATGCATTCACTTCAGTCAGATCTTTACCACAGCCCTTGGCTATTCTTTGTTTACGACTAGGCGTTAAGCTATCCGGATTCGCACGTTCGAAAGGGGTCATGGAACTAATAATGGCTTCAATGCCTTTGAAAGCATCGTCATTAATATCTACGTCTTTAATCGCTTTTCCTACACCGGGAATCATTCCCATCAGATCTTTAATATTCCCCATTTTTTTGATCTGTTGTAACTGATCCAGAAAATCCTGAAAATCAAATTGATTTTTTCTGATTTTTTTCTCCAACTTTTTAGCCTGCACTTCATCATACTGAGCCTGTGCTTTTTCTACCAAGGTGGTGATATCACCCATGCCCAGAATACGTTGCGCCATACGATCCGGATAAAAAACATCCAGCGTATCCAGCTTCTCTCCACTACTTACGAATTTAATGGGTTTTTGTACGGTATACTTAATAGACAATGCAGCACCACCTCTGGTATCACCATCCAGCTTAGTGAGCACCACACCGGAAAAATCCAATCGGTCATTAAAGGCTTTGGCTGTATTTACAGCATCTTGTCCGGTCATGGAGTCCACAACAAACAATATCTCTGTGGGATTGACTGCTGCCTTGATATCCGCCACTTCCTTCATCATCGCTTCATCCACTGCCAAACGTCCGGCCGTATCGATGATGATAACATTTTTATTTTTTGCTTTAGCCTCTTTGATTGCATTCAGTGCAATTTCCACTGCATTTTTATTCTCTCGCTCACTGTAAATATCAACGCCTACTTGTTCAGCCAATACAGTTAACTGATCGATCGCTGCCGGACGATAAATATCTGCGGCAACGAGTAAAGGTGATTTGCCTTTTTTATTTTTGAGATAGTTCGCCAGCTTTCCGGTAAATGTGGTTTTACCACTACCCTGTAATCCGGCAATTAAAATGATGGCAGGATTACCGGTTACATTGAATACAGCTTCAGAGCCCCCCATTAATTCCGTCAGTTCATCCTGAACAATCTTCACCATTAACTGACCCGGGCTGATGGCATTGATGACTTTCTCACCAATGGCTTTATCCTTTACTTTATCTGTAAACTCTTTGGCAATTTTAAAATTGACATCCGCATCAATCAATGCACGACGAATATCTTTTACCGTATTGGCAATATTCAGGTCATTGATACGCGCTTCACCTTTTAGGTTTTTAAACGCTGATTCTAATTTTTCGGAGAGATTCTGAAACATAATTCACGATTTCGGTCTTACACCAATAAAAAAGTGAACCAATCAGAGGTTCACTTTAGGGTTGCAAATATAGTGTGGATTTGTTTATCCGAGATATACCTTCAGGTGTTTACATCTGCTGGTACTTCTTAATTTGGTAATGGCTTTATCCTTGATCTGACGTACCCGCTCACGGGTGAGGTTAAATCTTTCCCCAATATCTTCCAGACTCAGTGGATTATCGACCCCAATTCCAAAGAAAAAACAAAGCACTTCTTTTTGTCTTTCTGTCAATGTTTTCAAACTCCGCTCTATTTCCAATCGCAATGATTCATCATGTACCAACTTTTCGTCTGTTTTATCTGCGTTGGGGTTTTCCATCACATCCATCAATGTACCATCTTCTCCATCAGATAATGGTGTATCCATACTCACATGTCTGAATCCCACGCTCATGGTAGCAGCCACTTCCTCGATACTTAGTTCCAGCAGTTCGGCTAGTTCCTGAACGGTGGGTTCACGTTCGAATTCCTGTTCCAATAATTGATAGGCTTTACTGATTCGATTGGTAAGACCCACTTTATTCAAAGGCAGACGAACAATACGACTTTGTTCGGCCAATGCTTGTAGAATACTTTGACGAATCCACCATACCGCATAAGAAATGAACTTGAATCCGCGTGTTTCATCAAAACGAAGTGCTGCTTTGATCAGCCCTAAATTACCTTCATTGATCAAATCAGGTAGGGTCAATCCTTGATTCTGGTATTGCTTGGCAACTGATACTACAAAACGAAGATTAGACTTCACCAAACGATCCAATGCCCGTTGATCCCCTTGTCGAATTCGCATTGCCAATTGAACTTCTTCTTCCGGACTGATCAGATCTACTTTTCCGATTTCCTGAAGATATTTTTCAAGACTCTGTGATTCACGATTGGTAATTGACTTCGTGATTTTGAGCTGACGCATACTCATGGGATGCAGTTTTGGTTGTATATAAGGGTAGCGAGACTTTGATCAGCAGTTAGTCATGGGTTCGTCTGTTGGCGTCTTTTCTCCACTCATCAGCAATTTAAGCATTTTTGAAATTATTTCAAAAAAAATATTCAATACAACCAATTGAAAAACAATTACTTATACAATGTCGCAGAAATGTCTCTTTTTTACCTATTCAGAAATTGATCAGTTCGGTAAAAAAACATTTGGACGGTATGGATTATTTAATATTATTGCAGCCTTACGAATGAAGGCAGATTAAAGAGAATGTAATGAGCAAAAAGCAGTTATTTACTTTAGAGTTCCCGGTGAGATGTTCCCCAGCAATTCTTTTCGAATTTTTAGCCACTCCAGCAGGTTTACAGGAATGGTTTGCAGATAAAGTAGACGAATGGGAAGGTGTATATAGTTTTTCATGGAATGGAGGCACACCTGATAAAGCAGCCCTTTTAGATCAAGAGCAGGATAAATTCATCCGTTTCCATTGGCTTCATTCTGAAAAGAATGAGTATTTCGAATTCAGAATTGAAAAAACAGAAATATCCAACCAGACCATTCTGATCATCAAAGATTTTGCTGAGAAGAATGAAATTAAGGACCAGAGCCAGTTATGGGGCTACCAGGTGAAAGAGTTATTTCACAGATTGGGTGCTTAATGTGCTAAGATGGATAATAAAGCAACAAAATTGCTTTCAAAAAAATGATCCAATTCATCCCACTGTTCCAGTGGGATTTTTTTTGCGATCTTCAAAAAGGGTCTGTTTGATTGTTCCGTCAATAACCGCTCAAGATGTTCGCAAGATTGATAATGTTTATCATCTATCACATGCTGCCATGGATCATTCCCAACTGAAAACAGCCATCCTGTGTCGTTTTCTTTCTTTAAAAAATCGATGATCGCTTGTTGAAATCGCTCCTGGTATAATCCCGATACTTGTAATGTAATACTGCAATAACGTCCCCACCAAAAAAAACAGCGAATGGCACAAACATTTGATCGTGTAAATAAACGGGGATAATCCATCATAACCCATGGTAATCCATGATAGTTCTCACCTCGGGCAATTTTGGGTGTCCACTGCATAAATACTTCCTCGTTCATCTTTCGTGCTAACACATGCTGTCTGAACACTCCACTGAGTTGTCCGAAGAATTGCTCTGTTTTTTGTAGAATACTTCTCTTTGTTAAAATAAAACGCTCATCCAACAGCAACTGCCTTTCCTCTGATGAAAGTCTTAGATTTGCATTTAACATTGTATGAAGATAAGTGAATAATGAGTAGTCAGTAGTGAGCAGTGAGTGAAAGAAAAATCTAAAGCTTAACTCACTACTCACTACTGACTATTCACTACTGATCCATTCACCTCCCATGTTGAAAAAACTAGACATACTCATCATTCGTTCTTTCATCGGGCCATTTTTGGCAGCGTTTGCCATTTCATTGTTCGTATTGACCATGCAGTTTTTCTGGTTATACATTGATGACTTGGTGGGTAAAGGGTTGGATTTTTTCACGGTGATGAAACTGGCCGGACTGGTAATGTTATTCTGGGTACCCATGGCTTTACCCTTAGCCCTTTTGTTTTCATCGATCATGACGTTTGGGAATCTGGGAGAATCATTTGAATTGGTCGCTATTAAAGCATCAGGTATTCCATTAATCCGATTTATGCGTCCACTTTTTTTTATTACCATTTTATTGGGTGGACTCGCATTTCTTTTTTCCAATAATATTATTCCTGTTACCCAGCTAAAATTAGCCGCTTTAAAGTATGATATCATTGTATCAAAACCTGCTATTGATATCAAAGAAGGTGTGTTTTATGACAAATTGGATGGTTATGTTATTAAACTAGGAAAAAAAGAAAAGAATGATAGTGTGATACACGATATCGTGTTATTTGAAAAAAACTATGGTTTGCAGGATAATATGTTGATGGCGGAAAGTGGTATTATGCGTGTAACCCCCGATAAAAAATTTTTAGAATTCATTTTGAAAAATGGTTGGCGTTTTGAGGAACGTGGAACAAGAGGCACAGGCAATACAGAATTCATCAGATTAGGATTTAAGGAGTATAAAAAGATATTCGATCTCTCGAGCTTTCAAATGAGCAAAACTGGTGATAGTGCATTTTATGACCCCAAAATGCTAAGTCTGAGACAACTCAACCATGCCATTGACTCATTGGAAAGTATTGATAGTTTTTATTTGAGAAGATCCAGAGCTGATATTACACCTTATGTCAGATTTGCTCGTTATGCCGCAGATACAGGATGGATCAAAACGGATACGCTGAAACTCAAAACCGCCAAGTCTTTTGATGCTTTACTTCCTGATTCATTAAGAGATGTCATTATTGATGCCAGTGTTGGACAAATCAGTAGCATCAAAAGCAATGTGGGTTTATTGGCATCTGACTATGTTGAAAAATACAAATCGCTACGCTTTCATGAGATTGAATGGCATCGAAAGTTCACTTTATCCGTTGCTTGTATTGTATTATTCCTGATTGGCGCTCCATTGGGATCCATTATTAGAAAAGGCGGATTGGGAACACCATTGGTTTTTGCAATTATATTCTTTGTTTTATTTCATCTTTTCAACACATTTGGTGAGAAGTTTGTGAAATCAGGACAGGCATCTCCAATGCAGGGAATGTGGCTCTCTACTATGATATTAATTCCGATAGGTGCATTCCTTACTTATAAAGCCATGCGCGACTCTCAATTATTCAATCAGGAGTTTTATTACAGAACTTTTACACGCTTGCGTAAGATTTGGAATAACTTTAGGAAGAATCAAGAAAGAAGAAACAAGAAACAAGAAAATATTACAATGTAATCTACTTTCTTGACCTTGAATATTTCTCACTGAACAAATTATTTTTATGAATCATTCATCATCACGTCGACGTTTTATTCAAACTACAGGTAAGGCAGGATTGGCATTGGGATTTTCAGGAACCATCTTACCCTCTTTGGTAAAGGCTTCTGGCACTACTGCTGGTAATGAATTCGTTCAGCAGCCACTGCCCTATGCTTTCAATGCACTAGAACCCTCAATTGATACCACTACCATGGATATTCACTACAGCAAACATGCAGCTGCATATGCAAAAGCATTATCTGAAGCTTGTGCTGCTGAAAATGTAAATACCAATAACACGAAGATTGAGTCTGTACTCAGAAATATTTCTAAATACTCTACTAAAATGCGTAACAACGCTGGTGGACATTATAACCATGAAATGTTCTGGCAAACCATGAAACCCGGTGGTGCAGCGGTTCCTTCTGGACAGTTGGGAGCATCTATCATTCAAGCTTTTGGCTCTTTTGAAACTTTCAAAACACAATTTGCAGATGCTGCTAAAAGCAGATTCGGAAGTGGTTGGGCATGGTTGATCATTAATAGTGATAATGTTTTATCGATTGTTTCCACACCCAATCAAGATAACCCTTTGATGGATATCAGTGAAACATGGGGTCAACCATTATTAGGATTGGATGTTTGGGAGCATGCTTATTATTTAAAATACCAAAATAGAAGACCTGACTATATCAATGCCTGGTGGAATGTAGTGAACTGGGATGTGGTAGCATCAAGAATGAAATAATGTTTATACAATTCTTATAAAACAATTAAAATGAAAGTAACAACATCGTGGGTAGAAACCCTTGCATTTGATGTAAAAGCGGATACCGGTCATATTGCACGCTTAGATACGAGTGTAGAAGGTGGCGGATCGGGCAGCGGTATGAATCCTAAAAAAATGTTACTGGGATCTTTATGTGGATGCAGCGGTATTGATGTGGTCGAGATTCTACATAAAATGAAAGTTACATTCACAAAACTTGAAATTGAAGCTTCGGCTGAACAAACCGAAGATCATCCTAAGGTTTTCAAGTTTATAGATATGGTCTACCGTTGTGATGTATCACCCGATCATCTTGATAAACTCAACAGAGCCGTTAGTTTATCAAAAGAAAAATATTGTGGCATATCGGCCATGTTAGCAAAACATTGTCCCATCAATTACACAATAGAATTGATTTAAAAAAGAAGGTATCGCAAAATGCGATACCTTCTTTTTATTCATTAGGATGCCTACATTTATCTACCTAAACAATTCTCTTGACAACTGCACAACAAAATTTCAGAGTCCAATTATGGATCACTTTGTTAAGTGTGTTGTTGTTCCTCACAAAGATTGTCGCTTATTATTTTACACACTCACTTGCCATATTATCTGATGCGCTGGAAAGTATTGTGAATGTGATCGCTGGGTTTATCGGATTATACAGTTTGTATATAGCTGCCAAACCCAAAGACCTCGAGCATCCTTATGGACATGGGAAAGCAGAATTTGTTTCTGCAGCAGTTGAAGGTGGATTGATCGTTGCTGCCGGCATTATGATCATCTATGCAACGGTTGCCAATATTCTTCGAAAAGAGCCGGTGCATCAATTGGATACAGGACTTTGGTTGATTGGCGCAACAGCCCTCCTCAATTTTGTTGCCGGAACTATTTGTCTCCGATTAGGCAAAAAAAATAATTCACTGGCTTTACAGGCTAGTGGTAAGCACTTACAAATAGATACGTATTCAACGCTTGCCATCATTGCCGGATTGATCATTATTTTATTTACAAAAATGTATTGGCTGGATAAGCTCATTGCATTGGTGATGAGCATACTGATTATTTACAATGGCTATAAGATTATCCGTTCATCATTGGCCGGTATTATGGATGAGGCTGATATGGAGTTATTAAAGAAATTTATCGAGATACTCAATAAAAATCGTTCTGAAAACTGGATTGATCTACATAATCTACGTGTTATCAAATATGGCAGCCTATTACATATTGATTGTCACCTTACCGTACCGTGGTATTTAAATATCCATGAAGCGCATCATGAGATCGATCGTCTGTCTGCTCTCATTAAACAAGAATTTGGTGATATGATCGAGTTATTCGTCCATACGGATGGATGTTTACCTTTCAGCTGCCGTATTTGTAATAAAAATTGTGAACACCGTAAAAATGGTTTTGAGCAAAAACTGGAATGGACTTTAACCAATGTCATTTCAGACAAGAAGCATCAGTTATAAATTTTTCTGATCTCATTGTTTTTGCCTCTTTATACAAATGTTCAAAATTGATCAAAGCTTTTGTCCATTCAATCAGTTCAGGATGCATTGCCTTAAGTACATCCATCATACTCAAATAATTCTGCCATAAAATTTCCAAGTCATTACAGATAGGTTCATAATGATAAATCCTGTTTCGTAATCGGCGAATATGATTCAATTTGAAGGAAAGTCTCTCCCGTTTCATGGAATGATCTAAGTACGGGAAAGCATACTGTAATGGCTTCCAAAAATATCGAGCATTATTTTTATTAAACAGGGAACACCAAAAGCCAAAAGTTAATTCTGCGACGATGGCATCCGATAATATTTTAATGGGAAGATTATTTTTCTTTCTGATGGTGGACTCAATTCGTAATATCCGATCTCTTTGTTCCGCACAAAGCTCAAACCAGTGATCATTTTTAAAATGAATACTGCAGGAATGATGGATTAAGTTACGAAGTGATACTTCTGTGTATAAAAGCAAGGGGTATAATGACTGCGCAATCTGAATATTCAATTGATAGTATTCAAATGCTTTATGCTTGTTCCCATTGAACATTTTATGGTAAGTACTCAATCTCTGTTCTGATATTAGTACACTAAGCGCTTCGTGCTGCATGTAGTATAAAGATTTATTTTTTGAATATAAAAAATGTGTACATTTGTGGTGCGATACCCGGTACCTCCTCTCTCCTCATATGGGATGATGAAACCGGGTTTTTTCGTTTATATATATCCTTGTCTGCTATAAGCTGTTTATTCCCAGCTCTTTTTCAATCATTGCTTCATCAATCATTTTCAAAAAGTATTTTTTTGCAGGAATTATTTTTGCGGGAAATACTGATAGTATTACCTGGCTCCAAGAACCTTTTAATTCGAATGAGCCGTTACAACGATCTATTAAAGTAAATCCTAAATTGCAGCCTCATTCAAATACCATTGCTATGCAAGTCTGGAAAGAATATCAACAAGAGCATAAAGACCGTTTCCTAAATGAATTATTGGATCTTCTGCGTATACCTAGTGTAAGTGCTCGTGGGGAGCATAAAGAAGATATGATCCGTTGCGCTGAAGCCGTTGAAAAAAATCTCAAAGAAGCGGGTGCAGATACCACAGCTATCTATCCAACCGCTGGTCACCCGATTGTTTATGGTGAGAAAATAATAGACGCTTCAAAACCTACTGTTTTGGTGTACGGTCATTATGATGTACAGCCAGCAGATCCATTGGAATTATGGCATAGCGGTCCTTTTGAACCTGTAATTAAAGATGGAAAAATATATGCACGTGGTGCTTGTGACGATAAAGGTCAATTCTACATGCATGTAAAAGCATTGGAAACCATGGTGAGAACAAACAGTTTACACTGTAATGTGAAGTTTCTGATTGAGGGTGAAGAAGAAGTAGGAAGCCCTAACCTCGCCACATTTGTAAAAGCCAACAAAGCCTTATTAAAAGCTGATGTAATATTGATCAGTGATACTTCTATGTTGAGCATGGACACCCCCTCGATTGATATTGGTGTACGTGGACTTAGTTATATTGAAGTAGAAGTAACAGGACCTAACCGTGATTTACACAGTGGTGTGTATGGTGGTGCTGTAGCCAACCCTATTACCATGTTGGCAAAAATGATCGCTGCCTGTCATGATGAAAACAACCATATCACCATTCCCGGATTTTATGATGATGTTGTAGAAGCTAGTTCTGAAGAAAGAGCTAAAATGGCTCAAGCACCTTTTAGTGAAGCTGAATACAAGCAAGACCTGGGTATTCAAAGTCTTTGGGGTGAGAAAGGATATACCACCAATGAGAGAACAGGTATCAGACCTACCTTAGAACTGAATGGTATCTGGGGTGGGTATACCGGTGAGGGCGCTAAAACCGTATTACCGTCAAAAGCTTTTGCTAAGATCTCTTGCAGACTTGTACCCAATATGTCTTCTGAAAAGATCACCAAAAAAATCCTTGACTATTTCACCAGCATGGCACCGGAAGGCGTTACTGTAAAAGCTGCGGAACATCATGGAGGTGAGCCTTACATGACTCCGATCGATTCCAATGAATACAGAGCTGCAGCTAAAGCCATTCAAACTACATTTGGTAAAGAACCTATTCCGGTTCGTGGCGGAGGCAGTATCCCGATCTGTGCCTTGTTTGAGAAAGAGCTGGGCCTGAAAATCGTTTTCATGGGATTTGGTCTTGATAGTGATAACCTGCATAGCCCCAATGAAAAATACGATGTATTCAATTTTTATAAAGGCATTGAAACCATTCCGTATTTCCATCAATATTATGCGGAAGGAAAATAAATCAAGAAACAGGAGCAATTTTATATTTGCTCCTGTTTTGTTTTTGTTATGACCGAAATAAAAGAAAAATTAAGGATCGATAAATATCTCTGGGCTATTCGTTTGTTCAAAACGAGGAGTCAGGCAGGTGATGCATGCAGTAAAGGCAAAGTGAAAATGAATGGCAATGCTATCAAAGCTTCACGTATCGTAGCAATTGGAGATGAATATGAAGTAAAAACAGAAAGCCGGAGATGGGTAGTGAAAGTAATCGGATTATTGGATCATCGGGTTCAATACAGTGAAGCCATTCAATTTTATGTAGATCTCACACCTGCTGAGGAATTAGACCGAATTAAATTTGAAGCAGCCACTTACCAAACCGGAAAAAGGTTGAGTAAGATTGGTAGACCTACTAAAAAACAGAGAAGAGATTTAGGAGATTTTATGGGTAATGGATAGTGTAATACATATCTTAAATCAAACTAGAAGGAAACTTTGATATTATAGGATCATCATGAGTACCTTCACCTAATTTCTCAAAAATCATCTTAGTTTCTCTATACTCCCTCGCTTCTGCAATCATAGTAAATTCAATGTCGGCATTTGTAGATTGCTTTATAAATTGTTCTATTTCCTTAAGGGTGACATTAAAAAATTCTTTTTTATTATTAACCCTGTTTAATCTTTTATTGGAAAATTCTTTATGTATCTGACTTTCTAATTGAGGAGCATTTTCAGAATAAATAATGGCGTGGATATCAAATTGAAATGGTACTGAAGCATCGCCTAATTCTTTAACTCTGTCTAAAGGATCAAGCCTCCTTGTCATTCCAATTTTATAAATATTTTCGCCAAAAGAGCCAATATTTGAAATTATGTAAATATGACCAACTTTGGTAAGCTGAGCTAACGCCATTGCGCGTTCCTTTTTTTGATGTGCCTCAGACAGTCTTTCCTCTAAAATTCTTATTTGTTCATTTAGTTCATTCACATTACCATTAATATTAGAACTTAATTCTTTTCTAGCTTTTTCTAAAGCTTTTTCAAATCTTTTTTCATCTTCTTCTGCTTCTCGCTGTGCTTTCTCTAATTCCTTTTGAGCTTTCTCCTCTTCTCTCATTTGTTCTCTAATTCTTCGTTGCTCTTCCTTTTCCTCATACTTTTTTTGTTCAAATTCATAGTTCAAGATTAGTTCTTCCAACTTTAAGTCAAAAAAATCTTTAGTTATATTTACATTCTGCACTATCCCAAGTTTATTTATACTTTCATATACTTTTAATATTCGGTCTTTTGTTTTTTCCACATTATTCCATTTAACCTTTGCAATTAAACCATCACACTCCCCATTAAATGCAAAAAGCATTAATCTTTTATATTGATTAGTCATTTTTCTACCCTCAGCCTTACTACCACCCACTGTCCATTCAGTATAACATACCGCAGCTTTATCTTCTTTAATTAGCTTCTTTTGTTTTTCGTAATTTTCCTCAATTAATGATTTGAAGCTTTCTGACGAATCCAGCGAAAATTGTCGTTTGTAAAGACCAAAGGAACCAATTTCCAAACTATCTTGAAATATATCGACTTCAGTTTCTAAATCTTTATAAATTCCAAGAACTGTTTTATACTTATTATCTAAATCAATGAGAATAGCATTCTTTTGGTCAATTTCTGCTTGCTTATTTTCTAGGATTAAATCCTTTTCTATATAAGCCGAGTATTTAGCTAACAGAATATTGTTTTTTTGCAAACTCTCATGTAATTCACTTTTAGCAACCTGAAGGTCATTTTTAAGAACATCTATTTCCAAACTAGCTTCCTGAAGAAGCTTTTTAGTTTTATTAAAAAACATTTTGGCTTTGTTTAATAAGTAGTCCAAATAGGAGTTAAATCTTTTTAATTTGACTATCCAAATATTGTAATTCAATAGTCACTTATATTGTTTGATTTATTCTTTTTTATAAGAAGATCAGTTAAATATCCATTTTCATAGTTGATAATAATACGTAGTTCTTCATCTAACCTTAAAGAAATATAATCATCGATTTTTTTGTCCCCTGTAAAGCTCCAAAAACAAGAAAAATTTGCTTTACCAAGGGAAATAGCAGTTTCTGTATACCCATCATTTTTTTCATAAGGTGTTGTATATGTTTCAAAATCTTCACTTGATTCGTAGTATCGTTCATTTATCTCCGCTTTTATGTCTTGATATAAAGACACAACCTGTGATTCAAGTTTTGGCTCAATATAAACTGAAGCCTTTGAGAAACTGTTTTCATAAAAAAATAATAAAATAAATAGAGTATCTCTACCACCAAAATTAATCCCATAGTAAATGAGAGATTCATCAGTACTATTCGTTTCATCGAATACACAATTCGCTCTCTGTTCAATTATAGACCTTGCATCTTCGATAGAAGCTCCAAATCGAATTCCTAGAAATCCTTCTAATGTTTTCATTGAAATAAGTCATTTGTTATTAAATTATAAAGACAAAACAATATACTTAAGAAATAACAAAACATATTATTAATATCTTACATTATTGAAAATCAATATAATAAGCTATTAGAACTATTTCTGATTGTAAATATTTAGACGTTATTGATAATTACCTTTGCCACATGTTAAGAATCGACATACTCACTGTTCTTCCTGAATTATTAGAGAGCCCCTTTGCGCATAGTATCATGAAACGTGCACAAGAAAAAGGGTTATTAGATGTGCGTGTACATCAGCTAAGAAAATGGGCGGTGAACAAATACGGTATGGTGGATGATTATCAATATGGCGGTGGTGCCGGTATGGTGATGATGTGTGAGCCTTTGGCCAATGCCATTGATGAATTACAGAAAGATCAGCCTTATGATGCCATCATTTATATGACACCTGATGGACAACGCTTCGATCAACGTATGGCCAATCAGTTGTCCTTAAAAGGAAATCTATTGATCATTTGCGGACACTATAAAGGCATTGATGAACGTATCCGTCAGCAATATGTCACTATGGAAATATCCATCGGTGACTATGTATTGAGTGGCGGAGAGCTTGCAGCAGCAGTGGTAGTGGATGCTATCGGTCGTTTGATACCGGGTGTATTGAATGATGAAACCTCTGCATTAACCGATTCTTTTCAGGATAATTTATTAGCACCCCCTGTATATACAAGACCCGCAGATTTTAGAGGCATGAAAGTACCTGAAATATTGTTAAAAGGAGATCCGAAGAAAGTAGAGGAGTGGCGCTATGAACAAGCGCTCCAGCGAACTAAAGACAGAAGACCGGATTTGATGTCGGATGTCTGATGGCGGATGGCAGATTTCAAATTTGGATATGAGTTTATAACTGCACTGACAACAATTCTTTTCCTAAATCATGTAATGCATTTTCAATTTTTTTTGATTGTAACTGACGAGGCTTCTTAAGACCAGATGAATAATGTTGCAATAGTTTTTGGTTAATCCCTGTAATCCTTTCAAGACCTGCTTTAGTAAAGATTTTTTTATAGTAGCTCAATAAACTCTCCGTATCAAACTTAAAAATGAGTTCATACTGACCTTGTAAAATCTTGGGCCATTTTCTTGCAGGATTATTTTCTTTAAACAATCGCAAACTCTCAAGTGCTGATTGCTTGGCTTGCTCAGGCGTATCTCCCATACCCCATATTCCATCTACTTTATCACTGTAGGCGCTAAATGTTCCGTCAGAAGCTCTTTCAATAATGATAATTACTTGTTTCATTCTACTTCCTTATTTATTTTAACTGCATTCTTTTTATTAAGGTTTTTCTCAATCCCTCTCCCATTTCTTTTGACCCATGAAAAGGAACTGCTTCTACTTTCCCACACCTTTCATACAAATAATGACTTCCTTCTATTCGCAGTAACTTCCAGCCATTTTGTTTTATTTTCCTATGGAACTCACTTGATTTCATAATAAAGATATCATTTATTTTAAAAGGTAGTATTTTTACTACCTTTTATTTTGAACGAATCTTTAAATATACAGTCATGCAATACTTTGCAAACGAAGCGTTTACGCTTATAACAAAAGGGCTGCAGCATCCTACGACACTACAGCCCTTTGACTTTTCTCCGAAGGAGTCCTGTAGACACCTTTCACTTTTCACCTTTCACTCTTCACTTAATCCCAATCACCGGCACCTGTTTCTCATTAATAAGTTTATTCAATGCTTTTACATCATTCTCCATCACCGCTTTTAATTTCGCCAGTTGTACATCTGCTTGTCCGGCCAGATCTGCAAATGCTTCGCGGGCTTGTTTGCTTGGTGGATTTTGTCCACTGGAAGCCACACCATATAATCCTGCGATCTTATCATTCAAGCGGATTGGGAAATTCAATACGTCTTGTCCACTTTTTGCTTTGGTTTGATACAATGCTTCTTCAACAGCAGTGATTTTTTTATTGATGCTATCCGCAAAAGATTTGATCTCTTTATTGCCATCGATTCTTCCAGTAAAATCATTCATTTGTGAACGTAATGCACGAATGTTTTTAATGGCTTTTTGGATCTCACTGAATTTATCACGAACCTGCAATAAGAAAGTCAGTTGCTCATCATATTCTGCTTCTGTTGTTGCAAAATTTGGATTGGGATTGATCACAAATGGTACATCTACAGAATCTTTTCCATAACGGAAACGAGCAGTGTATTTTCCGGGTGATGCTTTAGCTGAACCAATACCACCATTCCAAAGAATCAATCCATCCAAGCGTTCAGCAGGTGGATATTGCATATCCCATTCAAACTGGTTCATGCCGTTTTCAAAATCAATTTTATCAGATGCTTCTCTTGCATTCTTACTGAAAGTACGAATGGGCTTGGATTGTTTATCGAATACAGTGATAGAAACTTTAGCACTATCCGTTACTCCCTTCAAATAATAATTGAACACAACCCCTGAAGCCGGATTCATTCCCATATTAGCACTAGCACCACCAAAATTTCTCCTACCTCTGCCTGCGCTTTCTGTGCGATAAACAGGGTTCACATCAAATACATGGAGGTTTTTATCCAATACACTTGCATTCATTTGTTGTACGATACTTAAATCATCCAATACCCAAAATGCACGACCTTGTGTGGCCACGATCAAATCATTGTCTTTGATCGTTAGATCTGTAATGGGTGTTTCCGGTAAGTTCAACTGAAACTTTTTCCAATTAGCACCATCATCATAACTGATGTACATACCATATTCTGTTCCTGCATACAATAAACCCGGACGCTTTTTATCTGCACGCATCGCACGAGTGAAATGCATTTTATCAATACCATTGGTGATTTTTTTCCAGGTTTTACCATAATCTTCTGTTTTGAAAATATAAGGCGCGAAATCATCCAGTTTGTATTTTGTTCCCACAACATAAGCTGTTCCTTTTTTGAAAGGATCCGTTTCTATACAGTTCCACATCATCCATTTACCTGCTTCTGCAGGTGTTACATTCTCCCAGTTTTTACCACCATCTTTTGTTACATGTAACAACCCATCATCACTACCGGCCCATAAAAGGTCTTTCTCCAATACAGACTCTGCAGCCGTGAAAATGGTACAATAATATTCTACAGAAGTATTGTCTTTCGTAATGGGACCACCACTGGATACCTGACGTGTTTTATCATTTGTAGTAAGATCCGGACTAATGATTTCCCAACTCTGACCTTCATTCTCACTTACAAATAAATGATTACCTGCTGTATACAATCTCTTCGGATTGTGTGGAGAGAAGAAGATCGGGAAATTCCATTGGAAACGATATTTCAAAACATCTGCTCCTGATCCCATTGGGTTATCGGGCCAAACATTAATGGCGCGGTTTTCACCGGTTCTATGATCCAGTCTTGCCAAATAGCCACCATAGTTTCCGCCATACACTACATCTGGATTCAAAGGATCTGCAACTACATAACCACTCTCTGAACCTGCCGTTACTTCCCAATCGCGATCGGTGATACCTGCGCCACTTGTACGACTCCTCATACGAATGGTTGAATTATCCTGCTGCGCTCCTAATATTCTGTAAGGATGTGCATTATCGGTTGACACACGATAGAATTGTCCTGTTGGCTGATTATCCATGGTACTCCAATTCTCTCCTCCATCAAAACTGATCTGTGCGCCTCCATCATCGGCCACAATCATTCTTTCTCCATTTTCAGGATCGATCCAAAGATCATGGTGATCACCATGTGGTGTTCTCACACTTTGAAAAGTTCTTCCTCCATCACGGCTGCGCATGAATCCTACATTCGGTGCATAAACAAGATTTTCATTTTTAGGATCTACAAACACTTTGGTATAATACCAAGCACGTTGACGGATATTATTATCATTACTGGTCAATGTCCAGCTTTCACCACCATCATTACTCGTATACAATCCACCATTGGCATTTTCAATGATGGCATACACTTTATCGGTATTCGAAGGAGCAATAGCAACACCTACAATACCCCAAACACCTTTGGGCATTCCTTTAGCAGTGCTGATATTGGTCCAGGTTTCACCTCCATCTGTACTTTTATACAGTCCACTTCCCTCACCACCACTTTCTAAACTGTGCGGTGTTCTGATCAATCGCCACATACCGGCATACAATACATTGGGATTACCCGGTTCCATCACAAGGTCAGAAGAACCGGTAAGATTGTTGACATACAATACTTTTTTCCAGGTTTTACCACCATTTGTTGTTTTAAATACACCCCTCTCTTCATTCGGACCAAAAAGATGTCCAAGTGCGGCTACCCAAACCGTATTGGGATCACGAGGATGTATCACGATACGGATAATATGTCTGCCTTCTTTCAGACCTATATTTTTCCAAGTACGACCACCGTCATCACTTCTCCACATACCGTTTAAACCTTCGGCCACATTACCACGAACCGTGTTTTCACCTTCGCCTACATAAATAATGTTTTCGTCAGTTGGAGCTACTGCGATGGCACCTATATTACCACCTAGATACTTGTCTCCGATATTTTTCCAGTTGCTACCTCCATCCGTAGTTTTCCATAAACCACCGCCGGTAGCACCAAAATAAAAAGTGGTCTTGTTTTTAAAACTACCCGCAACCGCAGCACTACGTCCGCCACGGAAAGGACCCGCTAAGCGGTATTTCAGTTTTGAAAAAAGAATGTTAAATGGATCTGCTGCAACAGCAGGGGTTGCAACCGTCTTTTTTGTATCCTGTTTTTGTGCCTGTATTCCTGTTACAAGCATGGTTACTGCGCATAGCAGCATCATTGTTTTTTTCATATGCAGTATTGAATTGGAGATGGAATTTACGGAAGAAAAGGGAAATGGTTGATAGTCGATGGACCATAGTC